>ORJL011038876.1_pt1 | contig 31497 bp, 33 predicted proteins | sample 1779941 | NCBI WGS metagenome assembly ORJL01 (sample SAMEA104232317, study PRJEB22302) | groundwater metagenome | biome: forest; feature: aquifer; material: groundwater | place: USA | collected 2011-08-07 | depth 5.8 m | reverse complement strand
GGCATGAAGGAGCTACGCTCCTTTCTCCTCTCCTTCTTGATGGGTGGTTTTTGAGCATGCTCAGAAATATACCACATTCCAAAATACATTGTGGACTTTGTCCACTGGTTAAATCAAACCAGTGGTATATTTCTGACATATAAAAAACTCCTACCTGAAAATCCTGAAAATCTTATCGGCAGATAAATGCTGGATGATATTGACAGCAGTCTTTGCGCTGAATTCTTTTACTTTGAGGATTTCTTTGATTCTTGGAATCATGATTGCTGATGCAGAGAAGCGCAGGATTAAGCTGATAAAAAATACAATGAGCAATGGCTCGATGAAAGCAATATTGCCTTGAAGAATAGTTGCGAAAATGCCTCCTGCAATACTGCCGAAGAAAACGCCAAAGTGATATAGTATATTGAAATATGCAACGTATTTTGTGAGAGTTTCTCTTGTCGAGGAAGCAAAGATGAAGTTTGCTGATGCAAGGTTGAAGCCTGCCCATGCAAAGCCCGCAAACATTTCAGTCAGGATAAGGTAAGGAATCGTTAAGTCTGGAAAATAAGAATGGATAAATGCTGAGAAAAGCCAGAACAATGGAATCAGCGGAACTAAATATCCTGTGATTTTTATGACTTTTACATTGCCGTAAATGTCTGCGAATTTTCCCCACACTGGCATGAAAATTATAGTTGTGATAATTGAACTCATTATGACAAGTGTGTAGCTTACGTAATTGAAGCTGAGATTTTTTAGCATGTAAACCGAGAAGAAAGGACTTGAGATATAGGTTGCAAATACGATGAATGCGACGTAAAAAACAAACCTGCCAAAGTTGTCTTTGTGAATGTCTTTGAAGAATTTTATGAGCGTGAGATTTGATTCGATATGAATGTATTCCGGCTCGTATTTTTTCAGAAACATTAGTGATGATATAATCCTTGCGAGAAATGCTATAGAGAAAATTATTGCGAATCCAATGAATACTTTGCTTTTGAATAAGTCGAGAATAAGACCTGCAAAAAGCAAACTGATTAATATTACAAATCCAAGAATCCTGTTTCTTATGCCGAAGTAAATGCCAAGCTTGTTTTCTGGCACAATGTCTTTCATCCATGAGTTCCATATCGGAGAGATTGACAGTCCAAATGAGATTAGTATTGTGTAAAATATTATCAGGAGCAATGATGCTGAAGAGCTGCTTATTTGTGATGAATAATACAGAAATCCGAGAGCAATCAGCACAAGCCACATGAATGCCTGAAATAAAGCTCCTAAAAAGACAAGATTTTTTCTTGAGAATTTTCCGAGAAGCTTTAGTGCGTATAGCTGAGAGAAACTTCCTATTAGCTGAGGCACTGAGGACAAGAATCCAATGTGTGTGTTATTTGCTCCGAGGTAAAGCGCATACGGCGTTATGTATCTCATACCCGTTGCATCGCTGACACTGTATGCAGAGCCTTCCTTGACGCTCAGGATTCTTGCATTGAGCTTTCGTTTTTCTTCAGGTTCTATTTTTTTTGGCATTGTGAAGCTTATCGCAGAAAATTAGAATATTTTTAAACTTATTTGATTTTATCAGATAAATATTTATACTATATCATTAAAGTATATAATAAGTAGCATAAATATATCAAAATGATATATATGTAGTAGAATATATTTTGCCAATGAATGAGCTTATTCACATAAGAGTTGGAAAGGAACTCAAGAAGCAGATGCAGAATCTCATAGATGTTGGAATGTTTTCTAATCAAGCAGAGATTGCGCGGGAAGGAATAAGGAATGTCCTCATGAAGTATAATTCTGAAAAGGTGAATAAAAAATGAGCAGGAGAGCAGCCAGCAGAACTGTATTGTTACTTGTATTGTTCCTTTTAGTTGTAACGATTGTGATGTTTTTCTATAAAGGATTATTGTTTACTGCCAAACCAATTGGAAATCGAGAGTATTTCAAGGAGATTACCACTGCTGTAACATCTGAAAACCAAGGTATTGTTGGATTCTGCATAAACTATCCGCCGAGTCTTTCGTTCAATAAAACACTCTCGATACAGACAAGAATTCCGTTTGAGATGTTAATATTTGGTTATGATAATGATTTGAACCAGTCATTAATTTTCTCTATAAATAATACAAAAATGTTCAATCTAAGCGCATATAATGCTACTGTCAGGCTAATTTCTTTTACCCCGAAAATCGTAGATAAGGGAAATTATTCAATACTGATTACCGTGAATGATACATCTGTTTGTTCTAATAATGGGGATTCTGGTGTTCTTTATTTAGAGATACATGGAAATAATACCTCGCCTTCATTTTCCGGACCGATTCCAAATTACACATGGGTATTAGGAAGCAATCCAACTAATTTGTTTGACTTGGATAATTATTTTAGTGATAAGGACAATGACTTAATAACTTATACGTATGAATTAAACCAGAAGGTTTCTGTTTTCATTGATTCCCTCAACAGAGTCAGCTTTACTTCATCTTATTATGGCACTGATGTTGTGAGGTTTGTTGCCAATGATTCAGAGTTTGGGAACTATTCAAACATAATAAATCTTACAATTCTATTACCGACGGCGCAAGAATCAGGAAGCAGTAGCGGAGTATCAGGAGGCGGAGGCAGTGGAGGAGGAAGCGGCGGCGGCATAGTTCCTCCCACCTTAGCAGAAGTTAAACCTAGCAGGACAGTTACTAACATCAATCTTCTTCCTGAATTCCAGTATTATGCAATGATTAAAAATGACTGGCTTTCTTTTTCTTATACAAAGCTAAACTGCAAAAAGGAAAAATATACTCTCGAGCTGACTCAGATTAATGAAAACGGGATGATATATACATTGTTTCCTTACGATGAAGAATATCAAATAAATGACGATAAATCTGTTTTGATTGACCTTGATAAGGATAGTCTAAATGATATTGAAGTTAAGTCTGAGAGATTCTCAAACACGCAGATAATTACAAGCATAAGACTTCTCGGAGTTGAACACTGTTCATCAAAAACCTGCACAGACGGAATTAGAAATCAAGGCGAGGAGAGAATTGACTGCGGAGGTCCTTGTAATCCATGCCCGACATGCACTGACGGGATTAGAAATCAGGATGAGGAAGGAATAGACTGCGGCGGCTCCTGCAATAGCTGCGGAGAGAAATTTTCTCCTGTAACTATAATTAAGAGCGATGCAATGCTTACTAACCTTTTGCTGGGGCTTATAATTGCAATTCTTTTGCTGATTCCACTGCTTGTGATGAATTTCATGTATATGAGAAAGGTGTTTTCAACTATTGCAAACAAGGTTATCTCATCGCTGCCAAATAAGGAGATTTCCGAGAAGAAAAGTTTTGTTGAGCATATTTATGAGCGGCTCAATAAGCTCGAAGCAGGAATTTCAGAGAAGAATGAATCTTTTGCTGTTGATGATTTGTTTTCATTGTTCAATATGTTTGTAAGCGAGTATTTTGGTTTGAAGCTCGAGTTCACATTGAATGACGTTGAGAAGAAAATCTCCGAGAAGAAACCAGATAAGGACCTTGTGAGATTTATTCATTCGACGCATAAGCATCTGCAAGGTTCATTAGAAGACAACAATATTTCTCTTACTGAATTCAGGACGCTTATCGAGGAGATTAAGACATTTATATTCCTGCTTACAGAAATCCCGCCTGTAAAATCAGGCAAGAATAATGTTATCGGAAATAAAAATGCTGACTGGATTCATTCTAAGATTATACTCTCGCTTTCAAAACTAAGGGAACATGATATTGAGAAGGCAAAACAGCTCTATGTTGAGGCGCTTAATCAATATAAAAAAATGCCTATCCGCGAGAAGAAAAAGACGCATGAGTATCTTATCAGGCTTTACCATCTGATAAATTTTGCACACAATCTCAAGATTCACTATCTGATAAATTTTGCACACAAAAAATGAGAAAACAAAAATATATCCACAAAAAAAGAATAGAAAAAAACAGGAAGAATGTAGTTAGGATTTATCTTATCCAATTGCTTATAGCAGGAGCTTTGCTTGCAAGCACAGTAATATGGTATAAAATTTCAGGAAACAATCTTACTGGCGTTGTTGTTTTGGCAGAAGACAAAAGCTATAATCAGAGTCTTAATTTAGCTGCAGACGCAAATACCGAATATGTCTGGATACCTGAAAATAAAGGTAGACTGACGCAAATAAAAGTTAGCGGGTTTTTGACAGACAGAGCAGATGCAAAAATACTGCTTAGGGTTAATGATACTGAGTATGTGATATTTGACAGCAGCAATTTGAATGTAAGAGAGAATGTAATAACCGGCTTTACTACTATTAATGAAAAAGAGAATGAAGAAGAGAATAAATCAATTTCTGCAACTCTTTTTTATGAACAGAATTCTGAGTTTGATGCAGATAATGATGGAATTGAATCAGTAAATGGCATTGTGGATATTTCTCAGTCAATAAACACAAATTGGGATATTCGTTATGATTCATTATGCACAAAATGGGAGATTAGAAATCTTGAGACATTGCAATCTGAGATTATTTGTAATGGCAATTCCGATTGCTGTAATCTGTTTTCGTTGCAGTCTGAAAGGCAATTATGGAATGAGACATTGTTTTTATCCTATGGAAAATATGGCTCTGGAAAACTAAATCTTATATCCGCGCAGGTAATTTATGCTAACCTCTCTTCGGATATTTTTACTGCTCTGTCTGAGATTGTATATTCTGATAGAGCAAATCTTTCTGCGGTTTTTACTCTCGGTGAAATTGTCTTTGAGAATTCCTGCGTTGATACATGCGCATTGGCAGTTCCAGAAAGTGATTCGTACTTGCTGATTATAAATGTTACAAATGGAACTTTGCATCTTGATAATTTGCAATATTCTGTCCAAGCAAATAAAGAGAATCAACGTCCTGTGTTGGTGAAAAATATTTCTGATATAGTTATGCAGAAGAATTCTAATTACAGCATTGATTTGCAGGATTATTTCTATGATTCCGACGGAAATGCTTTATTTTACAGCGTCTATGAGATGGACGATATTCAGACAGCAATTAATGAAGGAGTTTTAGCTTTTATTCCAAAAAAAGATTTTTCAGGAACAAGATTTGCTTATGTTACTGCGAATGATTCTGAAAAGTTTGCTGTGTCAAATGTTTTTATGATAAACATCTCCGAGATTGAACCTGAGATAAGAGCAAGGAATTTTATGATTTCCAACAAGAGAGGAGAAAAAATATTTTCTATCAATGATTCTGGAGATGTTTTTTTGGCTGGCAATGTTTTTGAAGGAATTGAGAATTTGTCATTTAAGCAGGATTCTTTCATTGTTGAGAATTCTCTTGGAAATATTGTGGCTATTTTGAACTCAAGCGGAGATTTGAAGCTCACAGGTTTTCTCGACGAGAATGCAGAGATTATTTCTGTAAATGAGAGTCTGGAATTTAGAGATAGGGATTCTGTTCTTAGAGGACTTTTTGATAGCGCTGGAAATTTCAGGATAATGGGAAAATTAGAGGAGAATGTATATGAAATATATGAAGGTGAGATAAAATGAGCGAGGGAAAAAAACTGGATAAGAAAAATTCAGAAATGTCAGGACAAATTTGGTCTCACGCCGTAAGATACTGCTTTGTGATAGCGTTAGCCCTGTTTATTGTTTCTCTCGATAGCGCAGATGCGATTCCGAATTCCATTAATATTATAGGCAAGCTTACTGATTCTAACGGCGCTGCGATTGTAGGGAATTATAATTTCAGTTTCAGGATTTATGACAATTATACTGCAGGAAATCGGCTTTTTCAGATGCAGACAAACCTTACAACTGACAGCAACGGAATTTATGATGTGATTTTGCAGGCGATAAACCTAAATTTTTCAGACCAGTATTATTTAGGTGTTGCTGTGTTTAATGACGCTGAGATGTCGCCGAGAATTAATCTTACGACTTCGCCTTATGCGTTCAGGGCTAATGTTTCTGAAAGTCTGAATCCTAATAATAATTACAAAGTGAGCAATTTAAATGTTACTGGTGATGTCAACGGTTCAAGAATTTTTCAGGCAGGGAATCAAGTTTTGGACAGCAATGCAATTGCAGGATTTTATAGCAGAGGCAATTTCTCGTCTGATTTTGTCAATAATGGCGGAATAAATTCATCAAATTCTTCATGGGTGCAATCATCACAAATTAAATATACCAACTCTTCTTTTGATTTAAGCCAGATTTTGAATACAGCTCAGGTAAACATCGGCGAGTATGCTTTTACTGTTGGCGGTGGATTTGGTTCTGGCGGATTGACAATACAAGAAGATGGGACAATAAAGACCGATGGGGATATTTGGTTTAGTGGAAATATTACGATTTTAGAAGTTGATAATCTTAGAGTTAATGCAAGCTTTTATCCAAGCATTGATAATTCTTTTAGTATCGGCAACGCTTCTTTGAGATGGCTCAATGGGAATTTTTCAGGGATTGTGAACGCAAATAAATTTTACCAGAATTTTCTGGCTGTGTTGGATACATCACATATGACAAGCACATTGTATAACAGAGCTAACGGAACATCAGATTACAATTCCTTTTACGGATGGAAATTAGAGAATCTCACAGGCAAAGCAACTAATTTAACCTTATTGAATGTTTCTGGACAGACATTATTGGCTGTTGGTGGTGGCAATGTCGGCATCGGGACGACGAATCCAGGCACTAAATTAGATGTAGTTGGTAGTAATGCCTTAGATTTAATAAGACTTGGTGATGGCACTGATGACTACGGCTGGCAAATTAGTTCTGGTGGAAGTCTTGTTTTAAGTGAGGCTGGTGTAGCTAACAGATTTACTTTAGAAAAAACTACAGGCAACATAGGCATAGGCACAACAACACCAGTTGGAATACTTCATGCAAGCACACCTACTGTTGGAAAATCTGCCAATATTACAGTAGCGAATAGCAATTCTGAAGAACTTGTTTACATAAGACTATTAGAGGGTTTTCCTTCAGCAGGAACATACGGTGGTATGCTAAAATATAACGGTGCTACCAATTATTTCCATCTCGGAACATTTAATGATGGTGCAGAAATTAATGCAATAAGCATTGAAAGAGTTGCAGGGGCGGTTGGTATCAATGACACAACCCCAGACGCAACTTTGGAAGTTTCTGGCAACTTTATGGTAAGCAATCCTTCTACAAGTGATGGGAATTTATTGTTTGTAAGAGGAGATGGCAATGTTGGCATCGGCACAACATCCCCATCACATAAACTTCAAGTAGATGGAACAATAAACGCATCAGGATTGAATATTTCTGGAAATGTAGGATTAGGATATAACGGTGGAAAGATTGGATTGGGAGGAATAAAATCTCCTCGTTATTCTGTTGATGTTTATGATTTAAATCCAAATTTATTCATATCAAGTTCTACTTGGGCATCAGGAAACCACATCAATATTTCATTTCAAGGCTCTGATAGTTATATTCAGAAAGATTATGATAATGGGCTAATCTTAGACGACAACAACAAAATAACTTTGAAAGAAGCCAACACTGCTGTTGTTACAATAGATGGCAGTGAAGTAGGTATTGGGACAACAGACCCATTAAAACCTTTGCATATTCAGGGGAGTTCAACAGGTTTTCAAACAGTTTTAATCAATTCCACTGATGATGATGGTGCAGGTATATTATTCTCAAGCCAGTATGGTGGTAAGTGGCTATTATTTAACACAGGTGCAAGCTCATCCACAGGTGCAGATACTTTTTCTTTATTTGATTATAATGCAAATCGTTATGCTTTGGTTATTAACAAAACATCAGGACATTTAGGCGTTGGAACAGCAACAGCAAACCCAACAAATCCTATCTTCCAATTTACAGCAATCCATCCGACAACAACCGATACAAGATGGAGAGGTTTGGGTATTGGATATGATAATACTAATGAGGCAAATAGATGGTTTACGGTTAATCAGATTAATGACGGTGGCACTTCCAAAACAGTATTAGGACAAGGTATCATGGGCAGAAACTCAACTACTACTGCACCAAGCTGGTCATCTACTAATGCAAAAGGTGTAGGTATTGAGATGACTGATTCTGATATTAGTCTTTTTACTTCTGCACAAGGCAATAATCAATCTATCGTCAGAAGACTGACAGTTGAGAATACCAATGGGAATGTTGGTATAAACACAACCTCACCAACAAAGGCACTTCATGTTGTCGGAGAGTTCACATTAAATGCAACAGGCTCAAGGCAGGTTTTTACTAATGGGACTTGCGTAATAATACAAGGACCAACAAGCCAGTTGGCGGTGTGTTAGGATGAAAAATTACACAGTAATATTATCAGCAAAAGCAGTAAAGATTCTGGATAAAATGAAAAGTAAGGACAAAATAAATTACGGCATAATAATTAGCCATCTCAAAAATATGGAAGAGAATCCGGAATATTTTGGCAAACCACTTAATGGAAATTTAAAGGGATTATGGAGTTATAGAGTCGGAGATTTTAGAATCATATATAAAATCCAAGACGATAAATGCCTTGTTTTTGTAATAACAATTGGGCACAGGAGGGATGTATATGACTAATTACTTATCTAAATATTCATTAAGAGAAATAGATTTGCCTTTCCGTATATCTTCAATCCCTTCTTTTATATCCTTGACTAATTCTGAATCTGAGAGGATATCCAAAGTTTCTTTCATGCTGTCAAATTCTTCTTTTGAAATTGTTACTGTCTGCGCCATAACTATCCCATATTCAATATTGTATTTAAAAGTTGCGGAAAATAGCATGAAACAAATAAAAATATCTCAGAATAAACTGAAAGAGATTAAAATTAATGCATATTTATCTAGCCTAATCTATTTTAGGAACATATCTACTAATTCAGGAGTAGAATACACTTTCACAATGTCTTGTTTTTTGAAGCCTTTTTCTCTAGACCAAATTGCACTGCCTAAATGCAAGGCAAGGGCAAAGTATGGCACATCTTTCTTATGCGGCGCTAATTTTTCTGCATTAGCTCTTACATTTGAGGATATATCATCAATAGTGTGTAATTCTATCCTTTCTTTGAGAAGCTCAAATGCTTCCATAAGTTCTCCGACTGAAACATTGCCTTTCTCAGCAATTATTTCTTTGTTTCTCTCAAATTCATCTATAAGTTTTAGCGGTGAAACCAGCTTTATATTATCTACAAAGAATAAATCCTGTGTTTTGTCTCTTCCTATCAAAGCAGCAAATAAAGCGTTTGCATCAACTACTAATTCCATTTATTACTCCTCTTTTAAGAATTTATCTGCAACTGCTGAATCTATTTTATTAGCTAATTCTTTTGCATCTTTATCTGATAATTTAATCTTGGATGAAAAGGCTTTTAGCTTTTTTAATTTTTCAGTTTTTTCTATTAGTACCTTCTTAATTACTTCAGACCAGTTCAAACTAAACTCATTCATACTTCTCTCTAATTCCTCAGGTACAGATATTGTAATTGTTCCCATTTTATCATCACAGAATGATAATCATGAAGAGAAGTATTTAAAACTTATGATGAGGGATGTTTATGTTTAATTATAATCTCTCAAAAGAGATTTATAAAATTTGCGGAAAATAAAGGATTAACAAGCCAATTGGCGGTGTGTTAGGATGAAAAAAGCAAACATAACATTTAAATATTATGGTCATGATATGGAACACATGGTTCAAAAATGGAACAAACAGGATTAGAGGTCATATTATCATTATTGAAAAATAAGGAGCTGCATGTTAGAGGTATTGCCAAAGCTGTTAAGCAGCCGCATGCAAATATCTCACGAGCCATGAAAAAGATGTTAGACAGCAATATAGTGGATTTCAGAACAATGGGAAAAAACAAGATTTTCAGGCTTAAAAATAGTATTGAAGCGTTACAGTATGCACATAGTGCTGAGCATTTCAAACTCTTAAAACTTATTGAAAGATATCCTTTCTCGTCAGTAATAGTGGAAGAGATATTATCAAAGACAGAAGGAGAGAAACTTGTTGCCATCTTTGGCTCATTTGCAAAATTCAATGCAAAATCCGACAGCGATATTGATATATTTGTTGAGACTGAAAATCGGGCAATAAAAGTTGAACTTGAAAAAATTAACTCAAGAATAAGCGTAAAAATCGGAAAGTTTGACAAGAACAACATTCTGATTAAAGAGATAATAAAAGACCATGTTATAATCAAAGGAGTGGAGTATTTTTATGAAAAAAACAGGATTTTTGACTAAGCTGTATAAAGAAGGAAAACTTGAGATTATAGATCCTTCAGAAAATTTATGTGCCTCGTATATTCAGAAATCTGAAAGTCATTTTGATTCGGCAAAAATATTGCTTGAAAGAGAGAAATTGGAAGAATCAGTTTCTATGGCTTATTATGGCATGTACCATATTCTTCTTGCACTCCTGTTTAAATGCGGCATAAAATGTGAAAATCACACTGCATCTATTCTATTGCTCATGGGACTATTTAACGAGGGCAAATTAGCTGAGGAGATAACTTTTGGAAAAAAGGAGAGAATTGACAAGCAGTATTATGCTGATTTTAACATTAGCAAAACAGAATGTATGGATATGACAGATAGGGCTGAGAGGTTTATTCTTGATTTAAAGCAGATTATCAAACAGCTTAATTCAGAGAAGATTGATGGAATACGGAGAGAACTAAATGATGCTCTTAGGGAATAGCAGGATGATGGAGATGAATAGATTAAGTTTGGTGATAGATACCTTACTAAATATAAGAAGAATGAGTAAGTAGACCCTACCATCCTACTTCCTGTCTCTATGGGGCAGGGTTCGTCAGGGTCTGTTCCTCAAGGTAAATATAAAATGTTGAGATATATAAAAGTTGCGGAAAATAAAGGTTTAACAAGCCAGTTGGCGGTGTGTTAGATAAAATGATAAAGAAATTATTAATTGGAATTGTATTTTTACTTATGATTAACATGGTTAGTGCTTATCCTTTTAATGTAACGCAACCACTAAACGCAACCGACACTGATAATTGGATGGCAAAGAAGACTGTTTATTCTTTAGTCTATGAACCAAAAAGAGATGTTGTTTATATCGGAGCGTCAGGTGGTAAGTTCGGTGTATATAATATCTCTACTAATGTAACTTCTAATCTAAGCGATACAGATACAGGAAATTGGTTTGCATCTAATGATTTAAGAAGTTTAGCGTATGATTCTAAAAGAGAACTTATTTACATGGCAACTACAACTGGAAGGATGTTCGGAGTATATAATATTTCTTCAAATATTTCTTCTGACTTAGGTGATACTGATGCAGGTGGTTGGTTAAATACTTCTAATATAGCTATTTTAATTTATGAGCCAAAAAGAGACCTTATTTACATAGGTTCAACTGGTGCTTTGTTTGGTGCTTATAATGCTTCTACAAATGTTACTTCTAATCTATCTGGAACATTTACGAATAATTGGCTTGTCTCTAACACAGTTTTTTCTTTAGTTTATGACTCTAAAAGGGATGTTGTTTATATAGGTGGTGGTGCAGGAAAGTTCGGTGTTTACAACGCATCTAATAATACAGCATCAGACTTGAGTGCAACAGACCAAAATAATTGGATGGTTGGTACTATCAATGCTTTAGCATACGATTCTAAAAGAGACCTTATTTACATAGGTGGTGGGATAGGATTTGGTATGTTTGGTGTTTATAATGCTTCAACTAATGTAACTTCCAACTTGTCTGGAACATTTACAAATGATTGGCTTGGTCTTAATATTATTAATTCCTTAGCGTATGATGCACAAAAAGATGTTATTTATATTGTGGCAAATAATGGTATGTTTGGTATGTATAATGCTTCGTCTAATGTATCTTCTAACTTGTCTGGGACATTTACAAATAATTGGGTAGAGAGAGTATCAACACATGATTTATTTGCAGTTGCTGTTGATAATTCATCAAGAGGAGTAATCTATGTTGGTGGAGAGTCGGGGATTTTTGGATTATATAACGGAACTGCTGATAATGATAAGTCTGCACCAGTTGTAATCCTTGACGCAACAGCAGCAAATTGGATTAAGAGCGGGAATGTAACACAAGATTTGCGAGCAACAGACACAAACAATTGGATTGGGAATACTGCCATTGGAGCTTCAACCTATGACACCAAAAGAAATGTTTTATATTTAGGTGGCACTAGTGGATTATTTGGAGTGTATAATGCTTCTACTAATGTAACATCTGCTTTAAATGCGACAGATACAGACAATTGGATTGGGAGTAATACAATTCAGTCTTTAGTCTATGATTCCACAAGGGATGTTATTTATTTAGGCGGTAATTTTGGAGTATTTGGTGTTTACAATGCTTCGACTAATGTAACATCCAATTTAAACGGAACAGACGCAGCCGACTTTATTAAAACTGGCATCTTGGCTTTAATACACGAACCAAAAAGAGATGTTATCTATTTAATTGGAGTTAACGTATTTGGTGTTTATAATGCCTCAACTAATGTAACCTCGGATTTGCGAGCAACAGACACAGGCAATTGGATGGGGACTACTAACTTTAATTCTTTAATCTATGATTCAACAAGAGATGTTGTTTATGTAGGTGGCGTTAGTGGAAAATTTGGTGTTTACAATGCCTCTACTAATGTAACTTCAGATTTAGGTGCAACAGACACAGAAAATTGGATTGGCACTTCTGATATAAACTCCTTAGACTATGATTCACAAAGAGATGTGATTTATTTAGACGGTGGAAAGGGGGTGTTTGGAGTGTATAATGCTTCTACTAATGTAACATCTGCTTTAAATGCGACAGATACAGACAATTGGATTGGGAGTATTACGCTTAATTCTTTAGTATATGATTCCACAAGGGATGTTATTTATTTAGGCGGATCAAGTGGGGTGTTTGGAGTTTACAATGCTTCGACTAATGTAACATCACCATTAAATGGAACAGACCCAAGCAATTGGATTGGGAGTAGTATCCTTTATGATTTAACCTATGACACTACAAGAGATGTTGTTTATTTAAGTGGCTTTACCGGTGTATTTGGCTTCTACAACGCCTCTTTGACAGCAGGTCTCCCAAATACATGGGGAGCTAATGCAACAAACGGAACTTGGTTTAATTATCGGAATGTTACATTAAGATATTCAGCAATTGATTCTTCCGGAATAAGCTCGTGCATTTTATACGGAAATTTTAATTCTACATGGTCGGCTAATTATTCGAATACGACTTTAACATCTGATACTTTGGCTGAGTTCAGGCTGAATCTAACATCAGATGGAACTTATCTATGGAATGTATGGTGTAATGATACTGTTGGAAATGGTGCGTTTAACGCAACTAATTTTACTTTCTTTGTTGACACTACAGTTCCAGCAGTTAATCTGAACAATCCTGCTGATGGTTTGAGTACAGCGTCAACTTCATTAATTTTTAATTGGACGCCGATTGATAATCTGGATTTGGGGCTGAGCTGTAATCTGACAATTGACAATGTGGTGAATGTTTCTAATTTAGAAATTCTGAATGGGACTGCATATAATGTGACTGTTACTGGATTTGCCGAAGGTACACATAATTGGAATGTTTTGTGCATGGATAATGCAACTAATAGTAATATTTCTGTGACGAGAAGTTTTACTGTTAATACTGCAATAGAATCATGTACATATGTCTCTGGAGATTGGTATGTTAATCCTGCTGGTAACTGCAATCTTGGGACAACAAATCTTGGTGGCAATGATATTTACATCAATTCATCAACATCAACTAATGAAGTCCTAATCTCAGGAACAATTTCAAATTATAGGAATATTTTAATCATGGGAACAGCAAGCAATCAAGTCAGGGTAAGATGCAATGCAAATCCGTGCTTTACGAGATGAGATTAAATCAGAACAAGAAATCAGGAAAGAGATTGAAGTTATGCAAACAGGACAAACAGGAATAACTATTGTTGGCGGGGATAATTAGGATGACACAAGAATTATCAGACAAATTAGAAACAGAGGATGTGTTTGTGATTTTTATAGGAATAAAATGAAGTGAAAAAATGAAACTAACAAACTCAATAATGGAATTGAATTATTTTAATCCAAGCTCTTTAAGCAACTCTGAAGTTGTAAATACTTTAACCTTTGATTGCTGCTTTAATTCTTTATCTTCTGTCCAGATTGGGCAATTGAGCTTTAATGCTAATGCAAAGAAATCAACATCATTAGAATCAGGGCTTATTGCCTTAGCTTCTGAGATGAATTTAGAATATTCGCTTTCTTTTCTGAAATTTATAACAACCTTAAGCAATTTTTCTATTAAAGAGAATTGTGTGTTTGACAAAGAGAACCTTTCAATAATATCTAATTTATGCTCTTTAATTTCATCTAAAGAAAATATTGGAGAATTTAATTCCATGTTAGGAAGAAGTGATAGCTCTCTTGCTTTTGACCTTTCATTAAAGAATGAAAATATTTCAGGAGTATCAACAACAAGCCGCATTTATACTAACCGCATCTCCTTGAGTTTTTCAAATCTGCCTTTTTTAACTTCTCTTCCAAGTTTGACTAACTCTGATTCACTTAACTGTTTAGAATTTTTCATAACTTCACCTATAAATAAAGAAAGTAATTTGCGCTTTTCTTCAGATGATATTAATTCCCCTATGTCTTTCTCTATCCTTATAGATTCTTCTTTAAGTATATCTGGAATTTCAATCTTCAACTCAGACATTTTACCATCACAAAGATATTATAGCAAAAGCGACTATTTAAACCTTTCCCGCAAAATCGGCAACAACGGCATCTGGACAACTACGCCTAATGCAAAGCTGCAAGTAAGTGGAAACATCTCACTTGGTAGCGGAGCAATTCAATCAAATAAGGCATTATGCTGGACATCAGGCGGTGCAATCGGATACTGCTCATCAGTTGTTGATTCAGCAGGAGCTTGTACTTGTAATGTTATAAATTAAAGAGGAATAAAATGAAAACAACTAAGATTGGGATTAACAATACTGCACCAACAAAAGCCCTTCATGTCGTCGGAGAATTTACTATGAATACAACAGGCTCAAGGCAGGTTTATACTAATGGGACTTGTGTAATAATTGCAGGTCCAACGAGTCAGTTGGCGGCGTGTTAGGATGGAAAATTACAATGTGATATTATCAGCAAAATCCTGCAAGATTTTAGATAAAATGAAAAGCAATGACAAAATAAATTACGGCATAATAATTAGCCATCTCAAAAATATGGAAGAGAATCCAGAATATTTTGGCAAACCACTTACTGGAAATTTAAAGGGATTATGGAGTTACAGAGTTGGAGATTTTAGAATTATATATGAAATCCAAGACGACAAATGCCTTGTTTTTGTAATAACAATAGGGCACAGGAGGGATGTATATGACTAATTACCTATCTAAATATTCATTTAAAGAAATAGATTTACCTTTCCGTAAATCTTCAATCCCTTCTTTTATATCCTTGACTAATCTTGAGTCTGAGAGAATATCTAAAGTTTCGTTCATGCTGTCAAATTCTTCCTTTGGGATTGTTACTGTCTGTGGCATAACTATCCCATATTCAATATTGTATATAAAAGTTGCGGAAAATGAAGGTTTGACAAACGAGCAGGCGGTGTGTTAGGATGAAAATGGAAAAAATTAATTTGTTCAATATTGTTGAAAATATTAAATCATTAATTCAATCTACAACTTCAAATCCTTCTTCATTGACTATAAACAGCTTGCCTTTAAATTCGGAAACTTCATCCAAAACAGAGGACATAGCCGCTACAAGCTTCTTACGTCTCGGGGGATGGATTATGAATATCACAATCCCAAAAAAATCCTTTGGCGGAAACATTGATCTATTAAGGAAATCTGAATCTCTGGACACCAATACAGATTTGCCTGCCTTTGATAATCCTGCTAATCTGCCATTTACAATTCCCTTCTGTGAATATTCAGCAGAAAACCCTTTGCTTTCAAGCAAGCTCTTTATTGCCCGAGGTATGTTCTCATCAAGCATGAATTTTTGTGAATCTGACATAACGCTCTCCGCTAACGAGCTTGGCAGCATATTCGAGAGCAGCTGTAATATGCTCACGAGTGATAGAAGGATAGTCCTCCAAAATATCTTCAATAGGTTCACCTGCAGCGACCATTTCAACAATATCGCTAACCAAAACTCTGGTGCCACTAAAAGTCGGCTTCCCATGGCAGATTTCACTGTCAGCGACAATATACTTGTTAATTTCAGCTCTCATGTTGATAGTAATGCAATCAGCTTATTTAAATCTTATGATGGCGCAGCTTGTGGAGAATATTAGAGGTGAAAAAATGAAATTAATACAACAAAATATCTCAATAGGAACCTCTAAATTTGATGGTTTGATTATGAGACATATGGTTCAAAAATGGAACAGACAGAATTAGAGATTATATTGGCATTATTGAGGAATAAGGAACTGCATGTTAGAGGTATTGCCAAAGTTGTTAAGCAGCCTCATGCAAATATCTCACGAGCTATGAAAAAGATGTTAGGCAGCAATATAGTGGACTTCAGGATGATGGGCAAAAACAAGCTATTCATGCTTAAAAATAGTGTTGAGGCATTACAGTATGTGTATAGTGCTGAGCATTTCAAGCTTTTGAAACTCTTTGAAAAATACCCTTTTTTCTCGGTATTAACAGAATCTATAAAGGGAGGCAAAGATTACTCAATCGTTTAATACAGTTAGGAATTTTTCAATAGACGGAGTTGAAGATATTGGAGCATCCGCAAGATTTGAAAAGAAAATATTTTTTGTTGATACACAACTAACGACAGCTTCATCCACTATTGCGAATAGTTGCTGATACTTCAACAAATGATTATATTGCATTGACTGCGAATACAGATGCGGGAGTTGATGACTTTGCAGCAGAGATTGAAGTTATGCAAAGTCAGAGGACAGGAATAACCCTTGTTGACGCGGATAATTGAGATGAAATCAGAACGACGAATTAGGAAGGAGAAATGAAACTAAAAACTGAAAAAAGAAAAAATGTTTTCAATAGAAGATGGAACAGTACCTACAATTTTTGTTTCGGATATACTCTAAACCCAAAAGAAGAAAGAACAAATAACTTACCCCTAAATTCAGAAGGTTTAACTTCCTTAAATAAATTTAACAAAGCTGAATATACTGTTTTTATCAATGGCGGATTTATCCTAATAAATATAATGCCTGAACTTTCTTCAGGAGGGAATAATAATATATTGCCAAAATGCCTGTCAAATGTTAAAATTATCCTGCCTTCTGATTTAGCTGCTTTAGACAGCTCTCTATCACCAGAACCAGTCAAAGCCATCTTCACATCAAAGCCATCCCTTACCAACAACTCCTGTACTTTCCTTGGCACATTCTCATCAAAAAGAAGCAGTAAACTATTCTTGAAAAATGACATATTTTTCCTCTTCAACAAGCTTAGCGGCATAGTCCAATGCAGAGAATATGGCTTCTTTAGTCAGTTGAGGAAAATAGTCCTTAATAATTTCATCAGGAGTTACCTCTGCCTTAAGCAACTCCAATATCTGCCATACCATAATTCTCGTTCCCTTAAAAGTCGGCTTGCCATGGCAGATTTCGCTGTCTACAACAATATATTTGTTAATTTCAACTCTCATGGAGATAATAAGGCAACCAGTGTATTTAAATTTTATGATACAGCGACAGAATATTTATGCAATTGAGGTGAAAAAATGAAATATCTTTACAAAATCGGATTAATTATGTTTGTGGTTATTGTTCTCTCGGCATTTTTTGTAATGGCAAAGCCAACTGAAGACGAGGTTAAGGAGATTCTTGTTAAATCACTTAACGGCAGCAAGGATTTTAATCTGACAGATGATATATCTAAAGAGCAGTTAAAGGAGCAGATTAAGATTATCAAAATTGAGGCTCTCAAGGAGGACAAGCTTTCAATTGTTGATGTTGAGGTGAATAATAAGTCTATGAAATTTATTACAACATCAATCCTTTCAAAATTAATTTATCAGCCTGCTCAGGCACTGGAGAATATCAGAGAATTTTTTACTGTTACAAAGACATTGTTTTACAACAGGCTGAAGGCTACATCTTATCATTTCCTAGAGAGTGATTCTCCCAATCCTATCTGCACAAAGGCAAACAACAACAGGTATGTTGGCTGTATCCCAACGGTGAATAGCAAGGTGTGGAATCCTGAGATTTTGGATTATGAATATGCTTATTCATGGGATTGCGAGGAAAAGCCAGAATGCACAAGGATTTCTGCCGAGATAGAGGCTGAGAAATATCTTGCTGATTCCAATATTACAGAGAAGGAGATTCTTCTTGCTGATGTAAGGGCAAATATAACTTCCCTTGAAAGTTACGGCGAGATTTTTGGCCTGGCAGGAAATATTACAGGAACAGATTTGAGGAATACGGTTGATGTGAATGTTTCTGATATTGGCTCTGGTGAAAATATTGGGGATATTCCTGATGAAGATATTGGAATTACTAAGGTTAATGGAAGTGTGATAATCAAGTTGGGATAATGGGATTCACGCCATAAATTAACTTCGGATACTTTAATTCATCTCCCAAATATCTCTCTATATGCCTCAACATTCTTAATACTGTAAATCCCGACGAGTTTTTCAAACCCGCTTTTTTTCATTAAAAGCTTTTTTACAAATCTCCTGTGCTTATCAAATTGGGCATTAATAAATTTAGTGTGAATAGCTTTCCATTTATCAGGATTGTTCTTGACGAATTTTGCCCACCTTTCTACCTGCTCTAAATGTTCTTCTCTCATAATCTTAGTCTCCTAATCATTGCTTTCACCTTATTAATCTCTTTCTCGTCAATCTCGTCAGAGAAAACAATCCTAAGGTGCCTTGCATCCTCTAAATCTTTGTCAGATTTCAAAAGCTCTTCCTTGAAAGCAATGTTAATGTCCACATTGCTGAACCAGACCTCAAGGCCAGTTAATGGGATTTTTTTTCTTGTCTCGAGCTGATAATCGTCTATTTCATCTTTGACAAACTTTAATTCCATCTCAGGAAGTATAGAATCCCTGTAAGTGTATCTAATGCTGAGATTGTATTTAAGATAGTCGGCAAAAAGGCTTTTTGGGTTATTGCTTTGCATACATACAAAGCCACCTTTAACCAAATCCCCATGAAGAATAAAAAATCTTTCAGGCGGAAGCCTCTCTATAATAACATCTATATCTTCTGTTCCCCTTGTTCTTCCAGACGAGATAGCGACAAATCCAGAGACAACTATGTATTTGCAGTGCCTCTCAAGTATTTCACAGAATTTTGTGCAAATATCGTCAAGAATGTTCCTGTCTGCGATTTTTCTGTCCATGCCGCATCATTAAAACATGAAGGCGGTTATAAATATTTTCATGGAGATTGCCGCTTGCAATTCCCAAATTTTCAGACAACAGTGCCTTTCATCGTTGTTAATTACATAATAATATTTTTTAATTACATTATAATATATTTTAAGACATTCTTAGTTTACATATTAATATATTTAATCTACACAATAAGATAAATTCTTACTTAATAATTACATACTAAGATTTATATAAAAAGATTTATAAACACATATAATTACATACTAATATTTTCTGCATATAGAATGATACCTAAGGAATTGCTCGATAAAATAGATGCCCTTAACAGAGAGGACAAGCTAAATCTCATTAAGAATCTCTCTCAACAATTGGAAGAAACAAAGTATGACATCCCGATTGAGATATTCAATAATAAAACACTCAGCTCTCTGGAAGCGATTGTAAAATATCTCAGAGAAGAATTTGACTTGCGGTTTGTAAAGATTGCAAATATTCTCAACAGGAGCGACAAAACAATCTGGATTACTTACAAAATTGCAAAGAAAAAACTGCCGACAAAATTCTATGTCCAGGAATCGCAGATTAGAATTCCCGTCGGTGTTTTTTCTGACAGGAAAATCAGTGTTCTGGAAAACATAATCTTCTATCTAAAAAACCGCGATCTTTCGTATGATGAAATTACTAAAATTATGAACAGGAAATATTCGACGATTGTTACTGTGTATAACAGGGCGATTAAAAAAAATAAACCTAATGCAAAAAAGAATGTCAAGAAATAAATTGGTATTAACGATAATTGTAATTATATTGGCTATGCTTTTAATATTGACAAATATCAAGGCATATACCTCAAGCAGTTCAAGTTATAATAATTATCTCGATGTTTCGTCTGGTGGAGGGAATTTTTCAAGCACGAGTTATAATTCGATTATAACAATGTCTCCTATAACCGGCTTGACAAACTCTACAGCATACAATAATTATCTCGGATTTGGATATGCGTTTTTCTGGGATGTTCCAGACACAATCCCGCCGTCAATTCAATTAAACTCGCCTGTTGATAATTTCAACACAAGCCAAAGCTCTGCAAATTTCAACTGGACAGCCACAGATAATTTAGATACAAGTCTCTCATGCAATCTTACAATTAATAATCTAGTTAACAAAACAGCCATCGCATCTATAAGCGGCAGCCCAACAAACATTAGCGTCTCTGGTTTTAATGATGGGACTTACAAATGGAATGTTACATGCATAGATGATTCTAATAATACAAATATTTCTTCTACGAGAACATTTACTGTTGACACAACTCCGCCTGTTGTTATTTTGGGAGCAACTGTTGCGAATTGGAAAAGGTCAGGGAACACAACTATAAACTTGACTATGGTAGATAATACCATTGCTTATCTTAGTGAAATATTTTACGAATCAAACAGAGATTTGGTTTATATTGCAGTAGGCCCACAACTTTTAGCTTATAATTCAACAAATAATACTCTTACTAATCTGTCTAGTAATCTTACCAAAGCAGGTATCAACGCCTTTGCATATGATTCAAAAAGGGATATCCTATTTTTTGGTGGGGAAAAGGGCCTGTTTGGATTTTATAACTCTTCAACTAATCTATCCACTAACTTAACTAATACTGATTCAAATAATTGGATTGGTGCAAATGCTATTAATGCCATTGTATACGACACTGATACGGATGTAGTATATTTAGTCGGAGATAGTGGCTTGTTCGGTGTATACAACGCATCTACTAATGTAACCTCAGCATTAAATAATACTGATCCGGAAAATTGGATTGGGTCGAGTATTCTCTACGATATTGCCTATGCTTCAACCTATAAACTTATTTATATAGTCGGTGCTAATGGTGTATTTGGAGTATACAACGCCTCTACTAATGTAACCTCAGCATTAAATGGTACTGATCCGGATAATTGGTTTGGTACTGGGAATATATATTCAGTTGTATACGACCCAAATGATAAATTAGTTTATATCGGGGGAGAGATAAGTTTTAATTCCGCAGGGAATAAAAAATTCGGTTATTATAACATATCTACCAATATTACAACAAAGTTGAACGGAACAGATCTTAATTGGATGAACCCACAAGAATTTTGGTCTACTACTCTTGATGAGCTTGTTTATGACTCTGATAGAAAATTAATCTACATCTCAGGGTCTAATAGTGCTAATACTCTATTTGGTGTTTATAATCACTCAAGCAATTTATCAGTCAACTTGAGATTTACCTCTGAGGATAATTGGTTTAGTTCATCTCCTCTAATTTACGGCCTTACTTACAACTCAAGAGATAAAAGAGTTTATCTAGGAGGCAGGGATTCAGTAGCTGCTAAAAACAGATTAGGAGCATATAACGCATCAATAGACCCAAGTATTTTCCCATTTACATGGGGAGCAAACGCAACCAACGGGACATGGCATAAAAATGGAAATATAACATTGACATATAGCGCAATAGATGACAGAGGTCTAAGCGCATGCATTGTCTATGGGACATTTAATGGTTCATGGATGGCAAATAAAACTTTCAGAAATATCTTATCAGACACAATAATCAACTTCTCAATAAATCTCACAAACGGCACATATTTATGGAATGTCTGGTGCAATGACACATTAGGGAATTATGCGTTTAACTCGACGAATTATACTTTCTATGTTGATACAATTAAGCCAACAATAACATTGAATGCTCCAATAAATAATTTTAATACAACATCCAATTCAATAATCTTCAACTGGACAGCATCAGACAATTTAGATTTGGGATTAACCTGCAACATAACATTAGACGGCAAAGTAAATGTTTCAGGAATAGAATCATTAAATGGAACTCCGACAAACATAACAATAATCGGTCTAAACGACAGCACTCATTTCTGGAATGTAACTTGCATTGATAACGCAACCAATTCTAACACATCAATTACATTCAAATTTACAGTAGATGCCTCTCCGCCAACATTTCAATTCAACTCGACAAACGCAACAACAATCAGAAGGTTTGACTGGGTAAGGTTCAACGTAACCTGCAAAGATACTATTGGATTAAGCGGATTTATTTTCAGCCACAACAATTCAAGGCAGTGGAAGAATGAATCTTATGTGCCATTCGGCGGAACTCAAAATCAATCCAATTTCACACTGCAGATAAATCTTACAAGAGCTGATACACTTGGCTGGTTCTTTATCTGCAACGACACATTCGGAAATCTTGGATATATGAGCGCATTGACAAATGGAATAAACAACTCTGCTCCATTGAGAGTAAACCTTTCCTTCCCTCTTCCAAATTCATCATTTACAAACAGGACTCCTAATTTCAACTGGAGCGCAGCATACGATGCTGATGGTGATAATATTTCTTACAACTTGACAATCACAAGGGTTTCATGCGGCGACATAAGCAATGATTGCTTTACTGACTTGATAAAAATCTCTCAGATAAATTCCACAAACCATACAATAACAACAGATCTTGATGTAGATGCAATTTATAACTGGACTGTTTCTGCATTCGACGGATTGAATTACAGCGATTGGTCATTTATTCAAAATTTTACTGTTGTGTCTTTGCTGAGCATGAAGCTTACTGTCAGCGCTGTGAATTTCGGCTCTCTTAATGTTGGAGATTCCGCAAATACAACAACAGATAATCCTCAGCCGATTGTTGTCGAGAATGACGGAAATGTCAGGATAAATATTACTGTTTATGCAAATCAAAGTTTGTGGATAAGAAACTATGCAGGACTTGACACTTTATATTTCCAGATGAAAGCAGGCAATACTTCTGAGTTGGGCGCATTTAATGCAAGCGCATCATTGTTTGATTGGATAAATGTTTCTTCTTCTCCTATGAATGTTTTCAAATCTTTGCATTATAATGATTCCAAGGATACAGGCGAAATTGATTTGCTGATAAGAGTTCCTCCTGACGAGGATTCTGGCTCAAAAATAACAGGACTGGTGATACAGGGTGCGCAAACAACACCGTAATTTGATTTTAGGAAATGTAATAATATTAGGAATAATCTTGTTTAGTCTTAACTCTTTTGCTCTCGGTGTTTCTCCTGCGCAAAAGTTTGTAGATTTCAAGCCGGATGCTAAAGAGACTATTACGTTTAATATCGTAAACAATGAGCATAAGGAACTTCGCCTGCTTGTTAAAGTAAGGTCTGATTTGGATAAATATGTAAAGCTCGACGAGAAAATAGTAACATTGAAACCAGAAGAGGAGTCAAAGAGTTATTCGCTGGAATTGGATTTGCCGTCTAAGATTGATATTCCTGGAACGCATAAGATTGAGGTTGTTCTTCTTGAGATAGCTCCTGATGTTAATCCAGAAGAGAATACCCTTGTTACTGCGTCTTCTGCAATGGTCTATAAGATTCATGTCCGTGTTCCATATCCGAGCAAGTATGCTGAGTCAAAGCTTGTGATTAATTCTGGAAATGTGAATGACACTGTGCGGTTTGTCATGCCGATATTTAATCTTGGCGAGGAGAATATTTCAAAGGCAAAGGCAATAATAAAAATCAAATCAAAATCAGGCAGAGAGATTACTTCTCTTGAAACTAATGAGATTTCTCTCAAGCCAAAAGATGAAGGAAAGCTCGACGCTGAATGGATCGCGAATGTTAATCCCGGAATTTATACTGCGGAAGCAAATATAATTTACGATGACAAGCAGATAAAGATTGAGAAGGATTTTGAGGTTGGGAATCTTTTTATTGATATCATTAGCATTGTTGTCTCGGATTTTACTCTCGGAGGAATTGCTCAGTTTGAGATGCTTCTTGAGAACAGGTGGAACCAGAAGATTTCTAATGTATATGCCGAGATGACTGTTTTCGACGAGAACAAGAAGGGTTATCCGACTTTCAAGACATCAACGATTGATATGGAGCCGTATGCCATGGAGAAAATCCGCGCTTATTGGGATTCAAAAGGCGCTCAGGTTGGTATTTATGATTTGAAACTGATTATATATTATGCCGAGAGAACAACTGAAAAGCTGATTAAGGCTTATGTGGATATTGATTCTATCAGAACTGATTACAGCCCAACTGCAAGGGTTGTTTCTGCGCCTAAGTCGGGCAATAGGGAAATCCTGATTGGCTCTTTGGTTGTTGTTTTGATTTTGATTAATATTGGCTGGTTTGTTTATTTCATGAAGTCGAGGAAGAAAAATTAGTAAACTATTTATACTCTATATGCAGAAATTCATCTTATGATAGAGATAACAATTCCTATAATTGTCGGGTTTATTGCTTTGAGTGTAGGAACATATACTGATTTTAAAACAAGAGAAGTTCCTGACTGGGTGAATTATGGGCTGATTATGTTCGGGTTCGGCATCAGCGCGATTTATTCGATTGTTTTTTCGTCATGGAATTATTTCCTTTTTTCACTTGCAGGCTTTGGAATATGCCTTGGTATTTCTTTGCTGATGTTTTATACAGGGCAGTGGGGCGGCGGAGACAGCAAGATGCTTATGGCTCTTGGCGCATTGATTGGGTTTACATTTAACATGAAGGAAGATTTTCTTCTTTACCTGCTGATTAATATTATTATTGTCGGCGGGCTTTATGGTTTGGTCTGGTCTATTGTCCTCGGCATTAAGAACAGGTACAGGATTGCTTTGTTCTGGAAGAAGTTTATTGCCAACAGAACTGTATATATTATAAGGAATGTAATTCTGATTGCAGTGGTTGTTCTTTTTGTGCTGGCTATTTTGATGAGAGAGAATCTGTTTTTTATTTATCTGGTTCTTATAGGGATTTTTGTGATTCTTACGTTTTATATCTGGGCGTTTATGAAGGCGATTGAGAATGTTGCGATGTTAAAACTTGTTAAGCCCGAGGAGATTACTGAAGGCGACTGGATTGCAAAGGATATTTATGTTGATAAAAAATACATCTGTGGTCCTAAGGATTTGGGAATTAATAAGGTGCAATTAAAGCAGTTGATAGCGTTTAAGAAGTCAGGAAAAATCAAGGATGTTCTGATTAAAGTCGGGATTCCGTTTATTCCGAGTTTTTTGATTGCTTATATTTTCACGATTTTTTTTGGAAGTCTGATAGGGTTTTTTGTTGGGATATAATTTATTTAGCAATTTGAAATCTCAATCTCCCAGCAAAATCTCGATAATCGCAGAATAAGCAGGCCTTGTAATGAAAACTCCTAAAGAAACTCCAATCATTGTTGTCAAAGCAAATCCTTTCAATAATCCAGCTCCTGCAAACAGCAGAGGAATCATTGCAACGAAAACAGTAAAGAATGTGCCCATGATAATAAAGAATGCGTTCTTGAATCTCTTCTTCCAGTCATAGACTCTGCCGCTTCCTTTCAAAGCCTCGTCGGTAATCACTATCTGATGGTCAACGCCTGTACCGATAGCGATTATTATTCCTGCAATTGCAGCAAGGTCAATATTCCAGCTAATAAGGGATGCAACTCCTAAAAGGATTATCAGTTCAGAAACTATTGTAACAGCAATTGGAATAACAACAATTAGCTTTCTATACGAGAAAAAAATCACTCCGACAACTGCCAGCAAAGCCAGCAATCCAATAAATAAAGCATTGCTGATAAATTCATGCCCGAGAATCGCAGAAATATTGTCTATCTTAATTACATTTAATTTAACAGGCAGTGAGCCGGTAATAAGGACTGTCTGCAATCTCTTCATGTTCTCGATAGCATTGGCAACAGCTTCCTGATTGCTTCTTCCAATGCCTGAGCCAGAGATAACAATAGAAGTGCTTGCTTGTCCTCTTAATCCTGAACTAATCCTCAATTTATCAACAGCATAGTCATCAAGATACAAAACTAAATCTTCGCTAAGATAAGATTCTCCGTCTTCAGAAGGAACAACCTGAAGATTTCTTGTAATATCAGCATGCCTGTTGGCAGCATCCTGTGTCATGGTTATCTGGAATCTGAACCTACACATAACAGCGCCATTGCCTACATCCCTGCATCCAACACTCGGATCTAAACCAGAACACTCAGGCGCCCTGCAGACATAAGTCAAATCCTTTCCGCCGACAAAAACAGTGTCATTTCCAATCTTCGCCTCAAACTTGCCCTGCTTTGCTAAGAGATCTTTAACATCTTCATCACTTGCACCTGCAATCTCGAGAAGAATATACTGGTTGCCGGACAAATCAGATGCGCTTCTCACAGAAATATCGCTTAAGCCATAAACATTCAGCCGTTCCTTGATGCTGTCAATCAAAGAATTAAAATCCTCGTCTGCAAGTTTTTTCTCGGGTTGCAAAAGCACTCTTGTTCCGCCCTGCAGATCTAACCCGAGCTTAATATTTGATGAAGGAACTTCTCCAACTCTAAGCCCAATATCATCAACACCCTTAGATACTTGCTCTGTTCTCGGCACAGTAATAGTTTTATTTACAAGTTTTTCAATTTCCTGAACAGTTCCATTAATCGTAGCATTAACCTTCTCAGCAACCTCAACAACCTTCTCCTCAGTTCCTTCTAGTTCAATCGTCTCAAATTTCTCTCTCACAAGAATTCTGTAACCTGCTTTATTCGTTCTCAAAAGAATGCTCTGGTTCGGCTTAAGAGAAGAAACCGCATCATAATAATCCTTGATATCTGCAATCTTCTTGCTGTTAATATACTGAATAATCTCCTTCTGATTTCCTTTCACAGACGCAATGCCTGCAAGATTCGCAGAGCTGTTAGTAATTACATTCTTAATCACCACGCCGCTTGTATCAAATCTCGGAGAAATAGCAACAATAGACAAGACCAGAGCTGTCAATAACAAAATAACTCTCCAGTTTGTAAAAATCTTTTTAAGTTTTGCAGTGAACATTTTAACCTTATTCCTTAATTCCTTTCCTCTCGAGATAATACCTCAATATGCCGACATTAGTAAACCATGTTAAAACCATATCAACCAACAGTCCAACAATGATAATAATCATAATCTGCTTTATCACATCAGATTTTGTAAATGTCAATCCAACAATCAATGCAATCAAAGTTGTTAATGTCATCTTCATTCCTGTCTTGACAGAATCCATAACCCTGTCCATAATCTTGCCTTCTTTCCTCTTCAAAACCCTTGTTGTCAATAGCATATCAGTATCAACAGAATAACCAATCAGCATTAAGAAAGCAGCAATTCCAGCAGTGCCAATTCTTATTCCCATAATATCAATAATCGCGAGTGTAATTGCAATATCGCCGAAAGCCGCAAAAATAACAGAAATGCTCGGAACAAAAAGCCGGAAATAAATTATCACAACAATTCCCATTGCAATAAAAGCAAAAATCAATGCAATTATTGTTTCCTTAAAAAAACTCGCTCCCAAACTTGAGCCGATAAATTCAACACTATAATCCTTTCCGACTTTTGCGCCTGAAATTTTTTCAATAACAGAAATAACCTTAGCAGCTTCCTCCGGATTATTCTGCTCACTACTAATCTCGACGATAAGCCCTGCCTGCGATGCGCCGCTGCTTAACTGCCTGACATTTACTTCTTTGCCAATCTCTTTGCTTATTTCTGAAGAAGCTTGCTGAATGCTCACTTCTTTTTCAAGAGGAATTGTAATTGTCAAACCTCCGCTCAAAGAAGTATCTTTCTTGAAAATCTCGCCGGTCGTAAAATAACTGTAAGAAAGATAGCCCAGTGCAATCACAAGGAGAATTATCGGAATCAATGCAAGTATCTTGTACTGCTTGTCATAGATATTATATGCCTTTTGCTTTAGAGATGATTTTTCTGCCATTATTGCATGTGGATTTGAGGTTATTTTTAAATGTTGTTGACAGTTATTCAATAATTTTATATTCTTATCTGAATTATTCCAGCAAATGCAAATCGGATTTGTCGGAAAACCGTCAGTCGGTAAATCTACTCTGTTTAAGGCAATGACTTTGATGGAGGTAGGCATAGCAAGCTATCCATTCACAACAATAAAGCCAAACACAGGAGTCGGGTATGTAAAGATTGACTGCGCAGACAGAGAATTCAATGTGCAGTGCAATCCAAGATTCGGCTATTGCACAGAAGGAAAGCGCTTTATCCCTGTACAGTTAATTGACGTTGCTGGGCTTGTTCCAGGCGCGCATGAAGGAAAAGGAATGGGCAACCAGTTTCTCGACGATTTAAACCAAGCAGATGCGCTTGTCCATGTTATAGACATCTCAGGTTCAATAAACGAAAAAGGCGAGCCAGTGCCAGCAGGAAGCTACAATCCAGCCAACGACATAAAATTCCTCGAGCATGAATTGGATATGTGGTATCTCCGCATGATAGAAAAGGGCTGGGAAAAATTTGCAAGGCAGGTAAAACAGGAAAAATCAGACATAAAAAAAGCAATTGCAAAACAACTCTCATCATTCAGAGTTACAGAAGCAATAATAAAGGAGGTAATTCCTCGCCTGAAACTTACGGAAGAAATAATGAAATGGGATAAAGAAATTTTAATGAAGCTTGCCTCTGAATTAAGAAAAATCACAAAGCCAATGCTCATTGCATGCAACAAAATTGATTTGCCTTCAGGTAAAGAAAATTTTGAGAAGCTGAAAAAAGAATTTCCAACTCAGATTATTATTCCTTGCTCAGGAGACTGCGAGCTTGCATTAAGAGAGGCATCAAAACACGGCATGATAAAATACATGTCAGGAGAGAATAGTTTTGAGATTCTCCATCCTGAAAAGATGAATGAAAAACAACTTGGTGCGTTGAATTATATCAAGGATAATGTTCTCGACAAATACGGCTCAACAGGGGTTCAGGAAATAATAAACAATGCTATCTTCAACCTTCTCGGATATTTCGCTGTCTTCCCTGCAGGTGCAAACAATCTCAAGGACAAAGACGGAAATGTGCTTCCTGACTGTTTCCTGATGCCTCCTAAAACAACTGCATTGGAGTTTGCATTCAGGATTCATACTGACTTGGGAAAAAAATTCATCAAAGCAATTGACGTAAGGACAAAAAGAGCAGTCGGTAAAGACCATCCTTTGAATCACAGGGATATGATAGAGATTATAACTTGACTTTGCCACTTTCAAGTAACTAAAAACATAAAATTTATAAATCCTGAATATTTGCTATAACTTATGTCAGGAAAAATCGGCTTTTTATTATCTGAATTGGCAGATATATATGCACTGCAGAATCTTTTTCATCATCTACCTAACGAAATACAAAGCAACATAGCATTTATAGGAAGTCATAAAATATTAGAGCAATATCGTGAAAAATTAGAGGGTTATCCTATGCAGGATTCTCCATCATTACTAACAGGATATGTTGGAGTTATTAGGGATGTTGGAAAAAGCGGTGCGGAGTTAGTTGGGTCTGTAAATATAGACTTGGCATTGTTAAGGTGCCTTGCGGTTCCTTTGGATGAAAAAGAAAAGGCAGGGCTTCGCGATAAATATCAAATTCCGTCAGATAGGCCGGTTGTAGTAATAGGAAGAGCCAGCCATCTCAATCACGAAGAAACAATCAGAATCGCGCAAGAATTGTCAGAGGATGCTTATGTTGTTCTTGTTGGAAATACACCACCAAACTATTTTCCATTATTAGGAATTGTAAGGTTTGAAACCCGATATGGGGTTCTTATGGATTATTATGCATTATCTGATGCGAATATTGATACAAGCTATCTTGCACCGCGATCATCTCCCCTATATTGTATAGGTTTTCTGCATAATTTTATAGAAGCGACAGAAGGCGGACCATTATTTATGCTGCCTCAGGTTAACTCAATCCAATTTGGATACAGGGAACTTGTTGAAGCTGGTTCAATTGTTGAATGCACTGATCTTGACGATATAATTCTTAATGCTATGTATCATCTGCATAATCCTACTGCTATGGAACATGCTCAAAAAAAGCGATCTGGATTCCTTACAGATACACAAGAAAGATACCTTCCAGTAATATTAGCACATATACAGAGATTGCTTGGTCATGCTGTGCAAATTCCATCTTCAGATTTGGTACAGACCAATACAGCGCAAGGCGTAGATTTAATGCATCCTGATACAAAAGACTGGGGTTCTACTGAAAAATCCAATAAGAACCTATCCTCTAAAGGTGGTATTAAGTTTCCCTCGGAATATTATATTATAGAAAAATATAATTCCATTAAAGAAGAGAAGAAGGATAACAGCAATAAAAATTATTCCGATTAGAATAATGAGAATCTATACTCGCAGACAAAAATAATTATACTAATAGTTGTCTGCTCGTAATAAGCAAACGACCTATCTATTGTATAAATAATTCTGTCGTTTGCTATAATAATAAAAAAATCACACGGAATTTTTATTACCTTATTAACTATTTTAAAGTAGTATAAATAATAAAGTTATTAAACAGAGTGGGATTCTTTTACCTATGAGCATACAAACCGACTCTGGCAGATTTCCTATCGAAAGAATAAGTCCACTTGAAGCAATTATTAGTAGAATATTAGGGGCTTTTATATCTCCGACTAAGACTTTTACAGAGAATATTGATGGAAATGATGTTGAGTATTATAGAGCAAATGAGATTAAACTATTCGGAAAAACATATTATTTGTCGCAAGATGTTCTGGAAATTTCAAATCCAGAACCAAAATTCAAAACTACGATTGAGAGACTTCATGTAAAAGGAGGATTTGAATATGTACTGAGAGAGCAATCACAAGATTATACTATAACTTATAGACGAGATTTTGTAGTCGTTGAAACCAATGGTGGCGTATTGGTATATAATTCAGATGGGATTACAGATGAGAAAGGAAAGAAAATTAAAGATATAAATTTGTGGAAAAAATTTTATGAAAATAGGGAAGTAATGCTAGACTATGCAAAAAGTCAGTTTGATTCATATATTGAAAGGATTAAACCTATGAATAAATAAATTGTGTTGAAATAGAATTATTATTCCGATTAGAATAATATTTTCACGAATATTTATATATAATCTATAAGGTTTTAGTAAACATGCAAAACAAACACATATCAGCAATCAGGGATGCAAACAATTTCTTAGCTAAAAATACTTGTTGCTGTATGT
>ORJL010463203.1_pt1 | contig 31522 bp, 29 predicted proteins | sample 1779941 | NCBI WGS metagenome assembly ORJL01 (sample SAMEA104232317, study PRJEB22302) | groundwater metagenome | biome: forest; feature: aquifer; material: groundwater | place: USA | collected 2011-08-07 | depth 5.8 m | reverse complement strand
GGCATCGCAGAGCCGCATCCGGGATACCGACATGGCGGCGGAGATGGTGCAGTTCACCAAGTCGAACATCCTGCAGCAGGCGGGCATGTCGATCTTGGCGCAGGCGAACCAAGGCCCGCAGGCCGTGCTGAACCTGCTCCGTGGCTAGTCCAGTCCGCTGACGGGCTGAACGAAGGGGCCTCCCGCTGCGGGAGGCCCCTTCAGCGTTTCGGGCGGCGGCGGCCTCATGTGGAACGCTGATCTTGCTCGGGTACAGGGTTGGGGCGGATGGAGGTGGGGCCGGGAGACGGAGCCACGGGAGTTGCTGCGTAAAACACCGTGAACTTGCTCATGTGTCGATAATGAGCGGCGGCGGCTCTGGCAGCGTCGGCCACCGGGGGCAGCGGTCTCGGCCATCTGGCGGAGGCAAGACTCAGGGATCGGAGGCGCGGTTGCTGGATGCCGGACGGGTTAGGTGCGGCGGGCGGGCAGCGCCGGGACGCCGTAGAGAGTGAGCCTCGCGGCACTCCAGGCGGTGTGGATGCCCCGCCGTACCGGTGCGATGAGGGGGGCAGTGAGCTTCACCACCAGGCCTTCGCCCAGCGGCAGGTGCTGCACGGCTGCGGTCACGCCGGTTTCGGCGAGTGCTGCGCTCACGCTCTGCCGTAACGCCTCATCGACGCCGGGCCCGGCCACGATGAGGGTGCCCAGGACGCCCTCGCCGCCGTGGCCCAGCACACCTAAGCGGTCCAGGGCATGGCGTTGGGGGGCAAGCTCAAACGCCTCGTGGTAGAGCGGCACGCCGTCCTGGTTGCGGAGGGTTAGCCGCTGCTGGTAGCTGGTGAAGTCCAGCGACTCGCCGTGGCCCAGCCGGCCAGGGGCCAGCACGTCGCCGTACACCAACGTCCCGCCCTCGTCCACCGTCAGGTCAATCTGCTGGTCGAGCCGGGACCGACGGAACAGGATGGTGGGCTCGGGCAGATACTCCAGCAGTGCCCCCGCCCTGACGATCAGCTCGGTGACGACCCGTGCTCTTCGATCGCCCATGGTGAAGACCTTGGCGGCGGAGGGCGTGGCGATGTGCACCCGGGCGCCGGGCTGGGCCTCGATGCGCACGCACAGGCTGTCGCCCTCCAAAATGCCGGCTCCGGCGTTGGCCAGGAACACCAGCGCCAGGTCGGGCAGCGCGTCGTCCACGTGCAGGGTGCGCTGCACCAGCAATGGGGTGCGCGTGTGCGCGTGTACCAGCCGGGTGCGGCCGGCGCGCGGCGCAAACGTCAGGTCGGCGCTGCCGGTAAGGCCGGCAGGCGGCGCTGCGCTAGGGATGCGCGCCAGCATGCACACCCGCCAGGATGTGGTCGAGGACGGTGTCGATGCCCTCGCCGGTGCGGCAGTTGGTGAACACGACGGGCTTGTCGCCCCGCACCAGCGTAGCGTCGCGTCGCATCACGCCGAGGTCGGCGCCCACATAGGGAGCGAGGTCGGTCTTGTTAATGACCAGCAGGTCGGTTTGGGTGATGCCCTGGCCGCGCTTGCGGGGTATCTTGTCGCCTGCCGCCACGTCTATCACGTAGAGCTGGTAGTCGGCCAGCGCGGGGCTAAAGGTGAGCGTCAGGTTGTCGCCGCCCGACTCGATGAGGATGATATCGCCGTCAGGATGGGCGGCGGTGATGCCGTCGACCGCCAGCAGGTTCATGCTGGGGTCTTCGCGCACCGCACTGTGGGGGCAGGACCCGGTCTCCACCCCCCAGATGCGGTCAGCGTCCAGCACGTCCTGCAGAGCGCCCCGCACGTGCTGCTGGTCCTCGCGGGTGAAGATGTCGTTGGTGATGATCAGTGGCCGCCGGCCGCGGGCGATGAGGCGGGGCACCAGCGCCTCCAGCAGCGAGGTCTTGCCGCTGCCCACCGGCCCGCCGATGCCGACCCGCGGCAGCCGCCGGTTGTCGGTGGCCGGGCCGCCGTAGGCTTCGTGGTGGTGGTTGGTTTCTTGGTAGAGGTGCATTTTGGACTCCTGGTGGGTACCCTCACCCCAGCCCTCTCCCAGAGGGAGAGGGAGCAGGAGCGATCTAGCTGGCGAACATGCGGAGGTCGTCGGTTTCATGGCCGGTGGAAACGAGGTCGAGTTGGGGGGTGAAGGCCGTCATCTCGGTCCAGGAGCGATTGGTGAGGGCGGCCACCTCGGCCGCCACCACCGGGTGCAGCCGCCGCAAAATGGCCTGGGTGTCGCCGTGGCCGATGGGCAGCAACCGCAGTGCCGCACCCAGCACGCTCGCCATGTGACTGTGGCAAACGGCCATCAGCGCCGCCTCGGCCGGCACGTCGAGCGCGGCTGCGATGACGCCGAAGGCCACCGCACTGTTGCCCGGCGCGTCGCCGGCGTCAACCGCGGTCCGGTAGGCGATCAGCGCCGGCGCGTCGGTGAAGGCGGCCGTCTCCTGCAGCAGCCGCCGTCCCACCTGGGTCGAGGCGGCCCGGAGTTCGGCCGCCAGCTTCATGGCGTACAGCATGCGGTCGATCTCGACGAGCGTTGCCGCATCGCCAGCGCCGGCGCAGGCGTGGGCGTTCAGCAAGGCCACGCCGTCGCTGGGCAGCAGCGCGCTGGTCAGTTGCGCGTTCAGGAACTCCTCGACGTCGGCGGGCGTGCGCACAAGGCCCCGCCGCACCATGCCCTCCAACCCCTGGGAATGCGCGTACATGCCGCTGGGGAAGGCCGAGTCAGCGAGCTGCAGCAGCGTCAGCAGGCCGCCGTTGCTGAGGGGGCGCGCCATCAGACCAGGAAGTAGAGTTGCGCCAGGCTGAGCTTTTCGGCGGGCGGCACGGTGGCCAGTTCGCCGTCCACCCGCACCTGGTAGGTGTCGGGGTCCACCTCGATCTTGGGGGTGGCGTCGTTGCGCACCATCTGCCGTTTGGTGATGGCGCGGGTGTTGCGCACCGGCTCCACGATGCGGCGCAGGCCCAGCCGCTGGTGCACGCCGTGGTCGAATGCCAGTTGCGAGGTGAAGGTGACGCAGGTGCGGGCCAGCGCCAGGTTGTTCAGGCCGCTGAACATCGGCCGGTAGTACTGTGGCTCGGCGGTGGGAATGGAGGCGTTAGGGTCGCCCATCAGCGCCCAGTTGATCATGCCGCCCTTGATCACCATCTTGGGCTTGGCGCCAAAGAAGCCCACCGGCCACAGCACAATGTCGGCCAGCTTGCCCGGCTCCAGCGAACCGACGATGTGGCTGATGCCGTGGGTGATGGCTGGGTTGATCGTGAGCTTGGCCAGATAGCGCAGCACCCGGAAGTTGTCGTGGCCGGCGTGGTCCTGGGGCAGCTTGCCGCGCACCTGCCGCATCTTGTCGGCGGTCTGGAACAGGCGGGTGAAGCTCTCGCCCACCCGCCCCATGGCCTGCGAGTCGGACGAGTACATGCTGAGGACGCCCAGGTCGTGCAGCACGTCCTCGGCCGCCATGGTCTCGGGGCGGATGCGGCTGTCGGCGAAGGCCACGTCCTCGGGCACGCCGGGGTTGAGGTGGTGGCACACCATCAGCATGTCCATGTGCTCGGCCAGCGTGTTCACGGTGTAGGGCCGGGTGGGGTTGGTGGACGACGGCAGCACGTTGAGTTCGGCCGCGATCTTGATGATGTCGGGGGCGTGGCCGCCACCGGCGCCCTCGGTGTGGTAGGTGTGGATGGTGCGCCCCGCGATCGCCGCGATGGTGTCCTCCACGAACCCCGCCTCGTTCAGCGTGTCGGTATGGATGGCCACCTGTACGTCGTAGGCGTCGGCCACCCGTAGGCAGTGGTCGATGGCGGCCGGCGTGGTGCCCCAGTCCTCGTGCAGCTTCAGGCCGCACACGCCGGCCGCAATCTGCTCGATGAGCGGGGCGGGCGCGCTGCCATTGCCCTTGCCCAGCAGGCCCCAGTTCACCGGCAGGCACTCCGCCGCTTCGAGCATGCGCTCGATGTACCAGGGGCCGGGCGTCACGGTGGTGGCGCGGGTGCCGTCGGCCGGGCCGGTGCCGCCGCCGATGAGCGTGGTGATGCCATTGCTCAGCGCGTCGTACACCTGCTGCGGCGCAATCATATGGATGTGGGTGTCGATGGCGCCCGGTGTGGCGATGAGGTGCTCGCCTGCGATGACCTCGGTGCCCGGCCCGACGATCAGCCGTGGGTCAACGCCATCCATCACGCCGGGGTTGCCCGACTTGCCGATGCCGGCGATGCGGCCGTCCTTCACGCCGATGTCGGCCTTCAGGATGCCAAGCACTGGGTCCATGATGATGGCGTTGGTGATGATGAGGTCGAGCGCACCGCCGGCGTTGGTGGCCGTGGACGACTGTCCCATGCCGTCGCGCGCGGTCTTGCCACCGCCGAACACCACCTCGTCGCCGTAGGTCAGCAGGTCCTGCTCCACCTGGCAAGTGAGGGCAGTGTCGGCCAGCCGGAAGCGGTCGCCGGTGGTGGGGCCAAAGAGGTCGGTGTACTGGCGGCGGGATATCCTAGCCATTGGTGGCCCCCTTGAACCCGCCGGCCGCCAGCGCCGTCATTGCCCGCTCGCGAACCCCTGGCGCGTCCAGGTCGCCCGCCACCAGGCCGTTCAGGCCCATCACCGTGCGGGTGCCGCCGATGGCCACCAGCGGTACCTCCTTGGTGTCGCCCGGCTCGAACCGCACCGCGGTGCCGGCCGGAATGTCGAGCCGCATGCCGTAGGCCGCAGCCCGGTTGAAGTCCAGCGCCCGGTTCACCTCGAAAAAGTGGAAGTGCGACCCCACCTGAACCGCCCGGTCGCCAGTGTTGGTGACGTTCACCATCGCCGTCGGCCGGCCGGCGTTGATCTCGATGGGATCGTCGGCCAGGATGTAGCCGAGGGTGTCGCTCATGGGTGGGCTCCTGGGAGTGGGGAGTTGGGGAATCAGGAATCAGAAAATGAGGGATTCAGGATTTCGGAGTTCAGGACGAGAGCAACCGAGGTGCGAGGTTCCGGTTCCCTCTCCCCCTGGGAGAGGGTTAGGGTGAGGGGGAAGCTGAACCTACCCCTAACCTAAACGATGGGATCGTGGCACGACACCAACTTGGTGCCGTCGGGGAAGGTGGCTTCCACCTGCACCAGCGGCACGAGTTCAGGCACCAGTTCCATCACGTCATCGCGGGTCAGCACCTCGCGGCCCAGGGCCATCACCTCGGTCACCGACCGTCCGTCGCGGGCGCCCTCCAGCAGAGCCTCGGTGATGAGCGCCACCGACTCGGGCACGTTGAGCTTGAGGCCACGGGCCCGGCGGCGGCGCGCCAGGTCGGCGGCCACGTACACCATCAGCTTCTCGGTCTCGCGCGGGGTGAGCATCATAACGGATTCCCTCGCCTTGTTTTGGTGTTGAGGTTATACGGCCAGGTACTCGCGGACGGCGTCCTGCTCTAACTCGGCGGTCTTGCCCTCCAACACAATAGCGCCCTTCTCCATCACGTAGCAGTAGTCCGAAACGGTCGTGGCGAAGTCGAGAAACTGTTCGACTAGTAGGATGGACATGGTGCGCTTGGCCCGCAGGCTCAGGATGAGTTGCTCGATCTCGTCCACGATCGATGGCTGGATGCCTTCGGTCGGTTCGTCGAGCAGCAGCATGGTGGGCCGGCGCACCAGTGCGCGGGCCAACGCCAACTGCTGCTGCTGTCCGCCGCTCAACGTGCCCGCTACTTTGCGACGGAAGATGCGCAGTGCCGGGAACTGGCCGTACATCTCCTCGACCGCCCCCATGTCCCAATTGCTGGCCGGCAGCGCTTCCAGGCCCAGCAGCAGGTTCTCGTGCACGGTGAGGTAGGGAAAGATGCCGCGGCCCTGCGGCACGTAGCCGATGCCGGCCCGCGCCCGCTCGTGGGGCGCGCTCTTGGTGATGTTGCGCTCGCCGAGTTGCACGCTGCCCTCTCGGCATTTCAGCAGCCCGATCACCGACTTCAGCAGCGTGGTCTTGCCCACGCCGTTCCGGCCCATTAACGAGACCACCTGGCCGTCCGGTATCTGCATCGAGACGTCGTGCAGAATCTGGCTCTGGCCGTAGGACACCGAAACACCGTGCGTTGCGAGCATGCGGTCTCCCTTAAGGCTTGGCGGCCGGCGCCGTTTGCAGCGCCCGCGCCTTGTTGTGGCCCAGATACGCCTCCACCACCTCTGGGTCCTGCTGCACCATCTCCATCGGTCCCTCGCTGAGCACCTTGCCCAGGTGCAGCACGGTGACGGTACGGGCGAACTGCCGCACGAACTCCATGTCGTGTTCCACCACCAGCACCGTGCGGTCTTTGCCAATGGCCTGCAGCAACTGGCCGGTGCGGTCGCGCTCGCGCCGGGTCATGCCCGCCACCGGTTCGTCCAGCAACAGCAGCTTGGGTTCCTGCACCAGCAGCATGCCGATCTCCAGCCACTGCTTCTCGCCGTGGGAGAGCCAGCCCGCCTGCTCGTAGCGGCGGCCCATCAGCCCCACCTGCTCCAGGGTGTCGACGACGCGGTCGGCATCCTCGCGGAACATGGCGCCAAACAGCGCCACCGGTCCGCGCCGGAAGCACGAGGCGACCTCCAGGTTCTCCTGGACGGACAGGCTGGGGAACACCGAGGGCGTCTGGAACTTGCGGCCGATGCCGTACCGCACCAGCGCATGCTCCGGGTGCCGCAGCACATCGATGTAGTCCTTGCTGTAGGCGAAGATGACGGCCCCGCTTTGCGGGCGGGTGCGCCCGGTGATGATGTCGAGCAGCGTGGTCTTGCCGGCGCCATTCGGCCCGATGAGGAAGCGAAGTTCGCCGTAGTCCAGCGTAAAGTCCAGTTGGTCGAGCACGGTGAACCCGTCGAAGGCGACGGTCACCTTTTCCACGGTCAGGATCTTGTCGGCCATGGTTGTCTCCTACGCCCGTGCCAGCAGGCGTCGTGCCTGGGCCGGCAGCCGCTGTAGCGCGCCCACGATGCCATGTGGGAACAGCAGCACCGAGCCCACGAACAGCGCCCCGAAGAAGTAGGACCAGATGTCGGGGAATGCTTCACTGAACCCGCTCTTGGCGCTGCTGACCAGGACGGCCCCCACAATCGGGCCGATGAGGGTGCCGCGGCCGCCGACCGCCACCCAGATCACCATCTCGATAGAGGGCACGATGCCCATCATGGCCGGGGAGATGATGCCCACCTGGGTGGCGAACAGGGCGCCCGCAATGCCCGAGAGCGCCGCTGAGATCATGAGCACGAAGGTCTTGATGAGCACCGGGTCGTAGCCGAAGAAGCGCACCCGGTTCTCGTCGTCGCGCAGGGCCACCAGAAGCCGCCCGAAGCGTGAGGTTACGACGAAACGGCACAGCAGGAACGCAACCACCACGAACGCCACGGTCACGTAGTAGAGACCGATTCGCACCTCGTCCAACAGCAACAACTGACCGAACACGGTGGAGAAGTTGGTGATGCCGTTGGTGCCGCCGGTGAACGGCTGCTGCCCGATAAACAGGATGCTGACGATGAGCGCCAGCGCCTGCGTGATTAGCGAGAAGTACACGCCGGTGATGCGGCTGCGAAACACCAGATAGCCGATGAGCCCGGCCATCAGCGCCGGCACCACCACCACCATGGCCATGGCGAAGATGGGATTGCCGAAAGGCACCCAGAAGAAGGGCAACTGGGTTAGGCCGCTCCACGACATGAAGTCGGGCAGTTCACCATGCGACGACTCCTGTTTGAGGTACATGGCGAAGGCGTAACCGCCCAGGCCAAAGAACACACCGTGTCCCAGGCTCAGCATGCCGGCGTAGCCCCACACTAGGTCAATGGCCAGCGCCACGATGGCGTAGGTGAGGAACTTGGACAGGAGCGACAGCCGGAAATCGGCCAGGAATGTGGGCGCCAGCAGCAGGGCAAGCAGCCCGAGCAGATACGGGCCATAGCGGAGCGCCATATGGCGCAGGTGAGCGCCGGCGCTCGTCACCGTCACATTGCCGGAACCGTCCTGAAGCGGGTTCGCCACCACGGTCGATGCCTTCATAGCCACTACCTCTAACGGGTGCGCAGCGCCAGCAGACCGGCCGGCTTCCACTGCAGGAATAGGATCACCATCACGAACACGAGGACCTTGCCCACCACTGCCGTGCTCCACAACTCGAAGAACACGTTGAAGGTGCCGATGCCCAGCGCCGCTATCACCGTGCCGGGCAACTGCCCAACCCCGCCGAAGATGACCACCATGAACGCGTCCACAATGTAGTTGGTGCCCAAGGTGGGGCCAATGGGGCCGATGAGGGTGAGCGCACAGCCGGCGACGCCCGCCAGTGCGGACCCCAAGGCGAAGGTGGTGCTATCCACCCGCCGGGTCGCCACGCCCAGTGCCGAAGCCATGTCGCGGTTCTGCATCACGGCCCGTAGCCGCCGCCCGCTGTTGGTGCGATACAGGAACAGGTATACCCCGGCCACGCAGGCCGCCGCCAGCAGCACCATGAAGGTGCGCTTGTTCGGCAGCACGAGGTCGGGCGCCAAGGCGATGCCTCCCGAGAGCCACGAAGGGGCAATCACCTGCACGTTCGGGGCCCCGAAGATCGAGCGCGCGAGCTGCTGCAGCATCAGGCCCACGCCCCAGGTCGCCAGCAACGTGTCCAACGGTCGCCCGTACAGGTGGCGGATGAGCGTGCGCTCCAGCACGAAACCCGCCGCGCCTGCCACCAGGAATGCCACCGGCAGCGCCAGCGCGAACGACAGGTCTTCCGGGTGGTCCATCGCGCCGCCCACCACACTCTGGAGTGCGTACGTTGTGTACGCCCCGATCATGATGAACTCGCCGTGCGCCATGTTGATGACGCCCATGAGGCCGAAGGAGAACGCCAACCCCAGTGCGATGAGCAGCAGGATCGAACTGACGCTCATGGCGTTGAAGAGCTGCAGGACTACTATTACCACACGCGCCCCCTCGTAGATTGCGGGGATCGGCACTGGGTGGGGCCACACTCCGCACGCCCCACCCAGTGCGAAGCTCACACGGATGTTACGGCTTCAGGCTCTTGGCCCAGGAGTAGGTCTCCAGGTAGGGATCGGGCTCGACCGGCTTCGGCGTGCTCCAAATCTCGTCGATGAGACCGTCGGCACGAATCTTGCCGATGCGGACCGTCTTCGAGATGTGCTGGTTGTCGCCGTTGACGGTCACCAGCCCTTCGGGTGCTTGGAACTGCAGGCCCTTGGCTGCCACACGCACCTTGTCCACGTCGGTGCTGCCCGCCTTCTCTACGGCCTTGGCCCAGATGTAGACGCCGTCGTAGGCCGCCTCAATCGGGTCGTCGGTCACGCGCTTCTCACCGTACTTGGCCTTGTAGGCCGCCACGAACTTCTTGTTCTCGGGAGTGTCGGTGGTCTGGTAGTAGTTCCAGGCCACCAGGTGCCCCACCAGGTTCTCGGGGCCAACGCCGCGGGTCTCGTCCTCGGCAATGGACACCGACATCGTCTGCATCTTGTCGGAGGTGATGCCGGCGGCCTTCAGCTCCTTGAAGAATGCCACGTTGGAGTCGCCGTTCAGGGTGTTGAACACGACGTCCGGGTTCGCTGCGCGGATCTTGGCGACCACCGTAGTGTAATCGGTGTGGCCCAGCGGCGTGTACTCTTCGCCGGCCAGGGCGCCACCCTGGGCGTCAAGCTGCAGCTTGATGATCTTGTTCGCCGTGCGGGGGAACACGTAGTCGGACCCCAGCAGGAACATCTTCTTCTTGCCCTGTTGCAGCAGGTATTCCACGGCGGGAACGATCTGCTGGTTGGTGGTGGCGCCGGTATAGAAGATGTTGGGCGACTTCTCAAGGCCCTCGTACTGCACCGGGTAGAACAGCAGGCCCTTCAGGCTCTCGAACACCGGCAGCACAGCCTTGCGGCTGGCGCTGGTCCAGCACCCGAACACCACTGCTACCTTGTCCTGCTGCAGCAGCTTCTTCGACTTCTCGGCGAAGGTCGGCCAGTCAGACGCACCGTCTTCGATGACGGGCTGGATCTTCTTGCCGAGCACGCCGCCCTTGGCGTTGATCTCCTCGATGGCGAGCAGTTCAGCGTCGCGCACCGATGTCTCGCTGATGGCCATGGTGCCTGACAGCGAGTGGAGAATGCCAACCTTGATGGTGTCGCCACCGGCAGCAGGCGCTGCCGCCCCGCCCGATGGCGCCGGTGCGGCCGCCGGCGCGCACGCTGCGAGGAGGGACATGCCTGCCGCCAGGCTGAGCCCCCATAGTTTCACACCCTTGAATGATGCCATCCTGCCCCCCTGTTCGTAATGGTCTGCGGGCGCATTTGCGGCCCCCCAGACGCTCTTCAGACTACGGGGCCTGAGTTACGTTAAAGTTGCTGGGCGTTTACACGTGCGTTTCCGAAATGTAACGATCGTGTTAAGAAACGATGCGATTCACGCCTGAGCGCGGGCTTGGAGCGAGCAGGACCCATTGGACATCTGTTCCGCCCTGAACGACGGTGCACTGCCCGCCGTTGCGCTCGCGCCCCGCTGGCGGTGGTGCGACGAGCATGCTGCGGACCGCTGCCATCGTCGCGCGTCCTTTCGGAGCCGCATTGCATCGACAAAACCCGTGCCGGGCGTACCCCACATTGACAGCGCCAATGCGTGCCTCTAGCATTGAGCGAATTCGGCCGCCACGTGAAGGCGGCAATCGGTGTGATAGTTGAAGGAGGGACGCGGTTGATCAAGCAGGAGAGCCTGGGGTACCAGGAAGCGCAGCGGGGGCTGGACGTGGTGACGAAGGCCGCGGAGGCTCAGGGGCGAGCCATGTCGTTTGCGGTGGTGGACGCCCACGGCGACCTCATCGCCGCAGCGCGCATGGACGGGTCGCACGCACGGGTGCTGAAGCACGCTATCCGCAAAGCGATGACGGCGGCGGTCTATGGCCGAAACACCCTCATCTTTAAAAAGGAACTGCGTGAGAGCGACCGCGAGCTGCTGGAATGGGGAGACCTGAACGTGACGACCCTGCAGGGCGGCCTGGTGGTGAAGTCGGGCAAGATGGTGGTGGGTGGCGTCGGCTCGGGCGGCGGCACGCTGGAGATCGACGAAGCGATGGCGCGGGTGCTGGTGCGGGCCATGGGGTTCGAGCCGGAGGAGGAGCGGCCGCGCGGCTAGTTCTGCGTTGGCCTACACTTCAGCCATTCCATACACGAAGCAAGCAGGGGGCTGTCTATGTCACTCAAACGCAAGGTGACCGTTCTGGCCGAGTACGACGGCAGCGGCAGCGTGCCGCTGGGAGTGGACCCCACGGTGGGGGCGGTGCAGATGGGCGACCTGGTGTACACCAGCGGGATCATTGGCGTGGACCCGGCGACGGGCGCGCTGGGCGACGGGCCGGAGCGTCAGTTCGACCTGGCCTACCAGAACCTGAAAGCCCTGATGGATAAGGCGGGCGCCGGCGCCGACAGCATCGGCCTCGTCAACGTGTTCATTCCCGGGTCTGACTACCGCCAATACATCAATAAGGGCTGGCTGGTGCTGTTTCCGGACGAGAACAACCGCCCTGCCCGCAAGACCAACCATGTGAAGCTGCCCGACGGCGTGTTCGTGCAACTGCAGGCCGTAGCGGTGACGGGCCAGAAGCGCCAGCGCGTCGAGATTCCGGGCCTGGCGCACCGCGACCCCCTGCCCATGGGCTGCCGCCTGGGCAACATGGTGTTCTCGTCGGTCATTGCGCCGCAGGATCCGGCCGACGGCTCCAATGTGAAGGGGCCCATCGAGCAGATCCAGCGCTGCTTCGACAACACCAAGATCTTCATGAAGCAGGCCGGCGGGTCGCTGGATGACGTCATCCACATGTGGGCGTTCATGAGCGACTTCACCTATCAGCCCGACATGGTGGACATCTGGGTCAACACCTGGCCGCAGGAGGGCGACCGGCCCGCCCGCAAGACCCTGCGCTATGCGTTGGGCGGCGACTCGTTGATCCAGGTGCAGGTGACGGGCGTTATCGGTGGCAAGCGGGCCAACTTCGAGATACCGGACGTGGGGCACCACGACCCGATCCCCATGAGTGCCCGCATCGGCAACGTGCTGTACTCGTCGGGTATCAGCGGTGTGCCGCCGTTCACCGGCGACACCACGGCCGTGCGGGGACTGGCGCCGCAAATTGCCATCTGCCAGTGGGGCGCCGAGACCGTGATCGAACAAGCGGGCGGGTCGCTGGACGACCTGGCGCTGCTGACTGTGCTCATCTCGGACTTCAACAGCATTCCCACCGTGCAAAAGCACTTTAACCGGCTGTTCCCGGACAAGACGAACCGGCCGGTGCTGAAGTTTATTGATTGGCGTATGCCGCAAGGACACAGCCATGTGCAGTACCACGTGACCTCGGTGTTCAGCTAATGCACGGTCCCTTCGGGGGTGCGGGCGTTCTCACCATAGTGGTTCCAAGGGCAAGAGTCGTTCACTTCACAAAGGAGATGGCGATGCGCAACCTGTTCATTGTTGGAGCGATGGCGGCGAGCCTGGCGCTGGCCGCCTGTGCCCCTGCCGCCCAACCGGTGGGCAACCCCGCTCCACAGGGCGGAGCCGACCAGCCGAAGACGGGCGGGGTGTTGAACGTCCGCGCCTTCACCGATTTCTTCGACTTTGACCCCAGCTACGACGGCAAGTCGAACCCCAACACCAGCGCGTATAACCTGGTGGAGGACACGCTGCTGCGGTTTAAGACCGGTCCGGGCCTCGACTTCGGCGCTCAGATTGCCACCACCGGCCTGGCCGAACGCTGGGAGGTCTCGCCGGACGCCAAGACCATCACGCTGCACCTGCGCAAGGGCGTGAAGTACGCCAAGGTGGCCCCGGTCAATGGCCGCGACTTCACCTCTCAGGACGTGAAGTGGAACCTGGAGTATTACTCCCGCACCGGCCAGTTCAAGGACAAAAAGCTCCCCGTTAACCAGTTCGACTGGATGTACGAGGGACTCACCGGCGTCGATACTCCCGACCCGTACACCGCGGTGATCCGGTTTGCGAAGCCCTTTGTGCCCTTCGTGAACTATATGGCCACCGAGGTCATGACGATGGGCGCCCGTGAGGTGTACGAGGCGGACGGTTCGCTGCAAAAGCGGATGGCCGGCACCGGCCCCTACATTCACGACGAAGCGAACACCCAACGGGGCAGCCGCTGGGTGTTCAAGAAGAACCCCGATTACTGGGAGCCGGGCAAGCCGTACCTCGATGAGATCCGCTACCTGGTGCTGCCGGATGACCCCACCACCGTGGCGGCGTTCAAGACCAAGCAGGTGGACGTGCTGAGCGACGGGCAGTCCGTCACCGCCCGCAATGCCGAAGAGGTACGCAAGTCGATACCGACGGCGACCATCCAGCAGGCCATCAACCCGGCGCCGCTGCACCTCTACATGTCGGCTAAGCACTTTCCGTTCAACGACATGCGGCTGCGCAAGGCCATCGACCTCGCCATCGACCGCGACGAGTTCGTGAAGGTGATGAGCAACGGCCAGGGCGGGTGGGGCATGCCCGGCGCCTTTAGCGACACCTGGACGCAGGACGAGATCAAGGGAATCTTGAAGTATGACCCGGCCCAGGCGAAGAAGCTGATGGCCGAAGCCGGCTACCCCAACGGCTTCGACACCAAGTTCCTTATCCGCGGCAACGACGGTGGGGAGCAGTTGCGCACGCAGGCCCAATTGCTGCAGGCGCAACTCAAGAAGGTCGGCATCAACATGACGCTGGACATCACCGCCGACAAGGCGGCGGGCGCTAAGCGGCTGTACGCCGGCGACTTCGACCTCATCGCCATCAACAAGGCGCTCTACGGCGACGTCGACTCGTTCCTGTACGCCACCTACTACTCCACGTCGGCCGCCAACTACTCGTTCGTGGTCGACCCCGAGGTGGACAAGCTCATTGAGGCCCAGCGGGCCGAGGTGAACCCTACCAAGCGCATGGAGGCCGTCCGGCAGGTGTCGCGCCGCCTGGCGGAGACCGGCGATGCCGTGGTGATCTACCGCGAGGCGTACTACACCGCCTGGCAGCAGTGGGTGAAGGGGTACTACCCGCTGTGGCGCGGCGTGCGGCAGCCGGCCGACCTGTGGATCGATAAGTCCTGAGTCGCCGCCACTGAGACCATGTAACGTGACCGGACCGGCTTCAATACGCCGGTCCCCACGCGAAAGCGGCAGCCCTCACGGATTGTTCACGGCGAGAGGGCGGCGCTGGTGCTACCATTTTCGTAAAGCGTGCGCAGGGCACGCGTCAACCACAGTTCCTCGGAGGCTAGTGCATGCTCAACCAGCAGGAAAACGAACTGTTTAGCCGGATTGGCCCGGGCACGCCGATGGGCGCGGTACTGCGCGAGTACTGGATGCCGCTGATGCTGTCGTCGGAGTTGCCGGAGCCCGATTGCGCCCCGAAGCGGATACGGCTGCTGGGCGAGGCGCTGGTGGCGTTCCGCGAGACCAGCGGCAAGGTGGGTTTGGTGGCCGACGCGTGCCCGCACCGCGGCGCCAGCATGTTCTTTGGCCGTAACGAAGAAAGCGGCCTGCGGTGCGTGTACCACGGCTGGAAGTTCGACGTTGAGGGCGCCTGCACCGACATGCCGAACGAGCCGGCCGAGTCCAACTTCAAGCACAAGATTCACATCCAGGCCTATCGCTGCCAAGAGCGGAACGGCGTGGTATGGGCCTACATGGGTCCGCGGGCCGAATTGCCGGAACTGCCGGCGTTGGAGTGGAACCTGGTGCCCGAGAACCAGCGGTTCATTTCCATGCGGCTACAGGAGTGTAACTGGGCGCAGGCCTACGAGGGCGGCATCGACTCCAGCCACTCCGGCTTCCTGCACTCACCGGTGTCCTCGCACCGGGCCAAGAGCGAGAAGGACTACGACCGCGACCCGAACCTGAACGCCGGCCGTCGCAACAGCTCGAAGGGCATGATCTACAAGGCGCGCGACAAGCACCCAGTGTTCGAGGTGGTCGATACGCCGTACGGCGAACTGATCGGCGCCCGCCGCAACGCCGAGGAGGACAGCTATTACTGGCGTATCACCCAGTTCCTCATGCCGTTCCACTCGATGATCCCCACCTACGGCGAGGACCCCGTCATTGGCGGCCACTGCTGGGTGCCGCTGGACGACGAGAACACCATCACGTGGAGCATCGACTGGCACCCGCTACGCCCGTTGACCGAGGCGGAGTTGGCCAAATACCACGACTACCCGCGTGGCGCAGGCATCCACCCCGGCACCGCCAAGGGCCTGCTGCCTGCCAACAGCACCCCCTACGGCGCTTGGCGGCCCAAGGACAACCGGGACAACGACTACGGCCGTGACTATGAACTGGAGAAGAACACCCTGTTCTGCGGCATCCCCAACCTGGCGTTGCAGGACTCGGCTATGCAGGAGAGCATGGGGGCCATCTACGACCGGTCGAAGGAGCACCTCGGCTCCAGCGACATGGGCATCATCCGCACCCGCCGGCGGTTGCTGGCGGCGGCCCGGGCGCTGCAGCACGACGGCACACCACCGCCGGGCGTCGACGCTCCAGAGAGCTACCGCGTACGCTCCATTGGCGTGGTGCTCCCTCGTGACTCAGCGTGGGCCGAGGACTGCCAGGAGTACGTGACGGCGCACGGCGATAAGAACTACGCCTCGGCGTAACATCTCGGGCAGTTGGCCCAAGAACCAATAGGGAAAGGCACACCCCCCAGCAGTTTACCGCTGGGGGGTGTGCTTTGCTGTTGTGGGAGTCCGGCCCTTCGTTGTCCCTGCTGTTTTTGCCCAAGTCGATGGATGCCGCTCGTCGTAAGGTCGTCGCAGGACAGACTAGGCCTACAGGTGACGCTTCGTCCAACCTCTCCACCCTGGCCCGTGGTTCGACAAGCGCCGGCCTGAGCTTGGCGAAGGGCTCACCACGAACGGTATCAGGGTTGGGTCAGCGCCTTCAGGAAGCCTGGCATTCCCGAAGGGCGCGCACCGTTGGCGGTAGCACCTACCCTTTTGGCTTGCCCAGAATGAGCGCTGACAACTGCTCGTAGCTGGGGATACCTTCGAACTTCTGGCCGTTGACGAAGAAGGTGGGGGTGGCGCGCACGCCCCTGGTCCGTCCGGCGTCGGTCTCGGCCTTCACGGCGGCGGCATGACGGTGCGAGTCGATGCAGGCGTCGAATGCGGCCTGGCTGGCCCCGATAGCCCCGGCGAACTTCTTGAGAAACGGCACTGGGAACCCGCCGGTGTTCTCACCCCGTTGCTCGGCGTACAGCTTGTCATGGTACTGCCAGAACATGCCTTGCTCGGCAGCGCAGCGGGCGCCCTCCGCCGCCAGGCCCGATTCCTCGCCGATGAATGCCATGTCGCGCCACACCAGCTTCACGGCGCCGCGGCGAATGTCCTGATCGGCCAGTTGGGCGCCGGTGGTCAGCGTGAACTGGCGGCAGATGGGGCATTGGTAGTCGCCCCACTCCTCCACGGTTACGGGGGCGCCGGCTTGTCCCAGGGTGGTGGCATCGCGCGGCAGGTCGGCCGGCGTAGCGGGCGTGGGCGGGTTGAGCGAAACCACGATGAGTACGCCCGCCAGCAGCAGGCCGCCCACCGCCGCGCCAACCACAGGGAGTCCCAGTTTGCGGCGCGGTGGCTGACTGCCGCCGCCGCCCATCCGCCGTCCGTAGGTCATAGCACGCTCCTTGCCGGCTGCATCCCGGTGCGTGGCGTTCCGGCACGCTGCGCGGTGCGTCGTCGCCACCCACCATGATAATGGCGCCGGGCTGGTAAGGCGTGATGCGTCCGTGAGGGTTGTGAGGCCTAAGGTTCCGCTCGTGGTGAGCCCTTCGCCAAGCTCAGGACGGCGCTTGTCGAACCACGCAACCTGGGTGGAGGAACGGCGCAGCATCCTGCCGGTAGTCTTCGTCCAGTCCTTCGACCAGCTCGGGACGAGCGGTTATCGATGACGGGCGAGAGAATGCGATAGCCCTGGGAGGACGGCGAACCAGTTTGACGCGTCTGCGTGAGATGCTGATAATCGCTGTGCCAATACCTGACAGGTCAAGTTATGGAAGGAGGCAGACGATGCTGACTCGTGACGAGAACGAACTGGTGACGAATACCAACCCCGGTACCCCCATGGGAGAGCTGTTCCGGCGCTTCTGGCTACCGGTGTTGCTGTCGTCGGAGTTGCCCGGACCCGACAGCGATCCAGTGAAGGTGCGCGTGCTGGGCGAGGACCTGATCGCGTTCCGTGACACCGACGGCCGCCCCGGCCTGGTGGACGCCTATTGTCCCCATCGCGGCGCCCCCATGTTCTTTGGCCGCAACGAAGAGCATGGCCTGCGGTGCGTGTACCACGGCTGGAAGTTCGACGTCGAAGGCGCCTGCACCGACCTGCCCAATGCGCCCGAGGGTGAGACCTTCAAGCACAAGGTGCGCATCACTGCCTACCCGGCGGCCGATAAGGGCGATCTGATCTGGGCCTACATGGGCCCGGCCGATAAGCAGCCGCCCCTGCCCGGCTTTGACTGGCTGGACATGCCGCCGTCGCATCGCTACGTCAGCAAGTTCCGGTTGGAGTGCAACTATCTGCAGGCCATGGAGGGCGATTACGACCCCAGCCACGGTATGTTCCTGCACACGACGCTGGACAACAACAACAGCAACCCCTCGCTCACCCTGACCGGTGCGGGCACCGTGGACCAGGCGCGCTTGCGCAACACCCGCACGTTGCAGCAGCTCGGTACCTTCACCCATGTGGAGTCCGACTCGGGCCTGATCTTTACCACCGTGCGCATGCTGCCCGATGGCCGCAAGGTGGCGGCGGCCTCACCGTGGATGATGCCCGTCTTCCCCACCGCAGGGCAGTCGGGCGCCGGCACCTATGCCAGCAATATCCGTGTGCCCATCGACAACACCAGCCTGATGTTCTACCGCCTGCGCTGGCGTTACGACCCCATTCCCGAAAAGGAACTGTGGTGGTATAAGAGCAGCGGTTACACGTTCCCTGAGCTGATTCCGGGCTCTTGGAAAACCAAGGCCAATGTGTTCAACGATTACGAGATCGACCGGGTGGCCCAGCGCAATTACAGCTACACCGGCATCAAGTCCTTCCCGCTGCAGGACATCGCCATGATGGAGAACCAGTGGGGACCGCTGGCCGACCGCACGAAGGAGCACCTCACCAGCTCCGACGTCCAGATCATCGGCGTGCGGCGCCGGTTGATCCGGGCAGCGCGCGACCTGATGGAGGGCAAGGAGCCCAAGGCCCCGTGGATCCCTGAGTCGTTCAAGTACCACATCGCAAGTGTGGTGGTAAGCCCCGACACGTCCGATGAGGAGGCGCTGGAGCTGGTGAAGTCGCGACTCAGGGAAAGCGAAGTGTCGTCGCTACCATTGGTGCTCGCCGCCAAGTCCTAGCCGCTACCGTCGCAGAGAAGGAGGGAGGGGGTGCGGTCAGCACTCCCTCCTTTCATGTGCGCCCGCGAACCCGACGGAACGCGGCGGCTTCGGTCTATCATGCTGATGAGGTAACTACGACGCCTACCCGGTATGAGTGTTTCGGGGTAGGTGAGTACAAGGAGTTTGCGATGCTGTTCGGTGTCACCATGTTTTCGACCGACTACTCGATTGGCCCGGCCGAGCTGGCCCGGGAGCTGGAGGCTCGCGGCTTCGAGTCGCTGTGGCTGCCGGAGCACACGCACATCCCTGTCGGCCGGCGCACGCCCTGGCCCGGCGGCCCCGAGTTGCCGAAGCACTATTGGCACACCTACGACCCCTTTGTCGCGCTGATGGCTGCCGCAGGCGCAACCACCACCCTCAAGCTGGCCACCGGCATCTGCCTGATGATTGAGCGCGATCCCATCACCACCGCCAAGGAGATCGCCACCCTCGACGGCCTGTCGGGCGGGCGTTTCATCTTTGGCATCGGCGGCGGCTGGAACGCTGAGGAGATGGAGGACCACGGCACCGCTTTCAAGACCCGCTGGCGGCGGCTGCGGGAGCAGATTCTGGCAATGAAGGCCATTTGGACCCAGGACGAGGCGGAGTATCACGGCGAGTTCGTGAACTTCGACAAAATGTGGGCCTATCCCAAGCCCGTACAGCGCCCACACCCGCCCATCATCATGGGTGGCGATGGCCCCACCACCTTCCAGCGGGTGATCGAGTGGGCGGACGGCTGGATGCCCATCTGGGGCCGCCCGGCGCCAGGGCCGAGTCTGTTCGACAAGATCGACATGCTGCGCACACGGGCGGCGGCTGCGGGCCGGGATGTGGCGGCGCTGTCCATCAGCGTGTTCCAGGCCGCCGATGACCCGGAGGTGCTGAAGCGCCTGGCGGGTGCGGGCGTCGACCGCGCCATCCTCAACCTGCCAAGCGCTGACCGGGAGACGGTGCTCCCGATCCTCGACCGGTTTGCAGGGCTTATGTAGCGGCCGAGCTTCCCGTTTCAGAAGCGGGTTGCGGCTGGTGGTGAAACCTACGTTGAGCGGGCTTCAGCGACTCGTTTTGGGCGCTCGGGGCCGAATATTCCCATGACCGGGATAGCCAGCAACAGTACCGCGCCAATCGCCAGGAAGGCGCCGCCGGTGCTGGCAAACTGGGCGATGCCGCCCACGGCCAGTGGGATGCCGATGCCTCCCAGGCTCATCAAGAACTGCCATACGCCGAGAAAGGCGCCGCGGGTCGCCTCGGGGGCTAGGTCCATGGAGAGCACCTGTGCTGCCCCCAGGCAGATGCCGTTGCCGATACCAAGCACGACGATCGCCATCAGCACCGTGAAATAGTCGTTGGCGGTGGCTATGAGGTAGCATCCCAGCGTAAGGACGGCAAGCCCCGGCAACATGGAGGCCTTCCGCCCAAAGCGATCGACCAGTTCGCCGTTGGGTAGCGCTACGAGGAAGGTGGCAAGACCCGTAATCGTCAGCATCTGCCCGATCTGGACGGTATCGAACCCGGCGGCAGTCTTGACGTGCAACGGGAACAGCACCTCGAACGAACCGCCACCGCTGATGAGCTGCACCGCGATGGCGGCGAACAGCGCCGCCATCACCGGCAGGTTCCAGAAGGGGGCGAAATCGGCACGGCGAGGAACGATGGTGCGCCGGCCGGCCGCCGCCGCTACGACCGCCGATTCGGGCCGGCTCTCCCGGATCATCACCATGTAGATGAGCAATGCCGCGAGCTTCCCGGCAGCGTTGAGCAGGAAGAGCGAGCGCAGTCCGAACGTCACGCCCAGGAAGCCTGCCAGGATCGGCCCGCACAGGAGGCCCAACCGCTGCGACGACGTGCGCAGGGCCACTGCCCGCCCCAGGTTGCCCTCGCCGCTCACGTCGGCAATCACGATGGTGGCGCCAGTGGTCCAGATGGCCAACCCGAACGACCCGAGCAGTTCATACAGCAAGAACTCGGGATAGCTCTGAGCGAAGAACTCCAGACAACTGGACAACGCTCGCACGCCCAGCCCTGCCATGATCACCGGGCGCCGGCCCCAGCGGTCTGCGAGAATGCCGGTGAGCGGCGCCCCCACCAGGTTGGCAATGGGGCTGGTGATGTTCACCAGCGCGACGAAGAAGAACGAGACGCCGAAGGACGCCGAGAACAGCGGCCGGGCGATCTGGTTGCCGCCATTGCCCACCGAGGTCAGAAAGAAACTGGCAAACAGCGGCGCCTCTCGCAAGATGAGCGTGCGCACCAGGTCCTCCTTTCAATGGTGGTAGGCAGCGGCCCGCCCGCAAGGCGCAGGCTGAACCCTGGGCAGTCTACGACGTAGGCGTCGCGCTGTCGAGTTGGGTTGGGCGGTCGACGGGGGACGCCCCGATGGTCAGCTCGGTTGGCTGCTCAGCATCAGGTAGGTTGGGATCGACCCAGGGTGGACGTCCGACCATGGATGCCCGACACCGACGACCACGAGACAGTGCTCGGAACGCGCTGCCTGTCGCCGGCCGGCGCGGCCCATCACCTGCAAGGCGCCCTCTCGTACATGCCCGAACCCGTGTAGGCGTCCCTCCCCCAGGTTGCCGCCGAAGGTGTTGACCGGCAACGCACCCGCCAGGCCGATCCTGCCGTTCTGAATAAAGGCGTGCGCTTCGTGCCTGCCGCAGAAGCCCAATTCCTCCAGGAAGTAGTACAGAAAGTGCGAGAAGCCATCGTAGATCTGGGCAACACCCACGTCGTCCCGATCGACGCCTGAGACGTCGAAGATCGACTCGCCGGGCCGTGCGTTGTTCGTCACGCCCCGCACGTAGGCCGGACGGTGCGGCAGGTCGCGGGCTCGCTCCGCGGTGGTCAGCACCACGGCGCCTGCCCCCGTGACCGGGATGTCACAGTCGAACAGGCACATGGGTTCGTAGATCCAGCGCGCCTTCAAGTAGTCGTCGAGGCTCAGCGGCCGGGCTTTCCAGTAGGCATAGGGGTTGAGGTTGGCGTGCTCCCGGGCGGTCCGCACCACCGTGTAGAGTTCCTCACGCGTGGCGCCTGACTCCTGCATATAGCGCTGCAGCCACAGCGCATGACGGCCACCGGCGTCGCCCAATCCGAACGGCAGGGTGAACTGCGACGGCCCTCCGATGTGGCGCTGGCGGGTCTCCGGATAGCGCACACCCGTAGGGTTGTACATCGCGCGCAGCACCAGCGCGTAGGTGCACAGCCCAGCTTCGAGCGCTGCGGCTGCAGCGGCCACTGCCCCGGCAGGCATGGTGCGCACGTCCAGCACCCAGCGCGCCTGTTCAAGCCCCAGCAGGCCCAGCGCGAGGCCGGCCGATATCTCATCGATGCCGTCGGCGTGGACGGCAGATGGATTCGGCGCACCTGGACTGCCGCAGTAGCCGTCGATGTCACTGACGTTGAGCCCGGCGTCGGCGATGGCCTGAAGCGCGGTGTCGGTGGCGATGGCCGAAAGACTGCGGTCTGCTTTGCGCACCATCGGGCTAAAGCCTACTCCCACGATAGCCGGGCGGGTTCGCCGATACTGGGAACTCATAGCGTCCTATCCAGCCGGCCTGAACTGCGGCAGGGTGATTTCCTCGGTGACGTCTTCGTAGGTCACCTCGAGCGGCATACCGATGTGCACGGCGGCCGAGGGGCATTCCACCAGGTTGGCGACGATGCAAAGTCCGGGCTGGTCCTCTAGCTCCACGTCGGCGATGACGAATGGGGGTTCCAGTCCTCGCACGAAGGTGTCGTGCATCACCGTGTAGGAGTGGAGCGTACCGCGACCGGTAAGGGGCACCCACACCATGGCTTTCGAATGACACTTCGGGCAGCGTGGCTTCGGTGGAAAGGCGATGTGCCGGCAGTCCTGGCATTGGGGCAGCGCCAGCCTGTGCTCGTGTGCGGCGCTCCAATACGGCGCTGTCTCCGCATCCGGGAACGGTATGGGGCGAGACGGCTCAGTCAATTGGTCCCCCTCGATTCCAGACCGCATGCCTTCACAGGACCGCTCCCTCGACGATACAGGCGTTCACCTCTTCCTCCGACATCCCCAGCAGCTCCTGCAGCACGTACTCGGAGTGCTCGCCGAGCATCGGCGCACGCTCCCGTACGCCGACCGGCGTTTCCGAAAGACGGAACGACAGCGTTTCATGTGCCATTGGACCGACCTCAGGTACGTCCATGACGCGATAGTACTGGCGGGCCGCCATTTGCGGATCCTGGCCTATCAGGTCGCCGGCATGCTGTACGACGCCCGCCGGCACCCCCGCCGCCTGCAGCATGTGCAGTACGTCGTGCCGCTGGTGCTGTTTCGTCCAGGCGGTGACCAGTGCATCCAACGTGTCTTCGTTGGCTTTCCGGGCCAGCGCGGTGCAGAAGCGCTCTTCCTTCGTCCACTCAGGGTGGCCTGTCACCGCACAGAAGCCCCGCCACTCCTCATCGGTGAAGATGGTGATGGTGCACCACTGGTTGTCGCCGGCGCACGCATAGACGCCGTGGGGGGCAGCGCTCGGCGCGCGGCTGCCGGTGCGAGTTTGCTGATGCTGGTTGACCGCCGCGTCCAGCACCACCGCACCCATGAAGTTGATGGTGGACTCGTATTGCCGCAACTCGATGTTTTGGCCCTGTCCAGTGCGGTTGCGGTGCAGCAGCGCGGCGGCGATGGCCGTGGCGGTGTGGAACGGGTTGGGCCCAGTGTCGGCGAAGGCCCAGTTCAGTACATCCACCACATTGCGCTGCGGGTACCCCACCAGTTCGTCGAAGCCCATCAATGCCGTGAAATAGTTGCCCTGCCCCTTGTAGTGGCTTCTGGGCCCTGTGGACCCCATGGCGGGCATACTCGCCGTGATGATCTTGGGGTTGATGGCCCGGACTTCCTCGTAGGACAGGCCCCAGCGCGGCATGATCTCTGGAGCGAAATTGTTGATCATCACATCGCTGATGCCGACCAGCCGGTGCGCAATCTCCTGCGCTTTCGGCTTCTGCATGTTCAGGCAGATGCTACGCTTGTCGGTGTTCAGGTTGGCGAAGATGCCGCTGCCTGAGCGCCCCTGGTCACGGCGGCTGCGCTCCGACTCGACCTTGATCCCCTCGGCGCCGCACGCGGCCAGCCACTTGGTGCACAGGGGCCCAGCGATGATCCACGTGAAGTCGAGAATGCGGTAGCCCTCTAAGGGCAGGCGTTTCCCTTCCATGCCGCTCAGTTGCTCCGTTCCGGGTGCTGTTTCAGATGCACCGGGCCTGCCTCAGGCGTTCCACCTCAAGCCGTGTCAGGCCGAGATCGCCCTCGTAGACCTCACTGTTGTGCTCGCCCAAATGGGGCGCCCTCCGCTTCACCTGCGCCGGCGTCTCCGACAGCCGGTACGGCGGACCAGGATAGGTAATAGGCCCGTCGAGGTCTTCGTGGGGCACCTGCACGAAGAACTGTTCGTGTACCAACTGCGGGTCCTTGAACAGGTCCTGCACATGGCCGAACGCCATGACGGCCAGCCCTCTGGCCTGACCCTCCTCCATGAGCTGGGTGGCGCTGCACGCTTTGAACAGCCGGTCCACACACGCTTGGATGTGCGGGAGTTCCGCCAGTCGCGTGTTCACATCTTGCCAGCGTTCTTCCCGCAGGTCGTCTTCCAGACCGTGGCCGCCCAGCCATGCCACCAGGGCGTTCCACTCCTTGATGGGCCCCAGCACCTGGATGAGCTGGAACCGCACCTTGCCCTCGCCGCAGTCCCAGATGCGCCGCGAACTCACGCCGGGCCTGCGGGCTTCGTCGCCGCCGGCGCCCCGCTCGACCACGCGTCCCTCGAGCGAGAACCGCGGGGCGGCATTCCAGTCGATGATCGAGACGGCTTCGTGCATCGAGACGTCAACGTGCTGGCCGGCGCCCGATGCGTCACGCCCGATGAGCGTTACCAGTGTCGCGAAGGCCGCCTGGGTACCCACCTGGTTGTACGCTTGTTCCGCCCCCATGCTGTTGGGTGGGTCCTCGGCGTACCCAATGCGGTACATGACATTGCCCATGGCCTGCGCCGTGAGGTCCGAGGCCTTGAAGTGGGCGTAGGGACCGGACTGCCCGTAGGGCGTGATCGAGGTGTAGACCAGCCGCTGATTCAGCGGCCGCAGGTCGCCGTAGGCCAGACCCCGGCCTGCCATGACGCCGGGTTCACCGTCTTCCACAAGTGCATCGGCCTTCGTGGCGAGGCGTCGCAGTAACTGCTGGCCGTCCGCAGTGTCGAGGTCCAGCGTGATGCCGCGCTTGTTCGCATTGAAGAAGAACCACCAGAGACTGGTCTCGGGCCCGGGCTGGTTGTGATAGAAGGGGCCGTGAAAGCGGCCTGGCGACCCTCCTGGCGGTTCGACCTTGATCACGTCTGCACCCAGATCAGCCAGCAGCTTTGTGCAGTAGCTGCCCAGTGTTTGGGTAAGGTCGAGCACTTTGATGCCTTCGAGAGCCCCCAACGATCGCCTCTTTCCACGGGCAAAATCTACGCACGACACACCATGCTCGGGTCGGCCAAACCCGAACCGAGGCTCACCCGATGCGATTGCTTAGGGTATTGGGTAGCTGAAGGCGCCCTGCTCGTAGGATTTGCTCATGGCGTCGTCGATCCACGAGCCAGCTTTGTCGACCAGGATGCCGACCGAGCGGACCCGCACGGCTCCTGGGTTCGTCGCCGATGGCGGCACCAGGCCCTGTGAGCGCAGCGCCTGGGCAGCGCGCAGAAGGTACCGGCGCATGCGGATGATGCCGGTGTCGCCGATGCCCAGGTGCTCGCGCGTCCGGTCGTTGATGCGCCCCATGGTCTCCTGACAACCGGAGTCCTGCGGCCAAATGCCCGGCAGGCCTGAGTACCACGTCTTCTGCAACTCCAGGTCGAGTCCGAAGTCATTGCTCCAGTTGTACTTGGGGTAGAACGCTCCGTGCGGCCGGCTGGTGGCGGGCAGCGCGCCAGTCACCGAAAGGTGGCCTGGTTCGCGTGTGCCACCGGCGCCGCCATGCATCAGGCCCTCGCGCAATCGCTCCGACAGCGGTTGCGTTGGCGAGTAGGTGAAGCACAGCGCCAGCACATTCTCGTCGTCGATGGGGATCCAGGCGTGGCCGCTCAGCGTGATATTGCGGTGCCCCGAGGGCGGTACCACGGTGTAGAAGGGCATCACGAACTGGTTGATGCGGTAGTAGTAGCCACGCTCACCGGCGTCGCGGCGCGACGCAATCGCCACCCCAAAGTCGGCATCAAGCGTCTCGAGCGACGGCGACTTGTCATAAAAGCGGATGTACTGCTGGGAGGCTTCCTCTCCCCCTGGACCACGTTGGAGGCTGCTGTGCAAGAACGGTCCGTGGGTCGGGTCGATCTCGCCCTCCAGCGCCTGCACCCAGTTGTTGGTCGCCACCCGCTTCGACAGGTGTACCTGCTCGGTAGGCACGAGGTTCCATTCCATCTCCGGCAGCTCTGGTGCCGGCGTGGCGGCCCCCATGTACAGCCAGATGACGCCGTTGCGCTCGCGGCATGGATACGCGGTGGCGTGAATCTTGTGTTTGAAGTTGCTCTCGGCCGGTTCGTTCGGCATGTCAACGCAATTGCCTGCGGCGTCGAACTTCCAGCCGTGGTACACACAGCGGAGTCCGCCCTCTTCATTGCGGCCGAAGAACATGCTCGCACCGCGGTGGGGGCACTTGTCGGCTATCATGCCCACCTCGCCGGTGCTGTCGCGGTACGCAACGAGGTCTTCGCCCAGGATGCGTGTCCGCAGGGGCGCACCGTCGTTCTCCGGCAGTTCCGAAGAGAATAAGAGGGGAATCCAGTACTGGCGCATCAGGTCGCCCATCACGGTGCCCGGCCCTACGCGCGTCAGCAACTCGTTCTCGTGTGTGCTCAACATGGCGGTCGGTCCTCCAGTGTCTGTTCTGCACGCGCCGTGCCGGGTCGGGCAAGGCTGATCCGCAGGCGCCCGCTCATTTCTCCAGCCAAACCTCGTGCCAAGGTTGCGAGGTGCGGCTGGCGGCATGCACCGCGTAGTTCTTCAGCGCGGGCTGCCAGGCTTCGTATTGTGTCGGGTAGAACAGGCTGCCTGCCCACGCCATCTCCGTGATGCGCTTCACTGCATCGCGCTGCAGTTCGCGGCGTTTACCCTCATCCGACTCGGCCCGCTGCGCCAGGATGAGCCTGTCCAGTGCCGGGTCCTCAATACCACCGTCATTGTAGGCTGACGTGCTGTAGTAGCAACCGTACAGTTGCGTATCCTCGTCGTCCAGTTGGCTGGCGCAGGCCCACTGCACCCACTGGGCGTTGTACTTGTGGCTCTTGCGCATGCTGCTGTATTCGGCCCGTTCCGTCGGCACCAGCCGGATGTTGATGCCGACCTTTTTCAACTGCGCTTGCATCAGCTCCTGCACCGGATTGCTGTTGCCAGTGATCTCGAAGTCCATGTCTACGCCGTTGGCAAAGCCAGCCTGGGCCAGGAGCTTCTTGGCGCCCTCGGGGTCGTACTTGGCCAGCGCCTTGGTCTCCCCCTGGGTGAACAAACCCTGGAACGCTCCGGGCAGGGCCCATGGCTCCACGCCCCCGAACACGGCGCTGCTGATGCCATCGCGATCGACGCCCAGCATGAATGCCTGCCGCACCTGGGGAACATTGAACGGGGCCTTCCTAACGTTGAAGCTGATCCATCCTCCCGCGGGGTAGTTGAACTTGGAAATCACCGCGTTCGGTACCTTGCCCGGCAGTTCCTTGGCGAAGGAGGTGTCGACCCAGTCCTTGCTCAGCCAGTCGACCTGCTTGGTCACAAAGGCAGCGCGGGCAGTGCTGATGTCAGGGATGATCAACCACCGCACCTCGTCCAGATACGGTTTGCCGGGCTCGAAATAGGTGGCGTTCTTCTTCCACACCCAGCGGCTGCCCTTTTGCGAAGCCTGGGTATCGAGCACAAAGGGGCCGCTGCCGACGATGTGTTCTTTGAAATCGCCGTACTGGTCGTAGATCTCCTTCGGCAGCACCGGGTTCCAGTCCGACGCAGTGTACTTGATGAAGGGCGAGAACGGGGACGCGAAGCGCACCACCACCTTGTACGGGTCGGGTGCGTCCACACTCTCGAGCCCTTCGAACATCCAGTTGAAGGCGCCTGCGGGCAGCTTCTTGTCCTTGAACTGGCCGGAGCGGTTGGCGTATTCGTAGCTCCACTTAACGTCGGAAGCCACTACCTCGCGCCCATTCACCGGCGCCGCGTTCGCGAACTTGACGCCCTTGCGCAGGTAGAAGGTGAACGATTTGGCGTCGGGGGAGATCTCCCACCGTTCAGCCAGCTTCGGCTTCAAGGCGAAATCGTTGTAGGCTACCGTGGGATTCACGTCGTAGGCGAGCAGGCTGCTGTAGGCCAGTCCCATCGCATCGCCATTCGGCACCGACTTGCCGGTGTAGCTCAGGTCCCAATCCCACGGGTCAGCGTTGATGGCGGTGCTCAATTGCCCGCCGGCCTTCGGCGTTGACCCCGGTGAGGCAGGACCCGTGCTGACCGGCGCCGCCGGTTGGGCGCAGGCGACGGCGGAGACCATGGCCACGGCCCCAAGGGCGCAAAGGCGCAATTGCATAACCCCTCCTGATTGCTCCGCTATGTTTCAGCGGGTAGGCCACTTCGTGCCGAACACTAGCATCCACTTTGAGTTGCTGTCAATTGACGGAACCATTCCTGCTGCGGGAACGGCCGAACTTGTCCGTAATCCAGCGCCATGCTAGCCTGCCCAACAGACTAAGCGCTCAAGCGTACCCCACCACCGGAGGAAGCCATTGGCAGAGTTCGTCAGAGTCATCGCTGTTGGAGACCTGGAGGACAGCCAGATCAAGGGACTAAAGGTCAACGGCAAGTACGTTGCCGTGGTGCGTGTCGGCGAAGAGGTCTTCGCGTTCGACGACACCTGCACCCATGCCGCCTGCAGCATCTCGCCGGGCGAGGTGGAGGATTATGCAGCGCCGTGCTATTGCCATGGTGCGCTGTTTGACGTACGCACCGGCGCGGTGCTCCAGGGTCCGGCCGGCCGGCCGCTGCAGACCTTCCCGGTGAAACTGCAGGATGGCGACGTGTACGCCGAGCTCTAGCGACGCCCACGAGGTACCCGACACATGGCTGAAAAGCTGAGCGCCAACGCCGCCGCACTCCTGCTGGAGCCCAACATCGTGCACTTGGCCACGCTCATGGCCGACGGTTCACCGCAGGTCACACCGGTGTGGGTGGACTACGACGGCACCCACATCTTGGTGAACACCGCTCTGGGCCGGGTGAAGGCCCGTAACCTGGAGCGCGACGAGCGGGTGGCGCTCTCGGTGACCGACCGCAACAGCGCCTCTCGCACGGTATCCGTGCGCGGGCGCGTGGTGGAGATCACCGAAGAGGGGGCGCTGGACCACATCAACAAGCTGGCCAAAAAGTACCGCGGCACCGACCATTACTCCGGCCCAGTGACGGAACGCCGTATCATCGTGCGCATCGAACCGGTCCGGGTGCTGGAGCGGGGGCTCGACCGCTAGCAGTGGCGTGGTCGGCGGGGTGTGCCGCCTTTTTGTAGGCGCCTTGGGCGCGCTGGCTTGAGTGTTGCCTGAACTCAGCCGAAGCCTGTGCTGAGCACTGTCGAAGGGGCATGAGCGCTGGTCGCTAAGCCTGTCGAAGGCTCCCCTGAGCTTGACGAAGAGCGACCAGCGCTCATGCCCCACCCGTACACCTCTGCGGCCCACCCGGTCGACAGATCCGTGTTCCACACTGCCACTTCGCGCGGTACAATCGACAGGTTCACCTCTTGATGGGCGCTGGCTTGGCGGGGTAGCTCAGTGGTAGAGCAGGGGACTCATAAGCCCTTGGTCCCGAGTTCGACTCTCGGCCCCGCCACTTAACAATTTGCCCGAAAGGGTTAGCACTCCCCGAACAGGAGTGCTAATATGCGAGGAGCCGGGACCCATCTCCGGAGGATTTTTCCGCCAAGAGGTCCCCGTAGCTCAACAGCCGGCCGGCCACTCGCAAACCCAAAGCGCCCACCTGGTGGTCAGGTGGGCGCTTTGGGTTTGCGAGTGGCCGCAGGAACAGTCCTACGCGCGCCTAATCGGTGACCATGCCAGCGCCGAGGTACAGGCAACGGACCGGGATCTCGTGCTGGTGCAGGGGGTCGCCTTCCACCTTCACGTAATAGACGTCCGGCTCCAGCGCTGCTTCTGGAGTTTCATCCGTGCTTAGGCGTCGGGTACCGGCGTACAGCACCTCGACGGTCTGGCCATCAAACCGCGGGAAGCCCTTGACGTGCACCACATCGCCCCGCTTAAATCGTGCCATTCGGACGGTACCTTCAGGCTCAAGGCTGCTCGCAGTTGCGGGGGCAGTGTGAGCGTTGCGAGGATCTGCTAACGGATTCGACACGGTCATACCCTTTCTCCCCTCGTGGGGACATGCTGAACGTGACTGCACGATAGGAAAGTGGGTCCGGGCACCCGAGAATAGCCGGAACCAGCGGGTATCCATAGCTGGGACACACCAGACAGCCCTCATGAGCAAAAGAGGCAAGCTCCGGCGATGAGGGGCGTCGGGGACTGCGGCGTAAGGCGGCAAGACACCCTCAGTCGAGCAATGCGAGTGCGCCCTCAATATTCGATTCTGCGCCCGAGTTACGGCTGACGCGCCCGTCGTCAATGCCGTCATAGATCAGGCCGCGCTCGCGGTCATACACTGGCGTGCCGGCCGCGTTGCGCCCGGAAAACCAGGCCCGCGCCTGCGTGGCGGCGGTGGCGTAGCGCTGGTCTTCAGTCGCGCGGGCAACGGCGGTCAAACCTGCCACGACGCAACTCATGTCGAATGGAAGCACATGGGCCGCTGTGCCCAATCGGTTTACGGCGGGGAGCAGCAGTGTGTCGGCACTGGCCCGTGCGGCTGCCACCAGGTCGGGACGGCGCAGCAGCCGCCCCGTCTCCGCTAAGGCGGTCTCCTGCAAATGGCCCCATAGGTGGATGGACTGGACGCCGGCCGCATCGAGTAACCGGCCGCCGTCACGAGTGCCGGCGATCTCCGAAGACCAGGCTATGCTCCGTTCCGCAGAGCGCGTTGATCCAGTCGCCTGCCAGTGCTTCAGCGCAGCCAACACGCAAACGGCACGAACGTCCATGTAAGGCATGGGAGAGTCCACCCAGCGGAGGCCGCGATTGAACCGCTCCTCCCATTCGTCCCCCGCGAAGGTCGCGACACCCCAGGCCAGTGCGTGGAGTGCCCGTGCTTGCCACTGAGCGCCACCCAGGAACGAACTGCTGCCCGTGAGGTTCTTACGGGCAGTCCAGTCCAGGATGAAATTGGCGAATCGCCCGTCCTCGTCCTGCATGTGGGCCAGGAAACGTAAGAGGTCGTGGGCGGTTGCTCGGGCAGACACGTTTTGATGACGGGCCCAAAGCTCGCAGTAGAGCACGATAGCGCGCGCGGCATCGTCCACGCAGGCCACGCCTTCAAAGCCCTGCTCGCTGGCCGGGCGTAGAACATCGGGCGGGCGTTCCGCGGAAGCCGGCGCGGCATACACGGCGATAGCCTGTGCCGATGGGCCCGCTGACGGCACCTCGCGAGTGAGGCGTCTCAGTTGCCGCAACACAGCAGCGTTCTCCAGTGTTTCAACCTGCAGCCTCAACCGGGTCAATCGGCTGGAGCCCCAGCCGGGGCAGGGGGGTGCGGCGTGCTGGCCAAGGGCAGTGGGCGTGGCGCCCGAGCGAGGAACGGTGGCTTCAGTACCCGAGCGGAACGGCGCGGGGGGAGCACCCCGTTGGGGGCGGCTGCCGCTCCCACAGCCGCCACAAGCGCACCTTTACTCGCGTGTGAGCCCAGCGCGGCAGACCGCAAGATGGCGAGCATCCGTTCACCAACGCGCGGCCAGGCAGTCTCGCGACCGTAGGCATAGGCGTTCTGCTCTAGTGTTCGCTTCAGGACGGCATCGCCCAGAATGCGGAGCGTCGCCTCGGCAAGCTGGGCCCCGCTGCGGAAGTCCACGAGAATCCCGCGCTTGCCCACCAGGACCTCCGCCGCATGGGAATAGGGCGTTGAGACGATGGCCTTGCCTGCCCCCAGCGCATAGGCCAGCGTGCCGCTGGTCACCTGTTTCGGGTCCAGGTACGGCGTGACGTAGACGTCGCTGGCGAGGAGGTATTCGACGATTTGGGTTTGCGTCAGATACTCATCGACG
>ORJL011259078.1_pt1 | contig 31529 bp, 30 predicted proteins | sample 1779941 | NCBI WGS metagenome assembly ORJL01 (sample SAMEA104232317, study PRJEB22302) | groundwater metagenome | biome: forest; feature: aquifer; material: groundwater | place: USA | collected 2011-08-07 | depth 5.8 m | reverse complement strand
TGGATATGCCCCTCATCATACGATCTTATATCACCCACCCAATCCTTCTTAAGCCTGCCAACCACTTCTCCCGTTGTCAGATCCAGGTGCGCCTGCAGCATGTTTTCCAGATCTTTTCTGGGCCAATTCGGGTTTGCGCCGCTTAAAAATGCCGCGATGTCTTGGCCGTTGGCCGACCATTTATCCTGTGCCGGCGTCAACTGATCCTGGTTGTTGACTTTGGCTGCTTGTACAACTTCGGTCGCGATCATGATATGATCACGTAAAAGAACGGACAATTGCTCCCCCGCGCCCTCACCGTAATAAGGCTTTATTGCGTCCCCGATATCATCCTGGTTTTTCAGCAGCCGCTGGGCCACCGCGTCTTTGTCCGGAAGATCGGCCAGGGCACTTATAATATAATTGCGGGTATAAACGATGTGGTCTTCCCAAAGCTTTCTCATCGCCATTTTCATTTCCGTTGCCGGTTTGCCTTGGGCAAACACGACCGAACTCATTAAGAAGACCACCAAGATCGATAACAATATACTCCACCGTTTCTTACCTACTGTTGAATTATTCATTTTCGTCTCTTTCTCTAATAATTAATTCCGTATTTTTTACGCGCTATTTTTCTCCAAGCCTTGATAATCCTCCTTCGATCAAAAACCCATGTGGATCTGGCTATTCTGCGTTTCCTGCAGTTTATTGCGCTGGTTCGTTGAAAGCACATCGCTTAAGCGCTGTTCTTTTTCATTGGTAGCCTGGTCGAGTTTGTCTTTATAGGCCGTAAGAATCGGCCGGAGGGCCCGGACCTGGTCATCCGTCAAACCAAGTTCATTCTTCATGGCCTGGATCTTGTTATCCACGTTGAATTCTTCAGCGGCAAGGACGGGCCCTGCCAGAAACAATATCATGATCGTGCTTAATAGCATCGCTCTCGATTTCATAGATGGCTCCTTTCAGTAACCATTGGGTTGCTATTGTCGATGGTACGGGTTATTTCTTGATCTTGACCTTTACAACTTCTTCAGCAGTTAGCCAATAATCAAAATCATGGCCTTGCTTGTGCCCATCCTTCTCCCATAATTCATAAGCCTTTTTCTGGATGCACTCCACTTCATTTTTCTTGTAACAATTGTGTTCGCCCATGACACTTCACCCCCGTCTTAAAAAATTAATTTAAATTTACCATAAGCTGCGATTCCTCTAACTTCATAATAGTATTATAGAAGTATTTAAGATGAAATCGATTGTACCTGGGTATATACGGTCTTTCTCCTACTAAAAGGGGACAGGTTTCTAGAACCTGTCCCCTCAAAAATGACTGTCTCACCTATTCTTTTTATTCTTTAAATACGCGTGATGCAGGGTTACTTTTTTATTCGATGATCGTTGTGCTTATGTCAGGCGTGTGGGTGTCACGTCTGCCATGCCTGAGGTCTTCTTTGGTTTTTTCTGCCAGCAAGCCATACTTTTTCTGTATCTTCGCCAGATCCTCGTCCGTCAACTTTTCGATGTCCATCATTTCATTATGAGCGCCTTTAGTGGCGCGGATGATCTCATCGAGTTTCAGCTGGATTGCAATGGTGTGGCGGTTTTGGCTGTTTTGAATAATAAAAAGCATGATGATGGAGATAACCGCCGCGAGCGTGCTGATCATAAGATGCCATGTCACGCTAAAGTGAAGCGGCAGTCCAGCTATCGCCCAAACCAAAACAACAAGAAGCGCCCAGAAACCCATGAACGATTGCGCAGTTTTTTCAGAAATCCATTTTGCGATCGCCGAAAGATAGTCCATTTTTGTCAAACTCTTGTGCTTGCGCCGACAATTTTTTCTGCCTTAATAAAGACCAGAAGATCGGCGTTGAGTTGTTCCTTGTGCGTGTCGGTCAGGCCGTGCGGTGCGCCTGTATATACCTTCAAGGTCGAGTTCTTGACCAGTTTCGAGGAGGCCAGAGCCGCAGCGCCGATCGGCACGATCTGGTCGTCGTCACCATGAATGATAAGCGTCGGCACGTCGAAATTCTTAAGGTCCTCAGTAAAGTCGGTCTCAGAGAACGCTTTGATGCAGTCGAAGGTGTTCTTGTGGCCGGCCTGCATCCCTTGAAGCCAGAACCAGTCAATCATGCCCTGTGAAATCTTCGCGCCCGGCCGGTTGAAACCAAAGAACGGACCGCTTGCAATGTTCCTATACAGTAACGAACGGTCAGCGATAGAGCCGGCGCGAATTTCATCGAATACTTCAATCGGTAAGCCACTGGGATTGGCAGCGGTCTTGAGCATCAGCGGTACCACCGCTGAAACCAAAACGGCTTTGACTACACGCTTCGTGCCGTGACGGCCGATGTAACGCGCGACTTCGCCGCCGCCGGTGGAGAAGCCGATCAGGACGGCGTTTTTCAGGTCCAATGTGTCCATCAGGGTTGCGAGGTCATCCGCATAGGTGTTCATTTCGTTGCCGTTCCAGGGCTGACTGGAACGCCCATGACCGCGACGGTCATGGGCGATACAGCGATAACCGTTGGACGCCAAAAAAAGCATTTGAGCCTCCCAACTGTCCGAATTCAACGGCCACCCGTGACTAAATACGACGGGCTGACCCGAGCCCCAGTCCTTGTAGTAAATTTTTGCGCCATCTTTTGTTGTGATCGTGCTCATGCGATAGCTCCCTCTGCATGCCTCAACTCCATAGGCAGATCATTGATCTTCAAAGCTACATTAAAATCATTTTTAGAAAGCCCCCCAACCTCATGCGTTGTCGTCCCGACACGCAGGTTACGATATTGCGTTAAATGAATATCCGGATGGTGTTTTTCATCTTCCGCAATTTTAGCGATACGATCGATCAGATCAATAGCTGCCATAAAATCCAGCAATATGTAGTCACGATAGATCATTTTGTTATCATTGCTTGGTTGCCACCCGACGAGATACTTTAAAGACGTTCTAATTTGGTTTGCATTCAATAAAGTTTTTTTATCAACCCCGTTGTCAAATGATTTCAGGGTTGCAGGTGCTTTGTCTTGATGTTCTTTTTGTCGTTTAATAACTTTCTTATTCTTTGATAAAGACTTTTTCTTCTCTTGATGTACGATCTTTTTGGTTGATTTTGGCATACGATATCCCTTTCTTATTTTATTGTTTTGAAACGGTTTTGGCCTAAAACACTCGAACAAAAAATAGGGTCGCTGACTGAATAAGGTCAGACTCTATTTGCGAATTAAATTTCCCCTCTTGCAGTTCACCCACGCCGCATTACAGAAGATTGAAAAGGAGCTTTACCTTGGCTTGAGCGCAGCTGGGATTCTGATAATTCCGGAACAGGGTTTGTTTCCGATTCCAACAGAGTGTCTTTTGCCAATAAGCCCTTATCGATCAAACCTTGAATGCTTTGTTTAAAAACATGCATCTGCTCACGCTGTCCTGTTTCCATATAGCCCCGTATTTCCTGAACTCGGTTTTCGCGAATAAGTGTTCTTAGGGCCACGGTGGCTATCAAAACTTCCGTTGCCACAACCATTCCTTGACCATTCACGTTTTTAAACAACCGCTGGGCACAAATTGCCTGTAAGGATTGAGACAACTGGAAACGAATTTGAGACTGTCGTTCCCCTTCAAATACATCAACGATACGCGTAATGGCTTGCATAGCAGTTCCGCAATGCAGCGTTCCCATGACAAGTTGTCCAGTCTCGGCCGCCCGGACCGCCAAGGAGATGCTTTCTAAATCACGTAATTCACCAACGACGATGATGTCCGGATTTTCCCGTAACGCGCTCCGCAAACCATCGGCAAACGACCGGGTGTGACACCCGACTTCGCGCTGATGAACCAAAGAACGCTGATTAGGAATTTTATATTCGATCGGATCTTCAATAGTAATGATATGTTTTTCATCCCGGCGGTTAATCATATCCACCAAAGCAGCTAATGACGTGCTTTTCCCGCTACCCGTCGGGCCGGTTATCAAAACAAGGCCATGGGTCAATTGACTTAAGTGACTGAACACCGGGGGGAGCCTTAATTCCTCGATGGTAGAAATTTTATATGGCTGCGGTCGAAATGCCATGGAGTCACCGTTTAAATGACGAAAAATGTTCACCCGAAAGCGCGAACACTCCTCCACATCCAACCCCATGTCCACATCACGGCCAGATAAAAAAATCGCCAGCTTGCTCTCCGGCAATACAGATTGAATGATCTGCGAAAGGTCGGTCTCAGTTAACAGTAACGTACTTAATCTTTGAAATTCCCCGTAGATCTTTAAAGTTGGCGATTCACCGACCGAAAGAAATAAGTCAGAAGCATTTCGACTGGCAGCTTCTTTTAACCAAGGGAGAAGGCCGGAGTCTCGCAACCTTCCAATATTTTTATTTAGCTGGTCATCCGCAGCATCATTGGCCACCTGAGCCTTTGAGAATGCGGCAGCACAAATCTCACAACAAAATTTATATGTTTTCCCCTTGTAAATAACCTCAGTGCACCCATCACCTTGATAAATTCTTTTTGAACATAACTCACAGTGGCCGATTGGCGTGTCCGCTTCCTTCCGAACGCTATAATGTTCCGGATATTTACGAAACAACCGGGAACAAGCCTCGGAACAAAACATATTGCGCTGTCCGGCGTAATCCTGATAAAACTGATTCACATCCACAATTTTCGCAGAAATTTCCACACCGCAGACAGGATCTCTGATCATTTACGCAACCTGCCTTTCCAGGCATAATAATGTTAAAAAACAAACCTTCTGATTGATTCTAGAAAAAAACTAAAAAAAATCAATTGTACTGGGGTATAGTCTTATATTTCCATGTCGATGAAAAAGTAATAATGCCCTAAATATTTAACCAAAAAAATTAAAAACCCCGATGACTAACAATCATCGGGGTTTTCTTGTAAGGCATTATATATAAATGATGTAATAATTCATGGGGTCGCTGGCTGAAGAAGGTTAAAACCTGTTTAATAAATTCTAAACCGCTCCCCAAGAAACCGGCTTCTTCAAAGCTGTTCCGGAATGGATGCCTGCTAAAAGACCCGTATCTTGCAATAGACTCATATACCGGCTGACATTAGTTCTGGTTTCCCCACATGCTTTTGATAATTATTCCTGAACGCTCTCCTATCCTGTTGCCTGAGCCAAGGCTTCCATTAAATAAACGACGAAAATTCTGAGGTTGCCTTATTTTCACTCGATCTTGTATATCCCGACGTATCTAAATGTCAATATAACTGTGATTAGATCGCTTTCCGGCCGCTGAGGAGATTAAATGCAATCATGATAACGGCAATAACGAGCAAGAGGTGAATAAAACCACCCATTGTGTATGACGAAACCAACCCTAACACCCAAAGTACCGCCAGAATAACTGCTATTGTGTATAACATAACTGACCTCCTCGATGCGCTTGGCGATATTAAAATTCAATAGAATATTAATGGCTTTCGCCGCATCATAATTATTTTTAGTTATCGAACGACATCCCTTACAGAATCCGCTACATCACGACCAGCCTCTCGAATATCATCTCCTACTGTCCTCCTGAAGAGTGGCCGTTGTCCGGCGATGGCCCAGACAAGAAAGATCACCAATAAAACTGTCAAAACACCTGTCGGTGTATATCCCCATGACTTGCTGTACGGCCAGGTGGGCAAAGCCACCAGGACAAAAGCAATCAGTATAAATAATAATAAGGTTTCAGTAGACATGGAACCCCTCCTCTTTTTCTTGATGATAGTTTTTCCTGAGAATCCGTTCTGCCTCTATCCAATGACCTAGGGCTGCCAGCTTCTTATGCATGGATAATTTGCCTGTCACGGTGAAGCCTTAATTAATCTTTTAATTCGCCCTATCCGATCCTCGTGTAAACCAACGGCCTACGGTGCTGATATCGTCACCAAAACCTCGTACAGTGCCACAACCAACAACCGTCATAGCTAACAACCCCGTCAGAACGAACAAAGTGATTTTTTTCATCGCGCTCTCCTGTTTTTACACTCATTGTTAATCGAACCTTCTTGATCCAACACAGCTAGCCACACTCCTTAAGCTGTGCCACCTCTTGCTTCCTGGTATTATTCTATAAAATTACGAAATTAAAACAATTGTACCAAGGTATAACCACGGACTGGCCGAGGCCGTGCGATGTTAAGGTGTAAAAAAATTATATTTACCCATCGCTAGTAAATGCCCAATAAAGACATGACTTCTGCGCCGAACTTGTTTATATATCTCGATTAATGCCATTTACTAGGTGAGGCCAAAAATCGGGCGAGTTCGAGATACTTTGGCATTATTGCGACATGAAAAAAGCCCCAACCGGACGTGCCGATCGGGGCTTTATACTATTTTTCTCTCTACCAGAGAGGCAAAAAACTAGGGTACCAGACAGTACACCGGTCGAACTGCACAACTCAAGGCAGTTCAACTACTTATAGAATTCAATTGTAGAAAGCGTAGACGCCTTGAGGCTTCAATTGGATCAGACTTCCGTGATTAAATCAGGCGCTGTGGGGATTGCCCGTTTATCATAAGATCTATAACGGCTCTGCGACGCAAATTAAACTTAGCCCCCACCCAAGGCTTAAATTGTTTTCGACGAACTTAAACCAAATGTCAAAAAAAGAATTAAGTCCCCCCTGTTTTGTTCTCACATCTGAATTGATTTCTTTTTTGTTTATTTTTTCCGCCCACCAATAAGGTAAAACTCCGATCATATTCCACGTTCGCCATTGGATGATTTTAAATCCGCAAATTTTTAATTTATTAAAAAGCTCTTTTTGAGAATATCTTCTGTAATGCCCGATATTTTTGTCTCTTTTTCCATAGAGAGCAGGATGATGGGGAACAAGGATGACAACCCTGCCATTCCCGGATAAGAGAGATTTTAGGTTGGATATAAGCATAACATCATCTTCAATATGCTCTAAAACATCGATGATGGTGATATTATCAAATTTATTTTTTATTTCCGTAACTTTTTCCGCAGGTAAATTTTGGATCTCTGAGTTAAAACCATAGTGTTGCTTTGAAAGTTCCAGGAGTTGTTGATTGGGTTCAATGCCAGTAATATGGAATCCTTTATTCCGGGCATGGGCCAATAAATGCCCGCCGCCTGAACCAATATCAAGAACCGTCGAGCCTTTAAGGAATGAGCAAATTAAAAGGGAAAGATTCTTATTGCGAAAATCATACTGAAGATTGCCCAAACTTTTATATAGCCCTGTAAGATTTTCATCTGAGTTGTGCATTCTGCAGTCCTTTGAGAACCGACCACTGGAGCGATCCCATCTGTTCTAAGAAAACATTGATGGAAAAGGGATAATACCCCATTCTTTCTAAAAATAAACTACGGAAATTGGGGTGCCGGATTAAACGCCGGGCGAGTTACGCAAAATGAAATGGTTCAATTACTTATGCCATTTTACAGCCAAAAAGGCCGGCGACTGGAGGCTTCTATTGGCCAGCCTTTTCCTAAATAGAAATTTTTGCCCTATGGGTCAAAATATTTGCCCACGTCAACATTGACTCAGCCCAATTGGCATCCATTTGGACATTATGGCTTAAAAACTCAAAATCTTTCTTGAACCATTCATAGGTGGGTAAAAACCGCTCTGATTTTGGGGCCGCTTCCAACGCTTTTAGATATTCCTGGGTCTCACTCAAAAATTGATCCACCCTTGCCCTACGCCCTTCCATAGACCAGCGGCACAAACGGCCCAAATTGACCGCAATATTCAATGTTAATTCTTTGGCGTCCATTATTTACTCTCTAATAACGACCGAGTGATCGATTCGACCTGTTGCCGGATTTTTTGATCCAATATTTCCCGGCTCGAATTTTGTGCCGGTCTTAAGTTAATCATGGAATCAAAATCCATCTCATTGGTTTCTAAATCCAAACCGGCTCCCCAAAGATCTTCCTGACGACTCCCATCTTTGAGAAGAAGCTGTTCTCCATCCACGTGCTTTTCTCCGCCAGCAGATAAAACGCCACGCTTAACATCCACAACAACCTTGATGTAACCGTTTAAGTCCTGGGCAACTTCTTTCAATGTTTGTTCGCCGGCTTGAGAGCGGATAATAATGATCATATAGGGCTTGCCCTGCTTCGCGAGGTTGATTTTATTCTCTAGAAAATAATTTTAGAAAATATAAAACGGACAGATTAAATAAAATCTGTCCGTTTTATATTTCAAAGAATAAAATCAAGGGTGGGTGACGGGATTTGAACCCGCGACCACAAGATCCACAATCTTGTACTCTAACCAACTGAGCTACACCCACCACATACTTAAAATCTTTTATTCTAGAAAATGTGGTGGAGTTGTCCCGGCTTTCACCGAAGGGGAAACGTCGGGACACCCACCTAAACTTTCAAAATCTTTCCTGCCTTCATTATTTTCTCTAAAATACTTCTACTCTTGAACCTCTTAAGCCTTAATTCCAGATCTTCCGCAACCTTAGCAGGAAATTCTTCCTTAAAAACTAATTTGTATGGCAAATAAGCTTTGGTAGATTGCACCCTACCCGATTGATGTTCCTTAAATCGCTTTTCGATATCCGTTGTGCTTCCAATATAATATCGACCGTTTTTTATGCTTTGCAAAATGTAAAGAAAAGCAGTCATATCCGCATGAGCTATCCCGATGCCCCGACCACCACTCTAAGAAAAATTGTCGGGAATCGGGACTCCCCCGCCGTCATTGGGACACGGGCGGGGTCACACCCACCATTTACATCTAATCTTTTATCTGGAAAAAATGGATGGGTGCCCCTCCCTCCGGGAGCCTCTGGCCGTAGGGGGCCCCACCACACCTTAAAGCTTTTATCCAGAAAACTAAGTGAGGCACATTCTACCACAAACCCATAATACGACAAACCCTTATTCCGACGCCTGCGGTTTTCCGGAAAACATCTTTTCAAAACCTTCACCCGCGACGACCTTGCCGGAAAAGGCGATATTCTTGATCTGCAGATCGTCCATCTTGGTCTTGAACGAAAATTTCGCGCCGATCTCAACCCCGGCCGCGGAAAGCACTCCCGAGATCAGTTGATTGATTTCGGTGGCATCCTGCGACGGCGCCACCGATTGTAATCCGCTCATCTTCAGGTCACCGGTCACGCTCATATCATTGTTTGTAGCGGCCGCTTTGGCGGTCAATCCCGCGTGCCCGCTGGGGTCCACCACTTCCAGCGTCCCTTCCATATCTTTCTTCGCCCAATCCACCCAGCCGGAAGACTCAACGCGGCTTCCGCTTAAAGGATTATCATCTTGAGCCAATCGCCCCCAGAACTTGAAATGAGTATGCACCGACGCCAGGGGGATCAAGATATCGCCCGCGTCCAAACGCATATCATCCACACGAAACCGCAACGGGTTCTCCCCTTGGCCGACGTAACTATACGTGCCGCCGTTAACGGTCAATTGCGTGATGCGCCGCGGTTCGGCAAACAGCGAGAGGGGCGCGAATTGCGCCAAAACCTCGCCAGCTGAGAAATCCGGCTCAATCCGCACATTGCCCGCACGGACACCGAAGGGAAATTGATACGAAACGCTTTCCATGCGGACTTCTTTCCCCAGCGAGCGGCTAAGCTCCTTTTCCAGCAACGCCTTGCCGTAGACCTTGACGTAGATCGAGGCGGCCACAACAGCCAAAACAATGATGCCGACACAGGCGATCAGGATCTTTTTGAATGTATCCATAGATTTAAAATCGTGGTGACCCCGGGACGATTCGAACGTCCGACCCTTTGCTTAGAAGGCAAATGCTCTATCCACCTGAGCTACGGGGCCACATTTTATAACACGCTAAAATAAAAATAGTGGCCTTATTATATCAGACGACTTTAAATTCGCAAGGAAGCTATCGCCGGTTCAAAGGCCCTTAAAATAAGGAGAATAATACAACGCCGTCCCGATGATCAACCCGGTGATATAGCCCTGGGGCAGCGTCAGGGCGATCAGGCCAACGAGCAGGGCGATCGCCGTGTCGCGTTTATTTTGCGCCTGGTCGCGGACAAAAAGCATCAGCGTCAGGGCCTCAAAAAGTAACACAATGCCCAAGACCGGCTGCGGGAAAAAATGAATGACCTGCGCAAAGGCACCGCTGAACAAAAGCCCGATGGTGACCAGGACCGCCCCGTAAATAACGACCGAGCCTCCAGTCCGTCCGCCGAGCGCGTAATGCCCGGCCAACCCTCCGCAGCCGTGACACACCGGGATCCCTTTGAAAAACGGCACCACCAGATTCATCAAGGCATAGGTGATCCCGATCTTTTTGACCGATATGTTCCGTTGCGGAAAAAGATCGGCAACGGTCTTGTTGGTCGCGATCACGGAATTCGATAAGGAAAGCGGCAGTTGCGGCAAGGCCAAAAGGAAAAATCCGGCGAGAATGTCTCCGGCGTTGGGCACAGCGAATTGCGGCAGACGCAAACCTATCCCTGATGAAAGACTGGTCAAATTCACCTTGAAAAAAATGGCGTAAAGCAACCCCAGAGCGATGACAAAAACTCCCGGAGGCGCGCGGCGGTTGCCCAGCAAAACGACCATGAACACAAAACTGACCAAGGCGAGAACGTAACCATCGAACCCCATGCTCGGGACATATTTCGTCAGGGCCAATGACGCCAAAGATAGCCCTAATCCGAACTGGATCCCGCGCACCACACACGCCGGGATCCTGGCGGCCAGCCAGTTGAGCGTGCCGCTTAAACTCAAGCCCAACATCACCAGGCCAATGGCAAATCCCGCGCCGAATAATACAGAAGGCTGGATGTGCTGGGCGATCACCAAGACCGCCATGGCTTTAAGCGGTTGCACCGGCATCGGCAATCCGTAAACGGCCCCCGTCAAGATCTGCATCAGGCCGAACATCACAAAAACGCTGGCCACATCGAGGTTCGCGGCGAGGACCATCCCCACGATCAGGGGAAAATCCGTACCGATGTCCCCAAAACTTCCCGAAAGCTCGTTGCGGTTAAACTGGACCCGGTTCTTCATGATCGAATTCTTCCTTAATATTTTGCCACGACCTGGGTGTAAAACCAGTCTGCCTCATCATCCGCGCCGCTGTCCTTGACATAGCCGCCCGGAAAAAAATGCGCGTATCCGGATTCCAGCTTGATGTTCTTGTTGACATCGTACGCCGCGCGCAACGAAACTTCACTGCCCACGTAATACCCGCGCTCACCGCTAGTCTTCGTGCGGGTGTTCCCGCCGGAAGAACTGTACCAATTGTCGAACTTGCTCTGCAGCCAGAAGAAATCCGCCTGTGGCGTGACTTTAAGTTTTTCCGTTGGGGAAAATGTCAAACTGACTTCGGGATTACGAATATTCTGCCAACGGAACAGGTCCATCAATCCGTAGGATTCGTGGGTGGATTGATACAGCGGGACGAACGTATTATTGACGCTGTCGTTGGGATCTTTGTCACCGGAGGCCTCATCATAACTGACCGCCAGCTTAGGTTTCCAGGGACATTTTTCAAAATTCTTAGACACATCGGCGTGAAAGGCGTACGCCCGGATCGTTTTGGTGCCGGCCGTGGTCGTGCCGGTCTCGCCGAACTGGAAAGGCATTTCGACATCGACGAGCGCCCCTCCCGGGACCTTGGTCTGCAGCCGGGCGCCGACGGTGTGGCGATGGATGTCATTGGCCCCCTTGATATCGATAAAACTCAAAAAATATCCTTCCGCCAGCAGCGCCGCTTTGTCCTTTTGATGACCGAAATACGTTCCGGTGAGCATTTCTTCGTTGCGGGAGGTGTTGAACTTGTCATCGTCATACTTGACGTCCTGGCCAAAGAGAATATCGCCATAAAATCCATTGTGATCGTAATGCGCCACACCTGCGTCGAAAGCACGGATGCGGTTTGACCAGCTGGGCGCGCCGATCAATCGGCCTTTACCGTATTTGAACTCCTGCCGTCCGAGTTTAACGTCGATATCCGACCCGGCAACATTTAAAATATTAAGGTACGCCTGGTGCAGGTCAAAATCATCCGTCTGGTTGGCCGTGGCCTTGATCCCGTGGCCGCCGGTCTGAGCGTCGAGCCCTTCGATGAATATCTCCGCCGCGTCGCCAAAAACCGCTTTGGCGTTCAGACGCAACCGATGGAAGAACAGGCCACCATTATCTTTCGCGGAAGCGTTAAGATCGAAATCCTTTTTGTACTCATAACGCAACCTTTCTTCCCAGCCGACCGTCACTTCGGGTCCCGCGAAGGATTGAGTCGCTGCCCCCACCATTAAAATAATCGCCAAATAAATGCTTCTGTGCATGACTATCCTTTCCTTAACAGAGTTAAAAAACGTTTTATTATACATAGAGAAGGCCTTTTGTATAAAAAATAAATATCCATACCCTGCTTCTGCAGAGAAAGGTATAATGTAGCCAATTATGGACGAGAGAGGATAACACCATGAGCAAACAACCGGCAACCCGACAACAGTGGGGTTCGCGGCTGGGGATCATCATGGCGGTCGCGGGTTCGGCGATCGGGCTGGGCAATTTCCTGCGGTTCCCCGCCAAAGTGGCGGAGAACGGCGGCGGAGCGTTCATGATCCCCTATCTTGTGTCGCTGCTTCTTCTGGGGATCCCGCTGATGTGGATCGAGTGGACGCTGGGCCGTTACGGCGGCGGGTTCGGCCACGGCACCGCGCCGGGCATCTTCCACAGCATCTGGCGCAAAAATAAATTCATCAAATATTTCGGCGTCATCGGCATCTTCGGCCCCCTCGTCATTTTCATCTACTACACCTACATCGAATCCTGGACGCTCGCCTACAGCTTTTTCGCGCTCTTCGGAAAATACGACCACCTGACCGACCAGGCGGGGATGAAAAGTTTCTTAAGCGGCTACCAGGGCCTGGAACAAAACCAGTTCTTTAATAGCATCGGCTGGGCGTATTTCTTCTTTCTGGTCACGTTTTTCCTTAACGCCGTCGTCATCTACCACGGCATTAAAGGCGGCATCGAACGGTTCTGTAAATGGGCACTGCCCGCGCTTTTTTTCTGCGCGATCATCCTGTTCGTCCGCGTGCTGACCCTGGGCACGCCGGACCCGGCGCGTCCGGACTGGAACGTCAATAACGGCCTGGGCTTTGTCTGGAACCCGGATTTCAGCAAACTTTTATCCGCTAAGGTCTGGCTGGAGGCCGCGGGACAGATCTTCTTTACCTTAAGCGTCGGCATCGGCGTCATTCTCACCTACGCCAGTTACCTGCGTAAAGGTGATGACGTGGTCCTCTCGGGGACGACGGCCGCGGCGACCAACGAAGTTGCCGAGGTCATTTTGGGCGGTAGCATTGTTTTACCGGCCGCTTTTCTTTTCTTCGGCCCAACCGAGATCCAGACGATCGCCCAATCCGGCACATTCAATCTGGGATTCGTCACCATGCCGCTCGTGGTCAACCAAATGCCTTTGCCGCATCTAATGGGGTTCTTCTGGTTCTTTCTGCTGTTCCTGGCGGGGATCACCTCTTCGGTCTCGCTCGCCCAGCCCGCGGTCGCGTTTCTCGAGGATGAATTCAATATCAGCCGCAAACGCGCCGTCATGATCTTCGGCGCCGTGGCCTTTGTCCTCTGCCACCCGGCCATCTTTTTCCTGAAAAATGGTGTGGTGGACGAACTCGATTTCTGGGGCGGGACATTCTGCCTGGTCGTCTTTGCCACCGTCGAAGTGATCCTCTTCTCGTGGGTCTTCGGCATGGACAAGGCCTGGGCGGAGATCCATCACGGCGCGGACATGGAAATCCCTAAAATCTATAAATTCATCATCAAATACGTGACACCGCTATTTTTGCTGACGATCCTGGGCGCGTGGTTCTACCAGGACTGGATCAAAATGATCCTGATGGAAAATGTCGCGCCGGAGAACAAGATCTACATACTGGCGACGCGGCTGGGGCTCCTGGCGATCTTCATTATTCTGATCGTCTTGGTCAAGCTGGCCTGGAAACGCAAATACGCACTGGAAGAGGCGATGCGATGAGCTTGAGCGGATGGATATTTCTGGTCTTTTCATGGGAAGTGATCCTGGGATTGACTGCTTACTGCTTCATGCGGATATTAAAGAAAAAGACAGTGTAATCACCTGATTCCGACCGTTCCGGATATCCGGATAACCGGGTACCCGGATATCCGGAAACGTAGTCAGCATTAACTATGTACGCTCTCACATTCATCATTACCAGCCTGCTCGTCTTCGCCCTCGCCTACCGGTTTTACGCCAAGTTCATCATCACCAAAATATTGGTCATCGATGAAAACCGCGCCACACCGGCGCACCGGCTGCGCGACGGCCGGGATTACAACCCCACCAACCGCTGGGTCCTCTTCGGCCACCATTTCGCGGCGATCGCCGGCGCCGGGCCGCTCGTCGGGCCGGTTTTGGCGGCGCAGTTCGGATTTCTTCCCGGATATTTATGGATCCTCATCGGAGCGGTATTAGGCGGCGCCGTGCATGACATGGTCATTTTGTTCGCATCGGTGAGGATGAAAGGATTTTCCCTCACGCGCCTCGCGCGCAAATATATTGGCAAAACGGCGGGCCTGACAACGGGCGTTGCCATCCTTTTTATCATTGTCACGGCGTTGGCCGGGCTGGGGCTCGTTGTCGTCAACGCGCTTAACCACAGCGCCTGGGCGACTTTTACCATTGCCGTCACGATTCCCGCCGCGCTTCTGGTGGGGGTTTACATGTACCGGATCCGCCCCGGAAAAATTCTCGAGGCCTCCGCAATCGGTGTCATTTTATTGATCGTGGGTGTGGTGGCCGGCGAGCCGCTTTCTAAAACCGCCTGGGGATCGTACTTCCTTTATTCCAAACCCGCGCTTTCGATCATCCTGCCGGCGTACGGATTTATCGCGTCGGTTTTGCCGGTGTGGCTTCTGTTGTGCCCGCGGGATTATTTGAGTTCTTACATGAAGATCGGAACGATCTTCCTTCTCGCCGCCGGGATCTTCATCGTGAACCCGAAGATCCAGATGCCGATGGTGACCCAATACATCCACGGCGGCGGGCCGATCATCCCCGGCAAGGTGTGGCCGTTCGTGTGCATCACCATCGCCTGTGGCGCCATCAGCGGATTCCACAGCCTGATCGCCTCGGGCACCACACCGAAGATGATCAACAGCGAAAAAGACATCCGCATGATCAGCTACGGCGCGATGGTCGTTGAGGCGTTCGTGTCGGTGATGGCGCTCATCGCCGCGACCGTGATGCTGCCCGGCGATTATTTCGCCATCAACCTCTCGCCCGAGGCCTTCGGCAAACTGGGATTGGACACCACACAGCTTGCGAACATGGAACAGATGACCGGAGAAACATTGACGGGACGCGCGGGCGGCGCGGTGTCTTTGGCCGCCGGGATGTCATTAATTTTCTCGGCCATCCCCGGCATGGCGCAATGGATGGGTTATTGGTATCATTTCGCGATCATGTTCGAAGCGCTCTTTATCCTGACGACGATCGATACCGGCACGCGTGTGGCGCGCTACATTTTGCAGGAAATGGTCAAGTACGCGAACCCGCGCTCAAAATGGGCCAAGGTCAACTGGATGCCTTCAACGATTGTCACAAGCGCGATCATCACCCTGGCGTGGGGATACATGGTGTACCAGGGAGAAATCTCGACGATCTGGCCGATGTTCGGGGTGGCCAATCAGTTGCTGTCCGCGCTGGCGCTTTCTTTCGGGACTGTTTATATCCTCGCGCACACCAAAAAATGGAAATACGCGCTCATTACGTTCCTGCCATCGTTGTTCATGTTCGCCACGACTTTTGTGGCCAGCCTCGACAACATTTTCCAGAACTACCTGCCGCAACATTCATTTAAGGGCAACCTCAACGTCTTTCTCTCCATACTCATGCTTGTTCTGGTTATCATCGTTTTCATCGAATCCGGGCGCAAATGCCTGGCGCTGTTGCGCAAATTTCATCTTGAAAAACACTCCACTATTCTTTTAAACAAAATCTAAAAACAGAAAGAGAGCAATATGGATATCCTCCTGAACTTTGTCGATTTCTTTATCCACTTAGACGACCACCTCAACACGCTGGTACAGACCTGCGGGTCGTGGACCTATCTGGTGTTGTTTCTGATCATCTTCTGCGAAACGGGGCTGGTCTTTACACCGTTTTTGCCCGGCGATTCGCTGCTTTTTGCCGTCGGCGCTCTGGCCGGGATCGGGATCCTGGATATCCAGGGAATACTTATTCTTTTGAGCGCGGCCGCCATCTTAGGAGACAGTGCCAATTACTGGATCGGTCACGCGCTGGCCCCAAAAGTCTTCCAGCACCAAAAAATACCATTTCTCAAGCAGGAATATCTGGCACGCACCGAAAAATTCTTCGAAAAATACGGCGGGAAAACGATCATCATCGCGCGCTTTGTGCCCATCATCCGCACCTTCGCGCCGTTTTTGGCCGGTGTCGGCGCCATGCGCTATCGAAGATTCCTTATTTATAATGTCATTGGGGGATTATTGTGGGTCTTTTCACTGACGCTGGCGGGGTATTATTTCGGCGCGCTGGAGTTCGTCAAAGAGAACTTCTCTCTGGTCATCCTCGGCATCATCGTCGTCTCACTTCTGCCGGGGATCGTGGAACTCATCCGGCATCGGGGGAAAAACTAATTCTGCGGCTTCTTTATTCTTATTACGTACACATCGCCGTCTTGAAAACCTTTTTGATCAAGAAAAATGCTGCCTTCCTTTATAGGAACGATGCCTGAGATGATCTCCGGCTTTCCCGGGACGCCCACGCCGAAACGGTCGCTGGCAATACGCTGAACTTCGACCTGGACCGAGGCAACTTTGTAAGGATATTTTTTGATATTCACCCTCACGTCTTTTAATGATCCCTTAACTTTCGTGCGCGAATCGAATCTTCCCACCAGCAACATGATCTCACCGGTAGCTTCATCCTTGCTCGCGATGGCAACAACGCGCGGATCGGAGGCTTCCGAAACAAGTCTTGTTGCCCCCATCTGCCCGTACGCCAGATGGACCCAATAATTCATCTGCGGCGTCTTGTTGTCCTTAAGGAACAATCCATTCAATCCAGCCCAGCAATCCGACCACGGTTTCCTACGCGGCACCTGGACGCTCCAGCAGGCGCGGTTCGCCGAATCGATCTTCGCCTGTTCAAGATAGTACAACCACCCCACCGTCCACCCCGGGATGAGATGTTCCGGCTCCGATGTGAATTCGTTGATGTGAAAAGCCGGGTGGTACTCTGGCATCGCGGTGGCCAAGAACGCTCGAAACGCCTGGGCGTGCGCGGGGACATCCTCCGGTAATGACCCCAGCTCATGCCAGGAAACGGCATCGGGGCGGACGTGATGTCTTTGGTCAAGATCGGAAAGAAAAGTATCCAGCCCGGCAATGACACGGCTTCCGTCGTTAAAGCGAGGATTAAATTCACTGACGCTGGGACCGACCACCTTCGCGGCAGGATCAACGGAATGGATCGTTGTGATGGTGCGCGCGAAAAGCTCCAGGAAATCGGAATAAGACCCTTCCCACGGTGTCCCGCCGCCTAAGTCCGGCTCACCCCAGACGTCCCAGAAATCCACCGGCTTATTATTATTCTTGCTGAACTCGACGGCTTGTTTAACGAACGTTTCCCATTCCGTCCAGTTTTCCCAAGGCCTTGCCTTATTCCATCCGCCCTTAAGGTTAGCGTACTGCTCTCCTAAGATGAAGGTAATTTTTGGTTTATACGGACTGATCTTGTCGTAATAGACCCAATCCGGGATCCGCCAGCTCTGCGGCTTAAGCGCGAGAATTTTCTGTGTATCGAATTGATCTTCCTTGCGATGCCCAATGCCGGTAAGAAAACCTTGCAGAATGGGCGTCCGCTCAATCTGACGGTCCGCGTAAACCGTGATCTGCGCTATCTGGGCCAGCGCTGGAATAGCCATTGCCCAAGATACAAAGATAATGACGAATAGAAATATTTTTCTGTTCATGTCAAAAATGGACTGTGAATGAAATGGTAGGACTGAAAAAATCGGGGAGCAGGGATTCCTCCGCCCTTCCTAAAAGCATTGAAGGCGGAGTCCTGTCTTCTTTCTAGATTTTTTGAAAAAGACAGGAGAACCCTGGGTGGAATCTCTTCTCCTAGAATATCAAATATCGGGGAGCAGGGATTCGAACCCTGGACCCCTTGCTCCCAAAGCAAGTGCGCTAGCCAGCTGCGCTACTCCCCGAAATTAACTAACTAATTCTTCTTCAATGACTTGTGAAGCTGATGATTTTTCGCCTACTTCCAAATTCTTGCCAAGTGTCCAGAAAGTGTCCATCTTCTTACTTAAAATGTCCACGGCATGCTGTTTATGTCGTGGTGCCAAATGGCTATACCTTAAAGTCATGGTAATATCTTTATGGCCTAAAAGCTCCCGAACCGTGTTAAGGTCAATGCCTGACATGACCAACTGACTAGCGAAGCTGTGGCGAAGATCATGAAAGCGAAAATCTTTTATACCAGACTTCCTTAAAGCTGTCGAGTAGGATTTACGTATATCGTGCCGGGGCTCCCCATGCTCATTACAGAATATATAGGGGCTCTCAGGGTGCTTCCTGACCTGAATAATGGCATTCTTAACGGTATCGCTCATAGGGACTTCTCTTTTCTGACCATTCTTTGTGTCCAATAGAGTGATAATCCCTCGCTTATAATCAATATCATGCCATTTAAGTCCTAATATTTCACCCTTGCGCATACCAGTAAAGACTGCCATAACTACGATTGGGCGTAAACTTGGCGAACAGTTAGACAAGAGTTTGACGATTTCCTCTGTCTCTAAGAAACGAAGCCGTCCTTGAGGTTCCTTTAAAAACTTAATAGATTTCATAGGGCTTTCTTGAAGCTTCCCCCACGCCACGGCCTTATTAAACATTCCCCTTAGCGTTCCTAACTGCCGATTAACGGTAGAAGGGGAGACCTTCTTTAGCCGTTCCAGTTTAAAGCATTCAATGTCTTTGGCGGTGATTTCAAAAAGGAATTTGCCGTTAAAGAATTTGCCCAAGTCTTTTATATGGAAAGAATCCGTAACCCAGCTCTTTTTATGCTGTTTAGCATGGATATTCAAATATTCCTGTCCAAAATCTTCGAACTTGATCCGTTCCTTCTTAATTACGTCAAGAAATTTACCCTCAGCCATTTCAACCTTGCGCTTGCGTAAGACATTCTTGGCTAATTCCTTACTTGAGCCTATTTTCTCCCGACGGCGTCTGCCATTAGGCGTGCGGTAATCAATATGCCAGTTACCATTCTTAAAGAATAGCCCCATAGTTATCCCTTTGTTTTTTGGTTCTTAATAGCTTTATTGACCTCTGCTTTGGTAATAACATAAGACTTGCCGACCATTTCAGCTTTGATAAAACCTCTCCAAATACGTCTGACCACTTCTTGTCTTGATACTCCCAGAAGTTTTGCCAATTCTGTTGGTGTGTAAAGAGTCTTATTGTTTACCATAGTAATTTACCATTGTTATTTACCATCTTATCATTGCTGAAGGGATTGTCAATTAAATTCAACTACACTCCTGGCCTTAACCCAGCCGTCAATTTCTCGCAAGTCGAACCTTAAAAGACCCCCCATCTTAGCATATGGGATGCGCTTTTGACAGACCCAAACGTAGAGAGTGCCTTTAGGAATGCCCAAATATTCAGCTAGTTCTTTTATGCCCAGATAACGTCGTTCCATTTTTTATTTTATGACTTCGACCTCTCCTGAAGGTACATTACCGTTTAATAATTCATCATTTAATCTGTTCAATTCTTTTGCAATCTTTTCCAATCTATCTAAATCTTCGGGTGTTCTTATGAACTGAGACTTTGACTCAAACGATTGAGGATTATGCTGAACAATTATCTTGGGGGCATTCTCAGAGAAAGTCCTGAGCAATTTTCCGTTTATCCATTCCAAAAATGTATTAAGGCTTTCATTCGGACTATGTGGGTCTAATAATGGCGGCTTATCTTCGTCCTTAATCCCCGTGAGCTCAATTATCATGTCGATGGCCTTAAGCCGTGCGACATCATTTGGTGATTCCAAAGCAATTCGTTTTAATTCCTGAATAGCAGGGTCTTTGGCAGCCAACAGAGTGTCCCAGACCGAAAGGCTGTGTTCAACCAAGGTGGCTTCCTTTGCCTGCCTTAAGGACTGTAAAGCAGGGTATAGTCTCCCACCTTTTGAAACTAGATTCCCGACGGTTTTTATTGGAGTTTTTGTAGTCAAAGCAATTTCCTTATTGGAGCATCCTTTGACCTTCATATCGATGATGACTCCGTCTTTTTCGTTCTTAATCATATAACTTTCCCCGATTCTCCCCGATTTTTCCCTGATTCTTCCCACATGGACACCAAATGCTCGATATTACTTTATTTCGCATTTCTCGCTTATTTCGCTACAGCTACCCAGATTTCTTTAGAACGCCCATCAGTCATTACCAGTTTCATATCGACTATTCCCAATTCTTGCAATGCTACAAGAGCTCTTAAAATTTGACTTGACTCAATATGTCTTTTGAAAAGGTTGCTTATTTCTGTTCGAGACAGACCATTTGGATTAGAGCGAAGAGAGGCTAAAATTGTGTCGGCTATAGGATCGCCGAGGTTATCACCGAAGATGTAAGCGACAGATGCTTCTGAATAATCCCATAAGGCAAGTGCAGCCTGTAGATGTTCGAGGCGTACCATGTCTGAACAGTCATAAAGTGCATAAATGCAGGCCAGCCTCATTACTTGCGGCTCCGCTCGAGCAGTGAGCGCACCTAATAAGCCAGGCTTCTCTTTTGATAAACGTTCATATTTCTTGTGCCAAAGTGCTTTTGCGTTTTCGTCTCGCTTCATTTCTGAAACTTTCAAAGCAAAATTTATTGCCTGTAACAATCCATTAACTATGGGTGCAAAATCCACTGTTTGGATTTGGCCACCATCAGGTAAAAACTTTGATCTTTTAACGCATAGCCATAGAAAGCGGTTTGCAAACCCATTTGCAGTTTCTGTCTTGTCTAGGTATCTAAGCAGTTCATCTTTCGTAATGTGTCCAATAATAGAAATGTGAGCGTTTGTTGCTTTTGCCGGAGAATTTTTAGTTAGCACTCGAAGCGTGCCAGTCTCCCACGATTGTCGAACTAAGGCCGATAAGGTATTGCCGTCTCGACCAATTACACGCAATGTAGAAGCAAATTCAGCCTCTACATCAAGTAGCCTTTTGTCTGAAATGCCTGCATCAACTAATACATTTTGATTTCCAGTTACTTTGCCCTTTTGTTTGATAGGTTCGGTTCTTTCTATAGGATCACGTACCGCCCAAATAAGACCTTCTCCGCTTGATAATCCTGATTGGATTCGGTCTCTTGACCAGGCAGGTTCAATACTTTCAAAAAGACGTTTTATTTGATTAAACGATGTTCCCTTCCTTCCCTTTGACGTTGTCCCTACTAAAACTGAAAAAATATTTAAATAATGTTTATCAGCTTCGGCAACAAAGTAGGCGGTTTTACCGATGATATTCCCAAACATTACTAACGCCTGAATTAATAGTGCAACAGGATCAGTTTCGCTATGGGGTTCAATAGCACGTACTATGTCCCCCACTAAGCCGTAATAAGCCTCATTTTTAGAAGAATCAGGCCACTTCTTTTTTGAGGTTAGTTGCGAATTAAGCGAAATATGCGAATTAAGGTCTAAACTGTTCATGTTCATACTCTCCTATCTCTTTAATACACGATGAATCCAAGAGGAAGCTTCTTGTCTTTCGGAATTCATTTAAGAGCTCTGCCTCCTGATTACCAGAAAAAAATGAAAGAATGGCCTGCTCTAATTGTGGCGTTTTATCAAAAATAACCCAACGAGTTCCAGAGGTATCTTCAACAGGGTTGCCCAAAGCCTTGAAACCTTTAAAGCGTAGAAAACAGATGAGGTCGATATCTTTGGATTTGAATATTGGGGATGGTTTCGATTTCATCTTCATTTCTTTCTCAAATAAAAAAGCCCGCTAGGCTTCTTCCTAACGGGCAAAAAAAAGAGTTTTGTCAGTTGTAAAAGCCTAAACAAAATAGTTTGGCCCCACGTCTAACAAAACTCTACATGTTCGAATTGGTTATTTTGGCTTACTGTTTTAACAGCAGCGTCGAATAACTTTCTACTTATTAGTTGGTTATTGTTTTCTTGGGAATAAAAGAACGATTAACTTCACAGTTTAAGAATACCAAAAGAATCTGTGTGATTCAAGGTTTATTTTCACTTATTTTTGGGTTTCTAATATTTTGTCGCGTTTCCGCAGGAAAGCCCCGACCAATCCTGTGCCGAAAAGCAACATTGTGGCGGGTTCTGGAATTGCCTTGCTATCAAAATTCATATCCCTAATTATCTCATCACCTGAAAGTGCATGATTGTAAATACGAACCTCGTCTATTGATCCCTTATAACTATTTGGAGCGCCCGGATCGTTTAATGTTCCACCAATAATCCATGGGTCATGATAATCATACAAACTACCAGAAGCGGGTACTGCGGTATCTAAAACTCCATTAATATACAGCTGCAGGTTAACTTCATCATAAGTAACAGCTAAATGTTGCCAAGTATCTGTTTGGACCAGTTCATTAGACCATATATTACCAAGGCTAGAAGCGACCTGCCATTTCCCTGCAAAACTAGGTTCCTCAGAAGGTCGCAAAATAAAACCTATAGACGGCCCACCAGCAGTATAATGTTCAATGATTCTTCGGTCCCCACTTGATTGAGGTTCAACCCACGCCATAATTGTAAAAGAATTAAGAAGAGATAATGAATCATTATAAGGCACAGTAACCACTGCATTTGGGATTCCATTAAACAACAACGCATTTCCATATTTTCCTTGTCCCCAAACGGGACTCTCTGAGGGGAAATAACCGTTATTATTAAAGCCTGAAGAATCATTTGCAACAACTCCCGCCCCTTCATTCAAATCCCAATACCCAACTAGCGTGGCACTTGATTTAGGAACAAGCACAAAGTTGGCAACCAAGAATATAGCTAAAAACGTTACTTTCTTCATCTTTTCTCTCCTCTATTGACATACCGTTTGCCATGAACAACCATTGAATTCACAAATATATTTTTGTTCACATTGAGTCGTCCCGACAGGAGCAACTGTTGGGGTCTCAACAGGCTGAATCGTTGGGCTAGGAATAGGAGCAACTTCTGGAGGCTTTGGAGGGACAATATCTACTGAGCTATCACATATTGGAATCTGTTGACATTGGCCAGATGAACAATCCCATTTCCATTCACAATTAGCTAATGCTAATGACGGAAAAAACAAAATAATAGCCAAGAATAGTTTAGACATTCCATTATCTCCCTTTATTCATGTAGATTTCATGTAGACTTTAGTCTGTAGATTATATGCCATTGTTTGTAGATTATAGTCTATATGAAAGAGAGTGGCAAGCTTATAAAACTTCGGGGCGGATTAGGAAGGTTGATACGTAAATACCGTCTGAAGCTCAAATTATCCCAAGAAACCTTAGCAGAAAAAGCCGATATTCATAGGACATACGTCAGCGATATCGAATTGGGTAAGGTTGATATTAGTATTACCGTGGCGTATAAACTTGCCAAGGCACTTAAACTTTCCTTTAGTCGTCTTGTGAAAGAAGCTGAAGCAATGTTGGCCTAACCCACCTCCTGCAAGGCAACTGCAAAAACCATTTCAAAAATCTGATAGCGTCGTGAGAGACAGCTTTAATACCATTGACCGGCACCTCCACCCCCCGATCCACTTCCAGCGCTTGAAGCAAACCCACACGAAGGTGAAAAACATTAAGGAAGCCTGGAAGGGGCGCCATTGAGCAAAGTACAGTGTCCAAAAAGTGTCCACACAGTATAGCAATTCCTTAAAACCGCTTAAAAACCTCTAAAGCCCTGTTGAATTATTTCTCGTCGGTGATTGATGTATTACGAGGATTGTCGAGAGGTTAGGAGAGACGTCGTCAACGCCTCCCAAAGCAAGTGCGCTAGCCAGCTGCGCTACTCCCCGAAAATATCTGTCAAGAAAAGCAGCGCATGTCCCGAGCGAAGTCGAGGGGCTGCGCTACTCCCCGTTATGGCAGGCAGTATAACACGCTCATTGGACCTTTGCAAAAACATATCGATCTTCGAGATCAGTTGCAGGGTTGACTTTTATGGAAAGGCGTACTAGTATAAAATGATTTTTAGGGCGGAAATAACATCACAGGGGACGGATAATAATGAAGGAATTCTTTGAACTAAAGAACGGCGCCGTTGTCTCGAGCACTCCCGAGGCGAGCAATATCATCAGTTACGCCCAGCCGGATGACGCGGAAAAAAAAGAACTGCTCGAGACGCTCCAGCTCGACCAGCACGCCCTGGAATCCGCGCTCGATCCCGACGAAATATCCCGTCTGGAATTCACGCCCGATTATCTCTATATCATCTGGAAACGCCCCAATACCGCCTCCTTTAAACAATTCCTGAAATTCGAAGTGTCCTCTTTGGGGATGTTCCTGCGCCAGGGCAAACTGACCCTGATCCTGGGTGAAAGCGTCATTCCCTTCGCCGCCAAGGAATTCCAGGGGATCACTTCCTTAAACGGCACCATCTTGAAATTCCTGCTACACACGACCCATCACTTCTTGGGGCATCTGAAGGTCATCAAACAGCTCAACGGAGAGATCCAGGGAAAACTGAACCTGTCGATGGAAAACCGCTATCTACTGCAGATGTTCAACCTGGGCGAAAGCCTTATTTATTACCTCAACGCGCTGGAAGCCAACGGATCGGTCCTGACCAAACTGCGTAACCACACCGACAAGATATCCTTCTCCAAGGCGGAACTGGAGATGCTCGACGATATTATCATCGAACACCAGCAATGCTGCCGGCAGGCCCAGATCTACAGCTCAGTCCTCTCGGGGCTCATGGACGCGCGGGGCAACATCATCAACAACAACATGAACATCCTCCTTAAGAACCTCACCCTCATCAACGTCGTTTTTCTTCCGCTCAACCTCATCGCCGGGATCGGCGGCATGTCGGAATATACCCGCATCACCGAAGGCTTTATCAACTGGCCCGTCGCTTACGGGCTGTTCCTTCTGGCCATGATCGTCATGGGTGTGCTGACCTGGGTCTTTCTGGTCAACCAGATCAACCGCCAGAAGATCGTCAAAGACCGGGATTATAAGTAAAATTTAAGTTATAATAAGTGCTATGCACTGGACACGCAAGACGATCTACACTCTCCTGACGATCTTTATCCTGTCGTACTTTCTTTATTTCTATATCCAGAACAGCTTTCTGCCCGTGCAGTTCAAGCGTTTCGTCATCGCCCGGGCGCAAGAATATTTTCACCGTAACGTCACTATCGACGAGATCCGCTTCAGCCCCTTGAGCGGGTTTGTCATGCGCAACCTGACCGTCTACCAGAAAAACGATCCGGCGCGCGTCTTTCTTCAGGCTGATGAGGTCACCTTCCATGTCCTCCTGGCGCCGGCATTCCAAAAAAAGATCATCCTGATACCGTCGATGCGCTTAAACGGCCCGTTCGTGCAGATCACGCGCGAAGAGGCGGACCGGTGGAATTTCTCCGATCTGCTGGACGCGCGAAGACCTCCAGCCTCCGGCCAGGCCAAAAGTTCCCTGTCTGTCCCTGCCTCGCCGGCAGGCGGGCGGCAGGCGGGCTGGACCATCGCCCCGCGCAAAATCATCGTCAAAGACGGCGAGATCGCCTACACCGACTTGACCGTACCGGAAAATTTTCACGAGGTCATCAGTGACATCGAGCTCGACGCCCGGTTCTCGCTCAACAAGATCATCCGTTTTACCCTGGCAGGCAAAGTTCCCCGCCGAGAGTCCACCATCAGCATCAAAGGGAATTATTACCTCGAATCAAGCAAACTTTCCGCCCGCGTCATCGCCGAGCGCGTCGCGCTGGCCCAATACCTGTCCCTTATTCCCCTGCCGCCGGATACCCGTTTTCAAGATGGTGTCATCACCCTGCTGGACCTGAACTTGAATTGGGAACGCGACGCTTTGCAGGCCCAGGGGAGCGCGAGCGTCGAGAAAATGGACGTCGAGCTTGCCGGAGAAAAAAGGATCGCCACCTCGGTACGGGCAACCGACCTTTCCCTGACCCGCCAGAACAAACGCTGGACGGCCAATGGGCAGTTGGTATCCGAGTCAACTTTGATCACCTTCGCGCAAGGGCGATCATTTAACGGAAAAATAAACGCCGACATAAGATCGCTGGACATATCCGCGAAAGGGATGTCCGCCCAGGGCAACCTCGTCCTTCAAGAGGCGCGCGTGGTCACCGGGGAGAACAAAGGTATCCGCGCGCAGGTTTTGCGGGCCGATAACTTGATCGCGCGCAATGATGAACGGGGCATCCACCTGGAAACGACCCTGAACATCAACGGCCTCGACGCGGCATTTTCCGCTGACCATAAACTGCGCGGGGACCTGGCAACACAAAAGACCAAACTCGCCTTCGAGAACGGCAAGCTTGGCATCTTAAGCGACCTGCAATTATCCGGCGGGCGCTTCGACTGGGGCGAAGAAAAATACCTGCAGGCGCAACTTAAAAGCCAGCGGACCTTATTGATCTGCGAAGGCGGCGGGTGCGAGGTCAAATCCGACCTCGGCTTAAAAGATGCGCGCCTTCAGCTTGCCCCCCAGATCGCGCTGGAAGGCGACCCCGACGGAGACCTGGTCTATCAATACGACCCCAACGCGGATGGCCCCAGACATTCCTATTCCGGTGAATTGCGTTTTGCCGACGGGACACTCAAGGAAGCCCCCTACCTGGGCACGATCGCGAACATGCGCGGGACGATCCAGGTCGAGACCGGCCGGATCGCCAGCGACAGTTTCACGTTTCAAGCACAGGGAGCTGATATCCTGCTTTCCGGGTCCCTGATCAACTTTACCCGGCCTGTTCTCAACGTCCGGGGGATGACCGACAACCTTGACCTGGCAAAAATATTCGCGGCCTTCCCGGTCCTGGCGGAAAAAACGAACATCACCGCCGCCGGGACAGCCGCGGTTGAGGCCTCGTACATCGGGGACATCCAGAACCCCGTTGCCGCGGACGTCCAGTTCAACGCCAAATTCCAGAACGCGGCGATCGCCAACCCCAGGACCTTCGGGGATATCACGGATATTTTCGGCGAGGTCAATTATCAAAAGGACCTGGTGGTCTGGAAAAATATTCGAGGCCTTTATCAAAAAAAACAATACACCCTCAACGGCCAGTTCGCTGACTTTTCGCGGCCGGTCGTGGACGTTGTGCTGGCCTCGCAAGACCTGAACGCCTCAGCCCAGTTCAAGATCCTCAACCAGGCCTTTCAAATTATTTTTCTGACGGGAAAATACTTCAACAGTACGATGGACATCAAGGGCGACGTGCATCTTTTGGAAAAAAATGAGCCGGATATGGACATCCGCGGGACGTTTACCTTGAGCCTCGAGGACTTAAGCGCCTTTTCGGCCGCGCTTAAAGAGCGCCTCGCGAAACTCCAGCTCGCTGGCACATTCTCCGGTGAAGGCTTGTTCAAAGGAAGGCCCAAAAACTGGCAGGATTGGGACCTGACGTTCACCGCCCGTGCGCCGACGGTATCATTGAACGGGTTTCACCTCGATGACCCGGTCATCGAATACACCCAGCGCGACCGGCACATCAGCAAATGCAACCTCACGGGCCGGCTCTATAACGGCAACATCAGCCTTATTTCTTCGGCGGACCTGGCCCAGGAACTGCCGGCCGCGCAATTGACCGGATCGCTCGAAGGCCTGGACCTGGCCGTTTTGCGCGAAAGTAACCTGCCCAAAAATAAATTCCTGGCCGGACGGCTTTCCGCGCTTGTGAATTTAAGCGGCGATCCCGGGAACCCGGCGGGATGGAAAGGCGACGGTTCGTTGTCCGTCACGGACGGGCATCTTTTTCACTGGAACATCCTTGACGGTCTTCCGGACGTGCTCTTGATCCCGGAATTCAAGGACGTCGTCTTTACCGACGGGCAAGCAAGTTTTACAATGGCCGAGGGCAAGGTCACGACCGCCGATGCCACGCTCAACAGCAGCACGATGAGCCTTAAAGGGCAAGGATGGATCGATCTCGCGGGGAACATCGACTTCGACATCGCGCCGGCCTTCGGGGAACTGGTCGCCGCCGAATCCGGATCGTTAAAGAAGATCCCCTCGCTTTTACTCTCCCAGGGGGATTACATCTCCATCAAACTGACCGGGACCCTGAGCCATCCGCAGTACAAAGTCCAGACGCTTCCTTTCAAAATCCTCGAGAAAACGACCGACGTCATCACCGATGGGCTGAAGGAAGGGATCGGGAGCATTCTTAAGGAAATCTTCTGATCAAGACTATCGACCATAGACAATAGACTATAGACTTTTTGTCTACCCCATAGTCTATGGTCTATGGTCTATGGTCTATGGTCTTACAGTATTCTTTCAATATTTTTTTTACTTTCGCCAATGCTCTCGCCCGATGGCTGATCTTCGCTTTGATAGAAGGGTCCAGCTCGCCGAAGGTTTTGTTGTATTTAGACAGGAAAAACAGCGGGTCGTACCCGAAACCGTTCTTGCCGCGTCCGCGAAGCGCGATCAATCCGGCACAGGAGCCGTTGACCACGTCGATGACACCCTTGTCCCGCGTAGCGGGACCTACTCGGCCGTCGACCAAAGCGGCGAAACAGCGATAACGGGCCTGGCGTTTTTTCAAAGGCACGCCGCGCAATACCCGCAGCAGTTTGGCGTTATTTTTTTTGTCCGTCGCGTTTGCTCCAGCGAAACGGGCTGAATAAATTCCCGGCTTATTCCCCAAGGCCTTTACCTCTAATCCCGAATCTTCTCCCAGCGTCAATTTCCCCGTGTACAAGGCAATAGTGGCCGCTTTCTTGAGCGCATTCTGGGCAAAAGAAGTGCCGTCTTCTTCTACTTTGGGGGCGTCCGGATAATCGGACAAAGAGGTGATGCGCAGATTAAAGTCCTTGAGGAGTTCCCTGATTTCCCGCAGCTTGCCCTGGTTGGTGGTGGCGATGATGAGTTCGTGCATTGGATGAAACATTAGACGTCAGTCATCAGTCGTCAGATCAATCTGAAGACTGAAGCCTGATGACTGAAGACTAAATGGTTCCCACATATTTTTTTTGTATTTTTATTAATTCGCGGATGCCCTTCCCCGCCAGATCGAGCAGCCGGTCCATTTCTTTTTTGGAAAATGGTTTCTTCTCCGCGGTGCCCTGAACTTCCACGAATTTGCCCGCGCCGACCATCACCACGTTCATGTCCATATCCGCGGAGGAATCTTCTTCATAGTTCAGGTCAAGGAGCGGCTGGCCTTTGTGGACGCCGACGCTGACCGCGGCCACGTAATCGGTCAGAGGCACGCGCTCGATCAAATTTTTTTCTCGATCCTTTGCAACGCCAAAGCCAGCGCGATAAAACCGCCCGTGATCGAAGCGGTACGCGTCCCGCCGTCAGCCTGGATGACGTCACAGTCGATCTTGACGCTGCGTTCGCCTAATTGGTCAAGGTCGACCACACCGCGCAACGACCGGCCGATCAGCCGCTGGATCTCCAGCGTCCGTCCGGAGGTGAGCGTTTTTTCCCGCTTCATCCGCGTGTCGGTGGAGCGCGGCAGCATCCCGTATTCGGCGGTCACCCAGCCGGTACCTTTGCCTTTTAAAAAAGGCGGCACGCTTTCCTCAACGCTCGCCGTGCAGATGACCCGCGTCAGGCCGCACTCAATGAGGCACGACCCTTCCGCGTGCTTGACAAAATCCTTGGTGATCTTGATCTTACGCAACTCATCCGGTTTACGGCCATCGCCTCGTGTCATAATCACTCCTCTTCTTCTTACCTCTTACCCCTTACCTCTTTTATACTCCGCCACCACCGTCGTCGTAATACCCCCCCGCGGGTTGACCGTCGCCTCGACCTTGGCCCAACGGGGCTTGCAGGCCGCCACCAGATCATCGAGGATCCTGTTGACGATGTGCTCGTGAAAAATTCCGACGTTACGAAACGCCACCAGATACAACTTAAATGACTTCAATTCCACGCACAGTTTGTCCGGGCCGTAGGTCACGCAGACGGTCAAAAAATCCGGCAGCCCAGTCTTGGGACAAATACAGGTCACCTCCGGGGTTTCCAGGCGCACGGTGTAGTCCCGGTCAGGGTATTTGTTGGTCCAGACCTCAATGGCCGGCATCTTCAGCGCCCGGACATTCTTTTGCAGATCTTCATAAGAACTTTTTATTTTGGGCATTGAAAGACCTCACTCTTAGTCGTCAGACATCAGACTTCAGTCTTCAGACCACCCTGACGACTGATGACTGAAGACTGACGACTGACGACTCATCTTATTTTCCACACCTTATGCATCTGCGACATCACTTTGACGTCAGAAAGGTACTGCCGGCAATAGTCCTGGTAATCCAGGCAGCGGTCCAGGGCGCCGTTTTGACGTTGAAAATAATTCGGCTGTAAGATCAAGGGGATGTTCGGGTCAACACCAGCGACCAACTCCACGGAACGGACGACATCCTCTTTTTGCGTGTCGCTGGAGATGACCGCCTTGATAAAAACCTCTTTTTTCCGGGCGATCCGCAAGAACGCCGCGTGCTCTTCCCAGTACGGCCGGCACTTGGTCGAACTGGGCAATTTAAAATCCATCGCGATGATGTCCACGTCGTCGATGATCGCGGCGAGGTTCTGGTCGAGGATCCCGTTGGTCTCCAGGTAAGAGCGCATTCCTTCTTTCTTGAGAAACGGCAAGAACTCTTTGATAAAATCCTTCTGCACCAGCGGCTCGCCGCCGGTCACGCTCATCGAATGGCAGCCCGGCCACAGGGCGCGTACCCCGCAGAGCAATTCCTCGAGGCTGTACTCTTTGTAATGGCGGGTGGTGTCACCGATCGATCCGGGCGTGTCGCACCACGCGCAGTGCATGTTGCACTCAAAGAACCGCACGAACACCTGCTCCCGGCCGGTGTACTTGCCTTCACCCTGGATCGAATGAAATATCTCTGATATTCTGGCTTTCATATTTAAAGTCACCACGTCACCAAGTCACCCGTCACACGTGTGACCTTGTGACTTGTGTCCCTGCCCGCCGCCTGCCTGTCGGCAGACAGGGCAGGCAGGCTTGTGACAACGGATCTTTTACACGCACTTCTTCAAATCCCCTTCGGCGCAAGAGGCAGCTGTCGCACACCCCGCAGGGACGTTTCCCGCCGCGGTAGCACGACCACGTCCGGCCGTACGGGACCTTCAACTTCAATCCCATTCGAATGATCTGCGCCTTGGTTTTGCGCAACAGCGGCGCGTAGATCTTGATCGTCTTTTTCCGGACACCAGACTTGAGCCCGCGGTCGAGCGCCTGCTGGAACGCTCTAAAAAATTCCGGCCGGCAATCCGGGTACCCGGAATAATCGATCGCGTTGGCACCAATGAAAATCGCCCGGGCGTGAATCGCCTCCGCGAACGAGGCGGCGA
>ORJL010515463.1_pt1 | contig 31573 bp, 21 predicted proteins | sample 1779941 | NCBI WGS metagenome assembly ORJL01 (sample SAMEA104232317, study PRJEB22302) | groundwater metagenome | biome: forest; feature: aquifer; material: groundwater | place: USA | collected 2011-08-07 | depth 5.8 m | reverse complement strand
TAAGAATTACCTCGATGAGAAATAAAGATTTAGGTATTGAACTCCCTCAGATGGTCTTTGAACGAATAGCAGATCACCTGCTTGATTTTGGGTTGGTCCGCATTACCGAAAAATCAATATGGCATGCCGTTGAAAGTATCGGCGTTCCTTATGAGGATTGGGTAGCCTGCAAAGAGACTGGCTCACACGTCTTAGACCTGTATATAGAGCTAAAAAACGGCGATTCAATCGGAGAGGAAGAGATAGCGAGGGCTGTCCACCGGCAAATTACCAGGTCGGAAGATGGAAACCCTGACGTCGTCGATGATTTCGATGGTTATATTAACTTTGGCGTAAAAGTCAACCTGCTGCCGAGAGGCGCCTTTGCTAATTATATGTTACACAGGCAAGCCGAAGGCGCTGATTTAGCTCACCTGAAGCCCCCACACGTTAATCCGTCAAGGGGTATCCTCCCGCTTTTGCAGGCTACGCCAAAGACCTCAAAATCGGAAGCCTACAAAGAACCTGTGCCCGTATAGCTCTACCACCTTACTGTGACAGTGGCGGTATATTTAAGCGTTAGAGTTGACATGTTTCATATTTGATGCTCTAATTAATTGAGTATCAAATATGAATATTTACGCATTGTTTCCCCTCATTGCAACGATTGCGTTCATCCCGCTAATTGCCACCACTGTTTTTACTCGTCCGCGGCTGCTGCAACACAAGCTCTTTATCGGATTTTTGGTTCCCTCCATGTTGTGGAGTCTTGCCGATTATTTCTGGCGGGGTAATATCTTCCCCGGACACAGCCTCCTTTTATCCAGGTTCGTCCTCATCATTCTTAGTGTAATGTTGGTGAACTTCTACATATTCATCTCTTCATTCTTTGCCCGCAGCGAAGGGCGCTGGCTGCTAGTGGCATGGGCTACTTTAGCGCTGGTCACGACCTTAATCGTGCTCGGTTATATTCCCAGAGGGGTTTCATTTAACGAAGGTAAGCTTTATCCCGATTATGGCCCATGGATTCTGGCAATGGTAATACCCTTTTTGACCCTGGCTTTCCGAAGTTATTGGATTTTTATAAAAAGACTGAAAACTCTGGACAATCCGGCGCTATATAACCAGATTATCTCTCTTCTCATCGGGCTTTCCATTTTAATTGTATTTCTTTTGGCATCAATCCTCCCCTGGGGAAGGGAGTTCCCTATCGCCCACCTGGGTAATATCTTTAACGCCATTATTCTCAGTTATGCCACGGTAAGGCATGAGCTTGTACCAATCAGCTTTGTTTTGCGGCGTGGCCTGGTCTGGTTAAGCTTGATTACCCTTGGCATTTTAAGCTATTGGGGTATGGTAGTAGCGGTGCAAGCCTGGATTGGATTAAAAATCAACGTAGCCTCCACCTTAACTGCAAGCATGTTAGCCGTGGCCGTAGCCATGGCTTTTTACGCATTGCGGAACTTGTTCTTTATCGGTGTGAGCAAAGTTTTCCAGGGAGAGCAATTCATCTCCCGGCAGAATCTGTCTACCTTCGCCGGTAATATCCACAAGCTATTCAGCTTTAAGGAACAAGGCAGTGAATTCCTGACCATGATAAACAAAGCATTTGGCAACAAAAACTCTTGCTTGCTTTTTCTCGAACCTAATAGTGAAAATTATATCACCACGCTTATCGAGCCAGTTACCTCCGAAAATACTTTAGCCGGTTTTGAGCTGGCCGGTCATAACCCGATTGCGGAGTATTTAAAACGCGTACGTAAACCGTTAGCGAGAGCGAGCCTGGAAATCCTGCCAGAATTCCGCGGTCTGTGGATGCAGGAACAGGAAAGAATCAGAAGGCATGGTATCGAATTATTCGTACCGCTAATTAGTCGTGATAAGCTAATCGGCATCTTATTACTTGGCCGCAAACAGTCAGGTAGATTTTCTCTTGCCGATTATAATCTGCTCGAGGAAGTCGTTAGCAAAGTAGCGGTAAGCATGGAGAAGGAATATCTCCAGGAACAACTAAGAGAGCGTGAGAGGGAGCTTTCCATACTGAACCGCTCCGGCTCAATAATAAACTCCAGCCTGGACATCCAGAACATATACGATAGCTTTACGAAAGAGGTTAAACAGATAATAGATGTTAACTGGACGGCAATTGTCGTCATTGAAGAAAGCGAGGGCCGCTTTTTAACTTTATCCACCGAGATAGGCTCCGCCTGGCAGGTCGGTGAACGCCTGCCCCTCAAGGGTACCGCCACCGAGTGGTTAGCATTGCATAAAATGTCTCTGATTGAGCCAGACCTGCTTATCGAAAGCCGGTTTGAAACAGGTAAGTACCATATCGAGCACGGGGTTCGTTCTATTGCTTATGTTCCTTTGGTAGTTGGAGAAAAGGTCATTGGCGCTCTCATTGTGGCCAGCCGTAATCCCGAAGCCTATTCGTCCCGGCATGTGAAGCTTCTGGAAGAGCTGACGGCACAGATTGCGCTGTCGGTTGAGAATTCCCGTCTGTTTGCCAAGACAGAGCAATTATCCCGGGTAGATAGCCTTACCGGTCTGCTCAACCGGCTCTCTCTGGATGAGCTTATTACCAATGAAATAAGCCGCCACACGCGATATGGCGGGGTCTTCTCTATAGTGGTTCTGGATGCAGACTCCTTCAAGATGGTTAATGATACTCTGGGGCGTTTAGCCGGAGATGAGTTACTCAAGCAAATCGGCCAAATCACCAGACGTACCATCAGGATTGCTGACCAGGCTTTTCGCTACGGTGGCGATGGCTTTGCGATTCTTTTACCACAAACGGATACCGAGGCAGCCCATATGATTGCGGAGCGGGTCCGCCTCCGGGTTACCGGCGAGACAAAGAAAAATTCCCCACCATTGACTGTCAGTCTTGGCATAGCAAGCTGGCCTGCCGATGCCATAGCCACAAATGAAATTATTGCAGCTGCCGAGAAAGCTCTCTATTACGCCAAACAGAATGGAGGTAATCGAACCCAGCGCTTTAATACGACCCTACTGCATAAAGTGGACTTGGCTACCTCCATCGGGAGTAGTGAGGGCAGCGAATATTTGAGCACAATATACGCTATGGCGGCGGCAGTGGACGCCAGAGACCGTTACACCAGAAGCCACTCGAAAAAGGTTAATGAGTATGCTATGACCATGGCCGGAGCTCTTAATTTGGAATTACTGGAGAAAAGCCGATTGAGCATGTGTGCCCTGCTTCATGATATCGGAAAAATCGGCGTTAGTAGCGAAATCCTTAATAAGAGCGGCAAGCTCACTGGCGAAGATTGGGAGGTACTGAAGACACACCCGCAATTAGGTGCGGCGATTGTTGGCCACGTCCGGCACCTGACACAATGCGTGCCGGGGATTTTGAATCATCATGAGCGCTATGACGGTAGTGGCTATCCGGAAAGATTAAAAGGCAAGAGCATTCCGCTGGAAGCACGTATTCTGGCCATAGCGGACGCTTTTGCCGCGATGACTTCGGAAAGGCATTACTTAATGGCTATGTCCCATGAAAGAGCTATTGAAGAATTGAAGCGGAACGCTGGTGCCCAGTTTGACCCCTCGTTAGTTGAAATCTTTATAGCTACCATAAAGAACTCGAATATTAAGCTCAACATTTAGGCTATGTACCTAAATATTTAGTAATTGTCTTCTTTTTGATATTTGCCCCGGCATCGAAGAGTTTAGAAGAGAGCGGTTATGAATGCTTTTTCCATCATAATACTCCTGGCTCTTATCTTAGAATTCGCCTTAGAACTGATTGGAAACCTACTGAATCTAAAGTACCTGAAGCTCGAATTACCTTCAGCTCTGCAAGGCATATACAAGACAGAAGATTACCGTAAATCTCAGGAATACCTGCGTGCTACCACCCGTCTGGGTCTGGTGACTAACAGCTTTGCGTTATTCCTTCTGCTGGTTTTCTGGTTCTCCAGAGGCTTCAACTGGTTCGACCAGATTGTCCGAGCATGGGACTTTGTCCCGCTGGTAAACGGTCTGCTGTACATCGGCATACTGCTCTTTGCCTACAGTCTCCTTACGCTGCCATTCAACATCTACGATACCTTCGTCATCGAGGAACGTTTCGGCTTTAACAGAACCACACCACGCACGTTTTTCCTGGACAGGCTGAAGGGAATCGCCCTTGCTTTACTGCTTGGTGGCTCGCTTCTGGCAGGTATTCTCGCCTTGTTTCAATATGCCGGCTCCTATGCCTGGCTTTATTGCTGGGCCACATTGGTTCTATTCTCCTTAGCTATGCAGTACGTAGCTCCAACCTGGATTATGCCACTATTCAATAAATTCACACCGATGGCGGAAGGGGTGCTTAAGGAGGCGATTTTAAATTATGCGCGCTCGGTAAGTTTCCCCATCAAAAATGTTTTCGTCATGGATAGGTCCAAACGTACCGGCAAATCGAATGCCTTTTTCACTGGATTCGGCCGTAACAAGCGCGTCGTTCTCTTTGATACGCTGATAAAGCAACATACTGTCCCGGAACTAGTAGCCGTACTCGCTCATGAAGTAGGGCACTACAAGAAAAAACATATTCTTCAGGGAACCATCATCGGTATTTTGCATGCCGGGGTAATTTTCTTTCTACTATCACTTCTCCTGGAAAGCACCGGCCTGTACCAGGCCTTTTTTATGAAAGAGGAGTCAATATACACCGGACTGCTTTTCTTCTCCTTGCTTTACACTCCGCTGGAGCTGGTATTATCGGTGACCATGCAAATGCTTTCCCGCAAGAATGAGTACCAGGCTGACCGCTATGCGGTGGAGACCATAAACGACCCACTTAGCCTGGTTGATGCCTTGAAAAGACTATCCACCGCTAACCTCTCCAACCTGACTCCGCATCCTTTCTATGTTTTTTTGAAATACTCTCATCCCCCGTTGCTCCAGCGAGTACAAGTTATAGAGCAGTACGGCGCTTCACTCGACAAGGTCAAAACTTCTTAATTCCATGCATACCGAGGCAAGCTTCTACCGAATTTACGAGTCGAATAATGCTTAAAGACACCAGGTTGATTTACAAGTTTTCCCTTACCATATAAAATAGAGTCGGATGAACATTACCCATTATCGTGACTTGAAGGAGGGGACACATGTGGAACCAGTTCAGGACCGATGAATACGAAGGAATGCTAGCCGAGACAATCACCATCAAGGGCTATAATGCTGAACTTATTCACACCTATTTTTCACGTCCACTCGGGAAAGGCCCATTCCCGGGAATAGTCCTGGTGGCTCATCTGCCGGGATGGGATGAGTTCTACCGTGAGACCGCCCGCCGATTCTCACAGCACGGATACCTTGCTATTTGCCCCGATGTGTACTGCCGGATGGGACATGGTTTACCGGAAGAAGTGGCGGCACTCGCTCGCAGCAAAGGCGGTGTTCCCGATGATAGCGTGGTAGGGGATTGCGCTGGGGCTATGCAATACCTGAGGGCTTTACCTTACTCCAACGGCAAAGTCGGCATAATCGGTACCTGCTCAGGCGGTCGCCATTCCTTTCTGGCAGCGTGCCGGATAAAGGGACTCGATGCAGCGGTAGACTGCTGGGGAGGCCGGGTGGTTGCTGCAAAAGAAGAGTTGACCCCGGCCCAGCCTGTCGCTCCCATTGACTATACCAGTAGCCTGGCCTGTCCTCTGCTGGGTATCTTCGGTAACAACGACCAGAGTCCTTCGCCTGAGCACGTAAACGTGCTGGAGCAAGAACTTAAGAAACACGGAAAGACCTATCAGTTCCACCGGTACGATGGTGCCGGTCACGGATTCTGGTACTATCACACGGAACGCTACCGTCCGCAACAAGCAATGGACGCATGGCAGAAAGTGTTTGCGTTCTTCGGGGAGCATTTACGCGGCTAGCTATGCCTATACTATAAAGAATACGAGCGCCATCAAGACTTTAGCTTATATTGCTACCTGCAACTAAACGGGGGCAAACAAACGTTATATGAAAAAAACATTACAATTTCTTATTGATAATATATGTGCCGACTTCACGGTGGACTCTCTGTTAACGGTAGTCAGAACATGCCTTGCCAAAGGGCCGGCCACTATAAGCGACATCACCTGCGCCATAAAAAAGAAGGACTCTTCCCTGGATATCAAGTGTGCGGAGGGACTGGCCGAAGGCGCGGTGCAGGCTCTCGCCGAGAGCGGCGAGGTAGAGGTCAAACAGTCACGGGTATATGCATCTGGCCATGCCGGTCTCAAATAAAGTCCGGAGATTGATTACGTCTTGTTTTGCGGGTTATACCTGTGGTCAATAAAAACCAATTGTAAAAAGGTACTTGACAACGCACCAAAAAACATTTACTTTTGATATAGTGAAGGTTTGCAGAATAATTTTGTTGAATGTTTATCCCAATGTAGCCTAAGTAAGAGTTAATTAGAATTACTTACAGGGATGAAGATTGAGCGGTAGGTGGTCTCTTGGTCAGGATAAGTACTTGTATCAGGTTTATGAGGCATGCGGGCATCGTATTGATAGCCTTGCCAGAGGTTATCACCACGCCATTCGGTTTAGCGCTTATACTCAGCTCACACATTTTATCCCGCAGAGTCGAGGCTAATCTAAACAGACGCCTGCGCCAGACAGTCCAGCAGTTTTTTACTTACCTCAAGCGTTTCAGCGACGATGGAGAATCCGGAACAAAGGGAAAGATGAAACACCCCTTCTGGCTAAAAGAACGTCCGGTTACCCAGCGCCATAAGAATAGCAACGTCGCTACTCCACCTTATTCCTCAGTTTTCCGGAGTCGGTTTCACACGGAATCCGGAGGTGTCTTCCATAACATAGATATGCAGTCGGTTTCCCGACGTTATGATACCAGCGAACATTCTAAGGTAAATTCGGTCTTCTCTGGTGCTTTTACCACCACAAAACCGGTGCTGTTTCACACGGTGAATATCGAGACACTCTCACGCCGTTTCAAATATAGAAATAGTCCAAAGATTGATTCCGCATCTTCCGGGATTTCCACCACCACAAAAGCGGTGCTGCTTCACACGGTAAATATCGAGGCCCTCTCACGCCGTTTCAAAGACAATAGCAGCACCAAGATTGATTCCCAAACTTCGCATTCCGAGAAAAGGTTACTTCCTCAATATTCCGATACCAGGGTAGCCATACCCGTGATGGTAACACGTCATAACGTAAACATGCCGTCTCTTTTACGGCGTTATATGGCAGGGAAAGAAAGCTCTTCGATGTCTCCGACACACTAGTATAATAACCGCTTCGTCATTATGCTCATGCGCTCCCCTGGGAAATCCGTCTATCATGGAAAAATCCAGGAAGTGTAAATAACCATCTGTTATCTCACCCATATCTCATAGTTGTTTGAGCAAAATACTCTGAAAGCAAGAATCGTAGATTCTACTTTTCTCTTTATAACCATCCTTATTAGACCAGCATCCTACCGGTCAGCCTAGCTTGTTTTGTGGCTTAAGAGAACATTTGATAATAGGCAGAGCGAACCGAATTACCCCTAACCTAAAAATGTCATAGATTTGTAACATTTGTTAGTCGGATTTTATGACTATTATATTGATTTAGTCGCAAAATGTTTCAAAGATAAAACAGGATAGGCTCTTCGTCATTACCAAGCGCTGCAGTTGCCTCCATATCGAATGCACGCACCGAATGGTAGGAGAAGCTATCTGGCGTTCAACAAAGTAAATATTACCAGCTCCGAGGCTGTATGAATAACGAGGTGGGAGAGCATGGCACAACGCAAAATTCGGTGGCTCGACCGCAAATAGTGTCAGATGAAAATTTGGGAGCCTCCCAAGCAGAAATGCCAGCATGAAAAAGGAACTATAAAGGGGGCAAAAACGATGAAACAAACGACGGGAATAATTCCTTTTACCCGTTCTAATGCCAAGAAATGCCTCTGCTGGCAATGCCCCGTGCAAATTGACAGTGCCTGTATCAAGGCAAATGTCAAGAAAATGGGAGATGTCATGAGCACCAAGTTCTTCAAGCCTCAGGTCGTGCCGGGCTTATATTGCTCCAGTGGTATCGCCTCATGTAAAGATATAGACACCAACCGTTCCTGTATCTGTGGTGCCTGTGAAATCTACCACAGCTACCGGTTAGGCAGCGGACTACCATTAGACCACTTTTGCAAGGATGGCCGTGCGCGGTAGTCTGAACCGAGACGCTTCATAAAACATTCCTTTCGGGGGTAATAAGTATGTGGGAATTTGATACTGAGGTTTCGGATATCACACAGCGTACGCCTCAGGTTAAGTCGTTCCGCCTTCCTATCCGCAGCGAAAATGTGACTTACGAGCCCGGGCAGTTTTTCTTTATCACTATCAAAATCCAGGGGAAAAACGCGATACATCATTTCTCATTTTCAAGCTCGCCCACCGAAAAGGGATATATTGAATTCACCAAGCGGATAACCCCACACGAGTTCTCTCAAGCTCTGGCAGCAATGCAGCCGGGTACCTGGGCTCATGTGGGTGGTCCATTAGGTTCTTTTACTTTGCCGGTACAAAAGGATAAGCTGGCGTTCTTGAGCGGAGGTATTGGCATCACGCCATTACGCAGCATGTTGCGATTCATTGCAGATACTAACACATACCGGGACATCGTTTTACTTTACGGCAACGCCAGTTATGACGAGATAATCTTCCGTGAAGAACTCGATGCCATCAGCCGCGCCAATCCCGGACTACGCGTAGTTCATGTACTGTCTAATCCGCCGCCGGACTGGCATGGGAAAACAGGACTTATCAGCAAGGATATTGTGAGCGAAACTATACCCGATTTTCAGGAACGCACCTACTATATATCCGGTCCGCCAAGAATGGTCGTCAGCCTGGAAGAGCAACTACTGGCATTGAATATCCCACCGGCACAACTCAGACAGGATTCATTTACCGGCTATGATTAAACTTACAAGCATACCGAAAAAGTTTATGCCCGGGATAATTGCCGTGTTGCCCTTGCGCACACCAGTGACATCAAAAATGTTAGCGAAATCGAAATATTTGGAGACGTTGCTATGACTCGCTTCCGCGGCGACCGTTTGGCCTTTGGCAGACCCGGTGTAGAGCCTCACTGGACAGGAGGGAACAAAGATGGTGTCGGCACAGCCTATTCGCCTTCGAGTTACATCTGGTTCACGACCTTGTCAGGAATCATCACTGAAATTTATTGTCCGACCATAGACCAGGCACAAGTGCAGAGCCTTCAATACATCATTACCGATGGCAAAACTTTTTTTCACGAAGAAGGGAAACATCTTCTGGCTAAAACCGAGCGCATGTCCGACCATGTTTTGGGTTACCGGATTAAAAACTACGACCCCGATGGCAAATACCTCATCACCAAAGAGATAATTGCCGATACCCGCCGTCCCTGCGTATTACAGCATACCAAACTGAACGGACATGAGGAATTCATTTCGCAATTGCACCTTTATGCCATCCTCGCTCCTCATTTACAGATGGGAGGATGGGGGAACAATGCCTATGTGGCCGAAGTGGCCGGAAGGGAGATTCTTGTCGCCGAAAAGAAAGGCCTCTGGCTCACCATGGCAGCTACCGTCCCATTCCGTCGCCTTTCCTGCGGCTACAGTGGCCGGAGTGATGGCCTTCAGGATATTGCTGAAAATTTTCAGATGGACTGGGAATTCGACAAGGCATACAATGGGAATGTCGCCCTTACCGGCGAAATCGCTCTGGAAGGTAAACGGGAATTCACTCTGGGTGTGGCGTTCGGTAACAACCTGAGTAGCTCTATAACCGCCCTGTTCCAATCCCTGGCTATTCCGTTTGAAAAGCACCGTCAAGAATATTCCAGGCAATGGGAAGCTTATTGCCGGCTGATAATGCCGCTGGAGTCTGCTTCAAAAGATAAAGGAAATCTTTACTTTAGCAGCTATAGCCTTATATTAGGACATGAAGACAAGACTTACCCCGGAGCGATAATTGCCTCTCTCGCTATACCTTGGGGAGAAGCCAAAGGAGACAACGAGCTGGGCGGCTACCATCTGGTCTGGGTAAGGGACATGTATCAGGCCGTCACCGGCCTTCTTGCGGCGGGAAATACCGATGACCCCTCCCAGGCGCTCATATATCTTGCCGCAAGCCAGCAGAATGATGGCGGTTTTCCGCAGAGTTTCTGGATTACCGGGGAACCGTACTGGAAAGGTATCCAGCTTGATGAAGTGTCTTTCCCTGTCATTCTTGCCTGGCGGTTACGTGAACAAAATTTGACCGATGGTTTCGATGCCTATCCCATGGTCAGCCGGGCAATAAGTTACCTTATTCGAAACGGCCCAGCCACCGGGCAGGAACGGTGGGAAGAGTCAAGCGGGTATTCGCCATCCACATTGGCAGTCAACATCGCTGCGTTAATCTGCGCGGCCACTTTTTTTCGCAAACATGGTGATGAGACTACCGCGAAGTTTCTGGAAGAATATGCCGATTTTTTGGAGTGTCATATAGAAGCATGGACAGTAACCACCCAGGGAACTCTTGTTCCGGGCATTAAGCGGCACTATATCCGTATTCACCCTGTCAGGCTGGACGACATAAGCCCCGATGAAGACCCCAATCATGGCTTCCTGGAGATGTCCAACCATCCACCGGGAGTCTCTGCCCGGTTTCCTGCCCGAGATGTCATTGACCCTGGATTTCTTGAGTTAGTAAGATACGGTATCCGTAAACCAGGCGATATATTAATCGAAGATTCTCTCCGCGTGGTTGATGCCGTACTCAAGATAGAGACACCCTTTGGGCCTTGCTGGCATCGCTATAACCATGACGGCTATGGTCAGCAGGAAGACGGAGGTCCATACAGGGGTTGGGGAAAGGGAAGGGCATGGCCACTGCTGGTTGGCGAACGGGCACACTATGAATTTGCGGCAGGTAAAAATGTTACTTCACTAATTAAAGCCATGGAGCAGTTTGCATCTCTCACCGGCATGATTCCCGAACAGGTCTGGGATACCAAAGATATACCCGACCTGCATTTATATCTGGGCCGCCCCACCGGTTCGGCCACGCCGCTAGTATGGGCTCATGCCGAGTATATTAAACTCCTGCGCTCCGTTGCCGATGGGCGTATTTTTGATATGATTCCGCCTGTAGCCGAGCGGTACATTTCGGCACAATCCCGGCATCAACCTCGAGAAGTCTGGAAAACGAATCGCCAGCCACAGTCAGTACCAGCAGGATGGCCGCTCAGGATTCAAGCTCCTGCCCCGTTTCGTCTTCGCTGGACAAAGGATGAGTGGCAGACGGCGAATGATATTTCTTCTACCCCGACATCACTTGGCATCGAGTTTGCTGACATTGAGATTCCCGCCGGTCAGGAAAGCCCCATCAAATTCACCTTCTTCTGGACTGCTGAAGGAAAATGGGAGGGTAAAGATTATACGGTTAATGTAACTAGTCCTCCAGTCCCACAGTAGTTACCAGAACACATACGGTTATTGGGGCCCTAAATAGCGAATGAAAATAATACCGAAAAGGAAGCGACATGTTGAATCAGCAGCATCTTCCTGGACCGCGCCTTAGACGGGAACGTAAAACCATGGCGGTTATGATAGCCCTTTATTGCCGCAAACAGCACGGTGGCAAACATCAACTTTGCTCCGCATGCCAGGAGCTTTACGAATACGCTCTGCAGCGCCTGGAGAAATGCCCCTTCGGGGAAGGCAAGACCACCTGTGCGAAATGTACGGTGCACTGCTACAAATCCGCCATGCGAGAGAGAGTCCGAAACGTGATGCGTTATTCTGGACCCCGGATGATATACCGGCATCCGCTCCTGGCAATATCACATATCGTCGACGGCATAAGAGGAAAACCCAATATCAGCCGGAGAAAATGAGGAAATAGACCGGCGCACACTCATAACAATGCCATAGTCCTGGCCGAGCTTATCAACAAATTGATGAAGGAAAAAGCGTACGCAGCATGAAGGCGGAAAGGAAATCCAACCACGCGAGGCATATACACTCTTTTTTCAGAACCTGATTACCGCCATGACGAAGATTATGGCCAGTTGGAAAAGGCCTTGCAGTCCGCCAAGGCGGGCCGTGCGCATGCCCAATCGAGATATTAAGTCAACGTCAGGTTTCCGGGACAATAACTGGCCGAATATACGAATTTCGTTAGGTAGCAGCAGGGCGAATCCCTGAACCGCCAGAATACCGGTAATAATCAAGGCGGCGATTATCTTGGGACTGGTCAGTGAATAGCCCAGGCGCTGCGTCAGATAAAAACCGGCGGTGGTGGTTACACCAGCCAAGACGGGCATCAGGAAAGTCATTTTGGGGACCAGACGACGAAAGACATTGGCACGGCTTCCGGGGTCCAATCCGCCAAGTACCGGGCCGAGGACAAAGCCCATAAACAAATCAATCCCCGTCCACATCGCGCCGGTCAAAATATGCACGTAGTTAAGCGCGACAATCGGCCCAAAATTCAGTGCGTAAATAAGAGCACCAATGGGTAAGAATACCGCAATGATTACAAAAACAGGATTCGCCATCCCGATGATGGTCGAAACTGATGGTCTGGATTTTATGGGTAGTGTTTGATTTATGGGAAGGTCCCCCGGATAGTCAAATAAACACTCGCACGACTTGTGTAAAAAGGCATGCCCTTTATCTATGTACCAAACCTTTGCATCAATAAGGATTTACAGGAATCTGGCGACGACCATGGAAATGATAGTAATCACAACGAACACAAAGTTGACATGGCTGAGAGTATCTACCCGGTGAGAAAGCTGTTGCAGTTGACGAGCTTCTGCAGGGCTGGGAGCACGCCCCTTAATGCTTCGTCCCAGTTTATCCATACGGATACCAGTGGGAGTTAACATACCAAAACCTATAATGGCTACCACGACCGTCGCCAGAAACCCCACGATAATGTCCCACCCCCAGCCTGTTGTTAGCAAAGCGCCGATAGAACCCTGCTTCAGGATAAGCGTCATGGTAACACCCGTACCCACGAGAATGATGAAGCTGGTCGCCATAATAGGCGTCATTACAGGCATCAGTACCTGCATTACGGGACCATGAACGGCCGGACCCAGACGCTTCAGACGGGGCTCAAGGATGGGAACCATAAAAAGGTAAGTGCCGCCAAAGAATATACCGAAGAGAACATGTAACATTCGCAGCGTATCAAACATGTGAACCAAAATACATCACGGTAGGGATTTTGCCAATACTGCGTAGTGAGTATTTCGGCATAATGCGAAGTCAGTATTTTGCAGAATCATTGGCATAATCAATTCATCTGGTCAGCTCACTGGTGCGTCCTGGCAGCCGCCTGACTCAACAACACCTTCCTCTGATGTGGTAATAAGTCTCCACTAGCACCAATTCAATATAACGACAAATTTTTAAGCGTCTTCGTTAAAATTGATACACCAATCCAGTTTAGGCTTTTTGTTGACAAAAATCCTGCCATAGTTTTATACTTACTAACGTAATAGTAGGTCGCTTTTATCGAGTAAATATCCAGAAAAACAGGCGGCTATTATCCTGGCAAAGTAGGTAACTTTTATCCTGGTAGAAAACTTAGGTAGGGCTATATATAGCCCTACCTAATCATTTTAATGAGTGTATTATCAATGAAGCGATGCTAACGAAAACTTAATATCGGCTGGTAGGAGAAGACAGGATGAAAAAGGGGTACCGGGAATTGCTGACCACACGGCGGCTCTTGGTGCCCTTTCTGTTTTTTGAGTCGTTCAAATAAATTTGCTAAAGGAGGACCAAGATGAAAAACCCGAACTTCTCCAAGCGATTGGTGGTACTGGGACTCGCTATTCTGACCGTTGTGTTGGCTCTGGCCGGCTGTGCCAAGCCTACACCAGCACCAGCACCATCTCCGACTCCGACGCCGACCCCGATTCCAACGCCAGTGCCGGCGCCGATACCAGCTCCTACCCCAACACCAACACCGACTCCCACCCCAACCGGGCCTTATGGGGAGTTAAGGGTTGCCGTGTCCACTTTCGGCCCTGAAACCTTCGACCCGATGGGAGGTTCGACAGGCCAATACTTGCTAGCGCCGATATTCGATTACCTGGTCAGAACGGATCCATTAGGAAAAACGACTCAAGGCATAGCCGAGAGATGGGAAATAGCGCCTGATGGTCTGTCCTGGACTTTTTACATACGCAAAGGGATTTTGTTCCATAACCGCAGCACCCTCACAGCTCAGGACGTGAAGTTCACCCTGGACCGCGAGGCATCAAAGGATGCCTTTTATACCACTATCAGGGACGCCTTGGAACGGGTTGAAATCCTAGATGATTATACTGTGCGCGTGTATACCAAAGGTACACAACCGTACTTCCCACGTTTGGTTGACTTTATTGGCGGGCTGCAAGGGCTGGTGGTACCGAAGGACTACCTAGAGAAAAATGGGCGTGAGTACTTTAAGTTTCACCCGGTAGGCACCGGCCCATTTAAGTTCGTGCGCTACGTCGCTGCCGACATGGCTGAATATGAGGCCATGGATAAACACTACCGACAAGTCTCTTCTTTCAAAAAGCTGACGTTAGTGCTGATATCAGAGGAGACCACAAGGGTAGCCATGCTAAAGACGGGTGGAGTTGATGCTATTGACATTGGCGTAGACTCGGCAGCCGAGCTAGAAGCAACCGGTGTGAGAACGGCACCTCTTGCCGGCTCGCAAGCCATTATTACCTTTTTCGGCGTCCATGACCCGCGGGGGAAAGGCCTTCCCGCAGCCAATAACAAGATACGAGAGGCTCTCTCCTTAGCCATCAATCGGGATGAAATCGGGCGTACTCTCTTTGTGGGAAAGATGTACCCGCCTATGCCACCTACCATGTGGCCCAACCAACCGGAAATTGACATTCCTTATTGGAAAGGGGAAGCTGGGAAGTTTTACCGCTATGACCCTGAAGAGGCAAAACGGCTGCTGAAGGAGGCTGGCTATCCTCAAGGTTTCACCCTTAAGTTGTATTCTTTCCCTATGAGCGGGACACCCTATGTGCCTAGATTGACTCAAGTAATACAGGGGTACTGGTTAAAAATAGGGGTCAAAGCTGAGATGGTCCAGACAGAATGGGCGGCGGTCAGACCCATGCTTCGCTCTGGGCCAAATAAAGGCCCCGCAGATGTACTGGTTGGGCAAGCTGGCGTGACAGGTTCCTCCGGGAAAATTGTCCCGGCACAACAACTGATGACTTACCTTTATAACACTGCCACCTGGGACTTGAACCAAGGGGGAGTACCTGAACTTGACAGTCTGCTTGCGGCTGCTATCAGCGAGCCTAATGAAGCCAAGAGGCTGGAGACCAACGCAAAAATCTTGCGACTGGTGATGGATAGCCGCTTGATTGATGTGATTGGCACAGTGCCGGTAGTGGCTGGACTTGGGACTAGCGTAGACATTGACTTCCCGCCGGGGGCTCTCTCTATTCCCAGACATGCTGAGATTGCCAAACATAGAAAATAGGGGGCTGATTAGCCGTCGGAATATCCATTCGTAGTATCAGACAGTGACCAACAGCGTACATGCTAACAACAATAGGAGGTTAAGGTTTAGTGAAAGTAACTAGAATCGAAGCCACATGCCACACGATACCTGTAAAGTTGCCTTTGGATAAGCCTATTGAAGAGTCGCTTTTGGTTGTCAGGGTAGAGACAGATGAGGGCATTACCGGGACCGGCGTCACCGATGGTAGGATGCGGTTTCCCGTGCGGGAGTTTATCAACCGGCAACTGGCGCCATTCGTGGTGGGGAAGAATCCCCTGGAGACAGAGAGACTATGGAATAGAGATGCCTATGCCGAACTGGGCATGGGCCGTACGCATCTCGCCGCTTCGGAGATGTTCCGCTGGGGCTCCTCCGCCATAGACATCGCCCTCTGGGATATCAAGGGAAAGTACTTTAACCAGCCTGTATTTCGCCTGCTTGGCGGTAGCGCTAACCGCATACCTGCCTATGTGACTTGCGGATTCTTTATGTATAGCCGTGCAGAGCTGGCGGAGGTAGCACGGCAGTTCGTGCAAATGGGGCAGAAGAATCTAAAGATGCAAGTGAGCTATACCGAGGGGCCAAACATGGCCGAGGAGGAAGCCCGCGTGCGTATCATGCGCGAAGCTATGGGGGATGATGGGGTGCTCTTTGCCGACGCAAATGACCGCTTTACTTTTTTTCAGGCAATGGAGTTCGCCCAGCGCACGAAACCCTACCATCTTGCCTGGTTTGAGGCACCGCTGTGCATGAATACAGACATTGGGCAATTACCTGCCTTACGGAGGTGCACCGGCGTTCCCATCACCCATAGCGGCTCATTCCCCGGCAGGCGCTGGCTTTACCGAGACTTAATCCTCAGTGGGGCAGTAGACGTAGTAAATCCCAATGTGCTCCATTGCGGCGGTTACACCGAGGCTTTAAAGATTGCCAATCTCGCCCAGACTTTCAGCCTGCCCGTATCTAATACCGGCGGTCAGCCGCACCATAACATGCACCTCATTGCCGGCGTCGCCAACGGCTGGATGGTAGAGTTCCACTACGGTCACACGCTACGTGACAACATCATCTTTGTTAATCCACCCTTGTTCGACCATGGGTTTCTGACACTGCCCGAAAAGCCCGGATTAGGCTTGGAGGTAAACGAAGCTGCTCTAAAGGAGTACCAGGAGCGTTGAAACCGCACTAAAACATTTGGTGTGGCATAGCTATATTGTAGCTAATAGTTACAAAAAATGGACGGGCTATTAACATGGCGTAATTTAACAGTTATAGAAGACGGACCAAATATTAGCATAAGGAGGAGAAAGATGAGTAACCTAAAACAGATGAAGCTATTGGCGGCAGTAGGGATGGTAATAATATTATCTCTGGCAGGCTGTGCCAAGCCCGCACTACCCACTCCTACACCCACCCCCACGCCTACACCCGCACCGACACCTTCGCCAACACCATCTCCTACACCAACGCCGAAACCGACCCCCACACCTGCGCCGACACCAACCGGGCCTTACGGAGAGTTAGTCGTTGCCGAGTCTATGTTTGGGCCAGAAGACTTTGACCCGATGACAGGTATGTCAGGGCAATATGTCATGGCAATGATAATGGATTACCTCGTCAGAACAGACCCGTCGGGAAAGACAAACACCGGCATAGCCGAGAAATGGGAACTGGCTAAAGATAATCTGTTCTGGACTTTCTACATACGCAAGGGGCTTAAGTTCCACAACGGGGAAGACCTCACCGCCGCCGATGTGAAATTTACTCTAGACCGCGAGGCCTCACCGTCGGCGAGTTACAGCTTTATCAAGGATACGCAGGAGCGCGTTGAGATTATAGATGATTATACGGTTCGCGCTTACACCAAAGGCCCACAGCCCTTTTTCCCCCTTTACTTCAACTTCATTATGACTCAGCAAGGGTTGATAGTACCAAAAGATTACATGGAAAAAAATGGACGCGAATACTTTAAGCGTCACCCGGTAGGCACCGGCCCATTCAAGTTTGTGCGCCATGTTCCCGGGGACCTGGTTGAATTGGAAGCCCTCGACCAACACTACCGGCAAGTCCCTGCTTTCAAAAAAATCACCTTAGTACTGGTACCGGAGGAGACGACCCGTATCGCGATGCTAAAGACAGGTGGCGTAGACGCCATTGACGTTGCCGTGGATGCGGCGGCCGACCTGGAAGCCGCCGGGTTAAGAACAGCTTCTCTGCATGGCACCCATGCTATTGCTGGCTTCTTCGGCGCTAACGACCCGCGGAGTAAGGGGCTTCCTGCCGCCGATGTCAGGGTGCGCAAGGCACTCTCCCTGGCCATCAATCGTGAGGAAGTTGGCCGGACTCTCTTTGTGGGAAAGCTATCCCCTCCTATGCCGCCGACCATGTGGCCAAGCCAGCCGGAAATAGATGTGCCGTACTGGAAAGAGGAAGCCAAGAAGTTTTACCGCTATGACCCTGAGGAGGCAAAGCGCCTGCTGAAGGAAGCAGGCTATGCCAACGGTTTCAACTTTAAGTTGATTTCTTCCGTTATTAGCGGCTCTAATTGTGGACCCAAACTGGCGGAGGTCATCCAGGGATACTGGCTGAAAATCGGGGTCAAAGCTGAGATAGTCCCCATGGAATGGGCGGCTCTCAGAGGCTTGCTTCGCTCCGGGCCGAACAAGGGACCCGCAGATGTCCTGGTCGGAGCAGCTTTCGTGTCAGGCTCTGGCGGGAAACCCGTCCCTGCCTGGCAAATAACGACTTACCTTGGGAGTGGCAGCACATGGGACATGAACCAGGGCGGGATAGCCGAACTTGATAGTCTGCTTATAGCTTCTCTCAGTGAAATGAACGAGACCAAAAGGAGGGAGACCACTGCCAAAATGCTGCAACTCGTCATGGACAGCCATTTGCTTGTTTCAATTGGCACCGTGCCCTTGCTGGCTGGCTTAGGGCCTCGCCTGGACATTGACTTCCCGACGGGAGCTCTTTCCATCCCCCAGTATCTCGAGATTGCCAAACACAGAAAGTAGTCGGCAAATACGTAACGCTACTGGTGCAAAAGTGATATCCCCATAAAGGAGTTAATAAGGATGAGAGCTCAGGTGACATTGATACCGGCGGAGTCGAAGAAACTCGTTGCCAAGGCTGTAGCCAGATTGGACGAGGTGCAGAGTGCCCTAAAACAAGGCCGTGTGGTTATTTCTCTGGGTAGCAGCACCATTTTTATCGTTGAGGAACTAACCGGTAAGTTGCCTGACACCTCAACGGAAGCATGGATTCGCGGACTTGTTGCGCCGAAAGGTACTTGCAGCGCGATGAAGGCGGCGGAATGGCCGGCTACCAGGGAGGGGGAAACAGAGCCTCGCAAGGCTGAGTTTCCCTTCATGTGGATTATTGAGAAAGGTAAACTAATCAGGGGTATCCCCTTGGGCAAGCTCCTCGACATGATGACGCCACAAGATGTCTATATCAACGGTGTGAATGCTGTCGACCCGTATGGGGCTGCCGGCTTGTTGGCAATGGATAGAGTTAATGGAGGCACCGGCGGTTTCGTGATGGCCAGACAACGCCAGGTAGGATTTAAGTTGGTTTTTCCGGCCGGTCTGGAGAAATTGATTCCTATTTCTATCGCAGAGGCGGCCAAAGAGGCGGCACCTACGACCGTTCTGGATTATACCATGGGAAGACCCTGCTGGCTAATGCCTTGCGAGGGCATCGTAGTTACAGAGCCAAGAGCTATCGAAATCCTCTCCGGAGCGAAAGCAGTCCCGATAAGTGGTGGTGGTCTCGCTGGGGCTGAAGGAGCAGTAACCATGGTGGTGAGCGGCAGTGACGAGCAGGTGACCAAGGCTATCAACTACATCGAGGGGGTTAAAGGCACCAGACTGCCCGAGGTGAAATTGAGCGACTGCAAGAATTGCATTTTTAAGGTATGCGGCCTGAGCGGCGGGAGCAAACATTGGTGCTAGGGATGAAACAGGCTTGCTTGCCCCCACCGCTATTTGGCTAATCTTTTTGGGAGCCAAAGAAGGGGACGAGAAGCTGGGATATCTGGTATTGAGACGAAGAATAGGAATTCTACAAACTAAACGGCTTCAATGGCTCATAGGAGGAAGGAGAACGGAGAGAAGAAACTAAAAAGAGCAGAATCAAAGATGACCGAGCCTAGTCACAAGGAGGGAACAACAATGAAAAAGTCACGCGGAATCAGTCTATTGGTGGCACTTGTATTGGCGATGGCGTTATCTCTGGCTGGCTGTGCCAAGCCAACACCCGCGCCTACGCCTACTCCCACGCCAACACCTACGCCCACACCTGCTCCGGCACCGTCTCCAGCGCCAACCCCTACACCAATACCGAAGCCCGCACCGACTCCAAGCGGACCTTATGGTGATTTAAGAATCGCACTGGCTACATTCGCCACCGAGCAGTTCGACCCGATAAGGTCGAGTGCCACTAATACTTACGCCTTATTAGTGCCTATGCTTGATTTCATGCTTGGGGTAGATGATAAGGCACAAACGGCACCAGCAATAGTAGAAAGCTGGCAAGTAGCCCCTGACGGCTTGTCCTGGACTTTGCGTATCCGCAAAGGAATCAAATTTCATAACGGCGATGATTTGACGGCCAAGGATGCAAAGTTCAGTATTGAAAGATACATGACCGACCCGACGAACCTGTATGCCTACGGGAGAGAGCGGGTTGACCATGTAGAGCTAGTGGATGATTACTCTCTCCGAGTTTACACTAAAGGTACGCAGCCCTTCCTTATGAATTTATTCAGCTCTTTCCCCGGTCACGTGGGACTGGTGACGCCAAAGACCTACATCGAGCGCCAGGGAATAGAATACTTTACCCGTCACCCTGTGGGCAGTGGCCCCTTCAAGTTTGTGCGTCATATTCCTGGAGACACGGTTGAATACGAAGCACAGAACACGCACTGGCGGCAGACCCCTGCCTTCAAAAAGCTTTCCATCATATTAATGCCAGAAGAAGCCACCCGGGTAGCCGCTTTGAAGACGGGGACGGTAGATGTCATTGATGTTAGCTTAGAGTCTGCCCGGGAGATGGAGGCAGCCGGTTACCATCTGGCCGAGACAGGCGAGTCTTACCCCAGCATTCAGTTTTTGGGCACACTCGATCCGCGGAACGCTGGCAATCCGACTTATAACCTCAAGGTGCGCCAAGCTTTATCCCTAGCCATCGACCGGGAAGAGGTAGGGAAGTTCTTCTTCTTTGGGAAGCTCAAACCGCCGATGCCGGTGCCCATGAGCCGGACTGCCGCCGATATTGATAATGCCTACTGGCAGGAGTATGCCGCAAAATTGTTCCGCTATGACCCAGGGGAGGCAAAACGATTGCTTACCGAAGCCGGCTATCCCACTGGCTTCACCATCCGTCTTTATTCTTGGGTTCTGGGTGGGACTCCCTGGGCGAATAAGCTGGCAGAGGTCATCCAGGGCTACTGGCTGAAGATAGGCGTAAAAACCGAGTTGGTTCCGGCAGAATACGCATGGTTTACCAAGGTTAACGTTTCCGGGCCAGACCGCACCCCGGCGTCTGAAATTGTCGGGGCTGTCAAAATCGGCACCAACTCGAGGAATCCCATTCTCCCCTGGCAGTTACAGATAGTCTGGTACACCGGGCAGGCTGGCGGTGTCGGCGGCGGTAAAGTTAACAAGTGGTTGCCTGGGTTAGACGAGCTTATTGACAAAGCCTGGAGCGAGATAGATGCCACCAAAAGAAGGGAGTTACTGGCGACGGCCATCAAACAAGCGGCAGATAGCTTCATAAGCCCCATGATTGGTGGTGTCCCTGGCATGCACGTCATCGGGCCCAAAGTAGAAGCGGACTTGCCGAAGCCGGCTCTGGAGAGCATCGTTTTGTACGCGGAGAGAATGAAACACGCGAAATAGCGACGGTGGGAAGATGTCCTGAAAAACCTGCTTGAACCGTACAAATATTTCCGGTAACAAACGCCGGATAAACTGCAAAACGGGTGGCTGCTTGGTGCGGTTGGATACAATCCATTCCGCGCCGACAGCCGCCCGTTTTTCACTATCCGACCTGGCTTTTTGATATTTACTGTAATTTTAGCCGTAACTAATCCATTAACTCTTGACAAAGTCGAGGAACTATGTTAGAAATGGTGGAGTTTTAGCCATAATTCTTCTTTTTGCGTGTCTTGGCAACTAAACATTTACCTCGCTTGGTGGGGAGGATTTCTCTGGGTACTTCGGCTCTCTAGTACAGAGGCCAAGTGGGATAGCGGTCCTATTGATTTTAGGAGGTGAAGTTTGAAGGTTACCAAGGTTACCGCCACCAGTCACAACATACCATTGGAGTTGCCCCTCGGGAAGCGCATTGAAGAGTCTTTCATCGCCGTTCGTGTGGAGACCGATGAAGGCATTACCGGGTTCGGGATGGGTCAGCACTGGATGCGCTTTGCTAACAAGGATTTCCTTAACCGGGAACTGGGACCATTCGTGGTGGGGAAAAATCCTCTGGACACAGAGAGGATTTGGAATAAAGATGCCTATGCGGAGCTAGGCCTCGGCAGGATGGCATTCTCTGATGGATTAGTACGCTGGGGCTTCAGCGCCATAGATATTGCTCTCTGGGATATTAGAGGGAAGTACCTCAACCAGCCTATCTTCCGCCTGCTTGGCGGTAACTCCAATCGTATCCCCGCCTACGTGACCTGCGGATTCTTCATGTACACTCCTGAAGAATTAACCGAAGTAGCCCGCTATTTTGGAAAGATGGGTCAAAAAAACCTGAAAATGCAGGTCGCTTACAGCAAGGGTCCCGACATGGATGAAGAAGAGACCAGGGTGCGCGCCATGCGTGAAGGTATCGGCAAAGACGGTATGTTATTACTGGATGGTAATAACCGGTTCACCTTCCTGCAGGCGAGGGAGTTCATCAGTCGGCTAGAACCCTACCACATCGCCTGGATGGAGTCACCGGTAAACCTGAACACAGACCTGGCATTAATGAAAACATTGAAACAGTTTACCAGAATTCCCATCGCCAATTCCGGCTCATTTCCCGGAAGGCGGTGGCTTTATCGTGACCTTATTACGAGTGGGGCGGTAGACATTATTAATCCCAATGTCCTTCATTGCGGTGGCTACACGGAAGGCCTGAAAATTGCCCTTACGGCACAATCTTTCGGTCTACCCGTGTCTAATGCCGGCGGCCAGCCGCATTTTAACATGCATCTCGTGGCTGGTGTCTCCAACGGCTGGATGGTCGAGTTCCATTATGGTCACACGCTTCGTGATAATGTCATCTTCGTTAATCCACCACTTTTCGACCACGGCTTCCTGACATTACCGGAGAAACCAGGTCTGGGCTTGGAGGTCAATGAAGCTGCTTTGAAAGAGTACCAGGACCCATAAGAGCAGGCTGTATTATTTTGATCGTTAGGATACCCACCAGCCTGATGTAAAAATGGTTTATAGTCTAATTACGGATTAAGGAGGTGAGGCTCACAAAATATTTACGGAAACCATACCAAAGCGGCGGTTAACTGTCAAGCAAGTGCGGTTTAAGGGAGGTAGAATATGCGGATTGCCCAAGGTTACAAACTAGTCGCAACTATAATTCTGGTTTTCGTATTGACTCTGGTAGGATGTGGTACGCCCACACCTACTCCTACTCCTACTCCTACACCAACGCCTACTCCCACACCTACTCCCACGCCCACACCCACGCCTACACCCACGCCTACACCCACGCCTACACCCACCCCAACCGGGCCTTATGGAGAGTTAAGGGTTGCCACGCAAACTTTCGGGAAGGAAGTCTTCGACCCGGTGAGGGCAGGCTCTACGGCGGTTGAGAATGTATTGCCGCCCATCATGGAATACTTGATAAGGATGGACGCGGACGAAAAGGTGAATTTGGGTATAGCTGAGAAATGGGAAGTGGCTCCCGACGGCATGTCCTGGACCTTTAATATACGTAAGGGCATCAAGTGGCATGACGGCACTCCCCTCACGGCTAAGGACGTCAAGTTCAGCATGGAGGCTTATACCGCCAAAGATGCCGATGACCCGGAAATGAGAGATGCGCTGGACCGTGTAGAAATCATTGATGATTACACCGTTCGCGCCTACACTAAAACTACGCAACCTTACTTTTATCGCTTTATGAACTTCCAGCCCGGTCAGCAAGGGGTAATAATGCCCAAGGATTACATCGAGAAGAACGGCATTGCCAAGTTTAATGCTAATCCTATGGGCAGCGGACCGTTCAAGTATGTTACCCATACCGGTGGGGACATGATTCAGTATGAAGCGGTAACTGAGCACTACCGGCAGGTTCCGTCCTTCAAGAAACTATCCGTAATACTGGTCCCGGAGGAGACGACGCGGGTAGCAATGCTAAAGACGAAAGTGCTGGATATCATTGATATTGGCGTAGACCAGGTTCGTAGTTTGGAAGACGCAGGCTTTAGGACGGGGATTGTACATGGCAGGCAGGCTATGCTTCTGCTCTATGGCGCTTATGACCCGCGGGCGAAAGGAATGCCGATTACCGACATGAAGGTCAGGGAAGCACTCTCTCTCGCCATCAATCGGGGTGAAATGAACACCACCATGATTAATGGTAAGATGCAGGCCCCGATGCCTCCGGCAATGTGGCCAAACCAACCGGAAATTGATGTGCCTTACTGGAAAGAGCAGTCCGCGAAGTATTACCGCTATGACCCGGAGAGGGCGAAGCAGCTTTTGAAAGATGCCGGCTATGCCAATGGTGCCACCGTAAAATTGTATTCCCTGATTGCGGGCGGGACTCCTTACCTGCAAAAAATGGCGGAAGCCATCCAGGGCTACTGGTCAAAAATCGGGGTCAAAGCTGAACTGGTTGTCATCGAAGAGGCGGCTTTTAAACGCATTAAGTACCCTCTTGCCGATGAAGCAGTTGGTTCAGCTTGTATGACCAGCGTTGGTGGTTACCCCCAACCCCCACGTGGTCTATCAGGTTACTTTTATAAAAATGGCGCAAACAACCTGCTTAATACGGACCCTGAAATGGAGAACCTTATTACGAGTGCTTACGCCGAGATAAACGCAACCAAGAGGGCTGAAATAATCGCCAAGGCTTTACAGAAAGCGATGGATTCCCGTGTGTTTGATGTGATTGGCACGGTGCCTTCAATGGCTGGTCTGGGTCCCGCCGTGGACATCACGTTCCCACCATCAAGTCGGACAACAATCAGGCACTTAGAATACGTCAAACACCGGAACTAGAGACGCAAATCCATATTACCGAGCACTCACTCAAGCAGTGCGTGCTCGGTAAAACCTTTAGCATATTCAGCACCTCCGCATAGGAATATACGGAGGTGCTTGGTGTAGTATCTGCTAATGTTCTATCTGGATAACACCAGAGGGAATGGGAACGCTGCCACTGAAATGATGGCATCAAGCAGCGTGTTTCTCCGAAAGGAAATTCCGCGAAAAGATAATTATCAGGCGCACTAAAAAGAGAGGAGGCTACCACCAATATGGATAAAGAGTTGATGTTCAAGAGACTATTCTCGCCAATACAAATAGGCAAAATGACGCTGAAGAACCGTATCGCCATGGCGCCTATGGGGACGAGTTACTGCACCAAAGACGGTAACGTTACCCCGATGATGAAGGACTTTTATGAGGCCCGTGCCAGAGGCGGGGCAGGCTTAATCATCGTGGAGAATGCCGCTATTGACTTCTACCGGTGCACGCAGTCGGTCAACCGCCTGGCGATTGATAATGACCTTAATCTTCCGGGATTAAGGGCTCTAGCGAATGCGATAAAAAAGCATGGTGCCAAGGCTTGCATCCAACTTACTCACATGGCCAAACAGGCAAGGTTCGACCTCACCGGTTTTCAGCCTGTTGCCCCCTCGGCAATTATTTATCCAGGGGATTCTACTCCCGCGAACAAATATGTAATGCCCAGAGAAATAACTGTTCCGGAAATACATGAGGTAGTCCAATTATTTGCTAGAGCCGCCGTTCTCGCCAAGAGAGCCGGCTTTGATTGCGTTGAATTACACGCGGCTCACGCTTATATATTTGCTGAATTTTTGTCTCTCAATAGCAACAAGCGTAAAGACGAATACGGTGGTAGCCTTGAAAACCGGGCACGATTGTTGGTAGAAACACTGAAAGCAATACGTGAGGCTGCCGGTGAAGATTATCCGGTATGGGCCCGTTTCAATGGGGCCGAATATGGTGTCAAAGACGGTTTCACTCTGGACGAGGCTAAAGCTTTAGCTAAGATGATAAATCCACTTTCTGATGCCATGCATATCAGTGCCTTCGGTTATGGCAAGTACTCATTGACCACTAATCCCGATACTCCAGGGGAATTGATTCCTCTGGCTGCTGCCATTAAAAAGATAGTTACTGTACCTGTCATGGGTGTTGGCAGGCTGACTCCAGAATACGGAGAGCAGGCAATCAAGGATGGTAAAGTTGATATCATAGCCGTTGCCCGGCAATTTCTCGCCGACCCGGACTTCCCCAACAAAGCTCAAACGGGAAAAATTGAAGACATCAGGCCATGTATTGCCTGCTACTCTTGCCATGACATGAGCCGTATCATAGATAAAGGCGTAATTTGTGCGGTAAATGCCACCGTCGGCCAGGCGAGCGGGTTTGATATTAAACCGGCAAAAAAGACCAGGAAAATTGCGATAGTGGGTGGCGGACCGGCAGGAATGGAGGCGGCCCGCGCTTTGACCCTGAGAGGTCATAAGGTAGTCCTTTTTGAAAAACAGGGCCGTCTGGGCGGTCAATTGAATCTGGCCATAGTGCCGCCTTATAAACGGGAAAGAATGGAACCACTGATAACCTACTATTTAACCCAACTCAAGAAACTTAATGTAGAGATAAGGTTGAATACAGCCGCAGACGTTGCCATTATTGAAAAACAGAAACCAGATGCCGTGATTCTGGCAACAGGGGTTATACCGTTGATGCCTGAGTTCCCCGGCGCCGACCCGAAGAAAGTCTTCCTGGCTGTAGATATTCTGGCGGGTAAGGCTAAACCCGGCCACCGCGTCGTCGTTGTTGGCGGCGGCTCCATCGGCTGCGAGACCGCCGAATACCTATACGCACAAGGGCATGATGTAACTCTGGTGCGCGGTAGGAGCGGCGTGTCCGAATTGGCTACGGACCTTGGCTTTAGAGATAGGATAAGATTCCTCAATAGGCTTACCACATTACCTATCAAACTTCTTGCCGATTACCATTTGGGAAAAATCCAGAAAGATGGCGTAATCGCTATCAACAAAGCAAATAATGAGCAATTTATCCCAGCCGATACCGTGGTTGTTTCTGCGGGGTCACGACAAAACAATGTTCTCTTTACGCCACTAAAGTTGAAAGGCTACGAAGTCCATCTCGCTGGGGATTGCTGGCGTTTAGGGAGGATAGCTGAAGCGGTAAGTGATGGCTTGAGACTGGGTTGCATTTTATAGTCCTAATCAGTAAAGAAGTTAATTTGAAAGGGGGAGGTAACCAGCGGAATGGATAAAAAACCCGCTTTTACGAAACTATTCACGCCGATTAATATCGGCCCGATGACGTTGCGCAACCGGATTGCCATGGCGCCAATGGGGACGCGGTTTGCCGCGAAAAAAGGCTTGGTCACGGAGCGAATGAAGGATTTCTACGAAGTGCGGGCCAGAGGCGGCTTCGGCCTCATTATTGTAGAGAGCACCGATATTGATTATTACCGCTGTGCCGATAATCCCTACTGTCTGGCCATAGATAACGACCGGACTCTGCCGGGATTGAGTGAACTGGCTAAGGTAATCAAAAAACACGGCGCTAGGGCCGCTATACAGATAACACATCATGGCAGGCAAACCAATCCTGCTTTGACCGGCTTTCAACCGGTAGCGCCATCGGCAATTCCTTCTCCTTCAGGGGTCATGCCGCGAGAGTTGCGTATCGCCGAAATACCGGAGATTCTCCATCTTTACACACAAGCCGCTACCCGCGCCAAAAAAGCTGGTTTCGAGGGCATTGAGGTGCATGCCGCCCATCGCTATCTCCTGGCTACCTTCCAATCGCCCCTCAACAACAAGCGCAAAGACCGCTATGGGGGGAGCCTCGAAAATCGGGCCAGACTACTGATTGAGGTACTAAAAGCGATACGTGGCGCTGTTGGCGATGATTTTCCCCTCTGGGCCCGTATCAATGCTCTGGAGTTTACTGAAGGTGAAGCGGGTCTGACGCAAACCGATTCCATAGCCATTGCCAAGATGATAAGCGAAGTGGTGAATGCAATACACATTAGTGCCTTCGGTTACGGAAAGTACGAACTGGCGCCACAGCCTGAGGACCCCGGGGGATATTTGCATTTTGCTGCCGCCATTAAGAAAGCGGTCAAAGTGCCGGTCATTGCCGTAGGCAGACTCACTCCCGCTATCGGGGAGCAGGCACTCAGAGATGGCAAGGCAGATATCATTGCCATTGGCCGGGGGACGTTTGCCGACCCGGAGATACCAAACAAGGCATCGTCGGGAAGGGGGGAGGATATCATCCCGTGTATCACCTGCTACCATTGCCATGACGTCAGGGATATGCCAAACGCCGCCGTGGAGTGCGCCGTTAATGTAACGACGGGTAAAGAAAGGGAAAGCGTACATCTGTTGAAGCCGGCGAAGAAGATTAAAAAGGTGGCCGTCATCGGTGGTGGCCCGGCAGGCATGGAGGCAGCGCGCGTCCTGGCTTCACGAGGCCATAACGTAGTCCTTTTTGAGAAAGAAAGCTCTTTGGGCGGGCAGCTGAGGTTAGCCATCGTAGCCCCTCACAAAAGGGAAAGAATCGAGCCTCTGATAACCTATTACATAACCCAGCTCAAAAAGCTTAATAATGTGGCAATCAGACTTAATACCGAAGCTGGTATCGAAGTCATCGAGAGTCTACAGCCTGACGCGGTGATTCTGGCTGCCGGGTCATACCCGGTTATTCCGGAACTGCTTGGAGCCGACCAGAACCATGTGGTTATTGCGCATGATATTCTGGCGGGTAAGGCCCAAGCCGGCCGCAAAGTAGTTGTCGTCGGCGGTGGTTCCATAGGTTGTGAAACTGCCGAGTACCTGTTTGAGCAAGGCAAAGAAGTAACCCTAATCCGGTTCAGAGCGGGTGTTTCACAACTGGCCACTGATTTGGGAAACAGAGACAGGTTCAGGTTCCTGGCCAGATTCACGGCGCTGCCTATAAAACTCTTGACGGATACAAGCTTTAACCAGATTAAAAAAAGTGGCGTTATCGGTATTACCAAGGAGAACAGGGAGCTACTTATCGAGGCCGATACTGTGGTCATATCGGCGGGGACGAAGCAGAACAATGGTCTTTTCTCCCCGCTGAAGGCCATGGGTTTCGAAACCCACATCGCCGGGGATTGCTGGCATGTAGGCAGGATAGCCGATGCCATAGGTGACGGCCTAAGACTTGGTTGTGCTATCTAGCACCAAATATCAGGCGAGGAATAAATATTGAAAGGAGAGAGTTATTATGGATAAAACGCAAGCAAAATTTGTTGATTATGCGGCAAATCTAAACTATGCCAACCTTACCCCGGGGGCCATTCATTCTGCCAAGAGGAGCATCATAGACTCGGTAGGGTGCGCCATCGGGGCATTTGACTGTGAGCCGGCCAAAGCCGCCCGCGCTTATGCCTCACAGGTGACCTGCAAAAGACCGGCTACTCTTTTTGGTACGAAGATTAAAAGTTCCCCTGATTTGGCTGCTTTTGTGAACGGCACTATGATACGCTACCTCGACTTTAGCGACGACTACTTTAGCAACAGCAATAGTGAGCAGGGCGGCCCTCACCCCAGTGATAGCATTGGCGGTATCTGGGCGGCTGCCGAGTCGGCTGGTCGGGATGGTAAAGCCTTGATATTAGGCACCACGTTGGCTTATGAGGTAGACGGTCAGCTCGTGGACCGCATGCTTCTTGACACCAAGGGCTGGGACTACCCTATATGGCACGCCATCGCTACATCGTTGGCCGCAGGGAAGGTGATCGGGCTATCTCATGAACAATTAGCACACGCCGTTGCTATCGCCACTGTTTCCAATATCTCCACCCGGCAGGCACGGGTGGGCCAGCTTTCCCACTGGAACCGCTGTACCGGACCTAACGGCAGCCGCAACGGTCTCTTCGCCGCGCTGGTGGCCAAGGATGGCATGACCGGCCCTGATGACCCCTTCGAAGGCAGAGTCGGTTTAATGAAGCAACTCAATTGCCCCTTTGAGTTGGGTGTCATGGGAGGAGAAGATGGTACTCCCTTTAAGATGGAGCTTACGTATTATAAGTATTTCCCGGCAGTATACCAGGGACAGATACTCATCTGGATGGCCTTTGACCTTCGTAAGCAGGTCAAGATGGAAGACATCGCCTCGATTGATGTCTTTATCGATGGGCAGACGATAAATAAAGGCGTCTTCAATCCAGAACGTTACGAACCCAAAACTGCGGAGAGCGCCAATCATAGCCCCTATTACATTATCGGGGCAGCTTTGAAGGACGGCGAAATTACCGAGAGAACGACGGAAGAAGCTAGATTTCGTGACCCGGCAATGCTGGCATTCATCAAGAATATCCGTGTCAAGGAAGACCCTGCCTATTCGGCTGGTTTCCCCAAGAATATTAACTGCCGCTTTGAGGTGGCATTACGCTCTGGGAAAAAGATAGTGGTGAAAAGGGCCGACCCGAAGGGGCATCCGGCTAATCCGATGACCGACCAGGAGATTAATGATAAGTTCTTTAACCTGGTCGAGCCTCGTTTCAGCAGTAAACAACAAGCAAATGCCTTGCTTGACCAGCTCTGGAATTTGGAAAAGTTGGATGATGTCAGCAAACCATTTGCTAATATGTTAGTAAAGGCGTAGCAGCATAGGACAGTAAAAAGGCTCAGAAGTAAAGCTAGCTGAGTGACTAGTTTACCGAGCTTGTTTAGAAAAACAAGCTCGGTAAACTAGTATATGTGTTATTGTATTTTTACGTCCCCCATATTTTCAACTTTGCTTATTGCAGCATCTTGCTATTTGTTCATGTCCTTAGATGTGACTAACCATCCCCATAGTAGTATGTTGTCGTCTCCCGAAATTATATTTAACTCTTGGTCCAGGTAAAACGGTCTAATTAATGAGACTGCCTTTGCCCCTGTGCCGTATTTAGGCAATGTTCTGCTATCGTCCACAATCTTGTAATTAGCCGGTGCCTTATTCTCAAAAGTGAATCTAGCTACTTGTGCGGTAAGGTCGTTCTTCGGCCCATCTCGTAATCCCACTTTTTCGATGGGGGGAGAAGTTACGGTTACCACCTTTTTGGTACCATTATAGACCTCACCGAACCAGTTCGTTCCTGTCCAACCACGTATGTTCAATTGGACACGGCTATCGTTGAGGTCCGGCCTAGCCCCATATGGCCAATCGTGGAAGGTTGAATTGTACACTCTAATGATGAGAAGTGGTGGATTCCCCCCCATAAAATCGGCAAGAGTCTGGTCTGCTTTTTTCAGTGTACTGGATACAATAACATCTTTGGGAAAGCCCGGCACATGGCTGTACCAGAAAAAGTTGAATTCTTTCTGGTAGACCGCCGAATCAATTCCCCCCATAACGTTCCAAGCCAATAGCGACTCAACTGACGATAAGAAAAGGTCCCCCTGAGCTTCTATATTCGCCTTGTACTTTTTGATGGCTTCGTCTACCACTACGCTTGGCCGCTCCTGGGCGTGATACTTCTCTACCAGCAGATTGAGCGCCGCAAGCTGAATTCGAGCAAAGTAGCCGAACTGCGTCTCAAGGGAGCTATATTTGTCGATGCCCCAGGACTTCTTAATCTCCATTCTTCCGTAGAGGTCAAGCAGACCTTGTGTGCCGGCACCGCTGGGCAGCAGCGCATTGTGTATCTGGGTGATAGCTGTTTTAACCTTGTTTTCATCAATAGAATCTATTATTCGCTGCGCTTCCTCCCGTTCCTCCTTAATCTTGGGGTCTAATTTGCCGGCGGCCATCGCTATTTCATCCTGCATCGTTTGAATGTAGGCAATTGGGTCGCCCAGT
>ORJL010235866.1_pt1 | contig 31615 bp, 29 predicted proteins | sample 1779941 | NCBI WGS metagenome assembly ORJL01 (sample SAMEA104232317, study PRJEB22302) | groundwater metagenome | biome: forest; feature: aquifer; material: groundwater | place: USA | collected 2011-08-07 | depth 5.8 m | reverse complement strand
GGTGGGCGCCTGGGCGCTTGGCGGCCTGGCCCTAACTCTCATCTCGGCAGCCTGCGCGCAAGGAGTCTCGAAAGAGGCGGTAGCGAGCAAGGACCAGGAGATCACCGCGCTTAACGGACGGGTGGCAGCGCTGCAACAAGACGCCACCTACTGGAAACAACTGACCGCGTTGTTCCCTCCCGTCGAGCTGCGCAGCATGACCGATCATCGCGCCTACATGTTGCCCAGCGGAGTCCTCCTGGCGCTCCACTTTGACAACATGAACCTCAATGAGGCCAAGAACCTGAATTGGGTGGCGCTGGGCATCCCGGGCAAGTTCTGCAGGGCCGACCAGCAGCGCATAGAGAAGGAGTTCGGGAGCGGCTTTACGCACTTCCATGACCTCAAGAACGATACCCACGGCGGTAACCCCGGCGCACAAGGGGTCTGGTTCGCGCACATCGCCGTGCGGGACTTCAGCTCCCCGATGTCAGGGGGCGCAGTGAAGGCCGGCGTCGACACGAGCTTTATGCCCACAGCAGCTCCAGCTTGCTAGGTGGCCCCGCAAGAGCGGTGGACGAAGGTAGGCTGGCGAAGCAGGAGGAGGTGAAGTCAGTGTGGACACTGAGCCACGGCGGGCGCGCCCCGCCCCCTGTTTCTGAAGAGCGGGCGCGTCTGGCGGCTGCTCTCCGCGACTGCGCCATTTTTCCGGGTTTGGACCATCGCCGGACGGTTGCGCTGTTGCTCCGGCAAAAGGAACACCAAACAGGGTGGAGCAGTACCTAGGGAGGAGACGAGATGGAGTTCGAGTTTGGAAAGGCTCTAATCGGTGGGCTGATAGGGACCGTCGCCATGACTATGGTCATGTACATGGGCAGCATGATGGGCATGAAGATGGACATGCCCATGACATTGGGCACCATGTTGCTACCCAGAGGCGGGGCCGCCTGGGGTCTGGGCCTGATGGCCCACCTTATGATGGGCATGGTCTTTTTCATCATCTACGCCGTCCTCTTCAAGGCCTTTGGTATCCAGTCCGGCGTGATTGGCTGGAGCGCCCTCTTCGGGGCGGTCCACAGCCTGGTCGCGGGCATCGCCTTCGGTATGATGCCGGCGCTGCATCCCAGGATGGTCAGCGGCCCGGATGCGGGCACTGACCGTGTCCCCGCGCCCGGCTTCATGGGCGCTAAGATGGGGCCGATGGGGCCGATGGGTGTGGTCGTCGTGCATGTCGCTTATGGCCTAGTGGCAGGAGCCATCTACTCGGCCTAAGGCTACAGGCAAATGGAATCAATGCTGGCCTTTGAGAAAACAGCAGTGCCGGTGGGCAGCGCACAAGCACGACTACAGTGTTCTCCGCTCCAGTCGCTTCATCTTGGTGGACCGGCAGGGCCGGGTGCGCGCTCTTTACGACGGAGTCGTACACTGGGACGAGCAAAAGGTCATGGGCGAAATCCGCGGCTTTTACAGTGATAGTCAGCCGTGTAATCGATTTCCAACGATGGCGAGGGGGTAGACGTTGATCCGGATAGGCATGTCACCTGACATAGTTCACATTGGTGGGCTGATGATCACCTGGCACTCGCTCATCTCCGCTCTCTCAGTGGTCCTGGCGGTCTATTTGATCGATCGTTGGGGGAAGAAAGCGGGACTCCAGGCCGGAATGGTGGGTTCTGTCGCCACCTGGGCGATTCCCGGTGGGATCATTGGCGCTCGGGTGGTACACGTGATCGACAATTGGGGTTTCTACTCGGCCAATCCAGGACAGATCATCGCAGTCTGGAACGGGGGGATCGCTATTTATGGGGCGATTGCCGGCGGCGTTGTAGCCGGGGCAGGCTATGCGCTGTGGAGGCGCTACCCGGTGGGGAGGCTGTTAGACCTTTCTGCTCCTGCATTGATCCTGGCCCAGGGTGTGGGGCGGATCGGCGACCTGATCAACGGGGAGCACTTTAGCACCCCTAGCGACCTGCCGTGGGCGGTGGTGTATACCCATCCTGCAAGCCCGGGGTTTGGGTATCAGCCATCCCATCCCGCGGTCGGCTATGAGATGCTGGCCGACCTTGCACTGTTCGGGGTGCTGTGGTCGCTGCGTGACAGGCTACGGCCGGAAGGCGCTCTCTTCGGTCTCTATGCAGCGCTGTATGCCACCATTCGACTGGCCTTTTCTCCCCTACGCATGGATAGCAACACCTATGCGCTGGGGCTGAGCCAACAGGGATGGGCTTCGGTAGTGGTTCTAGCGGGAGCGTTGATCTTCCTTTTCTATCTCAAACCCAAGCTTAGGAGTGCCCTGTGGGGATAGCGTGGCCCTGGCTTGGGTGGACAGGCATTCTGATTGCTCTGGCCGTGGGCTGTTCGTCGGCACCTGTGAACCTGCCGAGCGTGGCGCCGTCGGCAGAACCGGCCAGCGCAGCCACGGCCGTAGCTGACGCTACCCCTGCCACGACTGTGCCGAGCCTCACCGCCAGCGCCCAGGCTACCGCCTCGCCCAGCCCTATGCCGATGCCCACGAGGTCGCTCCCGCCCACCGCTACCATAGACCCAGGGGTGGCGGAGGCCCTGCGCGACACCACGTTCCCCGCTAATTACTGGACTAAGACCAACTGGAAGAAGCGCACCGTGGACCTGCGCGAGATCACCTCTGGTGGGCCGCCCCCAGACGGCATCCCCGCCCTCGATGCCCCTAAGTTCGATTCCGTGGCTCAGGCCGACCTGTGGCTAGAGGCCCTGGAGCCGCTGGTGGTCGTCGAGCTCAGGGGTGAGGCCCGTGGCTATCCGCTTCAGATCCTGGTGTGGCACGAGATCGTTAACGACACCGTCGCCGGGGTGCCGGTGCTGCTGACCTTTTGTCCCCTGTGCAACAGTGCCATCGCCTTTGAGAGGGCGATGGGCAGCCAGGTGCTGGACTTCGGCACGACCGGCAACCTCCGCCAGAGCGACCTGGTGATGTACGACCGCCAGACCGAGAGCTGGTGGCAGCAGATCACCGGGGAGGCTATCGTCGGCGATCTGGCGGGCGCGCTGCTGAGGTTCCTGCCCGCGGCCATCGTCTCTTGGCAGGACTTCAAGGACTCCTTCCCCCAGGGCAAGGTGCTCAACCAAGAGACAGGATACTCTCGGGCCTACGGCCTGAATCCCTACGCCGGCTACGATCAGATCGGCTCCTCGCCGCTCCCCTTCTTCTTCAAGGGGCCCCCTGATGGTCGCCTGCTGCCCAAGGAGCGTGTGGTGACCGTAACCCTGGGCGGCAGCGACGTGGCCTTCCCATATACCTGGCTGGCCCAGGATCGGGCAGTGAACTATTCGCTGGAGGGGCTGGACTTTGTCGTGCTCTACGAGCCCACGACCCGCTCGGCCTTGGACGCTGACCTGATTCGAGAAGGCAGGTCGGTGGGTTCTACAGGGGTATTCAAGGCAGTCCTAGACGGGCGGAAGTTGACCTTTGAGGCGGCTACCCCCTTCCCCGCCGCCTTTAAGGACAGGGAGACCCGTAGCACCTGGAACATCCTGGGGCAGGCGACAGGCGGGGAGTTGAAGGGCAAGCGCTTGGAGACCCTGGTGCACGGCACCTACTTCTGGTTCTCCTGGGCAGCCTTCAAGCCCGACACCATCATCTACGACGGCAGCCGACGCTAGGGCATGGGTTTTGGCACGCAATACTTCCTGGGACGGGGAGTTCGGGAGTCACAGGGAGGCCGAACTCCCCGTTCATGCTGCCCAGATAGGGGCACCCCCCAACATAACCACGCGGCGCCATTCTACAGATATTGGTGGAGACGGGGGAGGCTCTACCTCCCCGAACTCCACACCTCGCCCCTCATTATCCCTCACCGCGTAAGACCTGAGTGGGGTGCCTACACGGTGGCATGGGCTGCATAGTTCGCTGACCTCTTCAGGCGTCGCCTTCCCGAAAGGGGAGAGCGATGCGAATCAGGAAAGAGGGGCATCTTCTTAGTGGCCAAGGGGCAGACCACTCGGCCTGTCGGTTGCTTCAGGCCCTGTTCGGCAGCACAGCGCATGAACGCTTCTTAGAGATCCGGCCGCTGCCCACAGGACTAGTGCAGCAGAGCCTGCGCTTCTTCAGGCTTCGCCAACTACAGCGGCGCGGCTTCGATCAAGCCCTACCCCTCCACCTTGACGGGCGAGCAGACGTTTACTTCGGCGTCTGCGCGAGGAGACGCGCCGGGGGGAAGGCGCGTGACGTTGCTGTCGCGACATGCCTCTGGAGCGACCTGGACGGCGGTCTACCGAACCCCTGGCCGCAGTCGGTGCCGCCTGCGTCTGCCTTGGTGGAGACTTCCCCTGGAAAATACCAGGTCTACTGGATGCTGAGCGAGCCGGTCCCTGACCTGGAGCTTGTGGAACGGATGGTGAAACGCCTCACAGCGACCTTGGGAGGCGATCCTGCCGCCACGGATCGAGCCCGGGTATTGCGCCTGCCCGGCTTCCGCAACCTGAAGTATAGCGACCGCCCCGTAGCCCGGCTTCTCGAACTGCATGAAGAGCGCCGCTATTCAATCGCCGCTGTGGAGTCTGCGTTACCGCCTGTCGACGCAGCGGCACAAACTCCGGTAGCTGGCTACTCGAACCGCACGCCGGGGCCTTTCGATGCCCACAAGGGCGGCGACGATGTCCCACAGGTCATGAAGGACGAGGTTACCCAGGAGCTCCTCCGCCGTGGCGTGGCGCCTAACTACGATGGGCGGCTAGCCGGCCCTTGCCCGTTCCCCGGCCACACAGGGCAGAATCAAAACAACTTCTACTACTCGCCGATATCCGGTCGGTGGTGGTGTTTTGGGGAACATCACCCTGGCCGGAGAACCGACAAGGTCTGTGCCGCTGGGACGACATGGAGCCTTTGGGCAGTCCTCTTCCCCGGCCGGAACGCCCCGGGACGCCGCGAATTGTCCACATGTTCCTCCCTTAACAGCAGCTCTAGAAGGGGGGAAGATGCCGACAATTCGCACCGCAGCCCTTACGCGCCGCCAGTGCCTGCGCCCCTTGAGGCCCTGCGAGAGGCCCCGCGGCATAAGCGGAGCGCCGCCCTGCTGCGCTCTGTAGGGGAGTCGAAAAAGGCTGTCGCCGAAGCTAACTGCGGGGTGCCGATTAAGGGCAAGTGCCAGGCTCATGGCGTCGTGCGTCAAGGACGCGCTAGCGGCAAGACTCCCTGGTGCGCTGGCTGTAACACCGAGACCTCGGCCAAGTACCTGCACACCTTCTTTCCAGAGGGCAGCTACAGCATCCTCCGGCTTCAGCGCCACCTGGGGCCGCAGGAATATGGCTCAGCCAAACTGGAGCCCGGCACCTGTGTGATGGGCCCCAAAGACGGCGACGGCATCACCGCGCTCATAGTAAAGGAGTTCCAGACCGCCTCCGGGCACTTTAGGCGTGTTCAGCGCCGCTTCCCCTTCGAGTGCCTTGGCTGGCACTTCGCCGTGGGCCAAGGCCCAGACGGCTTGTGGGTCGAGTTGCAGGTCCTGGTCCGGCACGGCGCTGACACCAATCGGGTGCTGGAAGAGGTGACCGGCGGGACACGGAAGGCTGCCCTCTTCGAACCCCACGCAGTCATTAGGTACGACTACCCGGAGAGTGAGCGTGAGCAGCTTCGGCGCGATTGGGCCGGACTGCTCAAGTGTGCGCTCCTCAGACTAGAGGACGATGCGCTGTTTGGCCCGATCTTCTTCGCCTTAAAGGGCAAGCAGCTGTCGATGGCCTATGGAGATCTCCGCCAAGCTCTGGAGCACGGCCGGGAGGAGACCCGAGCGCAACAGGAGGATGTCCAGAAGTGCCCGGTGGTGGAAGAGGACGGCAAGGTCTGCGGCCTGAGGCTTGAGTTCTTCTTGGACGTTGAGGACAAGCACCCCATCAACCCGGTAGTTCACCGGCAAATTCCACAGAAGTGAGTGTCCGCGAGGATGCCCGCAGCGACACAACCCGCGTAGACGGCTCACTATGAGAAGACGGTGAGGCCGGCGACCGGGGGGCTGGTCAAAAGTTGAGGGACCTGGGGCGTAGACCGGCACAGCTAGTCGCGCGTGCGTGTTCGCAACTTTCAGAGGGGGGGTCGGTGACAAAGGGGGCTTCCGCCGACATTCGGGACCGTATAGTGGAACTCCGTCGGGTTAGAGCGGATGAGCCAGATGGGGCTTGAGCCAAGAAAGGTGTCCTGATGGCGACTCCGCACCCTACACCAACAAAGCTCCGTGTCCTGCGCGGCAACCCAGGGAAACGGCCCTTGCCTCAGCACGAAGCCCAGCCCAAGCCGCGTCTTCCCCAGGCCCCGGTGTTCCTCTCGATGGAAGGGAAACGGGAATGGACGCGGACAGGTAAGCGACTCCTGGGCCTAGGGCTTATGACGGAGATCGACACGGCGGCGCTGGCGGCATATTGCCAGGCGTGGGGACGCTGGAGGGGGGCCGAGGAGAAGCTGAATGAGTTCGGCGTTGTTATCAAGGTGGGGGCCTCGCTTCAGGTGTCGCCGTATCTTTCCGTGGCGAATAAGGCTATGGAACAGATGACCCGGCTATTGATTGAGTTCGGCATGACTCCCAGCAGCCGTTCCCGCGTGTCTGTTTCCGATGCACAGAAGGAGGACCCGTTTGAGGAAATCAGGCAGGGAGCGAGAAAACATGGGTGACGTGCGCGCGAATTGGAGGGAGGAATGGGAGCCGGACCTTTGCAGCAGCCGATCCGAATCGAGCAAGTGTCAGTGGCCACCCTTCGCCCTGATCCGGCTAACCCTCGCCGCATCAGCGACGAGGAGCTGGAGTCCCTGACTCGCTCCATCCGTCAGTTCGGCCTTGTCGACCCCATCATCGCCCGGCGTGAAGATAAGACCGTGATAGGCGGCCACCAGAGGCTCGTCGCTGCCCGGCGCCTGGGTATGAAGACCGTGCCGGTGGTCTTCATGGACGTCTCCGCCGAGCAGGCTAGGCTGTTGAACATCGGCTTGAACAAGATCTCCGGCTCCTGGGACCAGGAGCTGCTGGCACGGCTGTTGGCCGACCTCCAGGCTGTCCCTGGCGTGGACCTGACGCTCTCCGGGTTCTCCGACGACGAGCTGCACAAGCTGCTCAGGTCCCTGGATGCACGGGAGAGACGGGAGCGGGTCGAACAGTTCGATCTCGATGCTGCCCTGGAGGAAGCCACCCGGCAGCCGCGGGCGAAGCGCGGCGACTTGTGGCTCCTGGGCGAGCACCGCCTTCTCTGCGGCGACAGCACGGACCATAGTACACGCTCGCGGCTGATGGGCGACAACCGTGCTCGGATGCTGCTCACCGACCCCCCGTATGGGGTGGACTATGAGACGGCGGGCGACAACCCGCGGTGGCGGAAACGGAGCCGGCCTATCGCCAACGACGCCCTGGGCGAGGACCAGGGGAGCTTCTGGACCGCGGCCTTCCGATCATGGCCGGTGGAGGGCGACGTCTACGTTTTCAGCCCCTCCGGGCCGATGATGCTGCGCCTGCAGCGGGCGGTGGAGGCAGCAGGGATTCCTCAGCACCAATGGCTCATCTGGGTCAAAGACAGGTTGGTCTTGGGGCGGTCCCACTACCAATACCGCCACGAGCACATCTTCTACGGCTGGCGCGAGAAGACTTCCTGGAATGGCAGCAGGAAGGAGGACTCGGTGTGGGAGTGCCCCCGGCCAGGAGCATCGCCGGAGCATCCCACCATGAAGCCCCTGCCGATCCTGGAGCGCGCCATCGAGAACAGCTCCCAGCCGGGGGACGTCGTGCTCGACCAATTCCTGGGGTCGGGAAGCACGCTCGTCGCCTGCGAGCGGACTGGCCGGGTGTGCTTCGGGGCAGAGCTGGAGCCGGTCTATTGCGACGTTGCGGTGCGGCGCTGGGAGGCCTTCACCGGCCGAAAGGCCCGGCTGGCCGAGGAAAGCAAGGGCTGATGGGACGCACACTATTGCCAGCTCGTGTTGGGCCGGCGGCGCCCACCCTGAGAATCTGGGCGAAGTCTGGCCTCCTGAACCTGTTGACTTCCCTTCCCTCCAGAGTGAGTAGTGAAGTTGCAATCCGAGGAGTAGGGTCTCAGGAGGTAGCACATGGCGATCGCAGATCGGAAACTGGAAGTCGGGACCAAACTGGTGGCCCGCTACAAGAAGCAAGACCACCACGCGGAGGTGGTGGCCGGGGAGGAGGGCAAGCTCCGCTACCGGCTGGAGGACGGGCGGGACTTCAAGAGCCCCTCGGCGGCAGGGACGGCCATCACGGGCGGGGCCTGCAACGGCTGGGCGTTCTGGTCGGTCGACGGAATGGCGGCACCGGAGGCCCAGGACGCGCCTGTGGGGGCCCAGGAGCCCCAGGCCCCGGCAGAGGCCCAGGCTGCCCCAGACGAGGCCCCTGTGGCGGCCCCGAAGAAGGCCAGGGCCGCCAGGGTGCCCGTGCCCAAGCCACAGCCCAAAGCCAAGGGAAAGGGCCGGGGCGTCAAGGGGCGTATAACCCGGGCGTAGGAGCAGGTGTCGATCGAGTCGCAGTCCGCGTCGCTGCAGCGGGCTCCCCACTCGGGGGGCCCGCCTCGTCATGGGCTGGACCACCATGCCCCTGACCAGCAGAGGAGGTCGATGGTGGTGAGCCTACGGACCTGCCAGCATCGCTCCGAGACTGGGCGCGCCTGCGGCGCAGCGCCTTTGCGGGAGGGTGGGTACTGTCTTATGCACGACCCAGACCATGCCGCCGAGGTTCAGGAGGCCCGCCGGCTCGGCGGCCTGCGGCGCAAGCGCGAGGCGACACTCTCCGGAGCCTACGAGTTCCAGAGCCTCGTCACCGTGGGCGACATCAGGCGTCTGTTGGAGATATCGGTGCTGGACACGCTGGCCCTGGACAACGGAGTCGCCCGCAACAGGACGCTGGCCTACCTCGCCCAGGTAGCCACCAAGCTGCTGGAGGTGGGCGAGATCGAGGATCGTCTCCAGGCCCTGGAGTCCTTCAACCGCCGCCGGGGTAGCGACTAGGAGCGTCCGATGACCAAACATGATCAACGGATAGGGAAGGTGCTCGATGATATGAGCCCGGAGGAGAAGGCCCGGTGGTACATCGAGGGGCCCTACCTTGGCCACGATGTGACACCCGCCGAAGCGCGCCAGCTCCTGGACAGGATGAAGCCGGAGGAGGGGCGCCGCTACAACGCCTACCTCCGCCGCTGGGACCGGCTGAGGGGCAACCTGCGGAACCTGCTGAGCATGGTCGTAGAGGTCAATGGCAAGCTGCTCGGGCGGGACCGCATCCTCTGGTACTGCCGCGGCGTAGGAGACTTGGAGGAGGACCTGGTGTTTTCCAGCTCTGCGAAACCGCTACTGGTCGAGAACCCCAACCTCAAACCTGGTAGGCCCCTTGAGATTTGCACGCTCCTCGCCACCGTTCGCCTGGGCGTGTGGGGAAAGAGGCGTATGCCAGTGGGAAAGAAGCCCGGAGTAGAGCTGACGGCGACTGCGGAGCAGATACTGGATGCTCATGCCGGATCTATCCGTGAGTTGGCGGCGGAATGCAAGGCGCTGGCGCGCTATGTAGAGGAGGAGGCCCGGGCCATGGGCATGGGGACCATGGAGACAATGGCGAGAGCTGCGGTCCAGCGCCTGATCCAGTACGACCGGCCCTTGCTGCGCGACATCATGGCGGGCGTGGAGGGGAGGCCGCCAACGGGGGCGGTGTTCCCAGTCGAGGAGCGGTGGGCCCTGGTCTGGGAGGAAGTGGAGGAAGACGCCGAGACCGCCCGGCGCGTGCGAGAGGACCCTGCGAACTGGCAGCCGCCGTCAGTCGACCCCATGCTCGGGGGGCGGTCCTTGGCAGACCTCTACCGCGAGGCGGTGGGCGAGGCCTTTTCCTCTCCGAGCTAGGTAGACAGCGAGGAATCAAGCTGGGGCGCGGCGGAACGCCTCGCGCAGGTGCTCGTCTAACCCCAAATCCAGGACGGCATTCGCTGCCGAGGAGGCTGCCCACAGTCCCATGTAACCCACGTGGAGGGCGGCCTCGGTATGCAATGGTTCTGGGCCCAAGTTGATCGAGGCCCGACCATCCTTGGAAAGCGTCACGTAGTCTCTAGCGGTAACGACCGCTGAATGAATCATGTCCGAATAGACCGAGTAAACAACTTCATACCAGTGGCTTAACCCTACTTCGGTAGCCATCTTGCGTAATGACTTGCCTGTCCAGTACGTGCTTTCGCCGCTGATGGTCTTACGCCTCCCCTTCCGCTGCTCCTCGATGGCAACAGTCTCAATCGCCTTTTGTCTAGCAACCTGGTCTCTTCCATATCCCTTGGCCTGCAACCGTTGATACTTCCGCACCTCGACTCGTTCGTGCTCTAGGTAGAACAAGGCCCTCCCGGGCCAGTCCTTACTTATCCAGGCGGCGTTGATAGCAAGTTCCAGCAGCGATCTTGCCAGAACGCCAGCGTCTGGGCCGTATCCGCGCTGCGCGAGAAGTAACAAGGCCTCATGGGTTTTGAGTGCTTTGACAGCAAAAAACAGCAATGGCAACGCGGCGCGCTCGACCAGTCGACCGTTCAGTGCCACGACTGCGGGGCCCAGAGGAGTTCTCAGCTCCTCATTAAGTCGGATCAGATCGAGTACGGATGGCACCTGGAGGCACCTGACCTACATCCTAAGGTCGGACTTGGGTGCTAGTGTATTCTAGGCACAGAAAAGCCCTATGCAACTGTTGCCTCGTAATCTAGAGCGCGCGGTCCATGGTCCCCGGCAGAATCGCTCCACAGCGTTCAAGCTATCTGGTTGGTCGGGATTTGTTGCAATGGGAGGGTGAGATCATGCGAATTCCCGGTTTGCCAGCAAGCGTTGGCCGATCCGAGATCCCCTCTCGGACGCCGCCTTCCATCGGCGCTACGGGCGCGGCTGACGCTGCATCTCCCACTGTGACCCGAAGGAATAGGTCGGCTCCATGACTATCTGCACAGTGGGGATGAAGGACCGGCCAGTCCAGTCCTGATGTAAGCCCATGGGCGCCTCGTTGAAGATGCGCGCATCCATCCTCTTGAGAGTCGCAGAGATACGGGGCCTGAACCCCATGCGCCCCAGCACATCGTGTTCCAGGTCTATGCCAGGGGCGATTTCGATCAGTTCGACCCCCGTCGCGGTGAGCTGGAAAACGGCGCGCTCGGTGACAAAGAGCACCTGCTTCCCCATCGCCCAGAAATCCCTCCCGTTGAACGTCACCTCATCCACCCGATCGACGAAGCGTGGCTGTTTCCCCTCGCGCACGATGCGGAGTTGGCCGCTCTTAGCCTCGACCTCGAGCCCGTCGGCAGTAAAGGTGCCAGAAAAGATGACCTTGGGTGTTCCCTGGGCGATGTCCATGGCACCGCCAGGCCCGATAATGATGTCGCCGATGCGGTGGAGGTTGTTATTCCCTTCTTTATCAACTTGGCCGAGTGCTAGGAAACAGGCATCCAGGTTGCCGCCATAGTAGTGGTGGAACAGTGCCGTGTAGTCGGGCATGCAGGTAGGGTTGATTACCATGGGGCCGGCCAAGCCGCCGTATTCACCGTGGATGTTGCCGTGCTCGATTGTGAGGGTGTACAGCGGCTCCAGGCCCTCTTCCCTACTGGCCGGCCCCATGCTGGATATGCCGACGCCGGCGCCCACGTTGATAACGTCGCCCGGCCGCAGCTCCAGGGCCGCCCGCCGCCCCGCGAGCTTGTCCGCGCTCAGGGGGTGCACGACGATAGGCGGGTCGGGGACGCGCACGCTGCCGGTGGCCCCCTCGATGTAGCGGTCGGGGTAGGTGGCGCTCTGGGGCTGGTTCGGGTCTACCACCACATAGTCCACCAGCCAGCCCGGCACCAGGACGTGGCGGGGATGGATGGCGCCCTTGCGGCCCCGGCGCTTCCCCTGGGCGATGACGATACCACCGCTGCTCTTCGCCGCCTGGGCCTGGTTCAGGACACCCAGGCTCAGAGGCTCCTCCTCGTAGCCAATGTTGCCGACCTCGTCGGCGGTCGTGCCGCGAATAATCGCCACGTTGATGGGGAAGCCCTTGTACCAGAGCCACTCCTCGCCGCCGAACCCCCTCACCTCGATGAGGTCCTCGGTCGTGCGGGCGTTGAGCTTACCCCCTTTTTGACGCGGGTCCATGAAGGTGTGCAGGCCAACCTTGGTCAGGTAGCCATTGCGCCCAGCGCCGATCTCTCGCAGCAGGAAGTGGCCCGTCGCCAGGGGGTAGAGGTAGGCCTCCACCTTGTTGGCTTTGACCAGCGCCACCAGCTCCGGCAGGGGCAGCAGATGGCTTTGCACGATGCGCTTGAGAAGACCTTCATGGACTAAGTGATAGAATCCCGCGCCAGCGCCTGTAGGCGTGGGGTCGTACCAGAACAGGTCACGGGGATGGCCCTCGTTCAGGAAGCGGGCCTCGATGGCGCTGACCACCAACTCGGGCATCATCGTACCGAAGATGCCCGAGACCGTGATGGTGTCGCCGTCGCCGGCTAGCGCGGCGGCGTCTTGCGCCGTCACGACCTTCGCGACCATGGCGGCCCTCGGCCTAGTCGCGCGGCGCCACGATGTTGATCACCGTGGAGAAGGTGCCCGAGGCGCCGCCCATGCTGTGGGAGAGGGCCAGCCGCGGGTTCTTCACCTGGCGCGGCCCCGCCGTGCCCGCCGACTGATGGTAGGGCTCGCACAGGGCCTTCAGGCCCGTGGCGCCGATGGGGTGGCCGAAGCATTTCAGGCCGCCGTCGGTGTTCACCGGCAGCTCGCCCTCGCGGTCGAAGAAGCCGGCCCGGAAGTACTCGTGGCCCCGGCCGTGGGGCGCGAACCCTAGGTCCTCGCAGATGACCAGCTCGTTGACGGTGAAGGCGTCGTGCACCTCGGCCGTGGAGAGCTCCTTCACCACGTCTTTGATGCCCGCCTGGGCGTAGGCGTTGCGCGCCGCGGCCAGGTTCTCCTCCACGTGGACATAGTCGTAGGTGGGGAGGATGGTGTTGGAGCGGTCGCCCACGGCCAGCGCCGACGCCTTCAGCAGCACGTAGTTGTCCTTAATGCGGCGGGCGATGTCAGGGCGCGTGATGACGCAGGCGGCGGCGCCGTCGATGTTGGCGCAGCAGTCGTAGAGGCCCAGGGGCCAGGCAATCCAGGGGGCGTTGATGTACTGATCCCAGGTGATCTCCTTCTGGAAGGCGGCCTTGGGGTTGAGGACGCCATTGCGGTGGTTCTTGATGGCGATGTGGCCCAGGGTCTGCCTGAGCTGCTCGAAGGTGAGGCCATACTGGTGCATGTAACGCACGGCCATGAGGGCGAAGTTCATCGGCGGCGCCGTGCCCCCATGCACCTCTGAGCTTCCCAAGCCGCCGGAGTCGCCGATGCCGGTGGTGCCGGCGTCCTTCATCTTCTCGACGCCCGCTACCAGCACCATGTCGTAGAGACCGCCGGCGATCCATGCGGCGGCGTTGCGGAAAGCGTCGGCTCCGGTGGCGCAGGCGTTCTCCACCACCGTGATGGGCATCATGCCCGTCTTCAGGGCGTTGGAGAGCCGCTGGGCGCCGTTGATGGTGCGCTCGATGCCCAGAAACCCGGCCTGGATGTCTTTGAGCTCTACCCGGGCGTCAGCCAGGGCCTCGTTGCAAGCATCGATGAGCATGTCCTCGATGCTCTGGTTCCACAGCTCGCCGGTCTTGGTGACCCCGAAGCCGATAATTGCGACCTTGTCCTTGAAGCCCTCCACGCGCCTTCCCTCCTGCGCTATTCGGCGTCCCGCTCCGTGCCTCGCCCGTTCGCCACGAACTACTGCCGCCAGGTTATAAGGTCGAAGCGGCTGGGCAGGCCCGGCGGGTAGCGCCAGTCCACCCGCTTGCCGATGGCGTGGTTGTCCACAATGGCGTAGAGATCGATCACGTAGGCCTGCTCGTGCAGGTAGCGGTAGTACTTCTTCACCGCCTCGGCGTGGGCCTTCGGCTCGGCGGTGCGGTCGGCCTCCGCAGCCAATGCGTCCAGCTTGGGGTCGCTGGCGAAGCCATCGAGAGTGCTGCCGAAGCCATTGGCACGGGTGTCGAGGTAGCCGAAGTGGTGGTTCAGGGGGTCCAGGTGGACATTCCAGGAGCGAATGAAGGTCATGGGGTAGGCGGTTCTGTTCGCCCACCTCCGGATGAGGGCCGTCACCTCGAGGTTAGTGAAGACGGCGTTGACGCCGACCTCCTTCAAGTAGTTTACGAAGGCCTCGACGGCCAACGGCGCGGGGGCGCTGGCCTGGTAAGAGTAGACATTGAAGGGCGTGGTGAAGGGATAGTTTGCCTCCCGCAGGAGCTGCTTGGCCTTCTCCGGGTTGTACTCGTATTCCGTTATGTTGGCCTCGTCGGCACCGGTGTGAAAGCTGCTGAAGGGCCCCTTGACGGCCACGCCTGCCTTGCCGGCAATGCGCTCCACGATGGCCTTCTTGTCCACGGCGTGGGCAAAGGCTCGCCGTACCCTTACGTCGCGGAAGGGGTTGGGGAGGTCGGTGTCAGGGATCTTCTCGAACATGGCCAGGAAGTGGATGACCACCTCTTGGCCCGAGCGCACGCCCAGGACCTTGGCCCCTGCCATGCGCTCCACCTGGGGCAGGTACTGGGGGGCGATGGACTCGGCGATGTCAGCCTCGCCCGTGAGGAACATGGCTATCCGCGTGCTGTCCTCGGGGGCGATGCGGACCTCGATGCTCTTGACGGGCGGGGGCCCGTTGAAGAACTGCTCGTGGGCCTCCAGGATGACGACGTCCGCCGCCCGGCGCAGCGCTAGCTTGTAGGGCCCCGCGCCGACGGGGTTCTTGTAGAACTCATCGAAGCCCACCCGCTGGATGTAGTCCTTGGGGTAGATGCTCAGGCCGCCGCTCTGCTCGGTCTTAAGGATCTCCTCCAGGAACCAGGAGTTGGGGCTGGGCCAGACGATGCGGAAGCTGTCGGGCCCCACCTTCTCCACCTTCTCCGCTACGGGCTGGCGACCGGTGGGCTTGGCGGCGCCCGGCTGGATGGGGTTCAGGTACAGGTCGTTGAAGCGGAAGACCCAGTCGTCCACAGTGGCCTTGGTGCCATCGTGGAAGACCACGTCGTCCCGGATGGTGAGGGTGAGGGTCTTCTGATCCTGGGAGAACTCCCATCGCTTGCCCGCCCAGGGTATGAGCGTGCCGTCCAGGGTTATTGAGGTGAGGCCGGCGTTCAGACTGCTGATGAAGGGGTTGTCGGGCCCGCCGGCGCCGCCGGTTGGTTGTACGGTGTTGGTGCGGCCCATGTCCACGGGCTTGGCATAAATGATCTTGCCGCGGGAGGCAGTGACCAGGGGCGCGGTCGTGGGGGTGGGGCGGGTGGGTGTAGCGGTAGCCTGGCCCGCCACAGGGACAGGCGTCGCCGGGGCGGCGGAAGCGCTGGTGGGCGTGGGCGCGGCCCTGGCAGTGGGCGTGGCGGTGGGCGCCGCGGCGCCGCCGCAGGCCACCGCTAGCAGGGTCAACGCCACTACGCCTGTCCTTACGCGGTGGAGCGGACGGAGGCTGGACTTACGCATCTGCTCTCCTTATGAGTCGCAGGGCTATTAGCGCCAGGCGATGAGGTCGAGGCGGCTGGGCAGGCCCGGCGGGTAACGCCAGTCCACCTTGGGGCCGATGCCGTGGTTGTCCACGATGGCGTACAGGTCCACAACGTAGGCCTGCTCGTGGATGTAGGTGAAGAGCTTCTCGAAGGCCTGGGCCTGCTTCGCGGGGTCTACAATCCGGCGGGCGTCGTCCCATATCTTGTCCATGGCGGGGTCAGCATAGAAGCTGGTGCCCCCGTCGCTCTTCATGTACGAGATGTAGTGGGCGGTGGGGTTGGGATAGACATTCCAGGAGCGCACGAAGCTCATGGGGAAAGCTTCCTTAGTCCGCCACAGCCGGATCAGCGACGAGACCTCCACCAGCCGGTACTGGGCCTTCAGCCCCACCGCCTGCAGGTAGTTGGTGAAGGACTCCACGGCCTGGGGCGCCGGGGCGCTGGCTACGTAGGCGTACACCGGGAACTGGTAGTCCATGGGGAAGTTAGCTTCCTTCAGGAGCTGCTTGGCCTTCTCCGGGTTGTACTCGTATTCTTGGATCTTGTCCGGCACGGCGCCCAGGTGGAAGGTGCTGTAGGGGCCCACCACTGCTACCCCACCGCGGCCAGCGATGCGCTCCGCAATCGCCTTCTTGTCAGTGGCGTGGATGAGAGCGCGGCGCACCCGCACGTCCAGGAAGGGATTGGGGCGGTCGGTGCCAGGGATGGTCTTGACTGCCGTCTGGATGTTCATGACGACTTCCTGGCCGGAGCGGACGGTGAGGATCTTGGCCCCGGGGACCTTCTCCATGTCGGACAGGAACTGGGGGGCGATGGACTCGGCGATGTCCGCCTCGCCGGTGCGGAACATGGCAACCCTAGTGGTGTCCTCAGGGGCGATGCGTATCTCGATGGTCTTGACCGGCGGGGGTCCGTTGAAGAACTTCTCGTGGGCCTCCAGGATAACGACGTCAGCTGGCCGGCGCTGCGCCAGCTTGTAGGGCCCGGTGGCAACAGGCGCCTTATAGAAGGCGTCGAACCCCACTCTCTCAATCACTGCCTTGGGGTAGATGTTGATGAGCCCGCCCGGAGCCTCGCTGTTCATAAGTTCCGCCAGGAAGGTGGGGTCAGGCTCGGGGAAGGTGACCCTCACCGTGTCAGGCCCGGTCTTCTCGATGCTGGAGGGGAGAACAGGGCGCGACCCCGATGGCGGGACCGACCCGGGCACTATGGTGTTGAGCCAGAGCTTGTCCAGGCTATACACCACGTCGTCCGCGGTCACCGGCGAGCCGTCGTGGAACACCGCGCCCTTGCGGATGGTCACGTCGAGCGCCTTGTCGTCGGAGCTGAACTTCCAGCCGGAGGCCAGCCAGGGGATCAGTTGATTGTCCAAAGTCCGCGCGGTGAAGCTGGCGTTCAGGCTGCTGCTGAAGGGAGTGTCGGGGCCGCCGGCCGAGCCCGCCGCCGAAATGGTGGTGCTGCGCCCCATATCCACGGGCTTGGCGTAGACGATCTTCCCACGCGAGGCAGCGCCCGGGGCTGGGGATGTGGGCGTGGGCGCCACGCGGACAGGTGTGGCGGTAGCCTGGGCGGACGCGGACGTGGGTGTGGGCTGGGCACCGGGCGCCGTGGTAGGCACGGGCGCGGCCCTGGCAGTGGGCGTGGCGGTGGGGGCCGCGGCGCCGCCGCAGGCCACCGCTAGCAGGGTCAACGCCACTACGCCCGTCCTTATGTGGTGGCCCGGCCGGAGGCTGGCTCTATGCATCTGCTCTCCTTCTGAACTGCAAGGCTATCAGCGCCAGGTGATGAGGTTGAAGCTGTTGGGCAGGCCTGGCGGGTAGCGCCAGTCCACCTTGGGACCGATGCCATGGTTGTCGACGATGGCGTACAGGTCCACCACATAGGCCTGCTCGTGGATGTAGGTAAAGAACTTCTCGTAAGCCTGGGCCTGCTTGGCGGGGTCGGCGATCTTGAAGGCGTCCTCCCAGGTCTTGTCCAAGACTGGGTCGGCAACGAAGCTGACACCACCGTCGCTCTTCATGAAAGAGACGAAGTGGCGGCTGGGGTCGGGGTAGATGTTCCAGGAGCGCACGAAGCTCATGGGGAAGGCTTCCTTGGTGTTCCACAGCCGGATTAGGGAAGACACCTCCACTAGGCGGTACTGGGCCTTCAATCCCACCGCCTGGAGGTAGTTGGTGTAGGCCTCCACGGCGGCGGGCGCCGGAGCGCTGGCAACGTAGGCGTACACCGGGAACTGGTAGTCCATGGGGAAGTTGGCATCTTTGAGGAGCTGCTTCGCCTTCTCGGGGTTGTAGTCGTAGTCGGTGATCTTGTCCGGCACCGCGCCCAGATGGTAGGTGCTGTAGGGGCCCTTGACGGGGGCGCCGGCGCGGCCCGCGATACGCTCCACGATGGCCTTCTTGTCCACGGCGTAGCTCACGGCCTGGCGCACCCTCACGTCCTTGAAGGGGTTGGGGCGGTCGGTACCTGGTATCTTGTCCGGGATGGTCTGTATTTTGATGACGACCTCTTGGCCGGTGCGAGTGCTGAAGATTTTGGCTCCCGCCAGCTTTTCCAGGTCCGGCAGGAACTGGGGGGCTACGGACTCGACGATGTCGGCCTCGCCGGTGCGGAACATGGCCACCCGCGTGCTATCCTCGGGGGCGATGCGGACGTCGATGGTCTTGACCGGCGGGGGTCCGTTGAAGAACTGCTCGTGCGCCTCCAGGAGCACGCTGTCGCCAGGGAGACGCTTGACCAGCTTGTAGGGTCCCGCGGCAACCGGCGCCTTGTTGAAGGCATCGATGCCCATCCGCTCCACGGCGGCCCGGGGATAGATGTACCAGCCCTCGCCCGCGGAGGAGAGGGTGTTGAAGGTCGCCGTCAGGAAGAAGGGGTCAGGCCGCGGGAAGGAAACACGGAATGTATCAGGGCCGGTCTTCTCTATCGCCGACGGTAGGACCGGCAGAGTGGGCTTGTTGACGCCGGGCGTAATGGGGTTCAACCAAATATTCATGCTATAAAGCACGTCGTCCACGGTGATCGGCGAGCCGTCTTGGAAGACTGCGCCCTTGCGGAGGGTGATGTCTAGCACGGTGTCGCTGGAGCTGTAGGCCCAGCTGGATGCCAGCCAAGGTATAAGCTGTCCGTCCGCTCCCTTGTTGGTGAGGCCGGCGTTGATGCTGCTGGCAAAGGGCGTATCGGGGCCACCGGCCCCGCCCGCCGCTGCGCTGGTGGCGCGTCCCATGTCCACGGGCTTGGCGTAGACGACTTTGCCGCGAGAGGCAGCGGCCTGGGCGGTGGGCGTGGGTGCCACACGGACGGGGGTGGCTGTGGCCAGGGTGGCCGCCGATGTGGCCGTGGGCTGGGCGGTGGAAGTGGTGGGGGTGGGCACTGTGGTCGCCGGCCTGGCAGTGGGAGCCGCCGCGCCTCCGCAGGCCACCGCGAGGGCGAGGGTGAGGGCCGTCGCCGCCCCCATATACCGGGAGCGGGACCAGGGCTGGGGCCTAGACGTACCTGTGGGCGTGCGCATAGCTCTTCTCCTCCATTTGGCTAGATTACGCTGGGATGGCACCGGGGGATTGCACCGCGGCGGCGAGGACCGCGCTAGGCAAGGAAACGCTTCTTGATCTCCAGGTTGATGAAGGTCTCGGTCTGGGCGATGCCCTGGATCTTAGCCAGATCGTTGCGGAGAAAATTGTGGAGATCGCCCGCCGTCTTGAACATGGCCCAGATGAAGATATCGTAGCGTCCGGTGGTGGTGGAGACGAACTGCACCTCGGGGCGGGCGGCCAGCTGCTCCGTCACTGCGTCTAGCTGGTTCAAAGGGACGTCCATGGCAATGAAGGCCACGGCGTTGTAGCCCATCTTCTGGGGGTTGGGGATGGCGGTGAGCTGCACCACATCCTCGGCCACCAGCCGCCCGATGCGGCGGCGGACGGAAGCCTCGCTAATCCCCAGTTGCCTGGCGATCTCAGTGTTCGACTGGCGGGCGTTGCGGCGTAGGATGCCGATGATGTCGAAATCGACCTTGTCGAGTAGCTTGCGCGCAGGGATAGGGGGTCTCCTCTCTCGGACGCGTGGTGGTATTACATCTCATGGCGGTGTGTTTTGTCAAGCACGGCGCTTCGTGACGAGACGCGACAAGCCCTGGGGGGCGCGTACCAGGACGACTAGGGCCCGAAGGTGAAGGCGAAGGCCGCGAAGGCCGGGGAGTTGGCGTATATCTTCAGCTCTCGGCTGGCGAGCTTCTGGTCCTTCACCAGGCTGTACATGCGGGGCTCGCGGACCACCAGATAGCTCTTGCCGTCGGCCTCGATGACCACGTCGTCACCCTTCGCCGCCGCCTCCATGGGCGCGCCGTCCAGGGTGATCAGGGAGCGCAGGCTCTCGCCCATCAGGGACTTGAGCACCAGGTTCACGCTCCGCGCCGTGTACTTGAGGGCGATGTAGTCTTCGTACCCTGGCGTCGCGCGGGCGTGCTCCACGCCGTCCTCGGCGATGGTCCAGTTCCCCTGGAGGTAGAACTGGTCACGGAAATGCAGGCCGTAGTCGTGGTAGCTGTAGGGGATGTCAGTCTGGTAGCCCTCGGGATTACCCAGATAGGTGTAATAGGAGCCCCGCCCGTGCCCCAGGTAGAGCTCAATCGTCACGTCCCGCAGGACGGAGTTGTCGTACTCCCCCTCCCCACGCGGGATCGGGCTGCCGAGGGCCACGACGCTGCCAGCCTCCCGCAGCAGCTCCTGAATCTGCTCCTCGGTCTCCGCGTAAGCCCCTTCGCCGAAGTGGCGGTAGCGTATGTAGCCGTCCTTGTCGATGAGGTATTTGGCGGGCCAATAGCGGTTGCGGAAGTTCCGCCAGGTGGCGAAGTCGTTGTCCAAGGCCACGGCGTACTTGAGGTTGAAGCCGTCCACGGCCCGCTGGACGTTGGCCAACTCGTGCTCGAACTGGAACTCGGGGCTGTGGACGCCGATGATGACCAGGCCCCGGTCGCGATAGCTGGCGTCCCACTGCTTAATGTAGGGGAGGGTGCGGACGCAGTTCACGCAGGTGTAGGTCCAGAAGTCGACCAGGACCACCTTGCCCCGCAAGGCGGCGAGGGTCAGGGGCTCGGAGTTCAGCCAGGCGTGGATGCCCTCCAGCTCCGGAGCGTCTTCGGCGCCATCGGGACGGGGGGCACGAGTTGGCTGCTGGGGCTTGCTCTCGCCTCCCGCGGCACTGCTGGTGGGTGTGGCGGCGCCTACAGGGCCCCCAGGCACGGTGGCCGTGGGCAGGGCAGCGCCCCCGCCCGACGCCGACGAGCCGTCCCAAGGCCGCTGGATCGCCAGCACGGCGGTTGCGATGGCCGCCATGGCCACAACCAAGACCAGGAGACGTAACCTGGCACTCATGCCTCGTCTTGACTCCTTCCGCTACCCCAGCTTACGTCCCTGCCCCGGCGCCGGCTCTCCCCCGTCCGTTTCCGCTACAATGAAGAATAGGGCAGATGCCCGCCGGAAGAGACGGAGGTGAGGGTGCCAGGCAAGCTGACTATCGAGATCGAATACTGCCACCCCTGCGACTACCTGCCGGAGGCCACCCGCATGGGTCAGGAGTTGCTCTCCGAGTTCGGCTTGAAAGTGGCCGAGCTGCGACTGGTGCCCTCCGGTGGCGGTCGTTTCGAGGTCTCTCTCAACGGGAAACTGCTCCATTCCAAGCACGAGAGCGGCCAGTTCCCCAGCTCACGGTTGGTCATCGACAAGATCAAGGAGCAGCTCCAGGCCGGGGCCGTCTGAAGGCCCATCTGCCATTCTAATACCTCCCTGCAGAGATGAGCGTCACCGGACTCCGTTCGTGGTGAGCCTGTCGAACCACGGGGCCTCGCCCTTCGACAGGCTCAGGGTGAGCGGGTTTATCGTGATAGCCTTTTCTGCAACCAGGTATTAGCAGCCCTTCAGCGGGACCCCAGGAACTGCGCCACCACCGCCGCCGCGATGGCCGTCAGGAAGATGCCATCGAAGGCCCCGGCCCCTCCGATGCTGACCACCTGGGCCCCCATGCGCCGGATCGTCCCAAGGTTCAGCAGGTCGACGCCGATGAGGGTGCCTAGCGCTCCGGCGATGTAGGCGACGGGCGCCGCCTGCTGGCGGGCCAGCAGCAGGGCGAAGCCCACCGCTATCAGGGGCGGTATGAAGAACGGCACGCCGATCCCCACGCCCGGAATCGGCCGGGAAGATAGCCGCGCCGCCAGGGCTACCACTGCCACGCAGGCCAATGCCGGGACCAGGGGCACGCCCTTCCAAAAGAGGTAGCCTGAGAATACCAGCGGCACTATGGCGCCCCCCAGGTTGATGGCCAGGATCTGGCGCTGCACCGGGGGCGGGCGGTAATACATCAGCCCCAGGCGCCCAGGCAGCCGTTCGCCCGGGGGCGCCCGCTGGAGCGCCAGGGGGAAGTTTACAAGACCGCCGAACAGGGAGAGGAGGAATAGCACGAGGGCTCCCGTGGGGGTGAGGCCGAGTTGCTGGAAGGAGAGGGTTACCAGGTTGGCGAAGAGCGCGAGAAGCAGGAAGGGCAGGATGACGACGCCCAGGACGATCAGGGTCAGGCAGCCCAGGCCGGCCAAGGGTGGCTAGCCTTTGAGGACTGACTGCTCTGGGTCCAGGAGCCGCAGCAGGCCCAGCTCCTGCCGGGTGGGCGCCGCCAGCACGGAAAGCTCGTCCGCTACCTGGAGGCTCCGCCAGCCGCAGTTCTCCCGCAGCGTCCGCACCTGCTCTTCCAGGGAGCTCTCAGAGGAGCCAGGGAAGAGCGCCGTCAGGGTGAAACGCTGGTCACCCTCGCGTTTGACGAAGGTCCCCCGATCGGAGACCAGGTGACGGGTGTTCTCCCCGGGCACCGTGATGTAGTCCACCTGCTCCACGTAGCGCCGGGTCGAAAGCGGGGCCATCACCAGTATCTCCTGGGCTCCGGCGGCGATGTCCGGCGCGCCCCCGGCGCCGACCAGGTACATCCCGTTGGCCAGGCGGGTGGAGTTGAGGTTGCCGGCGGGGTCTACCTGGGCCGCCCCGAGGGTGCCCAGGCAGCCGCTGCGGCGACCGCTGAGCACCGCCCCGTAGACATCAACGGTGCTGGACAGCATCTTGGAGCTGCTGACGTTGGCATAGGAGTACATGCCGGGATAGCCCGGCGCGGGGCGATAGCCAAAGTCGCCGGTGCCAATGACCAGGTCGACACTCAGCCCGCGCTCTTGCAACAGGAGGTAGGCCAGCCAGGACGCTAGGCTGGTAGTCCCGATGCCCGTCAGTATGGTAGAGAGCCCGTGGCTGCGCACTAGCTCTTGGATGCTGCGCGCGGCGGCGATGACCATCATCTCGGTGGGGCTGTAACCCTGGTCCAGGCGAACAGCTTCCAGCCCCTGCTCCACCGCCTGGCGCCAGCCGGAGGGCTCTGCCAGGGCCCGCAGGCGGCCCAGGCGCTCCTCTCCCAGCCGTGCCAGGTAGCCGGCGTGGCTCCGGGGCTCCAGCACCCACTCTTTTACCCAGCCCTCGTAGCTGGCGGGCTCCTTCCAAGCCTGCCGCTGGGCCAGGAAGAAGGGTAGGTCTTCGCCGTAGCCCTGGAAGTCGGGCAGGCCGTTGCCCATCAGGGCCCGCGGATGGGCGCCGAAGGGCGCTTGGGCCACCGCCCGCACCCTGTAGCCCGGTATCGTGACCTGAGAGGCGTGGCGGCGCAGGAATTCGGTGGTGACCAGGCGCTCGCAGGTGACGATGACCCCGTCACGGGCGGCCCGGGCGCCCCAGTAGCTGTCGCCATCGGCGGGTATGCCGATCGCATTGCCCGCCGGGTCGGCCGCCCAGGCGTGGACGAGGGACAGATCGGGGGCCAGGGCCTTGACCAAGCCTACCGGAGCTTCGCCCCCGAAGGGGTCGGCGATCTCCTTGAAGGCGCTGGCGTTCTCTTTGGCCATGGTAGTGCCCAGGAGGGAGCGGGTGGGCAGGAACTCCAGCCCCAGGGCGGCGGCCTGGAGGCGCTGCAAATGAGTGTAGAGGGACCAGTTCTCGAAGCGTACCCCGTCCTTGAACGCCCGCTGGACGATGGGGCTGGGACCCGGTGGCAGGTACAGGTCGGCGTAGATGCTGGCCACCATCGTCTCCACCAGGCCCCCGTGGAGCAGCGAGAGGGCGTGGTCACCCACGGCACTCATAACCAGGGTAAATCGGGGGTGGCCACCCCACCACTGACGAGCCAGCTCGCACAGGGCCGCCCGGGCGTCGACGCCGATGTGAAGGGCCATGCCGGGACGGACGTGGCGGCGCAGGGCCTCCTCCAGGGACGTGACCTTGGAGGGGCCCTCGTTCTCCCTAGGGGCGAAAGGCCCTTGCAGCAGGGCCTGGATTTCAGAGTCCATGCTGTTATATCTGGCCCGGCGCCAGGTAGTTGACGGAGCGGTCGGCCTGCTCCTGGCCGCAGACGGAGCAGGCCACGTAGGCGCCGTCGGCCTGGCGCAGGTCGGCGTAGAACTCCTCGCTGAGGAGCTCGAGCAGCTCCTGGCGGCAGGCGGGGCAAGCCACCACCTCGTCCAGGCTGGTGTGTCCGTGGAGCCCTGCGGCCATAGGCCACCTCCATACTCTGGGCTTCGTTGTGTTGGGCACCGGCGGTGAGGCCGCCTCGATACTACGCCCCAGGTGTCTGGCGGTCAACGGGCTGAAGCCTACCGTGCCTCTCCTGCGGCGCCCCGTGGCCACCTGCTAGAATAGCTCCCAGCGAAGGCGGTGCCCATGCCCATCTTGAGCCGCGAAGCTATTCTGGAACGCCTCCAGGCGACGCCGCCCCTGCTGGAGGGGCTCTTGGACCCCGAGGCCCAGCTCCAGCCCAACGGCGTCGATCTGACCCTGGCCTCTCTGGCCCGCATGGCGACGCCCGGACGCCTGGGCGCCACCGATGCCGAACGCCTCCTGTCGAAGCGTTCGCTCCTGAAGTTCGACGGCGCTGGCTGGGCGCACCTGGCCCCCGGCCCTTACCTGTGTGTCTTCAACGAGGCGGTCCACCTGCCGCGGGACTTGATGGCCTTCGGCCGCACCCGCTCCAGCTTGCTCCGCTCCGGAGTCAGCCTCCACACCGCCGTCTGGGATGCGGGCTACAGTGGACGCTCCGAGGCGCTGCTGATGGTGTACAACCCGGAGGGGGTGCATCTGGCGCACAACGCTCGCATCATGCAGATGGTCTTCTTGTCCCTGGACCGCGAGACCAAGCGGGGCTACGCGGGCCGCTTTTCCCGGGAGAACCTCGGAAGGCGGGCACCAGAGTAGAGATGGCGGCGGCCCGCACCCTTATTGGCACCTGCGGCTGGGCCGACCCCACCCTCATCAAGAGTGGCTTGTTCTACCCCAAGGAGGCCCGCACGGCGGAGGAGCGGCTGCGCTACTACGCGGCGCACTTCCCTCTGGTGGAGGTGGACACGTCCTACTACGCGATACCAGCGCTGAACGTGGTGGAGGACTGGGCCCAGCGCACGCCTCCCGGATTCGTCTTCGACGTCAAGGCCTTTGGTCTGCTCACCGGCCAGCCGACGCCGCTGCGGGCGCTGCCGCCGGAGCTGCGGGAGGAGTTGCCGCCGGCGCTGAAGGAGAAGGGGCGTTTCTATTTCAAGGACCTGGACCGAGGCTGGCGCCGGCGGTTCTGGGAGCTCTTCGCCGCCGCGGTGCTCCCCCTGGAGAGCGCGGGCAAGCTGGGGGCCGTGGTCTTGCAGTTCCCCCAGTGGTTCGTGCCCGGCAAGGAGTCCCTGGAGCAACTGATCGAGTGCCGGGAGATGCTGCCACAGCACCGCCTGGCGGTCGAGTTCCGCAACGGCTGGTGGCTGGGCCCGCGGCAGAGTGAGGAGACCCTGGCCCTCCTGCGGGACCTGGGCGCCAGCTACGTCTGCGTGGATGAGCCCCAGGGGTTCAAAAGCAGCGTGCCGCCCCTCGCCGAGGCCACGGCCCCGCTGGCGCTGGTGCGGCTCCACGGCCGCAACGCCGAGACCTGGCAGAAGAAGGGGATTACGGCGGCCGAGCGTTTCAACTATCTCTACCAGCGCGGCGAGCTGGAGGAGTGGGTGCCCCGGGTGCAGGGGCTGGCGGAGCAGGCGCAGGAGGTCCACGTACTCTTCAATAACTGCTACTCCAACCAGGCCGTGGTCAACGCCCAACAGATGGCCGAGCTGCTGGGAGCGCCCCTGGGGCCGGGCCCCGCGCCGGCGCCTCAGGGGCAGGCGCGGCTGGTGTAGGTCACCCCAGGGCCGAAGGGCGTGGAGCGGGCAGCACCACGCTCCTCAGCCGGGAGCTGAGGAAGTCGATGACAAGCACCACCACCAGGGTGACAAGCAAGGCTGTCGTGAGGCTCTGGTACTGCAAGAGCTGGACGTACCCTAAGATATAGAAGCCTATGCCACCCGCTCCCACGAACCCCATGATCGCCGAGGCCCGCACGTTGTACTCGAATACGAACAGTAGCTGGCTGATGATGGTGTTGGCAGCCTCCGGAAGCAGGGCGTAGCGCAGAAGCTGCAGCCGGTTGGCCCCCACGCTGCGCACGGCCTCCGTCACCTCCAGGTCCACGCCCTCGAAGGCCTCGTAATATAGCTTCCCCAGGAACCCCAGGGTATAGAAAGCGATCCCCAGCGCGCCGGCCCGAGGCCCCAGGCCGAAGGCGACCACGAAGATGATGGCCCAGAGCAGGGAGGGCACGGTCCGGACGATCCCCAACAACAGCTTGAGCGGGAGAGTGACGGCGGGAGGGAAAAGCGTCCTGGTGCTGGGCAGGGCCAGAGGGAGGGCCATGATGAACCCTAGCAGGGTCCCGACGAAGGCGATCTGGATGGTCTCCACCATCGCCCCGGATACGGCGGGAAGCACCTCCCAGTTGGGAGGGAACATGGACGCCGAGAACGTCGCTACGTTCCTGGTCCCGTGGCTCCAGCGTCCGGTATCGAGGAGGCCCATCTTCCCCATCGCCAGGAGGGCCAGCGCCCCGACTAGCAGATGGGGAAGCCAGGAGCGGAGCCACCTCATTGCATCAGCCCCCTGAGGACATCCAGGTTTACCTGAGAGGCCGGGCCCTCGTGGACCTTCCGGCCGTCGCGCAAAACGATGGCGCTGTCGCCGTAGCTAGCCACTAGGTTCAGCTCATGAGTGGTTATGAGGAACGTCACCCCTTGGCTGGCGATCCCTTTCACCACGTCCATGATCTCGATCGCCCGGGGCGTGTCCAGCTGGGAGACGAACTCATCCGCCAGGATCAGGCGTGGGTTCTGCATGAGGGCGCGGGCGATGGCGACCCGCTGTCTCTCGCCGCCGCTAAGGTTGTAGGCCTTCTCGCCCAGCTTGTGCCCCAGGCCGAGGGACTCCAGCGTGGCGACCGCTTCCTCCACTAGCGGCCGCGGGAAGACTTGCACCAGGGACGGCAGGGTGCCGACGCGCGCCAGGGTCCCCACCAGGGCATTCTGGAGTACGGTCAGGTTGCGGACCAGCCCCAGGGTCTGGGGGATGTAGGCCACCTTGCGGGCTAAGTCCTTCCCGGCGCTTCCCTTCAGGCCGGTCCTCAAGGCGATCCCGAGCACGGTGACGGACCCTGCTTGCGGCTTGATTAGGCCCTTGATGCTCTTCAGAAGCGTCGTCTTGCCGCTCCCGCTGGGACCCAGGACCATGCACAGCTGGCCGGCCGGCACGTCCAGGCTGATCCCCTTCAGGACAGGCCGCTTCTTGGCATAGGAGGCCCAGAGGTCCCTGACCGCGACGGCGGAGGCGACAGGCGTCAGCGGCTCGGCGTTATTCACCGCCACCTCGAAGGAAGCGAAGGCTGTGTGCACTGGGGCGAGCATTGCACGTGCCTACGTGCTGGGCCCGGCGGCTGTTTTCACCGCAAGGCTTCGGTGAACGTGAGTTTGGTCTGGTCCAATGCCTGGGTGAGGCCGGCGAGGTGCTCCTTGGTGTTGCTTACCTGGAACTGCACGAATATGCCCGAGATGAACTTTCGCATCAGGGGCCGGTTCTCGGGGGTGCCAAGCTCCAGCAGGGCATCGCGCAGCTTGGACCGCAGAGGCTCTTGCAGGTCCTTGCTGAAGACCACCGCGTGGGAGGGTATGGGCCCCTGCTGCTCGATGATACGGGTCCCTTCCAGCACCTCGCGGTAGAGCTTCTCGGATACGTCGCCGGCGATGATGGCCACATCCACCTGGCCTTGCTTGAGGGCTTCCCAGCTCTGAGCATAGCCCCCGGCGAACAGGACCTGGCCAAAGAACTGCTTTAGGTCCGGCTCTTTAGAGTCGGGGCTCAGCAGCCCCAGTTCCAGCATCCTAGCGGTGGGGAAGACATAGCCTGATGTGGAGAGCGGGCTCGAGAAGGCGACCTTCTTCCCGCGGAGGTCGCTCAGGCTACGGTAAGGGCTGTCCTTGCGGACCACCCAGTAGGAGAAGTAGAAAGGCTTCTCCTGTTTTTCCTGGCCGATGACCACCTCGCGGACCTCGGCGAGGGCCACCTCGGCGCCGGCGTTCTTGGCGGCGAGGGCGGCCGGCCAAGCGCTCATAAAGGCGGCCTGCGCGTGGCCGAATCGAAGGGCTTCGATCACGCCCCCGAATAGAGTGGGCACGATGATCTCCACCTCCGCCCCCAGCCTGGTCTCCAGGAAGTGCTCCAGCTCCTTCGACTCCGTCGAAAGCGTCTCCGGGTTAGCGGTGGGCTGGATCGCGATAACCAGGTGCTCCTTGGGCGCGGGCGCCCCGCCGCAGGCGGCCGCCAGCAGAGCAAGACTGGCGAACAGCCCGGCTATCGCCTGTAGAAATCTCGCCTTCATCCATTCCTCCTAACGATTGTCGCCATCACGCTAGTCAGGCCTCGCGGGGGCGCAACACAGGCAAGCTCTGAGCGAAACCTGGACGCGCTCCCCCGGCCTATTCGACCACCAGGCTCAGCTCCATGCCCGCCGCACGATGCCCGGGCAGATCGCAGTAGATAGGATAGGTGCCGGCCTTGGAGGATGCCTGCCAAGTGACCCGTCTGACCTTGCCAGGCGGCACCACGATCTCCTCGATGCTTGCCTCATCGCTCTCGAACTCATGGTCTTGGGCGCCCTCGTTCTTGACCACGAAAATCACCTTCTCGCCGGCCTTAATGGTCACAGTCTTGGGCTCCAGGGATTGCTGACCCCCGCTCAGCTCGCGCTGGCTGATAGCTATCTCGCGTCCGCCGCTCGCCCCGCCGCAGGCGACCAGCAGGAGCGCCACCAGGACTGCTAGCGACTGCTTCATGGCCGCCGCGCGCTCTCAACGGTTGACGCCGCAGGCTGGCTCACCGCGCGGACGGCGTGAGGGCGCCCGCGCCCCAGGAAGAACAGGCCCAGGGCCGCGAGCAAGTACGTCCAGTAGGCTACGAGCTGGCCCAGGAGGGGGCTGGAATCATAGCCGATGAGGGCGGCCAGGAACCGGCCCAGGGAGGAGTTATCCGCTAGCACCCCGTAGGTGTCCCAGACGTGGGGGCCAAGGTTGGAGAAAAGGCCCATCTCCCGGAACTCTCTCATGCCCCCGACCAGTAGTCCCGCCGCCAGGACGATGAGGGCCACGCCCGTGATGTCGAAGAAGGCGCGCAGGGGCAGGCGGGCGGTGCCAACGTAAAGGAGATAGCCGGCCGCACCTGCAGCCAGCAGCCCGCTGCCAGCGCCCAGCCAGTAAAGCAGGCCCGAGGGGGCAGCGCCGGCCCCCGCAAACAGGAACAGGACTGTCTCCAGGCCCTCCCTGCCCACGGCGCTGAAGGCCAGCAGGGCGAGGGCTACGCCCGATCCGGTCTTGAGGGCCATGTCCACCTGGCTACGCAGGTGTCCGCCGAGGCTGGCTGCTTGGCGCCTCATCCAGAAAATCATCCACGTGAGCACAGCCACCGCCAGGAACATCGTGCTGCCCTCCAGGGCCTCCAGGGCAGCGCCGGAAAGCTTCACCCGGATGACTTGCAGGGCCACGCCGGCCAGCACGCTCCCGAAGAGTGCCAGGCCCGCGCCCAGCCAGACTCGCCGGTAAAGCCGTTGCTCGCCGAGGCGGCCGAGGTAGCCAAAGACGATCGCTATGATCAAGGCCGCTTCGACGCCTTCGCGAAAGGTGATCAGGAGGGAATAAGCCACGGCCTGCTCCTATGTATGTTTACACTAACTTTATTTCTAAGGACGTACACATGCACTCCAGAAGTTAACACACATTGAGGGCGATGTCAAGACCCATTCCCAGGGGCGAGTGGGCATGGTGGCAGTTAGAAGGGGGTGACCAGGAGGGTGGCCGCTATCTGCTGTCCTAGGACCAGTTCCTTGTCGGTGCAGGCCTCGCAGTGCACCGTGATGGTGCCCTTAAAGGCGGCTACTTGGCTTATCTGGATGGCTTCGCCCGGCACAAACCCGTGGGCTCCCAGGTATTGGAGCAGGTTCTGGTCGTCTTCCGGCACCCGCGCCACCACCGCCCGGGTCCCCTCGGACAGGGCGATGAGGGCGGTCAGGGGGGGCTGGGGATGGGCGTTCCGGTGGCCGGGAATGGGGTAGCCGTGGGGGCAGGTGGCGGGATCGTTCAGGAACTCCACCAAGCGCTGCTCGACCAGGGATGAGATGGCGTGCTCGAACAGGTGGGCTTCTTCGTAGACCAGGTGCCACTCCAGGTTGAGCACCTCGGTTAGCAGCCGCTCTGCCAGCCGGTGGCGGCGCACCACGTGCTCGGCGATGGCGTGCCCCTTGTCCGTGAGGGAGAGGGCCTTGCCGGGCGCGATATGGACCAGGCCATCGCGCACCAGGCGTTTCAGCATGCCGAAGGCGGTGGCCGGGGTCACCTCCAGGGTGTCGGCGAGGCGGGCGGCGATGGCCGGGCGGCCCTGCTCGTGGAAGCGGTAGATGGTGGTCAGGTAGTCCTCGGAGGCCGCTGGGGTCGGCTTGGGCACGTGGGGCATTCAGAGCCTCGCTTCGCCAAGAGCAATTTCTACTATTAGTATACCCTGCCCTCGGACTTTGCCAGCAGCGATGGCGAGACCAATCCTACTCCAGCACGCCGTCCACGACTAGCTGGCCGATCTCGTCGTCGCTGAAGCCTAGGAGCTCTTTGCAGATGTACTCTGTGTGCTCGCCCAAGAGAGGGGCGTGGCGGCGCAGGGCGACTGGAGTGCGGCTCAGCCGGAACGGTGGGCCGTCATAAGCGGTCTGGCCGGCCTCGGGGTGATTCAGATACTGATAGTACCCCCGCGCCCTGAGGTGGGGGTCGTGCTTCAGGGTGTCCTCGGCGTCCTGGACCACGCCTGCGGCGACGCCGCGGGCTTGCAAGAGGTGCATCGCCTCCTCGGCGGTGCGCTGGGCCGTCCAACCCTGGATGTGCTGGTCCAGCTCGTCCTCGTGGGCCTTGCGTCCGGCCAGGGTGGCGAAGCGCTCGTCGCCAGCCCAGGCGGGGTTGCCCAGGGCGGAGCAGAAGCCCTGCCACTCGGCGTCGGTGAAGACGGCGAGGGCGACCCAGCGCTCGGCCTTGCGCTCCGACACCGGCCCGCGTTCGGCTAGATAGGTGACTACGCGCTCCTCGCCCCGGCAGCGGTAGACGCCATGGGGCGCGGCGTAGGGCAGGCGGTTACCCGGCCGCTGCGGGACGCGGCCGTTGGCGGGGTACTCCAGCAGCGCCGTCTCCAGGATGGTGACAGCCGACTCGAACTGGGACATCTCTATATGCTGGCCCTGGCCGGTGCGGCGGCGGTAGCGCAGGGCGGCCAGGATGGCGATGGCCAGGTGGCCGGGGTTGATGACGTAGTCGGTGTAGTTGGTGCCGGTCCCCAGGGGTGGGCGGTGGGGGAAGCCCATCAGGTAGGCCAGCCCACCCAGGGGGGTGATGGTGGCGCCAAACCCCGCGTAGTACTTGTGGGGGCCCCGCAGGCCCTGCATGGGTTGGTCCGCCCAGATGATATCGGGCTTTACCTGGCTGGCCTCGGCGTAGGTCAGGCCCCAGCCCTCCATGACTCGGGGCGAGAAGTTCTCCACCGCCACATCGCTAACCTTCAGCAGTCTCCAGATTATCTCTCGGGACTGGGGCTTGGAGAGGTTCAGGAACAGGGAGAGCTTGCTAGAGTTGAAGTTGTTGTAGTAGCCGGAGCAGTTCAAGTTGCCCGTCTTGCTGTCGGCGATG
>ORJL010245355.1_pt1 | contig 31659 bp, 36 predicted proteins | sample 1779941 | NCBI WGS metagenome assembly ORJL01 (sample SAMEA104232317, study PRJEB22302) | groundwater metagenome | biome: forest; feature: aquifer; material: groundwater | place: USA | collected 2011-08-07 | depth 5.8 m | reverse complement strand
TACCGCGCATACCAAAAGAAAAATGGCTTGCCCGTCGAAGCAAGCCCGAAAATTAGAAAATCATCGGTGCCCTACGGTGTCAAAATACATCATTCAACCGATACCGTTTCGGTGTCATAGTTAAATCATTTGACACGTAGCTCATAGCAATCAGCGTCTGGCTGTGGATAAGTGCGTAAACCAAAAACTCCGCAAGCGTAGCGGAGTTTTTGGAATTTATTCCTCCTTTCTTAAAGGAGGTGCCCAAAAGGGCGGAGGATTTGATCGGAGAAAAATCCCTCCCCGCCTCCGGCGGTACTCCCTTTACGAAAGGGAGAATAAATGCACCCCCAACGATCTTTTAGTAATCGCCCATACCTCCCCCACCGCCTGGCATTTTGGATTCTTCTTTCTTTGGGATTTCGGTTATGGCTGCGCCGGTCATCAGATAATTGGTCGCTACGGAAAGCGCGTTTGTAAAAGCAGTTTTCGTGACTTTTAACGGATCGATAATGCCGAGTTTTTTTAAATCAGTAATTTCATTCGTATAGGCATTAAAGCCCAACCAAACTTTTTCACCGTCTTTCAATTCAGCCTTCTTTTTTGAGAGATCACTCACCACGGTTTCGGCCACTTGGCCGCTGTTTACGACAATCGCCGTAATCGGCGATTCGAGCGCGCGAGTCAGGATAGCGTAAGCGGCTTTGGAAACCGAAGATTCGCTCTTAGCCATTTCAACTTTTAGAGATTGGAGCGCGTTAAAAAGCGCGATGCCTCCACCGGGAACTATGCCCTCCTCCATCGCCGCGCGAGTGGCCGCGACTGCGTCCTCCACTCTTTGTTTTAATTCCTTTTGGGCGGACTCGGTCGGAGCGCCGACTTTGATAACAGCCACGCCGCCGGCAAGTTTGCCGAGTCGTTCTTGTAATTTTTCTTTATCAAAATCAGACTCTACGACTTTTATCTGACTCTTGATCTGGGCAACTCGCTCATCGATAGCCCGTCTCTCACCCTTACCACCGACGATAGTCGTCGCGTCCTTGGTCGAAACGACGCGGGCGGCGTGACCCAGCGACTCGAGACTCACATCCTCCAACTTTTTACCCAATTCATCGGTAATAAAATCGGCGCCGGTAACGATCGCGATATCCTGAAGCATTTCTTTTTTCTTATCGCCAAAACCGGGCGCCTTTACGGCTAGTGTGCTAAAAATACCCCTAATCTTATTTACAATCAGCGTCGTCAAAGCTTCACCCTCCACTTCATCGGCAATAATCACAAGTTCTTTCTTGCCGGCCTCCACCATTTTTTCTAAAAGCGGCAAAAGTTCTTTGATGGCCGAGATTTTTTTGTCTGTCACTAAAATATATGGGTCGTTTAAAACTGCTTCCATCCGCTCGGCGTTCGTCACCATATACGGCGCGATATAGCCGCGGTCGAACTGCATGCCCTCGACGACCTCAAATGAATTTGCGACAGTATTTGAATCATCGATCGTGACCACTCCCTCACGACCAATCTTTCCCATTACCTCGGCAATAAGCTTGCCAATAGCGCCGTCTTTTGCTGAAAGCGTCGCCACTTCTTCTACTTTCTTGTTATCGTTGATCGCCTCTTTTTGCGCTTCAAGTAATTTTATAACTTTATCAGAGGCACCCCTTAATTCCTCCGCCAGCTGAATAACATTAAAACCTTTTTCGCGAATGATTTTTTCCCCTTCATCAATCATCGCGTGTGCCAAAACAACGGATGTAGTTGTGCCGTCGCCCACATTGTCGTTGGTCTTGTCGGCCGCCTGTTTGATGAGTTCGGCGCCAAGATTTTCAAATTTATCCTCCAGCTCGATTTCTTTGGCAACCGTCACGCCGTCAAAGGTGACTTGCGGAGCGCCGTAGCTTTTTTCAATCACGACCGCCCGTCCGCGCGGGCCGAGCGTCATCTTGACTGCCTCGGCAAGCTTATCGATGCCCTTTTTCATCGCACTGCGAGCGTCTTCGTTAAAAAGTAATTGTTTAGACATATAAATTATTCGATAATTGCTAATACATCGTCCTCATCGCCCACGAGATATTTCTTGCCTTCGACCTCGATCTCATCCGGGCCGTATTTTTTAAAAAGGACTTTATCGCCGACCTTCAGGGACATCTGTATTCGCTCCCCTTTCTCGTTTAGTTTGCCGGGGCCGATAGCGACGATTTTCCCTACCATCGGCTTTTCTTTTTCAGCCGTGTCCGGCAAAACTATACCTGACTTAGTTTTTTTATCTTCCGAAACCGCTTCTATAAATATGTGATTTGATAATGGTTTGAAGTTCATAACTTAAAGTTTATAAATAGTTTTATTTGGCACTCTCGACCTTACATTGCTAATTAAACTTAATATAGTCCCCCGCAGTAACGCTGTCAACTGGAGATTTTAAACTCCCGTTTTGGCGGGAGTTATTTGATTCGGTATTTGAGACCGATGAGTTCGAAGCGGGTATTGACAAGATTCATGGTCGCGCGCCAAACCTCATCCAAAAGAACTTTCTCTGCCATAGGATCATTCGCGTCCACGATCGACGGCGGGACAAATAAAATATTATTAATAGTGCGATGCCTCGCGTAATGCGCGCGAGCCTTCCTAATCAAACGAGCGCCGATCCGTTTTTCAAGAAAATCCGGAATGGGGTTCGGAAGTGGCATTATAGTAAAAGTGCATTTTTTCCCGCCCTTGATCTGAATAGGAGTCCATTCCCAATGCTCAAAATACAAATCTTCATTCGAGCCTCTTTTTCGATAAGGAATGTCGATCCTCACGATGAACATGGAATCGGCGCCGCAAACAGTGTCTACTGGTCCGTATTGATCGGCCGGGAAAAAGGCGAAGCGCGCGTCGGGTAAACCCCACATATAGTCCCTGCCCCGCCTCGCCGGAGCAACCCTCACGGCGCCATGCGCCAGCCAGGATTTATATACCAGCGACTCGGTCGGCGGAGGATTTTTGGATTTACCCAAGCTTCGACCTCCTATTTAAAACAACTATATTTATAATACAAAATTTCGCCTAGAAAGTAAAACCACCGAATATTTGTCGGTGGTAGTTGAAATGGCTTTATGAAACTCTACTTACTTTTAGATATTATGTAAATGATCCGATCCGCTATATAGCAAAGCATCCAAAAGAAGCTAGATATAAATACGGGGATGATTAAAACGATTTTTGGATCTACGCCTGAAGAGATCAGTAGCATGCAGCCGACGGTCAACGACATCAGGAACATGACTAGCGAAAACAACATCTGATTTCTCCCAAAAAGAACTTTCTTTAATATAACAAAATTTCTATGTCATGCAACTGAATGTAGGGCAATATCCCCCATCCCGGTCTTCCCTCTTGTTAAGGAGGAAGAAGGTCAACTGTTCTCAAACTTTTTTCTATCGGGATGAAATTCGAGTTCAAAATCATTGTATATAATGCGTGGCGCATAACCGGGTGAATCTTTGCCCAGACTTTTCTCGATTTTTTTGATTTGTAGATATTTGAGAATGCCCTCGAAACGGTCACCGACGAATCCGGATAAAATAAACTCGAGGGATTTTTTAATAAGGCTGATTGAATCGCCGCAATAACGAAGATCATTTATAAATAAATTATTGTAAGATTGCCACGGAAGACCTCGCAATGACGGGGGGGGAGAAAATGTCGTCCCGCTTAGGAAATAATTATTTTCTGAGCCTGCCTGCCGGTAGGCATGGCTTTTCGAAGAAATATCTTTTTCATTTTTCCAATGCGTATTATCGCTCCGAAACTCTTCTATTTTTTCCTCGTAGCCCCAGACGGGGACGAGACTACGATAAAGTTCTCGCCACGAATCAGTATAGGGACCGCGAAGCGAGTAAGCCTCACTCGTCGCGAAATGATTGAGGCAAATTTTGTCCGAGGCCGCTTCGCGATGCGAGAGACGAGTCCGGCGCCAGCCAAATAATCCAAATGTAAGTATGGCAAAAAAACGCGCGGTGAAAATCCGACCGGACCGCGCCCCGACAATAACATCGAAATCTGAATTTTCTTTGACATTGCCGACCGCAAGCGAACCGGCGCCAAGAGCAAATTCGATAAACGGCAGATAACGAAAAAGCCGCGCCCTGCTTAAAAACTTGATCCATTTTTTATCGTATACAACCCGTTGACGCCGTTCTTGCAATGAGTCTTGTTCCATTACTTAAAATCATATATGATTTGTATGTTCGCGCGCGAGGAGGTATACCGATGCGCTTTGTCATAGCTTGGGGATACTATCCCAATCTGTGCGATGAATTCAAGATTGGTTTTTATCACTTTATGGTCGCCGATCTAGAAACCGCCATAGTTTATGCCGATGCGAAGGTCGAGAGAATCAAGAAAAATCTTGAACCCTTCTGTAGCGATCTTCGACGAGGCTGTTTCACGGCCTCACTCTACCGAGAAAAATCCTAAAATCAGAACCGCTCCAAATAGAGCGGTTTTTATCTCAAGCCCCGCAAATTTATTCAGGCTCTTGCGGTTTATCTATAGCCTGAATTTCCACGCCAATCGTTTCGCCGCCAACCTTGAGAACATCTTTTTCAATCTTACCCAGTTCTTTTTGTGCCAAATTGTAGGCATTCACGGTCGTGGATAAATTATTACCGATGCGTGAAAAATAATCGTTATAGGCTTTCAGGTGGCGGGAGAGCTGTCCTACATTTTTCAAAATCTCTTTGGTTGATTCCTGAATCTGATAAGCGCGCATCCCCTGCCACATCGACTGGAGCGTTACATAAAATGTCGTGGGCGAAACAATATGCACTTTCTTTTCATTTATAGCGTAGTCAATCAAGTCACGAGTGTTGACCTTCACCGCGCCGACTTTATTGACAAGCAAATCGTAGTAGATGCCCTCGGCGGGTATAAACATAAAAGCAAATTCCATCGTCCCCTCCTCGGGGCGGATATATTTTGAAGTCTCATCAATCCGATTTTTCAAATCCTGCTTAAATGTTTTCTCCAATGCTTCGCGATCCGCAGGGTCGGATGTATCTATGATGCGATTATAGTTTTCAAGTGAAAATTTGGAGTCGATCGGAATAATTTTATCGCCGAGACGAATGATGGCATCCACGATCACGCCATCGGCAAATTTATATTGCATCTCATATTGTTTCGGCTGAAAAGCATTTTTCAAAAGCGTTTCCAAAAAATATTCGCCAAAAATACCGCGCTGTTTTGGATTTTTTAAAATATCCTGCAGATTTTTCAACTGGTCCGTGAAAGTCAAAACTTGTTTGTTTGATTCCTGGAGACGCGTCAGATGCTCGGAAACCCCACGGATGAGTTCGTTTCTGGCGCTCTCGCCGATTTGCGATAAACGAACCTGCTCGCCAAGTTTTTTATCCAGAGTGCGGCTCATCTCATTGATCTGGTTTTGAAGCATTACCATGGCTTGCGAGTCGTCTTTGGGCTTCTGATTCTCAACTTTATTTTTAAAATATAAAAATATGCCGATAGTACCGGCTATCAAAATAGCGAGCAACGCGACAAGAAGTATTTCCATACCTGTATCTTAGAATACCCAACCATGAAAGTCGAGGCTCGCGCTTTGACGAACCCATTCGGGCGACTTGACAAAATATATAAAGTTTGCTATACTGCACTAAGCATAAAGCGGATCCTGTTTTGACGCTTCATAGGAGGATCTAGTCGTGAAAGATGTCCTGCGGTTCTACAAGAAATTGCTATTCTCTCCCCTCTATAGCGTCTGTAAGCTAATCGCGGGAGCGTTGGACGGTGCCAATGATGCAATACTAGAACTGATGGGATACAAGAAGGAAATTGTGGTATTTAAGCAATTATCAGGAAACTGTCCAATCTGTGGAAATGGAATCGATAATAAAGAAGATCTGGTCTGGTGCGGACAATGCCAGACACCACATCACTTGGAGTGCTACAACTGGGCTGGCGGGTGTGCGGTCTTCGGGTGCAACAATCAAAAGAGCCTGCCGGGTAGTCTCGCGCCCGAGGCAAAAAAGAAATTGTGCGAAAAACTAAACTGAAAAAAGCCCGTGGACCCAAACAGGTTCACGGGCATTAAATTTTTATAAACTATTGCGATAAATACATCCCCCACCTTAATCCTCCCCCTTCAGCAGAAGGGGGAGGAAAAATAGAGAGTTTATCCTAAATATTTTCCGAACCAAATGAAGAGCAGATTGAATCCTACTTGGAGAGGGATCGCGATGTGCGGAATGTGATTGATGCGGATTTTGGCGTGGATCCACTCCTGAAATTGCTGATGCTTGGCGATAAATTTATTTTTGGGAAAAACTAAATGAACGCCTTGCAAAAAATCCGGTAAGGTAGAACCCATGATGGCGACGAATATAATTAAAAATTGCGCTAAATTAATCGGCCAAAATAAAATCAGTGGCACGATAACGGAGGCGATGCCATCGAGTGCTATCAGAGCTAAAGTTTTTTCAATGGCGCGCCGGTCATTTTTTTGCTGAAGTGGCTCGACGACATGGTCAAAATGCGGAATCATGTCTAGCAAGTAATGGCTCACGAGGCCGATCACAAAAGCCGCGGGCACTGATTTCTGAATACTCGCAAGCGCGACTCCAGTTATAGCGTGGGTGATTAAAAGCATAATATTGTAGCGCTTCGACAAGCTCAGCGAATAATTAGTTCCTGAGCTTGGTCGTTTGAGACTACTTTATCCCTCTTCTGCTCTTTTGATTTTCTTTCGGTCATTTGGATTTAAAACGCGCTTCCTAATGCGAATATTTAAAGGTGTTATTTCCGCAAGTTCATCCACGCCGATATATTCCAGAACATATTCAAGAGTTAATTCGTGCGGCGGGGTCAGAACTATCGCCACATCGTGGCCGCGACTGCGCACATTTGATAATTGTTTTTCTTTACAGGCGTTAATCTCCAAATCCATTTCACGAGAATTTTGACCGATAACCATGCCGCGATAAATAGGGGTAGCCGGACCGATAAAAAGCGTCCCGCGCTGTTGAGCGTTATCAAGCGCATGGGAGGTGGAAAGACCATCATCGGTATTTACCAGCGAGCCAGTCAAACGCCGATCTAATTTTATATTAGAAAGCGGGCGGTAATCATCAAAAACGCTGTGAATAATAACCAACCCGCGAGTCCGAGTCATCAAAAGGGATTTCAAACCAATGATGCCACGAGTGGGGATTGAATACTCCAGTTCAACCTCATGCTCACCGGACACCATATTCTTCACCTCGCCTCCGCGCCGACCAACTTCTTCAATAACCGTGCCTTGATACTCTGCGGGAATCTCAATAACCAACCGTTCAAACGGTTCCATTTTTTTACCATCCACTTCTTTCATAATAACCTCCGGCTGTGAAACCTGAAGCTCGAAACCTTCGCGGCGCATAGTCTCTATAAGAATAGCCAAATGAAGTTCACCGCGGCCGGAAACCAAAAAAGAATCCGGGGAATCCGTATCCTCTACACGAAGGGAAACATTAATTTCAAGTTCTTTCATCAGTCGTTCGCGCAAATTTCGCGAGGTTACAAACTTGCCCTCGCGCCCAGCAAATGGGCTGTTGTTGACGGAAAAAGTCATCTTAACCGTCGGCGGTTCAACGACAACGGGTGGAAGAGCACGAGGATTCGCCGCATCCGCGAGAGTTTCGCCGATTTTTACATCCTCAAAACCGGAAAGAGACACAATATCTCCGGCTAAGGCCTCCGACACCTCAACTTTTTTAAGTCCCTCGAAAGCCAGCAAACTTACGATTTTTACTTTTTCTATCGATCCATCGTGCTTGATGCGCGCGACAATGTCGCCACCCCTTACTTGGCCGGCATGAATTTTACCGATGGCCATCTTGCCTTTATATTCATCATAGGCCAAGGCCAAGACCAACATCTGAAATGGATCGTCGGGGAGAACATCAGGAGCCGGAATGTTTTTGATAATAGCCGCAAAAAGCGGATCGATGCCGGTGCCCGGAATTTTTTCATCTAAAGTCGCAGTGCCCTTAGTCGCCACCGTATAAACCAGCGGAAAATCCAACTGTTCTGGTGTAGCTCCCAATTCTGAAAAAAGATCAAAAGTTCGATTTACGACTTCCGTAATGCGGGCGGCCGGTTTATCTATTTTATTAATAACCACGATAGCCTTGAGTCCCAACGCGAGCGCCTTTTTTAATACAAAACGAGTCTGGGGCATCGGGCCTTCTTTGGCATCCACCAAAAGCAGAACACCGTCGGCCATCCGCAGAGTTCTCTCCACCTCGCCACCAAAATCAGCGTGACCCGGAGTGTCCACGATATTGATCTTTACACCTTGCCAAATCACGGACGCATTTTTGGCGCGAATGGTGATGCCGCGTTCGCGTTCGAGATCCATCGAATCCATAATAAGTTCGCCCATATCTTCGATGTGACGATCAACATTAGCGGAGCGCAATAACGCATCCACGAGCGTAGTTTTGCCGTGGTCAACATGAGCGATGATAGCAATATTTCTGATATTTTCTCTTTTCATTTTTTTATTTGGATTATTTCAAAAAAATTGGCCGTCCGGAGACAGCCATTCGCAGGCATAACGCTTATTTGGTCTTCTTAAGCTTAATTATAAGCGAAACTCCATTTTTGTCAATTATGCCGATTTTAAACCCATGCGATAAGTTTTCACGGCATACTGAGGAATGAGCTCAAGTTCGAATTTACGGCCATTAAAAATTATGCATTTTACTGCTCGAGAGGCCGCGTCGAATTGCGATCTGCTGACAAGCGGAGGGTTTGTATTATTGAGAAGAGCCCAGATGACAGCCTTGATGTTGGCTCGGATTTCGCGGCTGAGATTTTTTTGAGAATGAAACTCAATACTATCGAGTTGCTCATTATATTTCAGCAGGTCGAGCTTGAGAACCATATCCAACACTTCAGCCATACACTCTCCCTCCGCATTTCACGACAACTATACGCTTAAAGCTTTTTAAATGATACATTAGATACTTTTATTAATCAAACTTTAGGCGAGGTTGGCGCGCTTGTCGACATACCGACAATATTCGCATTCTTCCCCTGCCGCAGGCATATCCCCTTCATATATTTTTCGAGCCCGAAATATTGCCTCCTCGACCCACGAAGAATCACCGGCAAGCGGCTCTACAAAAATATCAAATGCCAATTTACGATCGGCAAAACCATTATCTCTATTAACGCGCGCGAAAACGAAATAACCCGTCGAAGAAACTTTCAAACCACGATTCTTAAGCAACCATTGATAAATCTCCATCTGTCGCCTATAGCTATCATATATATGATGCTCGACCGAACCGGTCGCTTTGTAATCCACCACCATCAGCTCACCGGCTGGATTAATCCAAATATCATCAACGGCGCCAAAAACTAAAAAATCAGTGGGCTTATGCTCCACTTGAACGCCGGTAAAATTGTGTCGCCACATATCTATTTCCGGACATTTATAGGGAATGGCGTCAATTTTATTTTCCTTAATAATCGCATGCGCCGTCCCCTCCTCTCGATGCTTATCAAATTCCCGCTTTAACAAAAAATCGATGGCGTTGTTGAGCGTAAAGGGAAAACCCGGCGGCCTAGAAATATTGGCCCGCATATTTAGCCAAAAACAGCGCGGACACTCTATCGATAATTCTATTTTAGTGCGAGAAAGTTTAACCACGATTCCTTTATTATACCGCAATCGCTTTAATAGCCATAAAAAGCGGAAATTCCTCCCGAGCCAGATCCTCGGCTTTGGCGCGCGGACCTCGCTGGCTTTTCTTGTGCGAAACCCATTCCTCCAAGTCCGCGACCAAAAATCCTGATTCGCGCAAAGCTTTGAAATAAGATTGGAGCGGGCGATGAAAAGACCAAGTAAGTTCTTTTTGTCGCTCACCGGGATGCATCTCAATCGGCAATTTCAGCTCGGACATATATCGATTTATTTTTCGATATTGGAGCGACTGCCCCTCATCCCAGCCCCAACCGGTAAATTTGGGGATTCGAAGAACGGGGTGATTTAAGACAACTATTAGCCGACCGTTGGCTTTTAAAATCCGCCGCGCTTCTTTGAGTGCGAGGTTTATATCGTCAATATTTTGAAGCGCGAGGATAACAACCGCGGCATCAAAAACTCCGTTATTGAGAAAGGAAATATTTTGAGCATCAGCCACCCGATACATTATCGATTTATTGGATCTTTTTTTCGCGAGCGCGATGAGTTCTTCGCCGGCATCAACCCCCAAAACATTGGCTCCGATTTTAAAAAATTCGCGCGAAAAAAAACCCTCGCCGCAGGCGATATCGATTACGCCCTCTCCGGATTTCAAATTGAGTAATTTCAAGACACCGGGCAGGATAACCTCGTTTTGATAACTCCCCTTTTCCTCCACAACACCCCCATACCATTTAGCGTGCCGTCCCCAAGATGTTTTTGGCTCTATTTTCTTCCGCATAATGTCTCTATATTACCAGTTTATGGCTAAAATTAAAAGCCCCGAGTTTAAAAACTCGGGGAATTCTTAATGCTTATCTTTCTTCTTACTGGCGCGCTTTTTGCATTTTCCACCACAGCGCTTTTTCTTCTTGAGTTTAGCTTTGGCCGCCCCCTCCTCTTCTTCGAGTTTATTATCCTTGACCGGGCGGGCGCAGGACTCGCCGTCTTCCACCTCGCTGGCTTTTTCATGCATCGGCACATCTTCGTCGTCACCGACATTCTCGAGGGCACTTCTCAAAGCCGCGCGATCAATAACACTGGCATCATCCTTATTTTTAGTTTTATTTTCCAGCGACTTCACTCGGCGAACTTGACCCTTGCCACAGCATTTTGAACATTCAATCCACTCGAACTTACGGCCCCCCCTACCCATCGCTCTCTCCTTTCATCGCAAGAGCTCATATCAATATAGCCGACAATATCCCTGGCTGTCAAAATTATTTGGCAATATCAAAAATTTTATTGCGCGAGGTCCTGCCGGAGAGAAGCCGGAGACTTCCAAACGGAACCTTAAAATATTCTGCCAGCGACTCAAAAATGGCGACATTCGCCTCATTGCCTTCGGCGCGCTCTTTCACGGAAACGATATAGTGCTCGTCGTCGATTTTCTCTGTTTTTCTCTCACGCGAACCCGGCCGAGCCTTAACGAATATTTTCATATAATTCCTCCCAAGAAGTTACCTTCCTGCAAAAAGGCGCGCCGTCAAAGAGATTATAGTTGTCAAAATGAAACCGATTTGGCACCGAGTGCATTTTTTCCAGAACATGGAGCTGGTCATCGACATAATGCGTTATGCCCCACTCGGCCGCCTTTGTGTTTTTATCCTCCGGCGTAAGAACGAAGGCAACATTTTCAGAGTTAAAATATTGGCTCCATAAGCCGTGAAATTCCAGATGCTTAACGGCCACGGCCGGATTTTTCCTCCGAGAAATTAGAAAATATTTAATCCCAGACTGTTTTGTCCTCTTAAGCCCCTCGAGCGCGCCCGGAATGAGTCCCGCGAGACCTATCGTCGCCTCGTCGTCGTATAAATAATGCATCATTTCATTTTTTAGCGCCGGCGGAATAATATTTTTTATGATATCCGAATGAGTTTGGGAAGGCGAAATTTGAAAACCGCGGCTTTTAGCAAAAGCTAATTTCGGCGCAGTGTGGTCGATGATCACGCCATCGAGATCGAGGCCAAGTATTTTTTCGAATTTTATGAAGCTCATATTTTGTTATTTCATATCCGGATATGTTTCTTGTTCGTTATTTATAACAACCAATTCTACACCGGCCGTCTTTAAGGCTCCAACACTATCATGATCGGCATGGTATCGTTTATGGCAAACAACCCGCTTTATACCGGCATTTATCAGCAACTTTGCGCAGTCGAAACAGGGTGTCATCTTGGTGTACATAGTGGAGCCGTTTATGGGGGTGCCATATTTCGCCGCTTGCGCGACAGCATTCATCTCGGCGTGCGTAGTGCGAATGCAATGCTTGCGCTCTCCGCCTCGCTCGTCATAAACCACTTTAATGAGGTGCCCCAGCTCATCGCAAGTCTGAAGGCCGGCCGGAGCGCCAACATAGCCGGTTGCAATAATGCGTTTATCCTGAACAATGATAGCGGCCGAGCGACCCCTGTCGCAGTTGGCGCGCAAAGACACGGTGTCCATCACTTTAAGAAAATATTCCTGCCAATCTGGACGCACATATTTTTCTTTTGGCGATTCGTCCATATAATAATTAACTTAACCTATTTTACTACCTGATTTCATTTCTTTATCCGGCACGAGCAGCGCTAAACCATTCTCATCTTTCGCCGCGAGGATCATGCCGGCGCTCACAAGCCCCATCAGCTCGCGCGGCTCGAGGTTCGCGACAATCACGATTTGCTTGCCGACTAAGTTTTCCGGCTCATAGGATTTTCCAATGCCGGCAACGACTTGGCGATTCTTAGGCGCACCCGCCTCATCCATATCTCCCGCGTTTAATTCGAGGCGAATCAATTTATCCGACCCGGCCACGCGCTCCGCCACCAAAACCGTCGCCGTTTTTAATTCTATTTTTGCAAAATCATCGAAGTTTATCATTAATTTTAGTATATCTAAAATACCCCCCATTTGTCATCCCGACAAATGACTGTCATTGCGAGGCTTTGCGTGGCAATCTTACCATACTTAATGCGCCTTGGCGCATTTTATAAATCAATCTCCCCGCACGAAACAACAGTTTTATCATCAGAGAACGATTTGTGAACATCGATAACCAGCGGCCCTTGCGCGCGAAGCTCATCTAAGCTCGCCTCAATCATGCTATCCGAACTACCCGTCGCCGGAAAAGTCAATTTATACACCAATTCCTCACCGATAACATCGCAAGTCCCTTTATGAATGTGCGCCGGCTGAAGAGCTCCGTAGGGCGCGCCGTCAAGTAGAAGCGAAATTTTTGTTTTTTCCCCGAGAAAAGTCAGAGCCACCCGGCCACTCTCGCCCGAGCCAGCCATTTCTTTCATATCTATTATAATATCCCCCGCAAAAACGGGCCTTTCACTGCTCGATATTGGAGGCAAATTATCGACTAGAGACCGGTCAGCCCAAAAATAATTTACAGACATCGCCAAAATAAACCCTCCCAAAAAATATAAAAACTTTTGCATATCTTCATTCTGTCATTACAAGGCAACCGAAGCAATCTCTTGGTCCCGTCATTGCGCTCGCCACACCTATTTGCTGGGATTATAAGCCAAAAATAGGCCGAAAATAAAAACCCCCGAAATTTTGAAAAATTTCGGGGGTTAAAAGATAATGTGGAATACAAAAATCAAAAAGCTACAGACATCAAGATACAAGTTACGCGGTTTTAAAAGAAACTGCGGGCGGGGCGGGCGCCAAGATGCGCAGCCTGAAAGTCGAGGTCAAGCGCATGCACACTGACCTGCGCCGCGCCCGGAGCCCAGCGGCACCGACGAGACGGGCGCCCGAGGTGGTCGCGAGCCAAGTCCAGCCAACTTCATCTAAATGCTTCTTTGTTTCTTCGAAATACTTCCTTTGGAAGATGAGGTAGTCTTCGAGGGTTAATATTTGATCCTGTTTCACATCTTGGCCTTGGATGTTTAGGGTTTCGGGGCGGTCTCTGAGGTTTTGGGTCTTGTGAACTAGGACGAGGCGGGGTTTGTCGGTCTTCTGGCTCTTGGCGAGGGCAAAGGAGCCTCCGGCTTTGAAGTTGTCGCCTTCGTAGGTGGGCTTGTATCCGACGGTCATTTTGGCGTTTAGCTCTGGGAGAGGGATGCCTCCGGGGAGGAGGAGCATATCATCAAAGCCGTTTTGTTCTATGGCTTGCTCTATTTTTTGGGTGTTATTCTCCCAGATATCTCGGATCTGGTCTGCGAAGTTGGGGGGGAGATTGATGTTATGCGACTGATAGAATCTTTGGAAATCTTGGAGTTTTTGTTCGAAGTAAAAAGGGGGCTCTTTCTTCATTTGCTTGGCGCGAAGCCTCTTCCATTCGTCCATAATATCGGGATTTTGACTCACCTCCGCGACCAGAGCTTGCTTGATTTTTATTTCTTCGCCAAGCTCGGATAGTCGTTTTTCTAATTTTTTAATTTCCTGCGATTTTTCCCGATGCTTGGCTTCGATATGAGAAAGTGTACTTTCCAGCATCCGTTCGGAGCGGGCGCCAGCTTCAGAGATTAGTTCCTTCGCCTTAGTCTCAGCACCCTCGGCACGCTTTTGAGCTTCTGTTTTAGAGGTTTCGAGAATAATTTCGGCTTTCTCCCGAATGGAGACCAAGTCGCGTTCCAGTTTGAGCTTTTGAGTTTCAAAGGCTACAACTTCAGCCGCCAGTCGTTCGTGTTCGCAAATCAGAGCAGTAGCTTCTTTTTTGTCTAAATTCAGCATCGTCCTTCCAACTCTAACAAACCAGCTACGCGCGCCATTCTTATTATGAAATTCGCGGCCCTCTCGGATGGAAGCCGAGATTAACTTATCATCAACAAGACGCAGACCATGAGTTAGGACATAGGCCTCAATAGCCATACGCAGAAGGAAGTTTTCTTCCGGATGTTTTTCGAGATACAGGTCCAACTCACTCGGGGTCAAAATACTGGCTTGATTCGCCTCAGTTGTAATGAGGCGGCGCAGGCCTTTGAAGATTAATTCATTGGAGATTGGCTGTTGGGTTTCGAACGCAGACAAGGATTCCGAAGACATGGCTACCCCCTTTTGTTTAGATGTCAAGGTGCAATGCAATTAACTGGAGTATAAGGTTTTATTAAGTTATTGTCAAATCAATCTACAAAATCAGCATCCCATCCCCAAATGAGAAAAATCTGAATTTTTTCCGGATGGCTAATCTGTAAAGCTCAAGCAATTTTTCGCGGCCAACAAGCGCCGAGACAAGCATCATCAAGCTCGAACGCGGCACATGGAAGTTAGTAACGATGGCATCAATGAACTTAAAACCGCCCCCACTCATCCCACCTTTATCATACCCCTCATTCGGCCGAATGAGGGGTATGATATCACCATAAATAAATAGGATGGTTTCTCCTTTTAATATTTTTAAAATACCCGCATCGTCAGAAGCGGTCTCCAGAGTTCGGGTAACTGTCGTGCCCATGGCGATGATTTCTTGACCGCGCGACTTGGCGGTGTTTAATTTTCTGGCCACCGATTTCCGTATTTCATAATACTCCCCATGCAATTTTCCGGTTTTTAAATTTTCTTCAGTGAGTGGGGCGAATGTCCCGAGATTAACATGAAGTGTGATAAAAACTATTTCATGACCGGCTCTTTTAATTTTATTAATTAAATTTTTCGTGAAATGCAAAGCCGCCGTCGGTGCCGCGACCGAGCCATTGTTTTTAGCGAAAACAGTTTGATACTCTTTCTTTAATTCTGATTTCGTGAGTGGCGAATTTTTGATATAAGGCGGGATCGGCATCTCGCCGTATTTTTCGAGAATTTTATAAATATCCTTGACCGGAAACGAAGGCTTTAAAAAGCAGAACTGGCCATCTCTTTTTTCAACAGTGAAATAAATATTTTTTAACAAATCGAGACGCTCTCCCTCCCGTAACTTTTTGGGCGCCAAAATTTTTATAAATTTTTTATCGAAGCCGACAAATAAAATATCCACTCGTCCGCCTGTGATTTTCCGCACCGCGAGCCGCGCCGGAATAACCTTAGTTTCATTAAATACCAATACTGACTTAACTGGCAAATATTTTGCGATATTCTTAAAAATATCCTCGCTTATTTTTCCAGTCATCCGGTCATAGACCATTAGTCGCGCCGCATCCCTTGGCTGCGCCGGTGTTTGCGCGATCAGCTCTTCCGGCAATTCATAATCGTACCGCGACAAAATTTCTTCGAACTCTTCATTATTCATAATCAAAGTAATCACACCCCTCATTCGGCCGAATGAGGGGTGTGATGTAAAAATTAATTCTATTAAACCAGCGTGATGATAGCTCTTGAAACCTCTTTTGGTTTTTCTGATAATTTATAAAATACAAAGATATTTCTCTGTTCCTTCTCCAATATATCCGCCACAAATAAAGTGGCGAGGTGCCTAGCCGTGGCCTTGAAAGATAGATTGATGGCGCGGGAAATCTCGCCAACCGAAGCCTCGCCTTCATTTTTGAGATATCTCACGATCGCCAGTCGACGACGATTCGCAAATGCTTTTAATATTTTTTCCATATTATTTTATTTTTTTATCATATCCCTCATTCGAGCGAATGAGGGATATGAAGACCGTGGTTATAATTTACCGGATTTAAGTTGAGAACGCAAATTTTCAACGAGGGTGTTGAAATAGAAAAGGTTGTGGAGAGTGAGGAGGCGGAGGGGGGTGACTTCGCGGGCACGCAAAAGATGAGAAATATAGCCGCGGGAATGGGTGGCGCAGACTTCGCAAGCGCAGTTCTTATCCAACGGATTTTTATCTTTTAAAAATTTTGTCTTACGGAGATCAAGTTTGCCCCGACTCGTAAAAGCTGTGCCGTGGCGGGCATAATGCGTGGGAATAGTGCAGTCAAAAGTATCTATGCCAGATTCGATAATTTTTTTCAAATCTTCCGGAGCGCCGACACCAAGTAGATGGCGCGGTTTTTCGGATGGCAAAAGATCCGTCACCCAGCCGAGCATTTTTTTCATCTGATTTTTATCGGCGCCAAATTCTCCGCCAATGCCAAAGCCGTCAAATGGCAGAGCGCCGATAAATTTAGCCGACTCTTCCCGCAGATCTCTAAATCGCCCGCCTTGCACAATACCGTAAATAGCTTGGCTTGATTTTTTGTATTCTAAGCATTCGCGCGCCCAGCGATGCGTCGTGGCCAAAGATTTTTCCATATATTCATAATCGGCATTGGGCGGAGGGCATTCGTCAAAAGCGAAAACTATATCGGCCCCCAAATCTTCCTGAATTTTAATCGATTCTTTTGGCCCCATAAAAATTTCCCGGCCATCTATGGGCGAACGGAACAAAACGCCGTTTGGCTTTATTTTGAGAAGTTTGGGTTGAACACCTTTTTTAATATCGTGAGATTGCTTCGGAGTACCTCGCAATGACGAATTGGAAGAAATTTTACCGATTTGAAGATCGCGGCCGAAACCTAAGCTAAAAACCTGATAACCGCCAGAGTCAGTCATAATGGGCAAATTGAGATTTGCGAACTTATGAATACCGCTGTGGCGTTTTACGATTTTTTCGCCGGGCTTTAGGTGAAGATGAAAGGTGTTGGAAATTAAAATACCGGTTTTGGTCTTAGCTAAATCATCAGAAGACAAGGTCTTTACCACCGCTTGAGTCGCGACCGGCACAAGGCTGGGTGTCATAACCTCGCCATGCGGCGTCCGCAAAATACCAAGCCGGGCCCGGGATTTCTTTGATTGTTTTAAAATCTTGAAGCTAATCATAAATTATACAAATCATACAATATTTATATGCTTTAAGCAACCACACCCCTCATTCGCCCGAATGAGGGGTGTGACAATGCATAAAATAAAGTGGGTGCGCGGCCGAAGGAGTATGAAAATAAAAGTATTGGGTTGATAATAAAAAGTAGAAAAATAAAAGCCGCTTCAAGTGAAGATTGAAGCGGCGATTGTTTTTAGTCGAGGAATTCGAGACCCTTTTCCACCGAAACGCGCACTGGCCGTATGGTGAGATATTCATCGACTGGCTTGAAATTCTTAAATTTGTCTTTTCTGACTTCGTCATCCTTACGCCACAACTCGAGCAATTTTTCCGCCTCTTCACGAGTTGCATAGATGCATAAACCCAAGCGATTGGAGGCAATGTCGTCACGCTCTTTGTCAAATAACGCGAAGGCTTCCTTGAGTGTCGGCGGACCAAGCTTCTCAATATGAAGCCAGAGAGTCCGAAGAGCCGGCACCACTCTATAAAGCGCCATCAGTTTATTGGCAGAATCTTGAAATTGGCCCCTGTGCTCTTGTGGGGTAAAAACTTCAATGTGACTCAGATGCGATAATCCGTTTCTGGCAATATGGAGGGCGATTTCAATTTCATTCTTTACAGTCCTCTTTTTATGTTTCTTGACAGTCCTCTTTTCATGTTTCTTGCCAAATCCGCTGGGCTTTTCGGGTACATAATGATCTTTGACAAGATGCCAGACCGCAGCCATCTTGTCCCATGGCGACAACGATACCCAATTCATCTTAACAATATCAATGTCTCCGATTTCAGCGAAGTTGGGCAAATGATCTTTGTCGTAATCGTGCTCAATATTAAGCTGAGCAATGCGAGCCAGTTTTGATGCCCCGACCCATCCCGATTCAATTCTAAAAACATCATTCAGTTCATCCTGAAGAGCGGACATATTACCGCAACAACCACCAACATAATAGTCACCCCCACCCATACAGAGCCGACACCATTCTTCGGGCGTAAATGGCAGATGAATACTATCAAAAAATGGCAACGGGCATTCTTCCCGATTAGGCGGTTCGCCCCGGAATTCGCTGGCCTCAGAAAACTCCGTCCCCAAGCCCTTGAGGATTTCGGATGCCTCTTCGAAAGTGCGGGACATAATAAAACCTCCTAAATAAAACGGTTGTGAAGGAACTTAATTATAATAAACAATGCTGTCTAATAAGTCAAATTTTGGAGGCCCTCATTCGGGCGAATAAGGGGTGTAAGAAAATGCTCCGAAGTATGAATTCGGAGCAATGTGAATTTTAGACGCATGAGATGAGACGATCGCGACCACCGGCATCGAGCCATAGCATTCCGAGATGCCAACGCGAATCTATCTCACTAAAATAAAGGCAAGAAACAAATCGACTAGCAAAGGGACCGTGGACCATACTACGAGAAGCGATTAGGATATAATTTTCGCGTCGGAAACTTTCCGGGATGTTATTTGGATTCACTAATAACCCTTCAAGTTGCGTTTGCCCAATCTCAGATCCAAAAGCCTGATTAACGATCGCTATTTCCTCACTTACCGAAACTCCAGAAAGAATTCCTAGCGAAACGCCGAGACCCCTGTCGCCTCGCGTTCCCCCTTCACCATCTTCTGCGTAAACCAATATCCGAATTCTGTTACGATTAACGATTTCCAAATTTCGATTGGGCCTAATCATATTGACCCCCTCTTTAAATCAAGGATCTAGCTCATACGGACAATCCGCAAAAGCTTTATGACATAATATCAATTACTATTAGATATGTCAAGTTTTCAATGACGAAACGGAAAGCCAATCTTAATTCTAAAGTAATGGATTCCCGCTTTTGCGGGAATGACAGAGATGGAGATTGCTTCGATAGACATCTGCCCGCCGGCAGGCAGGGGCGGGGCACGATGACAATTCTTAATAACTATTCACCCAGACGGAGAAGGCGGCGGAAGCGGGTGCGCTATCTTTAATGATGTGTTTAAGAATCGAAAGAAGGGGAAATTTCTCCAAATGGCCGGAAAGCAATTTTATAACCGAATCAAACGAGGAGAGGCCCTCGCTCATAGTTTTCGCTTGGCCGTCGCGGGCCAGCTCCAGACCGGCGGTATAATTTTTCGAGCACGGACTGAAACCGGTCGCGATGAAGTCGCCGAGTCCCGCGACCGTCAAAACCGTTTCCGGCTTACCGCCTAAAATCTTGAAAATCTCCTGCATCTCGGCGATGGCCTCCGTAACCAGTATCCCTTTTTCATTACTGCCCCAGCCGAGGCCCTCCGCCATGCCGAGCGCCAAGGCGTAAACATTTTTAAATATACCGCCGAGCGCCACGCCATGTACATCAGCCGAATGTTCAACTTTCAAATTGGTGCCAATAAAAAGTTCTTTGATTTTGTGATAAACCTCCACTTTTTCGGTACCCACGACCGCGGCTGCCAAATTACCCTTGCAAATTTCGTCCGCGAGCATGGGGCCGGAAAGAAGCGCAAAATCGACACCTGCCGGCAAAAGCTCCTTCAAAACTTCGTCTGTAGATTTATTAGTCGCTATCTCGATGCCTTTAGACGGCGAAATGACAATTGTGTCTTTTCTAATAAATGAAGCGACTTCTTTAACCGCCTCCCGGAGCACCCAACTCGGCACGCAGAAAAACAAAAAGTCGGCTGTTGGAACAAGTTCGGATAAATCTTTTATTTCTTTGACTTTAGACGGATCCTTGTCCCAGAAAGCCAAACAAAAATCCTTACCCTGAAGCGCGCCACCAATGGCTGTGCCAATTTTTCCAGCGCCAATAAAGACGATGTTTTTCATTATATTTATATAACTAACACCAAGGTAAGATTGCCACGCCAAGCCCTGCCTACCGGCACCTGCCTACCGGCACCTGCCTACCGGCACCTGCCTACCGGCAGGCAGGGCCACGCCCCGCTAAAGCGCGGGGCTCGCAATGACGTGGGGTTGGGTCGAGGTAAAAAGACTCTGTTTATTTAAACCATTCTTTAATATTTTTGGGCCAGCCTCGGAGTAAAAGAAGCGCTAGCGGCGCACCCCAGTTGGCCCATCTTTCCACAAAATCCCAAATTGGCTCGCCCACAAGCGGACGCACCAGCGCAGTCCAAAAACCCCAGAAAGCCGCCCAAAGCAAAACAATGTTTATGGGGCGCAAAAGAATTACAAGCGCCGCTAAGATGTCCGCATATCCAACTAATACAAGGAGCTGACTCGCGAGCGCATCGCTCGCGCCCGTAAGACTACTAATCCAGCCCAGCCATTGCGGTTTGCCCTGAATCGCGAAAACCCCATGACCAAAGAATTCACCTGCAACTGCGATACGAAGAACCCACTCGACTAATTTATTGTTCATAAATATTTTTATTATTTTATAATTTGATTCGCTTCAACCTAAGCGAATTCAGAACCACGGAAACTGAACTAAAGGCCATCGCCGCTCCGGCTAAAATCGGGTTGAGAAGTATGCCAAACATAGGATAAAGCGCCCCAGCCGCTATCGGAATTAAAACAATGTTATAAATATAGGCCCAAAAAAGATTTTGCTTGATGTTTCGCAAAGTCATCCTACTCAACTGTATGGCGTTCGCGACTCCAAGGGGATCCCCAGAAACTAGGGTGATGTCGCCTGACTCTATGGCGATATCCGTACCCGTGCCGATCGCGATGCCAATATCGGCTTGAGTCAAGGCTGGTGCGTCATTTATACCATCCCCCACCATCGCCACTCTTTTACCATTCGCCTGAAGCTCCTTTATCTTGCCGGCTTTATCACCGGGCAAAACTCGAGCCATTATATTTCTAATACCTACCTTTTCCGCGATAGACCGAGCGGTGCGTTCATTATCACCAGTAATCATCCAGACTTCGAGCCCCAAATTTTGAATCCGCTTTATCGCTTCCGGAGCGCTATCTTTCAGAGTATCCGCGACCGCGATAAGCCCCATGGGCACTCGGCCAAACAAGACAATGACAGTCTTACCCTCCTCCTCCAGATGTTCGATTTTTTCTTTAACAGATGCAAAATCAATTTTTCTTTCTTCAAGCAGGGCGACATTTCCAAGCGCCAATTCTTCAGATGTGCCATCTAAAACAATCGAACCAAAAACACCCTTGCCGGGAACAGCTCTGAAGTTCTTAACATCTAGAAAATTCACATTCCGTCTGCGACCCTCGGCAACCACGGCCTTCCCAATCGGGTGCTCCGAATTCTTATCAAGCGAGGCGGAATATTGCAAAACTCGCGACTCATCAAAGCCGTTTAGGCCCATCACGCCCGTGACCGATGGCTCGCCCTTGGTAATAGTACCGGTCTTATCAAGCACCACGACATTGACTTTGCCGGCAAGCTCTAGCGCTTCCGCATCTCGAATAATAATCCCCTTCTCCGCGCCCAGGCCCGTACCGACCATGATAGAGGTGGGTGTCGCGAGACCAAGCGCGCAGGGACACGCCACCACAAGCACGGCAACCGCATTCACAAGCGCAAAAACATAAGTCGGTGTCGGCCCCCAGATATACCAAACGACAAAAGACAAGAGGGCTGTCACCATAACTATAGGCACGAAAATGCCCGTAATCTGGTCAGCCAAGCGTTGAATGGGGGCCTTGGAGCCCTGGGCCTCCTCGACCATCTTTATGATTTGCGCGAGAAAAGTATCGCGCCCGACCTTTGAAGCCTTAAATTTAAAAACGCCGGTTTTGTTTATCGTAGAGCCAATCACCGAATCTCCTACCTTTTTGTCCACCGGAATAGACTCGCCCGTCACCATTGATTCGTCTATCGTCGAGTCGCCCTCCAAAATAACGCCATCGACCGGAATTTTTTCACCGGGTTTCACTAAAATAATATCTCCGACTTTGACAGCCTCGATCGGCACCTCCATCTCATGCTTACCCTCATGCAGTACATGAGCGGTTTTGGCTTGAAGCTTTAAAAGTTTTTTGATGGCATCCGACGCCGCGCCACGAGCTCGCGCTTCTAAAAATTTGCCGAGTAAAACCAGGGTCGTCACGATAGCAGCCACATCAAAATAAACATCAAGTTTCGCACCGCCTTGCTCCAAATCAAAACCGGCGATAGCAAGCACGGTCACAAGCGCACTATAAATAAAAGCGGCTCCGGTGCCAAGCGCGACAAGCGTGTCCATATTGGCGTTAAACCTTTTAGCGCCAATCCATGCTCCGCGCCAGAATTGGGCGCCAACCCAAAATTCGATCGGTGTCGTCAAGGCGAGCATCAGGAGAAATCTCAAGGGCGAAGAAATTATCTCACCAATAAACGGAAAATAGTCCGGAAAACTTAAAAGCATCACGCCGACAGATAAAACCGTGCCGATGATGAATTTTTTCTTAAGAAGCTTCACTTCAGCCTCCTTGAGCATCTTATGATGATCGTGCTCGCCGCCTTCAGACATCTCGCCACCCATAAAATGCCCCCCGTGTTCTGAAACTTTTGACGCGTCCGGCGTTTCTATAATCATTTTATATCCCGTCCGCTCAACGGCTTTTTCCAACTCCTCCACAGCAACCGAGTCTTCGTACTCAATAGTCGCTTTCTCCGTCGCAAAATTTACATTAACCGACTTAACGCCGGGAACTTTTTTAACCTCTTTCTCGATAGTGATCGCACAGCTTGCACAATGCATGCCGACAATAAAAAACTGTTCTTTTTTAGTCATAATCTTATTTTACAACATTAAACGCCGCACCGGGAGTAGTCATACCCATCGAACAACTAAATGAGATCTTACCGACCTTCTGGGGCGTAAAAGTTATTTTTTTAATTTTATTTTTCTGTAAGACTTCAGTTAAGCCGAGTTTTGGCACCACCAGAGTTCGAGCGCAACCGAGAGCGCCCGAGCCGTCGATCAGCCATTCGACCGGTTGACCGGCCCTAACCGTGAATTGGGATGGTTCATAATCGAGGCCCACCACCTTCATCCTCACCACTTGACGGCCATCCACCACCTCGGCTTTGCTACTCAAAAAATCGGGGTTGTCGCTTAATGACAAAACGGCTGAGGCGCCACCAAAGCTAAATCCGGCTAGATTCAGCCCGTTACCGATGTTTGTGAGACCAAAAATCACTATGGCAACTCCGGCCATTTTCAAAAAATATCTTTTAAAACCGCCGTCGCCAAAACTCGCGAACGCGCCAAGCGTCATAAGCGACGGCAAAGTGCCGAGCGCGAAGACAAACATGGTCATCGCCCCGGTCACGGCGCCCCCAACACTTAAAACATAAACTTGCAAGGCTTGTGTAAAACCGCACGGTAAAAAGAAGGTCAAGACACCAGCCACGAAACTGCCCGATTTTTTCTTGCCGAAATCATACAATGCTTCGACGGCGGAGGACGGAACGATTGATAAGCCGAGACTCGGCATAAGCTTTAACATTTTGAGCCCCAAAGCCACCATCACCAAACTCACGGAGACTACCAAGATTCCGTTCACAAACGGGGAGATGACAAAACTCGATCCCACCGCGCCTATAATGGCTCCAAAAAAACCGTAGGAAGCCAAGCGACCGAGATTGAAATAAATATGAGTAGAAAATTTGGCTAGGCCGGTTTCGAAGGGATATTTCTCTGCGTAGCGAGCCGAGACCGCGAGCAAGAGTCCGCCGGTAGTCGCGATACAAGTCGAAACGGCGGCCACAGCCCCCAGTCCCAAAACCATCCAATAACTCATAGACTCGCTCACACCAAAATTATTCGGCACCAAATCAAACGCCTTGAGGATGCCAAAAATCGCCGCGACGGCGACCGCCGCGAGTCCGATTTCCAAATAATCCCGCGAAGAATTACGGTGGGGCGCCGAGGTGGATTCGCCATCCCGTTGCAAAACCTCATAACCCTGCCCGGCTACTGCTTTTTCCAAATCATTAAGTCGAAGAGGCGAACTATGCCAGACTTCAGCAAGCCCATTCCTGTGATTAACGGAAACTCTTTCGATGCCGGGCAGTGACCTAAAGGCATCGGAAATGAAAAGTTCACAGCTCGGACACCGAGTCCCCACTATTTTAAGAGTTGTTTTCTGAAATTTGTGATTCATTTTTTTCTGTTGATTTAACTTCTAAACCACGCAGTGCCGAGACGGTTAGGGCGAAAATCATTGTCGAATTCGCGGCCGATATCATGCAATAGAAACAAATGGCCCGGATTATAAAGATCTGTAGATAAACTAGATATAGCGATGCCGAGAAGCCAGTAAGCGCCAAGATAGCCGCAACGCGCACGATCCATACTTTTTGGATATCGAAATAAAGAATAGAAAGGAAAAAAAATATCGCGTAGTAAATCGCTCCAAAAAGCGAGACGGGGATGCCAAAAATAACCGAATAAGAACTGTTCAGGACGGCTTCGCAGCCGGTAAAAATGATACAAGTCACTGGCTCGCCCAAAAAATGTTTGGCGGCCAGGTAGGAGGCGTCGAGAAATCCGATAAAGCTAAAAACCAGGAGGCCGAGGATGAACCAATTAGAGATTTTCGCTGAGTAATTTGTCGATAATGGATTTGAATTCTTCATAAGAGCGGGGGTTGCGGTTTAGTTTGATGTTATTAATGAAGAAGGTCGGGGTGCTATAGACTTGAAGAGCTGTGCCTAGCGCGTAGTCTCCAGAAACCTTGTTGGCAATGTCCTGAGAGTTAAGATCTAACTTAAATTTGACTGGATCGAGACCAATAGCCACGGCGTAGTTGCTAAATATTGAGGCGGGTCCTGAACTGTCGGACCAAATAGCTTGATTATCGAAGAGCATATCGTGCATTTCCCAAAACTTGCCTTGAGCTCCCGCCGCTTCGGAAGCCTTGGCCGCCAACACAGCATTTTTGTGAAGCTCCTTTAGCGGAAAATGCCTATACGAAAATCTCACCTGATCACCAAGTTCTTCCGCCACTTTTTTTACAATCGGATGATAGACACCGCAAGCCGGGCATTGGAAATCACTAAATTCGGTGATGATAATCTTCGCGTCGGCACCTCCCTTGCTCCATCGAGCCTCGCCCAATGCATCGACTGCGAGCGCCAGACCGAGACTATCAACCGGAGCAGAAGTATTAAGTTCTATCATCACCATAGCCGCTCCGCCAATAAGACTAACGGCAAAAATCCAAAGTAATGCTCTTTGCATAATATTAATTTACTTAATAATAAACGACTAAAAAGTCTAGCCAGTGGGACTCACAATATGGAAAACCAACCAGGAGCGGATTTTGTTGTCGCACGCTGCTGTTAAAAATAGTCGAGAAGTGAATTTAAAATCACCGCCTTCTATACAGTCGTTCACGAATACCCGCCGGAAAACGAGAATAACCAACGCAAGCACGATGCCAATAATAGCCAAAGAAAAACTTTTTAAAAATTGAATAAGATGTATCGCCGAAGCCATAATAGCCGACGGGCAGTCAACCACGGGACTAGCAATACAACCAATAAGGGTATGAGTGCCGTGGGTAAGCGCCAAAAAACCGAGGATTGAAAAAGAGAAAACCGCAATCAGCACTATAATTGACAATGCTTTATCCATATATTTATATATAATATACCATACTGCTATCAATCTTGCAAACTTAGAATTATCGCCGGATTGCTTTGAAAAATTTGCCGGATAAATAATAGGCGAGATTCGGCAAAACCAACATTTGAATTATCGGCGATAAACCGATTTTTGTAAATGGAATAATGGGCATCAGCGCGCTATAGCCCCACCTGCCTTCGCGGAGCGCGCGAAGCTCGATAAACACTGCGAGACTTAGTCCGATCACAATCGCCAGTCCCATATTAAAAAAATCCGGCGCTAGCAACCAAAATAGATTTTTCCTAACTAGTCCGATGATCAAGTAAATCCCAACAACTATCGCCGTGTCCCAAAAAACGGCGTAAAGTGACCGTGTCAGATGATCCGCGAGATAATTTCCGCCTTCGTAAAGAGGCATCTGCAGAAGCTCCCAGGCAAGATTAAAAATAAAACCAAAAGATAAAATTGAGGCGACCAGCAGTATGATTTTTTGCACAATTAGTCCAAAGAGTTAATGATTTTATGAGCCAACACGAAAACTATGGCGTAAAAGGCCATGGCCGAAATAGCAACAATATCTATAATGCTCGCGCCCAGCGGAATGTTGGGAAAAATGTAGTTTACCGGAACAATAAACGCATCAGTAATTCTATAAACTACCTCAACCACAAAAGCGGCTGGGTTCGCCTGCAAAACACGAAATGCGATTCTAATCAGAAGCAGAATCTCAAGAATACCAATAATATTATTAGAAAGGTGATTTAATGAATTGCGCATATTTATTGTAAGGAATCGCGATGACTAACTTCATCCGTAGCCCTAAAAATGCCTTTTTCTTCTTCGGCGATTAGGCGCTCGACATCTTCGAGGGAACGCGAATATTTCTGGCGCGATGACTCTACGATTCTGTCCCTATACGAAGGATGTTGCGGCGGAAGAACTTTCAAAGTTTCGGCGGAAAAAGGATCGTAGGATTGGCCGTCTATCATTAGCTTAATATAAAATTCCTGACGACCAAGGTTGATCATATCTTTGATCTTGAAGATTGGCGAAAGTTCGGCCTCGAGAGCTTCCGCATCGGCTCCGCCGACGCGGAAAACCACCAACGAGCCAACATTACCAAGAATGGCGGCACGGACATTGGGCAAAAGCTGAGCCATATATTGATGAGAAACCGTGATGGCGATGCCGTATTTATTCGCCTCGGAGAGTAAATTTTCAAAAGTTCCCGTGACTAGATTATGGAACTCATCGGCATATAAATAAAAGTTGTCATGCTCCGGCGCACGATGACCCACTCGCGCCATACCGGCTTGCTTAATTTTCGGAATAAACATTGAACCGAAAAAACTGGAGTTTTCCTCACCAATTTTGCCCCTAGCAAGATTAATGAAAATAATCTTTTTCTCATTCATTAGTTTCTCAAAATCAATCCGATTTTCACTTTGCGCGAAAATATTGCGCAGGGTCGGATCGGACAAAAATTGTCCCAGCTTGTTAACGAGCGGGATAATGGCGTCGGCGTCAAACTTGGCCGACCAATCGACAAACTCGATAGCAAAGAAGCGCTTTACCATATCATCTTTAATATGTTCAATCACGCGCTCCCTATACCCTCGATCCGTCAGCATGGAAACCATACCCCGCATCGTCGCGCGCGGATAATCAAGAAGCGCCAAAATTGTAAAACGAAAAACATGTTCGAGACGCGGAGTCCAGTTGGCTCCGAATTGTTTTTGCATCGCCTCAATCATACCCCGCGCCAACTGATGCCTAAATTCCGGATCAACGCGAGCGAGCGGATTAAAAGAAGACGGAAACTTGGTGTCAGACGGGTCGATGATCACCACATCATTGATCCGATTTTCCGGAATAAAATGCAATAATGTTTCAATAATATCCCCATGCGGATCGATAAAACATAACCCATGACCATAAGCGATATCTTGCCTCGCTAGAAGCTCCAGAAGCTTGGACTTGCCTACGCCGCTCTTGCCAATGATATAGAGATGCCGGCGGCGATCGGCGCGCTTAATGCCAAAAATATATTTCTTTTCTTCAAGCGCGGCAACATAGTTGGTGCGGCCGATAAACGATACTTCGACTGGATCCAGCCGCCCAAGCATCGGGAGATCAGCCGGTGGCGGGGCGTATTTTATTGTTTGAATTTTGTTTTCCATAGACTCCACTAATATACCAATCAAGCCTGCCTGCCGGCAGGCAGGCACTAATATACTAATTCGTATATATGTATATTGGCGCTACATTAGTATATTGGTGCAGTCTACAACGCGCCGAGATCGGTTAGAAATAATTCAAATGATTTCAAGGCATTGATAGCCTCTTCCTCCGAAACTGCAAACCCGGCGGTATGAACTATTTCGTTACGAAGACGGTGCGCCCTCCACAACATTTCCAAACTACCCACCTCCTCGGGAATAATTTGCGATAATCGATCGGCCATATGCTCGCCTTCATAGCCCATCTTTTTTAAATAACCGTCGACTAAAGCATCGCCTTCGATAATGGCTAAACGAAAATCGTCGGATTTCCGAGAGACCGCGCGGGCAAGTATCGTCTGCCATTTCTTCGCAACTTCAGGATCCTTGGCAATGTCGCTAGTATTCGCGGTGGGCAATTTGCCCAATAAACTAAACTTCATTCGAAGGGGTATGGAACGCACGAACGCATAAATAGCTCCCGAGAGAAGGAGGACATCAATGGTGATACCGATCGGCTTGAGGCGGTTCAGGATCGCAATTAATAGAAACCTCAAATCAAGTATCCTCGAATAAAGCAGAATCAGCAATCCAAATCCAAAAATTGCTATAAAAGCTATCAGTAGCAAAACTTCAAACCAGTAATCTTTTGGGGGGGGCGGAGCTTCTTTTTTAAATTTTTCAAATGGGGGAGGCATAGATAAAAATGTAAAATGTAAAAATCAAAGTGTAAAATTATGGAACCCCCTCGGCTTCGCCGAATCAAGTCCGGCTTCGCTCAGGGAATATTCTCTCAAATTTTTTAATTTTGATTTTTGATATTTAATATTTTATTTAAATTGCTGGATGTCTTCTTCGTGGCCATAAATAGGCAGCCCGGATGAAGGTCCAGTCTTTTTGCTTTCGGCGCGGCGAAGATGGGGGGCGGTCAAAACAATATTGGTTGGCGGATGCCAGATGGTCGCAAGAATCGAACTAGTCAAGGTGGTGAACTGCGTATGATCCCAATTCCAAATACTCGAACGCATCCATCGCCCGATCCGACTCGCAGGACCCATCACGCTCTCTGAAGGAATAACGCGTTCCCGATAATAACGCAAAATTCTTTTTTTGCGAATAGTGGCGCGAAGAACCGGAAAAATATAGGGGAAGAAAAGTATTTTAGTAAGAGTCATCATGTCAAAATTCTGCCTAAACGAATTGAGGTCGGTAGCCGCATATTGATTGAAGGCGCCGATTATACCACGGCGGGGAAACGAATCATAATAAACTCCTTTTGGTGAAAAATATATCAGACGAATAACGCACTCAAAACCGGGCTTGGAAAGATTGTTCTCAACCGCTTCCAAAACTTTGGTCTGACGGGGGGTGCGGATCCTATAAGTCATCGCGCCAGTTTCTTCGTCTTGACCCATTGTCTCGCGCAACTCCTCAACCATAGTTTTATACTCGGGCTTTTTTGTCCAGCTACCCCCGATACCGATGGCATTAATCTGGACGCCGATGAATTCATCTTTCTTTAGCTTGCCCATTACTTCAAGAATCGAACCTATAGAATCGACTCTCTGCTCTTCGTCCGGCACCTCAAAATCCAAATAGGTTCGCGTAGGAAAAATCGGCTCGCGAGCCAAAATCAACTCCGTGCCATAAACATCATAGTTTTTTGAATAAAGCTCTTCAAGCGTTCTGGGTAGCTTACCCATATAATCCTCAACTTCCTCAATCTCGATATTCGGATAATGAGCCAAAAACGCGCTCTGTACGAGTGCCTTAACTTTGTGGTAACAGCGGACATAAAAATGGGTCTCGCCTCCGAACGAGATCACTTCAAAAGTAAAGGGCCGTGGCACCTCACCGTCCAGATAACATTCTTCAAAATCACTGCAAGTGTTTTCGAGGGCGCAAATGGCTTGAAAAACTTGATCCATCGCCCGAGGACCCTTTTCTAGTTCGCGCGCGATGAAGATTTCAAGAATGGCATATTTAGAATCCCGACGAAAAAGTTCTTGCCGCCAAAAAAGCCAGATATGCCGAAATATCGGCGCTAAAATCAGGAAGGCCCAAATCCACCAAGTAAGTTCGAAAAAATAACGGCTATCATTCCAGGCCGCGCCTAAAGCTATAAAAAAATCATCCAGAATATTGCCGAAGTCCATATTCGATATTATAACACAAAACCCGCGTCACGCGCGGGTTTTGCTAGTAAAGAACTTCTCGATTCCTCTATATATATTTTAGGCTTCTTTGATAAAATACTTACCATCCTCCCCTCTCTTGAAGAAGCTCTTATTCTGTAAATTCAGAAGCAGGGTATTTTCTTTAAACATTCTTTTTTCGAGAACTAACTTGACAAGTTCTCGGCTCTTCAACGGGCCGTTCTGCTTTAAGATCTCGCGCATAACTTCTTTAGCAGTACCCGGCATGATGCCAAATTCCTTCAAACCATAGACGCCTCGGCCAACCAGCATAAACCTTTCATCCTTGATAAGTTCATTATGCACGGTCTGGAAGTTGGTCTTTTTGTGTCGGCGAACACCGTTAATCCTCTCGGCAATCGATGTAAAGTGAAGGGGTTGATTTTCTTTCTTTAAGACCAAATAAGCGTAGTCGCGCGAAGTTTTAGGGTTAATCTCCGACCAAGCAGAAAGACCCATGTCGCCATACGAGTTCGCCATAAATTTCTTAGAAACAGCCACAAGATTAGTCGCCACCGCTTCCTTAAGAGCGCCGGATTTCGCGGCGTCGGTGAAGAAAAAATCAAACTTTTTCTCCGCCAAGACTATCTCTTTTTTGGCCTCTAAAGATTCCTCCAAGACATCAATAAATTTATTGGCCCGAGAAATATCTCCTTCGTTTCCATACCAAAAAGAAAAGAACTCCTTGTCGGCCGGATGATATTCCACTTTATCGGAAGCTTCCAGAAGGAAACGAACGCGATTTCCAAAAGTATTTTTATCACCCCGGTCCTCGGTCAGATGACGGACATCTTCAATGATCATATCATCACGGCGAAGACCGCCAACGCTAGCCATGTGGGAGGAAATAAGATCGGCAAAAACAGCCAAACCATTTTCCTTCATCTTGGAACGGATGTCGTTTAAACTCAGATTCTGAATCTGGCGAATACGCTCGCGCGTAACATGATACCTCTCGCCGAGCGCGGCCAGAGTCATCTCTCGACCATTTTTGAGGCCGTAGCGGCCCTCGAGCACTTCTTGCTGGCGCTTTGGCAAGCCGGAAAGAAACGCGGAAACTAATTTATCGACTACAACTTTCATAGTTTTTAATAATTATTAATTAATATGGAATGAGTGTGTGGCGACTCCTTGTAGTTACTCTATTATTTTATTGACTAAAAGTCAATACCCTGTACTCGTCCATAACATATGAGACTGTTTCGGCGTTAGCTTGTTGCAAATATACCGCAATGGAGAACAAAGGCCAATCGACCAGTGTGGCCTTCGTGTGTTGTACCAAAGCAGCCAATCTATGAGCTGGCGGTTGAACT
>ORJL011910822.1_pt1 | contig 31668 bp, 28 predicted proteins | sample 1779941 | NCBI WGS metagenome assembly ORJL01 (sample SAMEA104232317, study PRJEB22302) | groundwater metagenome | biome: forest; feature: aquifer; material: groundwater | place: USA | collected 2011-08-07 | depth 5.8 m | reverse complement strand
TCTGCTCGCCGATGCCGACGAAGTCAACGGCCTTCTCCGCACCCCATCCAGCCAGCAGGGCTTGCCGGGTGGCCGCAACGTTGAAACCAGGCTCGCCTCCGCCGGACAGGACGCGAACGCCCGATTCCCGCAGGTCCAGGCCCATCGAGCGCGCCAGGGTTATCATGTGTAGCAAATAGGTGGGAGTGCCCACGACCACCTTTGGCTTCAGGTTGATGATCGCTTTGATGCGTTCCTCGGTGGAGAGGCCTCCACCGGAGTATACGGTGCAGTTCATGCGCAGGCAGCCCCAATATACGCTCCAGAGCCCTATCCAGGTGCCCCAGTTGAAAGCGAAATAGAAGCTGTCTCCGGGCCTCACTCCGTTGTCCCAATAGCCGTAGCAGAAGGCGTCGGCCATCCGGACCGTGTCATACATCGTGAAGTGCTCCCGCAGAGGTTGGCCTGTGGTACCTGTTGTCTGGAAGTAGTACTGGTGGTATTCAGGAGGGAGCGCCTGTCCCGCGAAAAACGATAGATCCTGGTCTGTCATGTAGTCAGGTTTGTCGGTAAAAGGGACTTTGTGGTGGAAGTCGTCCCAGGTCCGCACGTCTTCCGGCTTCAGGCCGGCCTTGTCATAGAGACGCCGGTACATAGCGCTGTTGTCATAAGCGAACTTGATGAGATGCTGGATGCGTTTGAGATGAAGCTCGTCCAGTTTCTCTCGGGGCATGGTTTGCAGATACTCGTTCCAGTAGCGTTGGCCCGCGGCCTTGGGATAGACGAAGCTACGTACCATTGGACCTCCTCGGTTTTGTTAGCTCCTCGCTGTCGAGCAATATGGTTACGGGGCCGTCATTCTGGATCGTGACCAGCATGTGTGCCCCGAAACGGCCATTTTCCACAGGGACTCCCTCGTCCTCCAGCAGTTGCGAAAAGCGCCTCACCAGGTCTTCCGCGAGATCCGGCGAGGCTGCTTCATCGAAGCTGGGACGCCGGCCCCTCCGAGCATTTGACAGTAACGTGAACTGGGAGATGACCAGGGCCTGCCCGCCGGTATCCAGAAGGGATAGGTTGAACTTTCCCTGGTCGTCAGAGAATATCCTGAGTCTGGCGGTCTTAGTTGCCAGAACGCGAGCATCCTCTTCCTTATCTCCGCGAGCTACACCGAGAAGAATCACCAGTCCTCTTCCGATCTCCCCCAAGACCTCGCCCCCGGCCGTTACCCGAGCCTCTGAGACCCGCTGGAGAACCGCCTTCACCGGTGTATTAGTCCTTCTTGGACGCGGTTACCTCCGTCTTTGTCTCCTTGGTTTCTTTGGTTTCCTTGGTCTCCTTGGATTCCGTCGCTACGCTTGTTACTTTGTTTTCGCTTTCATCCTTGACCTTGGGACGATTGTCAGTAACGTAGAACCCGCCGGCCTTGAAGACGATGCCTACGGGTTGGATTATGCGTCGCGTTGTACCGGTGCAGTGTGGACATGCGTTGATCGGCTCTTCAAAAATACCCTGCTTCCGGTCGAACCGGATCCCGCATTTGTCGCATTCGTACTCATAGATTGGCATGGAATAGGCTCTCCTCCCCGCTTCACTGTATGGACAACTCTATTGTAACCAAAGCACTGGGTTCTCGCAAGCACGAAAGCTAACAAGGTCTTGGACTTTCCCGCACGAATACTACTTGCATCCCTCCGGCAATAACAGGATGGGACCGAGCCTGGCTTGAAACGGTTGGGGGTCCCCTTCTCCGAGCCGCTTCATGGTCTTAAGATCATACATACCTACCTCGATGCTGTGCCGGCCTGGAGGCGTGCCCCAGGGTACGAACAGACGATGTTCGTCTGCAACTACCGGGCCAACCGGCCAGCGGGAGGTCGGAAACCCTCCGCCACCCGGTTGAGAGTCGGCCTGGGCCACTAGCTTGCCTGACTCGTCTACCAGATGAACAAAGACACTGTAATCAATGGTCATGCGGGTCAAGGCGCGCCAGTGGAGGGTGAAAGGCATCTCGATTCCGGCGCAGACAGGGCCGGAATCAAGCTGGAATGATTCCAGTTTCACCGTCCGGCCCATCTCGATGCCGACAGGTTCCCCCGGCGCGTTATCCGATACCGGCGGATGGGTCAGATAGCCCAATACGTGGAAACCGCCCCGAAACTGGGTTGCCAGGAATCGGAACCCGTTGGCGTCCAACCATTCCTGGATCCGGTTCTCGGGGTCTGTGAAGTAGCTTTGCCACAAGACCAGCCATATGCGGTCGGTACGGCCTGCCAGCTCCTGGAGATCCCGGAGATCTTCATCCCAATTCGCAGGCATGCTGTCAGGAAGACCGACCACCGGAGCATTGCTGCGGTAGTAGTAGTGGAAGCTGGGGCTTACATAGTACGCGTTGAGGACTACGGCGTCACCGTCTCGAGAACGGTCGTTAACGAAGTCCACCGTTCCGCGTATGTCGTCGCGCCAGTAAGTAGGGTCGTAGTAGTAATTATGAAGGGAACGGTAGGATATCGCCATGACCATGAGTAGGGCCGCTACACCGGCCGCCCTCCGGAATACCGGTCCGGCGTTGAGAAGAGAGGCAAGGCCCTGACCGATGAGGAGATAGTAGGCGGGCGCTGCGAAGAGAAGGTACCTCGGCGCGATGTCTCGTTTTCCCCAGGAGAGCGCGAGGATGCCGGCAATGGGCAGGCACAGGTATACCGGAAGGAACATCCAGTCAATTGAACGCTTTTGCCTGCGGCTCGCGAGAAAGCCCGAAACGGCGCCCCAGGCAGCGATCGTTGCCAGCGCCACAGCCATGGCCAGAACCTTCTGGTGGTCTGCAGGTAGATCAATCTGTACGGGGGTGGCTCCAGCCTGCCCAGCGGAGTAACTCAGTCCGAAACTGACAAAGGTCTGGTAGAGAAGGGTTAGCGGGCTCGTGCTCGATCCAGGCGTCAGATACGTTTCATACTTGTCGAAGATAACCCCGGCCCAGGGCAGGTACATGATTGCCAGCGCCGCTTGCGCGATTGCCCATCCTTTCAAACGTGGCACGGTGGAGTGTCCGGAGGCCCAGACCCATAACACGACGAAGAGGTTCAGAGAGCCAACTACCAGCCAGGCATAATAGAGCGAATAAACAGCCGCCGCTGCTGCAAGAACGTAGCAGGCCAGCCATCGTCTGGACGTGGCGCATTGGGTCCACTTCAGGCAGGCAAGAGCTGAAACCAGGGAGAAGAACAGTGTCGGGGCGTACATTCGGGTTTCCTGTGAATAGTAGACCAGAAAGGGAGAAATCGCTGCCACCAGGGTAGCGAGAAGCGCCCCTCTGTTTCCCAGGAGGGATCGGCCGACTTGAAATAGCACGGCCAGGCCGAGTACTCCGAAGAAGAGCGATAGAAAGCGAGTTGAGAATTCCCGGTTACCAGCTAGAAGTATCCAGAAATGTAGAAGCGAATCGTACAACGGCGGATGTATTCCGGCCTCGGATAGCACCGGGATGGATGACAAGTCTTGGCTGGCCCGGAATATGCTCAGGCCCTCGTCCGCCCAGATGCTCTGCAGGTCCAGACGGAAGACCCTCAATCCGAACCCCAGGATAATCAGGAGAAGGGCAACTGCGCCCTCGATGGCGCCCGGAAGGGGGGCCGGCAGCGAGACGCCACTTGACGGCTTCGTAGTCAAAGTCAAGTGTGGCTTTGGGCAGCGCCTGGTCTCGGCAGGAGGCCTCCTCGTGGCGACAACATGCGCATATTGTATAACAAACGGGCAAGGCAGTGCAGGTACCATTGGCTCAAGACCTGTGGTACCTATGTCTTCCCATCGCAGACGCTTTCGGCCATTGGCAACCACTTTGTCCGCCGCTAAGATGCAGGTAGTCCACACACATCTGAGTGAAGGAAGTGTATGGCTGATAAGGCCGATCGGAGGGAGCCGTTGGTCCAACTTTCCCGTTTTGACAGTAGTGAGTTCTATCTCAACGCCGACCTGATCGAGACGATTGAGACAACTCCGGATACCGTCATCTCCCTCACCAACGGGAAGAAGCTGATCGTCCGGGAATCCGCGGACGAAGTTGTATCGCGAGTAGTGAGCTTCCGTCGACGGATAATTGGTGTGGTTGGGGGTCCTGAAGGATGATCATGGTTCCACTATGGGATTATCTCCTGGCCGGTGAGGAATCGTGAAACAGTCATCGGTAATCGGCTTGCTGCTTGGCCTCGCGGCTCTAGCCTTATCGGTCACGATGGAGGGTGGGGAGCTTGGGGCTTTTGTCAGTATATCGGCCGCGATCATAGTGTTTGGAGGCACCATCGGCGCGACCTTGACCAGCTACCCACTGGACCTGGTTGCGAAACTTCCCAAACTTGTCAGCCGGGCCCTCATGGGGGCTTCGACCGCGGTGGCGCCGCGCGATGTGATTGGGATGTTTGTTACCCTGGCGGAAAGGGCGAGGAGAGAGGGCTTGCTGTCGCTGGAAGAGGAGGCCGGGAAGATAACGGACTCCTATATTCGGAAAGGTATGCTCCTGGTGGTGGATGGTATCGATCCAGAGGTCATAAGGACGGTCTTGGACGTGGACGTGCAGGCCATGTCCGAGAGGCATCAGCGGGCATCCGCCATGATGGAATCCATGGGAGGGTACGCTCCCACCATGGGTATCATCGGCACGGTCATGGGGCTGGTCCATGTCCTTGGCAATCTCGAAGACGCGGAGGCACTGGGCCCAGCCATCGCCGTGGCTTTCATTGCCACTCTCTATGGCGTAGCATCCGCCAACCTGCTATGGCTCCCGGTGGGGAACAAGCTCAAGAGCATGAGTAAGGAGGAGATATGGATGCGGGAAGTCGCCCGTGAGGGCATTCTCGCAGTGCAGGCCGGGGATAATCCCCGCATTGTTCGCGAGAAACTGGAGCCGTTCCTGGCGGCTTCCGAGCGGGGGGTCAAGGCGTCCAAAGAGGCGCCCAAGTCCCCTGGCGAACCTGCAGCAAGTGAAGCCGTGGCCGCTGCAGGCGGTGGCTAGCGTTCGCTCCGCCAGGGGTTGTAATCAGGTTGAAACGGAAGAGCCATGTCGAAGAAGTCCACGCGAATTCGGAACGTTGGCTCCTGACCTATGCCGATCTTATTACCTTGCTACTGGTCTTCTTCGTGGTGATGTATTCCATATCGGTTGCCGACAAATCGAAGTTCAGCAGGCTCAACGCGTCGCTATCCAAGGCTTTCGGAGGACTTGTCCTGCAGGGCGATGACAAGACCGCGGTGGGGAGCGACGCGGGGGCTATGAGCGGCAACTCGATCATGGACGATTTCTTTGGCATGCAGTCTCAGATCGAACAGGTCAAGGCCGACATGGGTCTGCAGAGCCAAATCAAGGTGGGTCTCCAAAAGGAGGGCATATCCATCAGCCTATCCGGCAGTCTGCTGTTCGACTCGGGCAGGGCGGAACTCAAGCCCGAGTCTACCAGGGCGCTGGATGGTATCGCGAACTCCTTCCGCAATATGCCGAACAGCGTCCGCGTCGAGGGGCATACCGATAATGTCAGGGTAAACAGCGACCTTTTCCCTACAAACTGGGAGCTCTCGGCTGCCCGGGCCACAGCGGTCACGAGGTATTTGACCGAGGTCGGCCGAATCGCTCCTCAGAGGCTATCTGCGCAGGGCTACGCAGAGTTCAAGCCGGTAGCCAACAATAACACCTTGGAGAGCCGGGCCGCAAACAGGAGAGTAGATCTCCTAGTGGTCTATGAAAGGTGACTGAGCTAGAGCCGGTAATCGTTCGTTCTCTTGAAGCCAAATTCGGTCTGAGCATGGAGTGTCGATGAAGAAGTTGTTTGGTGGCAGGAAACTGATAATCGTGATCGTGGGGGTTGTTCTGGTAGTGGTTGCGGGAGTGGCGGTCTTTGCCGTTCCAACCCTCACGGGCACGCCGATGGTTGCTCTCGGGGCGGCGGCAAAAGCGCCCCCCTCTTCTACTCCGACTCCGGAACCTGCCCACGTCCTGGGACCTGGAATGATGTACTCGATGAAAGAGCGGATCGTCAACCTATCTGACCAGGGCGGATTTCGCTACCTGAAAAGCGCTGTCGTTCTGGAGTTCGATCTGCCTGACGCCAGGAACTTGAAGGCCGAAGCATACAAGAAACGCCAGGAGACATTCGCCATCGAACTGGCGAGCAGCCAGCCCAAGCTCGACGATATTCTTACCACGACGCTTGGGAGCAAGGCCTCCCTGGTGCTGAATACGCCTGAGGGTAAGGAATCCCTGAGGCAAGAGCTCAAGGCCAGATTCTCCGAGGTCGTCGCCGAGTTCAAGTTGGTGAACGTGTATTTTACACAGTTTATTATCCAGTAATGGGGTTGAGACATGGATGAGTTCGCTGACGAGGCGACGCCGGGGGTTGAGGCCAGGAGGACCCTATCCCAGTGGGAAATAGACTCGTTGCTTGGGGCAATCGGAGACCAGCCGTCTATCCGGCCAAGCGCGTCGGAGGCTACTCCGAAGAACGTCCGACCCTACGACTTCCGGAGGCCCGACAAATTCTCTAAGGAGCATCTCCGTGCCCTTCAGACCATTCATGAATCGTTCGCCCGTGGCGTCGGGTCTTCTCTATCCTCCTACTTGCGCACTAGCGTCCAGGTCAGGCTATCCTCCATCGAGCAGGCGGTCTACGAAGAGTACATTCAGCAGCTAGCAACGCCTACGGTGGTCAACGTGGTCACGGCGGAGCCACTCCCCGGCCCCATGGTTATTGAGATGAACATGGGGCTGGCCTTTTCCTTCATGGACCGGCTACTGGGGGGTCCTGGCCAGGTTCCATCAAAGACCCGGGAAGTAACGGATATCGAGATACTTCTGTTGAGGACGATCATCAAGGGTATTCTGGCTTCCCTACGTGAATACTGGCTCCAGCTAAGCCCGGTAACGATGAAATTGGACGATCTCAACTTCAGTCCTCAGACTGTTCAGGTAGCGCTTCCGGGTGACGTAGGGGTGCTCCTGCTCTTCGAGGTCCGGTTCATGGAGGTTTCGAACATCTTAAGCATGTATGTGCCCTATGCCATGTTAGAGCCTATAATCGATAAACTCAGCGCCCAGATGTGGTTCTCGGGTGCCCATCGTGAGGTGGTGGCGGACAAGGACGAGATCCGGAAACAGGTTGAGAAGGTCAAAGTCCCGGTAGTGGTCCAGCTTGGGTCGACCGCCGTAACGGTCAAGGAGCTCCTGGGGCTTCAAGAGGGAAACGTAATCAAGCTGGACACTTCCGCTAACCAGGAAATGGAGGTAATCATAGAGGGAAAGACGAAGTTCCTGTCACGGCCCGGACGAGTTGGCCGCAATCTTGGATTCGTGGTAACACGAGTCCTACTTGACGATGCTCCCGCCAGGACCGCGGTGCGGGACTCAGCGTTGGTGGGGGTGTAGAATGAGCGACTTCGAGGATTTGCAGCAAGAAAGCCTGAATGTCTTTCCGGCTGACTTTGGCGCTGAAGTCCATCCCGCCGAGTTCATACCCCTTGGGGGTTCTGAATCCCCTGGAGGGTCGAGTCTAGACCTCTTGCTCGATATCGTCCTCAGGATCAACGTCGAGCTGGGCAGGTCTTCGATGCCTGTCCGTGATATTCTATCTCTTGGCCCCGGCTCGGTGGTAGAACTGGACAAGATGGCGGGTGAGCCCGTCGACGTATCGATAAACGGCACACTGATTGCTCGAGGAGAGGTAGTGGTGGTTGATGAGAAGTTCGGTGTCCGTGTTACAGAAATCGTGACCCCCGCAAAAAGGGTCGCGTCGCTGATTTGACGTCGTTTCAGGTCCGTTGATGGCCAACCTCGGCAAGAACCGGGCTGTACTCGGCGCGGTTGCGGTGATTGCCGTCATGGTGGGGATGCTTCTTTTGGGCGGCGCGACGGGAGGGAACCAGGTACCGGCTCCAGAGGCAACGGGGGTGACCGCGGCCATACCTAACCCGGATGGGACTCAGGCTGGGCAATTCGCGGTACGGGACTATGTCGACTTTGACCAGGCAACCGCTATTGATGGGCCCTCGTCGGACTGGCTCGGGCCGCTTGCTGGCATGGTGGTCAAGCTCGCATTTGTCATTGCTCTTATCTACCTGGTGGTCCGGATCCTGAAGCGCTACGTTTATCGGGGGGCCCCGGTCGCATCTGCCAGGAAGCCTGTTTCCGTGCTTAGTTCTGTGAGCCTTGCCCCGAATAGAACCGTATTTGTTCTAGACGTCGCCGGCAAGCTTCTGGTGGTCGGCGCCACCTCCAGCCAGATGTCATTGTTGACAGAAGTTACGGATCCCCAGGCAGTAGAAGAGATGCGCCTGCTTTCCGCCGAGAACCCACCAGTTGACCAGTTCGGCGCAATTCTGAGCGCTTTTGGGCGAAGGTTGGGAGACCAGGATTCGGCAGGGCTTGGCGTCGCGATGGTCGGGTCCTTCCAGTCGATGGTCCGCGACGGCCGCGAGTTTGTCAAGACTAGATTGGCGGAAGCAGGGGAGCGTCCCAAACGGGGGTGATCATAGCTCCCGATTCCAGGGATGTCGCCTGCGGAGACCCTCATCCTCTTGCCTCTTCTCCCTAGAGGGGAGAAGAGGCAAGAGGTGAATAGGGGAGACCCCTAAAACCCCCCAAGAAGGGCACAGCCCCTTCTTGACTACCCCGTTGGAGGACGAAGGGGGCAGCCCCTTCTTCAGCCTGATACTCTGGGTCTTTGGCGTCCAAGTACGTTCGAAGACACGTTTGCTGAGATCCCTGGCGGGGGGCTCATGCCCGTGCACCCGAGTTCTGGAGCCTCTGTGGGCGCAGAGGGCTTGACCGCGGTCAAGCCCTCTGCTTTGGCTCCCATGGAGAGAGCAGGGACAGCGTTCTACCGGTAGACTGGCACTCTGGCGACTACGGCTTGAGGCAGCGCGGCGTCGGTCTTGAGTGCCAGTTGCATCTCAATCAGGCCGAAGGGAGTGATCAAAGGTATCACGAGTCTCTGGATCTGTAAGGTCGATATGATGGTGCCGGCGCCGGTGATTACGGCTGGGGGAGATATGGTGCACATATAGCCCCGGTCCGCCAGGGTAGTTGCGGCCGTTCCCGCGATTACGTTGCCCATCTCGGCAATCCCACTTTCGGCGAGCTCATCCCATTTTTCAATCTGCTGACCGCCCATCATCTGTGACACCAGACGTTTGGCAGTGTCTTCCGAGAGCCCAAACATCATGACCCCGCGGAGGTTTCCGGTTACTCCGATAAGTGCGGTGATCTGCTGGCTGGTGTAGGCTTCTTTCTGTACTGTCAGTTGGCCCATTTGGATCGGGGCCCCGATTTCTGACTGCAAAACGGTCTGTGCTGAGCCTACGAAACTGTTGACAAGGTCCGCATCCATGAACTTACCCTCCTGATGTTGTCTGGATTAGCGTGAAACTGCTGCTACCTTGGGGACCTGGCTTCCCATCTTCTGGTAGAAGGACACGCTGGGGCTGTCGTAGCCCATGTTCCTTGGCATCTTTATCATCTCAGTTCCTCCGACGAACAGAACGCCTCCCGTACGCAGGGAACTGTTGAATCTCCGGAATATCTCGTCCTTGGCGTCTTCGGTGAAGTAGATGAGCACGTGACGACAGACGATGAGGTCAAGATCATCTTCATATGGACTACGCAGGAGATCGTGGATCTTGAACTCGATCCTTTTCTTGACCTGGTCTGCGAGGCGAAATTCCTTGCCAAGAGGCACGAAGTATTTCTGGAGTTGGCCGCCGCTCAGATTGCGCAACTGGGACTCGGGATAGATCCCGCGGCGAGCCCGCTCCAGAACAGTCGCGTCGATATCAGTGGCGAGGATGCGCCATTGCCCTAGAGGGGACATCTCTTGAAGCATGATAGCAAGCGAATACGGCTCACAGCCATCCGAGCACCCGGCGCTCCAGACATTGAGCCGGCGGCGGCCTTCGAGGAGCGCCGGAACGATGCGTTTTCTCAGGTACTCGAACTTGTCCGGAATGCGAAAGAACTCCGAGACGTTAATGGTCACGAAATCCTTGAACTCCTGCCTCCTGGCTTCGTCCTGCGAGATCAGGCGGGAATACTCGAACAGATTATGGGAGCCGCAGCGCGTCATTAAGGTGCACAGCCTTCTCTTCATCTGTTCGCTCTTGTAGGACGAGAGGTCGATTCCAGTGATCTCAAGGACCTTTCGTTGGAAGTACGAATACTCAACGTCTATCGATACTGTGCCGTTCATCATCAGTTGCCTTTCCCTCCCCGCTCTCAGGCGGATGCGGCGGTGCGAGAAGCAGTTCGCCTGGCGCCTGCCAGGGAGCTAATCTCGCTGGCTATCCGGTCCAGGGGCGCCGTGAAATCCACCACTTTCGCTTCTACAGCGCTCCGTGGCATTCCGTATATCACGCAGGTTGATTCGTCTTCGGCTATCACCTGTCCTCCGCTCCGCTTGATCAGAGCCGCCCCTCGAGTGCCATCGGCGCCCATCCCCGTAAGGATCACGCCGATAGTCGCGGGTCCGTATGATTCGGCTGCTGACTCCATGGTGACATCGACCGAGGGGCGTACTCCGTGCTGGGCCGGGTTCTGGTTTAGGGAGATATACCCACCGCTGGAGACTGTCATGTGGTAGTTGCCGGGCGCCAGCAGGGCAAGACCTGGCTGGACCCTGTCTCCAGACGCCGCCTCCTTCACCTGCAAGGGTGAGATCTCGTCCAATCTCTGCGCCAGGGACTTGGTGAACCCGGGGGGCATGTGCTGGACGATCAGCACTCCGCATGGAAGAGTTGCAGGCAAGTGAGGTACTACCTCGTGAAGCGCCCGGGGACCTCCTGTGGAGGTCCCGATTACCACGATTCCTCGGGTTTCGCGCAAGCGGACAGGGCGCTCCGTCACAGTCCGTTCGATGGCGGGCACTGAGCGAGGCAGGCCCAATCTTGATGAATTGAGTCCGGCTATTTGTTTGATCTTGGCTACCAGCTCCTGCTTTACCGCCTGGAAATCCAGCGCGCCTCGGGTAGGCTTCGGTACGAAATCTACGGCGCCGAGCCGCAGCGCCCTAACGGTGGCATCCGCTCCCTCCTGCGAGAGACTGCTGAGTATTATGACGGGCAGGGGAGACCCGGTCATCAGCCTCCGTAGCGTCTCAAAGCCGTCCATCCGGGGCATTTCCAGATCCAGGGTCACCACGTCTGGTTTCAACGCTTCGATCTTGGCCAGGGCGTCCAATCCATCTCTCGCGGTATCGACTACTATCAGCTCAGGGTCTTCCTCTAGCCCCCTCTGTAGCACAAACCTCATGTACGCGGAGTCGTCTACTATCAGAACCCGTACCATTTGGTGGCTCCTCTTGCCCGAAACATGCTCAGGCACACGCGCAAACCGCGTGCCCCGCGCTACGGTCAGGTTGACCGGCTAGGACAACATCTTCTTCACGGCGTCCAGCACTCGCTCGCTCTGAAAAGGCTTCAGGACGAAATCCTTGGCGCCGCTCTTGAGGGCGTCTATTACCAGAGCCTGTTGGCCCATGGCGGTCACCATGGCTACACGTGCGTTAGGGTCCATTTTGCGGATCTCCTTCAGCGCCGCCAGTCCGTCCATCTCCGGCATGGTAATGTCGAGCAAGACGCCGTCCGGGTGGACTTCCCTGTACTTGATAACGGCCTGAACGCCATTCTCCGCCTCAACTACGTTATAGCCGTTGTCGCTGAGGAGCTTGGAGCACCTCATTCGCATGAAGGCAGCGTCGTCCACCACCAACAATGTTGCCATGCCATGTCTCCTTCCGTTCTCGTGGAGCCGGTATCAGGGACTACAGCTCCAAGTCCATCTGTCCTACCGTCTTGACAAAGACTCGTCCGTTTTCGACGAAGAGCCTCATCGTTCGCCCTCGTGTACCGCCGACTTCTGTGGCCAGGGGCTTTATTCCGCACTGCCCCAGGGCTTCAGCTACAGCCTCGGCGTTGCGCTCTCCTATCTTGAATCCGTCTGAGTTGCCGGCAAGAGCGAGCATGTGGGCTCCCCCTGCGATCTTGCATATCAGGCGCTTCCTCATGGCTCCCAACTGCTGGACCCGCTCCAGAAGCGAAGGGACTGCCACGTCGGCGAACCTGTAACTGAGCTTCTGCGAAGAAACCTCCCTGCTGCAAGGCAGCATTACGTGGGCCAGTCCCCCCACTCTTGCCACCGGGTCGTAAACAGAGACTCCGATGCAGGAGCCGAGGCCATACGCGGCCAACACCACCAGGGGATCGCGGGTCGTGCAAAGTTCCCCCATTCCGACCGCCATTGTCTTCTGCATTTCTACGGCGTTCAACCCAGCCTCTCCACAATCATCTTCAAGGACCTGGAATCAGGGAGCACCATGAAAAGGCAGCCAATCTGGCGCTCGTCGTCTGCAAACCAGGTGTCGATGACCAGGACCTCGTCCGTGGTCATTGCCAGAGAGACCAGAGGTCCGTCGATAACCGCGGCCGCCATGTCCAAGACCAAACAGGGGGGAGATACGCGTATGTCGAGGCCGGTCTTGTCGGACAGCGCTCGTAGAAAGAAGGAACCTGTAATGTTAGCAACCTCCCCCAGGGCCGATAGCTCAACCTCGTCCATGTCGGTTCCCTTTTCCCGAGGACCCATCAACATCGTGACCATTTCCTCGGCCGCCGGCAGGGAGAATATGAGAACAACGTGGCCTCCCACGTCCCCCGTGATCCCAACATAGGCGCCGTATACTTCCTCTTCCTGTGCATGGAGGACGGCTGGGGCTTCTTCGATCTTCACCAATTTGAGGCTTGGCGCCTTGACCGAGACTATTTTGTCCACCATCCCGGAAAGTCCAGAGGCGGCGTTCACAAAACCAGTCGAGACGACGTCTTGCAGATGGAGCAAGTCTCTGTTGCTTAGTAGAGTGGAGCTAGACATAACTGGCTTTACCCCTTTCCATGGCGGTCTTCCTCACCAAAGCTAAGACATCCAGGATCAACGCGACCCGTCCATCACCCAGAATCGTGGCGCCTGACAGACCGCGCACGTCGCCGATGTAGTTGCCCATCGACTTGATTACCACTTGCTGCTCTCCGATGAGGGAGTCCACCATGATGCCTACCTGTTCGCCCTGTGCCCCCACGATGACGACGTACGCCCGCTCCTGTTTGACTCCGCCACGGCGAGAACCCAGGGCGACGCCCAGGGGTAGCAGTGGGAGTACTTGCCCCCGGTGCTGTATGACCGGAGCGCTGTTGACGGAACTGACCTCGGACATAGATACTCGCAAAGTCTCAGTCACCGAGGCAAGAGGGATAGCGAATATGTTTCCGTCCAGTGTTACGAGGAGTGCGTCCATGATGGCGAGGGTCAGGGGCAGTTCCAGTATGAAGCGGCTGCCCTTTCCAGCAGTACTCTCAATGCTCACCTGGCCGTTGAGCTTGCGTATATTGGTCCGGACGATATCCATGCCGACCCCGCGCCCGGAGACATCGCTGACCTGGCTGGCGGTGGAAAACCCGGGAGCGAAGATGATGTCGATGGCTTCCCTGTCGCTCATGCGTGACGCCGCCTCAGGTGACATGACTCCCTTGTCCACCGCGGCCTTTCTCATATGTTCGGGATCGATTCCCTTGCCGTCATCCTCAAGGGAGAGCACGATGCGGCTTTCCCTGTGGCAAGCGGCCAGCCGTACGTGTCCGGTTTCAGCTTTGCCGCACGCAGCCCGTACCTCTGGCGTCTCTATTCCGTGGTCGACCGCATTGCGTAGAAGGTGGGTCAGCGGGTCGCTGATCTCTTCGATGACTGACCGGTCGAGCTCCGTCTCCTCTCCTTCCATCACGAAGTCGATATTCTTCCCGACTTTCTGTGCCAAATCTCTGACCATTCTAGGGAAGCGGTTGAAGACGCTGCTAACCGGGAACATGCGAGCCTTCATTATGCGGTCTTGTAGCTCGTCTGTTATCCGCTGGATATGTTGTGAAGTCTCTCCAATGCCCTGGGCGATCTCCTCCCCTTCGTAACGGGCCTGGAGCCGCGAGCTAAGCTGCAGGAGCCTAGTGCAATCTATGACGAGCTCCCCGACCAGGTTCATCAGGGCGTCCAGACGCTCGATGTCGATTCTCACTGTCTTGGAAGCGCCGGGTGGCTTGGAGGGAGTTCCGGGGGAAGGGGATCCATTCCGCTGGGCATTGCCGTTATTGTTGGAGTTTGTCGCGATATGAGGGGCTTGCGCAACCTGGGCCTCGCCGCTGAAAGCGAAGGCGTCTTCTTCGACCAATACGTCTCCTTCATTGGAGCTATCTTCGATTCGGACTGCCGATACGTCTGGGATGGCCATCAGTACGTCTCTGATGGCCAGGCTGCTTTCTTCGCTAAAGAAGTTCAGCCTGAGATCCGTGCCTACCTTTTCGGCTTCTATTTCTTCTCTTGAAGGCGCCGACTCTGTAATCTCCCCAATGGCGGAAAGAGACAGATGCGCCTGGAAGAAGCGCACTGCTGGGAAAGCCGATTCCCTGTCGATCTGGACAGTGACGAAGTATTGGCGCCCGTCCGGCCTGGCGGGTTGCCGGATTCCGGCAGTTGGCTCCGGGACAGCTTCCGAACTCGCCGCCGCCGGCTTCTGCTGATCGTCCGAAGGCAGATGCTCCTCGATGAACTGCTTGAGCGACGAGACGAGGTCCGAGGGGTCAAGGCCGCTGTGTTCAAGTGTGACCACCTCTTCCTTGAGCACCCGGAGAGTGTCGAGGCTTTGAAGCAAGAGGTCGATGAGTGTGGTCGATTTCTCAAGCTTCCCTTTGCGAAGGTAGTCCAGGATGGTTTCCATGGCGTGGGTCAAACTGGCCATCCTGGTGTGACCTATCGCACCCGAGGATCCCTTGAGGGTATGCGCAGCCCTGAATACCTCCTGCAGCAGTTCTGCGTTTGGACCTTCCTTCTCCATGACCAGGATATCCTGATCGAGGAGTTGAATCTGCTCCTCCGCTTCTTCCAGGAATACAGCTAGTTCATCGGGCGCAGCGTCGAATTCCATGCTCATCAGACTCCATTCCAAACGAGGCGCAGAATCGAGAATCCAACCTTCCCCGTCTTCCTCCATTATGGCCTCCTTTCGAGATTGGCTGGCCGGCGCCGGTTCCTCCGAAAGGTCTGCTCAAGTTTAACTATCGACAGGCGGCGTCGGGGCTTGACTGCCCAAAGGTCTTTGAGAAGGGCCTTGGAGATAATAGTCGCATGGTACCAGCGTTGTTCCCTTGCGGTACCTTTGGACTTAATCCCGGCAAAGCGATGGCGAAAGAAGAAACATGGGGAATGAATCAGATCTGTCTCTGGCTTGATGTGTCAACCGTGAGAAGCATTCAGCCTTCCATCGGAACATCAATCAAATACTCCTCCAATTACATTCAACAGTCCAGGATGGTGACATGGTTATCTGTGGATCTCTGTGCGACGAATTCGCGATCTCCGGGGCAGAGCGTGGGCTTACGATGCGAGAGCAGTATCCCAACTGTGGCGCCAGTTCCAGCGCAAGGGCCTCGCAAATGGCCTCCAGCCTTGGCAGGCTTCAGACCATCCCGCCTGTGGTCACCCAAGCCCTCGAAAGGCTCGAGGACCCGCGTTTCAGCAGCCTGGACCTGGCAAAACTGATAACCGCCGACCATAGCGTAACGGCCAGGGTGATCGCGATGGCCAATACTGCTCACTTTGAGGAGCCAAGTTGTCTGGGTACCGTGGGGGAGGCGATCATGGGCTTGGGCCACAGGAATACCCAGGCCATTCTATGCGCCGCTTCGGCCTATACCGTGCTATGCCGTCCAGTTACCCTGCGCGGGATGGAAAGGAACGAGCTATGGACGCACTCCATGACTTGCGCAATATGTTCTCGTATAATCGCCAAAGAATTCGGGCTATGTGACCCGGATGAGGCGTATGTGGCTGGGCTTCTCCACGATGTGGGACTGCCGGCGCTGGAAAGCTTCGTCCGGCGTAAAGACAAGATACTGAGCCTCATACGCACAGCCGACTACCCCCCTTTCATGGCGGAGCAAATGGTCCTGGGGTTTGACCATGCTCATTTGGGCAGCATCATCTGCCGGAACTGGCGCCTGGCGGACGACCTGGTTTTCGCGGTGTCGGCACATCACGAACCTCTCACCAAGGGTCGTCCGGATGTCCTTTCGGCTGTCGTCAATGTCGCTGACTCCATTTCTTCTTCACTGGGAATCCGGACGTTTGGCCAGGAAGAATCGGTCAGCGTGGATGTGAAGGTCGTGGAGTGGCTGGGTCTGGAGCCCGGAGAGATCGGAAAGGTGTTGCCTCAGATACGGGCTTCGCTCGCCGAGCTGGCGGAGATGAGCTAGGCCCTCCCCTATGGTCTATGCTATTCCAGAGTGACGTTGTCTATCAGTCTCGTCTTGCCGATCCGGACGGCCATCGAGACCAGAGCGCCGAGTCGGAGGTCCGTTAGTTCCTCCAGGGTTTCTCCGTCAGCAATGCTCACATAGTCCAACTGGGCCAGCGGCTCCGCCACGATCACAGCGCGCAGGGCCTGGCGGACTTTTTCAGCTTGTTCTTCGCCCTGCGCCCTGAGCTCGCGGGCTGCCTGGAGAGATCGCCATAGGCACAGCGCCGCCTGACGCTCGGTGGGACTGAGGTAGACGTTGCGGCTGCTCTTGGCCAGCCCGTCCGGCTCTCGGACGGTGGGCACGGACACTACTTCTAGACTCAAGTCCAGGTCGCGTACCATCTTCTTGATCACTGCAACCTGCTGAGCATCCTTCTGTCCAAAGTAGGCTCGAGTCGGCTGTACGATGTTGAACAGCTTCAGGACCACCGTTGCAACTCCTCGGAAGTGGTTGGGGCGGGAGGCTCCCTCGAGACGCTGGGCAATGCTTCCGGGCACGACGTAGGTGTCGAAGCCGGATGGGTATACATCACTTGCGGTGGGCATGAAGACGATATCGACGCCATCATCCTGAAGCAGGGCCAGGTCACGTTCAGGATCGCGTGGGTATCGTTCGAAGTCCTCTTGAGGCCCGAATTGGGTTGGGTTGACGAAGATGCTGACCAGGGTGTGGTCATTGTTCCGCCGGCTACGCTGGGTCAAGGAGAGGTGACCTTCATGCAAATAGCCCATGGTCGGAACGAAGCCTATGCTACCACCGAGCCTGGCGCGGGCTTCGCGCAAAGCAGCGATGGTGCCCAACACTTGCATGGGGCTACTTGTTCCGGCGGCGGAATGACCGGAAGATCCACCAGAAGAATACTCCGGCCAAGCCTATGGATGCCAGCCGGGTATAATCCGTCACCGGCAGTACGCGCGTGTCCTCCGGCGTGACCTCCAGGATGGCTACCGGCCGGACTTTGACCTTGCCACCGCCTCCACCGCCACTGCCGGAGGCTGGTTCCTGCTCCTGGTCATGGCTCAGAGTGGACCCCTCCCCTCCGCCTGCGCCAAATACGTACTGGACGCTGGCAACGGGGATGATCGCCTTGCCCTGGGTCTCCCGTGTATCGCCGAAGATGGTGTCCACGGAGGCGGAGGACCCGAGCCTCTCGGCGAATTCCTTGAGCATATCGGCGGTCTTCATACGGGGTCTCCTTTCCGCTCCCGGAATAGGGAGCAAGAGCACGAGCCGTTCACCTTCGGTCCCCTTCTCGCGAACCGCCACGGGTAGGGCCCCGAAGAACTCGAAACGCGACGCCAACCGGAAACTGACGATCATGGCAATGGGAACCAGGGTCTTATCCCCGATCCTTCTTGGTGAACCTTGAAGCAGTGATAGCATCACACCATCAGCAGATTGATTGGAGATGAAAACGGCTAGACGGTTATTATCAGCCCTTCGTTCGCCTGAGAGATGTCCGCTGCCAGTTCTCGTGAGACCTCATCGAGCTCGCCGGCTACTTCCTCCTGAAAAACGGGGTTAACATGGACGATCAGTACCTTTGGGATTCGGCCGAGGGCTTCCCTGAGGTTTGCCAACTCCAGCTTCAGACGCCCGGGCGTGAGATGGCAGGCCTCCATGGACAGGCTGTCCATCTTGCTGCTATAAGTCACTTCAGTTATGAGCAGGTCCGGATTGGCCTCGACCCACTTAGCCGCATTGCCGGGACCGGTATCACCGGTGTAGTAGAAGCTCCTGCCGTTCCTGGCAATCAGAAAACCAATCGTGGGTACCGTATGTCTGCTGGGAATGGGGGTTATGGTGTGGCCCTCCAGCGCAAACGTCCGGTGTGGCTCCACATCGTGGAACCGGATGGTCGGGCTTGCCGCCGGCCGTTCAGAGAGGTCCAGCCAGATATCCTTGTTGAACAGGTGGGAACGGACGGCTTCGCGGACTTCAGGCAGGCAGTAGATATCCAATTGCAGGCCGCGGTTGAAATGATTGAACCCAAGGGTGTTGAGGTCTTTGACATGATCGAAGTGGGCGTGGGTTATGAGCACTGAACGTATTTTGGCCTGGGCCTCCCAGGTCAAACTGGAGCTGAGACTGCCTGCGTCGAGAGCGAGGCTCTCGGTGACCAGCAGAGAGAAGAAACGGTAGCGGTCGCTCTCCGCCTGATGTGCTCCCAGTATCGTTAGCTCCATGGACGCGTTTCCCTCATGGGAGAACAGTATCGCACGGTTGGATCATTGTCAATACGGCGCGTTCTCGCCCCTTGCAGGCCGGCATGCCTTCGGCTAACATGAATCCGTCAGTTCCAAGTGCACGGCTGGGAGGATTAGCTATGGTTTCAAGTGAACAGGGTATCTCCAAGCAGGACGCCAGGACCGGCATAGTCTGGAGGCCCAGCCGGGAGTACATCCGTCGTAGCCGGCTCCAGCGGTTCATGCGCAGGTACGGCATCAAGACGTTCCAGGAATTGCTCAGCCGCTCCACCGAGGACGCTGAGTGGTTCTGGGATGCGGTGGTGAAGGACCTCAAACTGGAATGGTATAAGCCGTATACCAGGGTGATGGACACCTCTCGCGGGATTCCCTGGACCCGGTGGTTTGTGGACGGGCGCTATAACTACGTTCACGATGCCCTGGACAGGCAGGTCGAGACCCCCAGGCGCAACAAGCTGGCCTTCATCTGGGAAGGAGAAGACGGCGAGGTGCGCAAGCTGACCTACTGGGAGGTTTGGGTCGAGACCAATCGCCTGGCCCACGCTCTGATAAGCCTGGGAATAGGCAAGGGGGACCGGGTGGGCATCTTCATGCCCTTGACTCCGGAGGTCGCCGTGGCTATCATGGCCTGCTCCAAGATTGGGGCGATCTACATCCCGATCTTCTCCGGATATGGCCCTGGCGCTGTTGCCTCCCGGCTCCAGGCCGCCGAGGCTCGCCTCCTGATCACCGCCGACGGATTCTACCGGCGAGGCCAGGTGATAGCGATGAAGGACGTGGCGGATGCCGCGGCGAACGGTCTTCCCGGCCTGGAGCATATCCTGGTGTACCGCAGGATGGGGAATGAGGTTTCGTGGAAGCAAGGGCGGGATGTCTGGTGGCATGAAGCCCTGGCCGGCAAGCCCAGGACCTATGCCACCGAGCAGACGGAATCCGAGGACCCTTTGATGATAATCTACACCTCAGGCACGACCGGCGCTCCCAAGGGCGCTCTCCATGTCCAGGGGGGCTTTCCCATCAAATGCGCCCAGGACATGGCACACTGTTTCGATGTCGGGGAGGATGACATCCTCTTCTGGATCACCGATATCGGGTGGATGATGGGCCCCTGGGCCATTACCGGAGCGACCATGCTGGGCAGCACCTTCCTGATGTATGAAGGGGTGCCGGACTATCCCAATCCTGGCCGTCTCTGGGAGATGGTCGAGAGGCACGGGGTCACCATCATGGGCATCTCACCCACCGCGGTACGGTCGCTCATGGTCCACGGCGATGACGTGGTCAAGAAGCACGACCTGAGTACGCTGCGCATCCTGGGGTCAACCGGCGAACCGTGGAACCCTGAGCCCTGGATGTGGTTCTTCCGGAATGTGGGCGGTGGACGCTGCCCAATCATCAACTACTCCGGAGGCACCGAGATATCAGGAGGGATCGTCTGTGGCAATCCAATCAGCCCGGTAAAGCCCTGCGCCTTTGTTGGGCCGATTCCGGGGATGGACGCTGACGTCGTTGACGAACGGGGGGAGCCTGTCCGCGGCCAGGTCGGGGAGCTGGTGCTGCGCAAGCCCTGGCCGGGGATGACCTGTGGCTTCTGGAAGGCCCCGCAGCGCTACCTGGACACCTATTGGTCGCGCTGGCCGGATATCTGGGTCCATGGTGACTGGGCCATGGTGGACGATGACGGCTTCTGGTTCATCCAGGGGCGCTCTGACGACACCATCAAATTGGCCGGCAAACGAGTGGGCCCAGCCGAGGTGGAATCTGCCATTGTGTCGCACCCTGCTGTGGCAGAGGCGGCGGCAATCGGGGTACCTGACGAGAAGAAGGGCGAGGCGCTGGTTTGCTTCGTCGTCCTTCGTCCCGGCCATCAGCCCAGCGACGAGCTCAGAGCGGAGATCAAGGACGCAGTGGTCAAGGATCTGGGCAAGACCCTTCGCCCGGCAGAGGTCCGCTTCGTCCAGGAGTTGCCCAAGACGCGCAACGCCAAGGTAATGCGACGCCTGATCCGGGCGAAATACCTGAAGCTGGAGCAGATGGGAGACACCTCTTCACTGGAGAATCCGCAAGCGTTGGAGGAAATAGCGGGGAGCCGTTGAGCTGATTCGGCGTTAGGCCGCGGAAGCGAGGCTCCACCGGTCTCCGCGCTGCTTCAACATCCAGGCCGGCACAGGACGGCTAGTCCTCGAGTTGGTAGGGGAAGCTCGCCACGGCCACTTCCGGGCGAGAGAGCAGGGCGGCCTTGAGGCGTAGGGCGGTGTGGTTATGGAGGAAGTGCTGCCACCAATGATTGGGCACGAACTCGGGGAGGAGAACCAGCATCTGGCTCTCAGGCTCCGCCTTGCGCAGAGCGTCAACGTAGGCAAGCAAGGGCTCGAGGAGCAGCCTGTAGGGAGACTCGATGACTACGAGAGGCACGTTGCCGATAGTGTCGTTCCATCGCGCTCGCAGGTTCTCGGCCTCCGTCATGTCGGCGGCTACGTGGACGGCTACCACCCGGTTGCTCAGGTCCTGGGCGAAGGCCATGCCCTGTCGAGCGACCAGGCTGAGGCTGGAAACCGGCACCACCACCAGGGGAGGCGTTCCCTTGCGTTTTATCGTTATCTTGGATCCAAGCTGCGTTGCTACCGAGCGGTAGTGCCGGTTGATGAGCAAGAACACGGCCACCATGACTGGAACGAAGACGATGACCATCCACGCTCCTTCCGGGAACTTGGTATAGGTGATGATCAAGGTCACGATAGCGGTGGAGGCGGCGCCGGTGCCATTGATGACACTGCTGAGTCTCCAGCCTTTTCCCTTGATGCGGAGCCAGTGGACGACCATGCCGGCCTGACTTAGCGTGAAGGTAATGAACACACCTATGGCGTAGAGTGGAAGGAGCCGGTCTACGCTGCTGCTGAGTGCCACGAGCAGCAGGCCGGAGAGCAGGCCCAGAGTCAAGATCCCAAACGTAAAAGCCAGCCGGTCTCCCCTCAAATTGAACCAGAGTGGCGCAAAGCGGTCCCGCGCCATAATGCTCAGTAGCCATGGGAAGCCAGAGTAGCAGGTGTTGGCGCCGAGAAGGAGGATTATGGCGGTGGAGAATTGCACCAGGTAATAGAACCAGTTGTCTCCAGCAATCAAACGGGTTAGCTGGCTCAGAACCGTCTCATGTTCGGATGGGTCGGGCACCAAACCTATGCTGGTGGCCAGGAACGATATGCCCAGAAACATCGATCCCAGGAGAATCGCCATCCAGACCAGGGTGGCCCTGGCGTTCTTGGACTCCGGCGCCCTGAATGCGGGCACGGCGTTAGAGATGGCTTCGGTGCCGGTCATGGCTGCGCAACCCTTGGCGAAAGCTGACAAGACCAATAGCAAGCCGACGCTCTCCAAAGCCGCTGTGGGTCCTGAGACGGGTGGCTCGTACGAAAGTCCACCTCTCACCAGTTGCACCAGGCCGAAGCTGATCATTCCAAGAATCGAGACGACGAAGACGTAAGTGGGTATTGCAAAAATCGTGCCGGCCTCCCTGACACCCCGCAGATTAATGAGGGAGATCAGGGCTACGGCGCCGATGGCCAACTCCATGTCGTATGGCCGCAACGCTGGAAAGGCGGAGATTAACGCATCGGCGCCGGCGGCAATGGAAACTGCCACAGTCAGCACATAGCCGATAAGAAGCGAGGAGGCCGCCGTAAGACCGGGAATCTTGCCCAGGTTCGTACGGGCCACGACGTAGGAACCACCCCCGGAGGGGTAAGCTCGCACGGTCTGGCGATAGCTGGTAGCCACGATGACCAGCAGTGCCACGACCACGAGTGCGATTGGCAGAGTTAGACTAAGGGCGGCCACTCCAGCCAAGACCAGCGTGCGCATGATCGCTTCGGTGCTGTAGGCTACGGAGGAGAGCGCGTCGGACGAAAGAATGGCCAGCGCTTTGACCTTGCTGAACCTCTCGTGGGCTTCTCGGGAGGTTGGAATCGGCTTCCCAATCAAGAAGCGCTTGGTCTTCCACCAGACCCTGGCCGGCCCGGCCTGAGGCTCCACTGCCTTCGGCCGGGGCTGGATCACCCCCGGTCTCACTTCTTGGAAGGTACGGTGCTTGGCGATCCTCACCATGCGGTCGCCAGGCCGCCGACCGGTTACCTCTTCATGCCAGACCAGCTCCGGATGGAAAGGCGTCGAAGGCTGGGTCTCGCGCTCCGGGGGAGGAGCAGGGTTTTCGCTGTCTTTCATGACTCTAAACAGTACAGCTTGAGAGCCAAAGTTGCAACCAACGTCACATGAGATCGGGGAGATTCGAATGGGACCCGCTGTTTGCTCGGAGGAGGATACGCTGGGGCGCCGGTCCTCCCGACCAAGGAATCACTTTAGCCCGCGCCACTGGCGAGTGGGCTCTAGTGACTGAGGGCTAAACTAGCTATAACGATCCGGGGGTGCGTGAACCTACATATCACGAAGTTCATCGCTATGAAAGGCAGCGTGAACGATCTTCTGGGCGCGCCCGCAAATCATGCACTTATGGTGAGCATCGTCTACGACGTAGAAGAGGGACCGCGATCCGCATTGATAGCAGCTACCGTCCGGTCCAGCTTGTGGGATCTCGTGCGCCGTGCCCATGGGTCCTTTTCGACTGAACATCTGAACTCCGATTCTGTCGCCTAGCGACAACAACTGGCAATCCCTGCAGGGAGACCTTGGTTTGGAAAGACTCGTCCACACTGGACCTATTGACTTCAAGCACCTATCTCCTCCTGGGCGCCCTTGAGGAGATAATACTATTATACCACAGTTAAGGGAGACGCCCCCTTTGCTCCTGCGTTCACTCATCCATAACGATCTCTCAACGGGCTTGGCGCGCGTCCCCCTCTGTGATATTGTTAATCGAGCATCGAGGCGGTCTTACGGGTACCAGCGAGAGCACCCGTTGGTAGCGAGGATCGACGGTTGCCCTTTTGATAACGTTGGCTGCGCCGGACCTGCGCATTCTGGAGTCTGGATTTTGAGGAAAAGGCACTGGCCCCATCTGACGGGTGGGGGCTACTTCGCGCTGCTCGCGCTGCTGCTCCTGGCTTTCGCTCTCAGGTCTGCGTGGCTTGACAAACAAAGCCTCTGGGCTGACGAAGCGTACACGTTGTCTCTCTCCACTCGATCTCTCTGGCAGTCAGTCTTGAATGAAGTCCTCCGTGGCGACGCCAACACGCCCCACACGCCTCTCTACTACCTGGCGTTGATGCCCTGGTTGAAACTCGTTGGGACGAGTGACTATGCCTTGCGCTGGTTTTCGGTTGCGTTCGGGCTACTGACCGTTCCGGTGACCTTCGCTCTGGCGAGACGCCTGTTGGGGGCAAAGACGGGCGGAACGGTGGCGTTGTTGGCTGGCATGTCACCTTTTCTGGTCTACTACTCCCAAGAGGCCAGGATGTACGCGATGGCAGGATTCCTGGCCGTTCTTGCTTCCTACTGCCTGGTCAGGGCACTTATGGGAGGGGGAAGGCGCTGGTGGATCGGGTACTCGCTATCTGCCATTGCTCTCTTCTTCACTCTCAATCTTGGACTGGTCCTCGTAGGCGTCTTCTTCCTGGTGTCGCTGCTGCCCGGGTCCTTCGGCGTCGGGCAGCGCCGTCTCAGCGTGGTCTTCCATTTGCCGGTCGGGCTGAGCGTCCTCCTGTGGCAGGCCGTCCAGGGCTCACAGTCTGCCATGAACTTCATCGTTGTACCTTTCCAGTCGATCGGCCTACTCAGCTTCGATACGCTGAAGGACACTGCTCTTGCGTATGCCTTTGGGGTGACCATGGACAAAGCGTGGGCGGTGGACCGAGTCTATATTTTTCGGGGCAATCCGCTGCAGCCGTGGGCGACGGCGCTACAGCCGTACTATACCACCATCCTGGCCTTAGTAGCTGTCGGTCTAGCCTCCATTGGAGCGCGCAAGTTAGCCAGAATGAAATCTCCGGGGTTCCTGCTTCTGGTTCTCAGCGTGGCATCTGTAGTGGCGTCTGTCTTGCTGTTGCGATTGACCACAATCAGCTACGGGGTGCGCTTGACTTTGATTGCTGCCCCCTTGTTCCTCATTGTCCTGGCGGCGGGGATGCAGGCCGTGCCTGGTCTGGTTCGAATACCAGCCTTGGCGATGCTCATCTTGGTGATGTCCTATTCGCTCTGGCAGGGCTACCAGAACCCCGTGTTTTCACGTAGTGAATTCCGGGTGCTGGCCCAACACCTTGACGCGGAGATGGAGGACGGGGATGCGGTCTACCTTCACGGCCCGGTGCTGAGGCTGCTCGACCGTCGCTATTTGACCAGGCCTCACCCGGTATTCTCCATCCCCAAAGCCCTTCCCGTCCATGTCGACTGGAATGAGGTCGCGCGCCAGCTTGAGTCGATTGCCGGGCAGTATCCCCGGGTCTGGCTCGTGCTTGGGGGTGAGGAGGATTTCGATCCGGATCATCGAGTGGAACGATGGCTCCTGGAGCACGGTTACCAGATGGAAGATGAGTGGTTCGGAAACGCGAGACTTTCGCTCTTCGTCTTTCCAAGGAGAGGAGGATCAAACGTCCTATCTGGGCGCCCGGTGAGCGACAAGCTGGCTTTGTCGGGAGCCACGTTGCCGGTGGGTCAGGTCTTCACCCCGGGTCAGAGCGTGCCAGTCGCTCTAACGTGGAGGGCGTCGGAGCCTCTTTCACGAAGATACCGGCTTTCCATTCGAATCCTGGATTCCGATCAACTGGTTTGGAGTCAAAGAGATGTCGACCTGGCTCCCAGTTTCTTTCCTGCCTCAAGCTGGGCGGTCGACCAGCCCGTTGCGTTTAACACGGGTCTCCGGCTAGATCCAGGGGTTCCTCCGGGAGACTACTTTGTCAAACTGCTGGTCTACGGGGCGGACGGCAGACCTTTGCCCAACGGTGACCTTGATCCCATACGCATAGAGGTTGTGCAAGGGCCGGTGGGGTTAGCGAAGCGCGTGAGACCCCCCAACAGGGTAGATATAGCTTTTGGTCAAATCAGAATCGCCGGATATGATTTCCCGGACGAAGTAATCCCCGGACAGGACACCGTCCTGAGGCTCTATTGGAGGACTGAAGTTTCGCCTGCCGACGACTACTCGCTGGCCTTCCGCTTAGGCGACGGGCCCGAACAAACACTGGCTCTTCTGCCCGGGCACCCCACGTCCAGGTGGAATCCTGGGGACACGTTTATCAGCCAACATAGGGTCAGGATTCCTGCCGAGGCTCGCGGTCGACAGGAGCTACGGATCGGCCTGGTTGGTCGCACATCAACGGGACTGGAGGCCCTGGCCCAGGTTGAAACGCGGAACATAGAACGTCACTTTGAGGCGCCGTCGTCAATGCAGCGGGTGTATCGCGCTGGCTTCGGAGACGTCGTTGAGCTAATAGGGGCCGACCTGGAAGGCTCGCGCCCCGAGCAGCAGGCGCCGGCGCTCGGTCCGGGAGGCTCGCTGAATCTGGCGCTTTATTGGCGGGCGCTCAAGGGTATGGATACGAGTTACACGGTCTTTGTCCAACTGCTTGACAGCCGCGGTGTCTTGGTGGTGACGCATGACACACATCCCTCGCAGGGTCAGCGACCTACCACGGGATGGCTGCCCGGGGAAGTGGTAAAAGACATCCACCATTTGAAGCCGCCGGATAGGCTGGCTCCCGGCCTTTACAGGGTAATCACCGGCATGTATGACGCGCGAACCGGAAGGCGGTTGGAGGCCGCCAGCGGCGATTTCGTGCGCCTGATGGACCTGACTGTGGGGCCGGAGCCTTAGGGTAGTATTGACACCGTCCGTCGGAAGCCTACAAGGTAGTATTGACACCGTCCGACGGAAGCCTACAATGAAGTCACCCGTGGCGCGGGAGCGGCTCAGAAAGTGCGTACGGTGCTGAAGTCTCGTCCGGGATCGTTTGGAACTGCCGTCGAAAGCAAGGCGGGAGGCTGGCTTGCTGCGTCTGCGCAGGCCAGGATTGCCGGTGTCTTGGTGTTGGAGAATTGTTTCGTGGTTGGCGGTATTGTGACTGGGGGATGGCGCGAATGCGCAACGAATTAGGGAGAGGATCAGACTGATGGATCACAAGCCTAAGATTGGCCTGCGGGTTTTCTTTGCGACTGCAATGGCTTTCATGGTAATGGGGGTGGCAAGCATTGCCATCTGGGAGAACTCCTCCACGCCCTCGGGGGGTGTAGGGGTTGCTTCGAGGGCCGAAGCGAGGACACTCGACGCACCCGCCGCTTCCCCTTTGCTATTGACAGCAGAACCCCCAGCCGGGCCTACTGCTACCCCCATTCCTCTCCTGTTGACGGGCCTTCCCACCGCTACCCCGGTGCCTGCCGTCGCTACCATCATGCCAAGCCCAGGGATTACGACCAACGTTTCCATACCGGGAACCCAGGGGACAGTCAGCATTCCCAACGACGCCGGAGGCGATCGCTCGCTGCGGGTCGAGGTTAAACCTGTGCCCAGCCCGACCTCCCCGCCATCGGGTCTTACTGTGCTGAGCTCCATTCAGATTTCGTTTACCGACCTGGGTGACTCGTCGGCAGTGAGAGATCTGGACCAATACGTGACTATCGAGATATCGTACGCCGGCCTGGGTCTGAGCGACAACCAGCTCGATAGACTGGTTATCTACAACGCCAGCAGAGATGAGTATCTTCCCACGACCATAGATCCAGTTCGAAGAGTCGCCATCGCCAGGACCAACCGGTTCAGCACGTTCACCCTGGCGAGGATCACCGGCCCCATACCGCGGAGCTATGTGCCCCTCATGGCGAGGGAGTGGTCTGATGGGTGGTAGCTCACAAAGTGTCTCCTAGTCGGAGGGTCCGACTTCCGAGCTTTAGGCTGCCACTAGCCGGTTGGACCCTGATCGCTTACGTAGCGGTCTTCTCGGCTTTCAACTGGCTGGCGCCGCCGGACCTGGAAGGCCGCAATGCGATCATCGACGTGGGGCAGATAGTGACGGCCGCTTGGGCCGCGTTCTTGTGTGGGGCCGCTTCCAGGTCGGCGTCTGATGCCCGAGGCCGGCGTTCGTGGATGCTGCTTGCAGCAGCGTTCGCGGTCACGGCCCTTGGCGAGTCGCTCTGGGCCTACTTCGAGATTATCATGGGCGATGACCTTCCATCCCCTTCCATCGCCGATATCGCCTACGGCCTGATGTATCCGCTGGCTTTCATCGCCTTGATGCTTCAGGCGCCCCACAGCGAGACCAGGTTTGGGAAGATCACCCCCAGCCTGGACGCCCTGCTGTTTAGCCTTGGGAGTGGGGCGCTCATCTGGCATTTTGTCTTGGGGCCAGCCTTGCTGGCGAATAACGACCCTCTCCTGGCGTTGGTAAGCTCCTTCTACCCATTGGGAGATGTCCTGTTGGTGCTGGCGCTCTCCTCCTTGCTGCTGAGGCTACCGCTGGAGCGTGTGCCGCGATACTCTCTGCTGCTGGTGGGCGCCTTCGTTATCATGGTTTTCACTGATACCGCCTACACCGTGCTGGTTCTTAACGGAGAGTACCAGACCGGCGGCCCCATCGATTGCACCTGGAGCTGGTCGTATGCACTGGTGGGCCTGGCGGCCATGATGTACCGGAGACAGCGCACGAAAGGGGACCGACGGACGCTGGACACCATGAACCTGGGTGGAACGCGCTTTGTCAGGATGCTGCTGCCCTACCTGGCTCTGCCCATGGCCGGGATCGTGGTGTTCGTCACCTTAAATCGCACCGAAGACTTGGCAAGTACCCCGATCTACGTTGCTTTTGGGACGGCCCTGACGCTGTTTGTCCTGACCCTGCTTCGGCAGTTCCTGGTACTATTGGAGAACAATCGGCTCAGCCTGGCCCTTGCCGCACTATCCCGGGACCTGGAAGACCGGGTTTCTAAGCGCACCGAGGAACTGGCGGAGCGGACTACCCAGTTGGAATCCCTGAACCGGGTTGCCACCCAAATCAGCCTCTGCATGACGCCCGACGAAGTCCAATCTATGGGGTTGAGGCTGGCCTCTGAAGCGATGGGCTATCATGCCAGCGCCGCCTGGCTGGCCGATTCCGAAGGCCAGTTGTTCTTAGCTTCGCACCATGGTCTTTCAGACCGAGATGTACGGACGCTGGCAGCGTTGGCCGAACGGTCGCCCGTCTTCGCTCAAGGCCTGCGCACCGAGACTCCTGGGCTGTTACGCTGGTCTGAGCTGGAGCTTGAGCACCCTTTGGAGATCCAGCCAGGCATTCCGGGGGATGGGATAATGGTCTTGCCCCTCCAGTCCCGTCGAGTCACTTTGGGCGCGCTGGTACTGGCCGGTCAGCGAACTGACGCCCTGACCACGGGGAGTTTGAGCTTGGGGCGGGCAATAGGAGCGTCCCTGGGAGTCGGCCTTGAGAACGCCAATCACTTCGAGGAGCTCCGCAGGCTTGCCGACCGTGATTCGGTGACAAATCTGCTCAACCACAGGGCCATCCACCGACGGATCGAGGAGGAAGTGAAGAGATCCGAGCGCGCCGGCCACGAGTTCTCCGTCTTGATGATGGACTTGGACGGTTTCAAGCTCTTCAACGACACCTACGGGCACCCCGAAGGGGACCGCGTCTTGCGCGATGTGGCTGCCCTGCTGGTGGAGAGCACCCGGGAATTCGACGTGCTGGCCAGGTATGGCGGGGACGAATTCATCGCCTTGCTGCCGGAAACCGGCGTCGCCCAGGCCAGAGCGGTGGCTGAGCGCGTACGTCGCTCTCTTGGTGGGCGAGCCTACGCTGCCCACGACGGCGGCAATATCCCTATTCGCATGAGCTTCGGAATTGCCACGTTCCCGCAGGACGCTCGGGGTTGCCAGCGGCTGGTTGGATCAGCCGATGCCAATCTCTATCTGTCAAAGCAACATGGCGGTGATCTGATCACCGCAAACGAGGCGGAGGGAGACGAAATCATCCCCAAGCTGGGACAGTTCGGCGTCCTAGATGGGCTGGTCACGGCCGTGGACAACAAAGACCATTATACCCGGCAGCACTCCGAGGATGTTACCAACTTCGCGGTGTCTCTGGCGCAGACAATGGGAATGTCTGAAGACTCAATCCGCACCCTGCGCATCGCCGGATTGCTGCACGACGTCGGCAAGATAGGTGTGCCAGACCGGGTGCTCCACAAACCAGGCCGGTTGGACGACGATGAGATGAGCGTCATCAAGCAGCATGCTTCTCTCGGCGAGATGATCATCAAGGGGGTGCCAAACACCGGCGAGGTAATGACTGCGGTGGGCGCTCACCACGAGAAATTCGACGGTAGCGGTTACCCGCGCGGGCTGCAGGCCCAGAATATCCCACTTCTGGGGCGGATGCTGGCTGTCGCCGATGCCTATTCGGCCATGGTTACCGACCGGCCGTATCGAAAAGGTCTCAGCGCGGAACAAGCTGAGGCAGAACTGCTCCGGGTGGCCGGAAGCCAACTGGACCCCGAACTGGTCGAGACTTTCTTGGCACTTCTAGGAGAGACCCGGCGCGGAAGTGAGTCCGGGGAGGACGGCCTGTACATGGCGCGGACGGCCTGACTCCAGCGGTTTTGCCCGCAGCGCGGGATCCCCGCCACCGGTGGCGCTAGGGTTTGCTCACCACGACGGTGACCCGGTATTCATCCTGTGAGATCGGAGCGGTTGACACCGGGTAAGGGAGAAGCTCAGCCACAGCCACTGTGCGTCCAGCAAAGACCGCGGTCGCGGCCCCTCGGCCATCTACGACGAATTCCATAACGGCGCTTTCGCCATTGGGGGCCACGTCCCTTAACACGGCCATCGCGTCTCCGGCGCGCACGCATACCACATCCTTGGGACAGCGGGAGTCGCCTTTGACCTCCGCAAACTGCAGGACTGCGGTCCCGCCATCTATCTGCAACTCGATTGCCTCTCCGACCTTGAGCACGAATTTCTCCCCCAATTGCACCGCACGATACCCGCCCGCGTCCCAAGGGGTAGGCGGGGGCGACGGCAAACCGGCTCCTCCCGACGTACAAGAGGAGAACGCTGCAACCACAAGCGCGAGGATTCCCGCCCTGGCCGGCCACGCCAGAGCTCTCAACTGCCGCGGAACCGCCGGAATGCGCCTTCCTATTGGAGACCAGGGTCTGCTTTCAAGAATCCGGCTGACGGCAGCCAGGACCGGCGCGGCTGCCGCCAGCAGCCTGGTCGCATTTCGTCGGAAGCGTTTCAAAGGGGGGATAAGCCTGTGCAGCTTCTTGACGTTCCCATGTTCTTTCTCCGCCAGCCGCCCAACAGCCGGCAACTCAAGAATATGGCAGAAATAGGAGACGCGTCAAGGCCGTTTGGCCGTCCGCGTTGGGCAGGTTGATGCCAATGCGGCCTCTGCCTGCCCTGGTAGCCAGAGCGAGATCTGTTCAAGGTACCCGCGAACACACCACCGGATGCGACAGCAACCCCGTCCAGAAGCCCTTTCCGGCTGCATTTGTGCTTCTTGTCCAGAAGACAGGTTGCCTTCCCAGTCGCGTATTGTCCTGCCAACGTTGTAGCTGTATGATCTATGTGCGATGCAGACGAAGCGGAACATCACTAACCTGCGCCAGCATGACATTTGCGAAGAGGTTGTTAGATCCCTGCGGAATGGATTGGGCGGCGATCTGGTTGCCGCAGTGCTCTTTGGCTCACGTGCAAGAGGGGATGCGAGACCGGATAGCGACTGGGATATCCTGGTGCTGGCTAAAGGGTTGCCGATGCACCCCTGGGATCGCCATAAGGCACTGAAGCTCTTGGTTCCGGCTGTTCTACGCAGCAGTGTCTCGATCCTGGCGAAGACGCCCGTAGAGTTCGAGAGCCACCTTCCAGCCCTCTACCTGGACATCGCACTTGACGGACGCATTCTCTACGACCCCAGCAGGTACGCTTCCAACCTGATGGGCAGGTTGCGCCGTACCATCGAGAAGGCCGGGCTCCATCGAGAGCGAACTGCAGATGGCGACATCTGGGTATGGCGGGATCCGCCCAAAGGTTCGTGGTCTTTGGGGTGGGAACCCTAGACCATGCATGCGCACGAAGACGCCCGGCACCGGTTGCGGCTGCTGAAGGTTTTCTTCTTGGTGACCCGCCCGAGACTCGAACTCGGAACCTACTGATTAAGAGTCAGCCGCTCTGCCAGTTGAGCTA
>ORJL011295408.1_pt1 | contig 31726 bp, 42 predicted proteins | sample 1779941 | NCBI WGS metagenome assembly ORJL01 (sample SAMEA104232317, study PRJEB22302) | groundwater metagenome | biome: forest; feature: aquifer; material: groundwater | place: USA | collected 2011-08-07 | depth 5.8 m | reverse complement strand
GGCCCCACCGCGCTCGTCATCGGGAACGAATCCGAGGGCATCCGCCGCCTCGTGCTCGAAGGCTGCGACCAGGTGGTCCGGATCCCAATGCTCGGCCAGGTGGCCTCGCTCAACGCCGCGGCCGCCGGGACGATCCTCCTCTACGAGGCCGTCCGGCAGCGCGCGCGCGACGCCGCGCCGTCGCCCACGCGCACGCCGCGGCCCGCTCCGCCGCCCGGCACGCCGGTCGAGGAGGGGGGCTTCGACGATCCGAACGCGCCCGACGACCTCTACAGCGACGGCGCGCTCGACGGTGACGAGGTGCCCGAGAGCGAGCTCGATACCGAGGCGCGGGCCGAGGCCGAGCCGGAGTCCAACACGGAGCTGGAGTCGGAGGCCGACGCTGAGTCTGAGGCCGAGGCCGACGAACAGGACTCCCCGATCGCGCCCGAGCTCGACGAGGCGCCGCCCGCGCCCGCCAAGCGCACCGTCAAGAAAGCAGCGTCGAAGGAGCCGGCAGGGAAGGAGCCGGCCGCGAAGAAAGCTCCCGCGAAGAGAGCCGCCCCTCGCCCGAAGACGAAGAAGGCGGAAGAATAGACCCAGGCCGGCCTAGCTCAACTGGCAGAGCAGCGGTTTTGTAAACTTCCGCTCCGCCCCCGAGACCACCCTCGCAGAATCCCCGCATCTGACGCGGCTATTTCGACGGACGGGCGGCAGGCACCGATCCCATCCGTACAAACTGCTGCGTCGTTCCCGATCCCGGTCTACGCCTTGCGCGCGCAACGGATCCTCGGGTGGAAGCCATGATCGCCGCCCCCCGCCGCGATCGTCCGCTCCGACTTCGTCATCCGCGTCGCCGGCTGCGAGTTCCACCACGGCACGGTCACCGAGTGCGACGTCTGCGGCGGCTATGCGCTTCTCCGGTTCCGCCTGCTCATGCCGATCCTCCAGCGCCTCGCGGACGGCACGGTGCGCGTCGTGTGCGTCGGGCATCAGGGGCGGCCGTCGTGAGGCTCCTCGCCCTCGACCCCGGCCAGGACATCTCCGGCGCGGCCTACTTTGACGGCGGCCGCCTCGTCTCGATCGACCGCTTCAAGTCTCGCGGCACCGACTGGCTGCCGAAGCTCGAATCGATCGCGGCCGACCTTCGGCAGGCTGCTCGCGGTCGCTCGTGGCTCCCGGACTTCGTCGCCATCGAGCTGCCCACTCCGGGCCTCCATTTCCAGGCGAACGCGTCACTCGGGGAGACGCGCGGCTATCTGCAGCACGAGGTGCGGTCGCTCTGGCCGAAGGTCCGGATTGTGGACGTCCATCCCTCGACGCACGGCGCGCTCGCGGGCGGCAGGGCCGGGCTGGACCGCAAGGACGCGACGAAGGCATTCGTCATCGAGGTCCTCGATCGTCACGGGCTGCCGCGGCCGCAGGGCGGTCTGGATCAGAACACGGCCGACGCCGTCTCGATCGGCATCGCGGCGCACTGGAAGCTCGGCGCGGAGGTCGTGGGGGTGGAGCGTGCGAAGGCGACCGGCTGGCGGGCCGTCGTCTTCGGTGGGGCGGACGCGAATCAGGGGATGGGGGAGCAGGTCGTGATCTGAGCAAGCGGGACGCCCTCACCCATCGCGAGCGCGAGATCCTCCGCGCACTCGGGCGTGGAATGCGCGACAAGGAGATCGCTGCGCGCCTCGGCCTTTCCGTCTACACGGTCCGCGCGCACATCCGGAGCGCGCGGCAGAAGCTCGGCGCAACCTCGCGGGCGCATGCGGTGGCGATAGCATTCCGGTGATGAAGGAGACATGGTGAAGCTGCTCGTCGGTGACATGGACCTTTCGAGGTGGGTAGCCGCCACCCGCGTCTCGGCCGCCACCGAGAGCCCAGCGATCCCCGCCTCGCTGATCGGCTCATTCTCGGTCGACATCGGGCTTGCGGCGTGGTCGCAGGACGACGATCGAATGCCGTTGCCGCCGGCGTTGATTCGCGCGGTCACTCAACTCCAGGCGGACGGACGCGCACACGCGTTCACGTCGCAAGCGGACCCCGGCAAGCCGACATTCAAGGGTCGCGCCACAGTGGCCGTTCAGCCCAATCTGGACCCCGACGGGTGGATCCTCCGGCTCTCCGTCGTCGGCGCGATCGAGATGGTGGAGGTTGCCACCGATGCGTCCTGAGATCGCTATGGATATGTCGTGGCCAGCCGGCACGACGATCGGCGCAATCATCCGCGACATCGAGGCCACAAGCGGTCGGAAGTTCCGCCACACCGTCACGATCATCCCGCGCGCCGACATCCAAGAGTGCCCGCCGTTTATTCAGGTGATCGCGGCGGAGAACGACCGCGCTGCGGAGCGGCTCGACGAGGCATTCACGCCCGAGGACTAGCCCGCATTTCTGCGACTTTGTGCTAGCACCAATGCACTAGTTTCTGCCCGCGCGCCCCCCGGTCACCTCCCAAGATACGAGCCGTGAACCGTCGCCCGCGGACGCCGCTCGGTAGCCTTGCCATCCCATCCCTCCACCCGACGGACGGGCGCGGAGGCGGTGCGGGCCCGTCTTCGCGCCCGCGAGTCCGCCGATGAGTGCCGTGTTCCGCGAGTACCTGCGCGCGAAGGCCATCCTCATCGCCGTCGTCCTCGACGAGACCTGGGCGAAGAACAACTACGCGGTCGAGATCGCGCACATGGACTTCGTCGACGCGCGCGCGGAGCTCCGGTCCTGATGCCCTGGGCTCCGCTGGTCCCCTGCGCTGCGCGGCCGTGCCCTGAGCGCGTCCGCCGTGGGCGTTGCTCTCGCCATGAGGCCGAGCGGATGCGCGCGTACAACGAGCGCCGCGGCTCCTCGACCGCGCAGGGCTACGGGGCCGAACACCAAGCGTTGCGTGCGCAACTGATCGCCGAGCGTGGCAACTTCTGCGAGGACTGCGGCGGCTCACCGATGCCAGCGAACCCGCTCGACCTCGACCACCTCGACGGGAACAAGTTCAACCGCTCCCGCGCGAACCTCCGCCTCCGCCATCACGACGAGCATTCGCGGAAAACCGCCCTCCTCGACGGCCGCTGGGGAAAGCCGGCTCTTGTTGGGCGCTAGGGGACCGCAGCCGAAGCCGCGCGCGCTCCGGGTGCTCTCGGGCAACGCCTCGCACCGCCCGCTCCCGGAGGAGCCGCAGCCGCGGGCGATCCTCCCCGATCGGCCGAAGGGCATGAGCGCGCGGGCGCGGGCCGTTTGGGACGACCTCGCGCCCCGGCTACAGCGCATCGACCTCATCACCGAGATCGACGGCGCGCAGTTCGTGGACCTCTGCGAGCTCCAGGCGTCGCTCGAGGCCATCCGCCGCTCTCGCCGCGGCAAGGCCTTCACGGTGAAGCTGAAGAACGGGCCCGAGATGGCGGCCCCGCTCGTCACGCTCGAGCTCAAGGTCATCAAGGAGCTCCGCGCGCTGCGCCAGTCGTTCGGCCTCGCCGCGAGCTACCGGGTGAACCTCGCCCCGAAGCGCGGAGGCGGGGACGAGGGCGACGATGTCGATGGTTGAGTGTCGTGTCCGGGCTACTTGACCGGTGGGCCTCAGCTGGACCCTCCGCGATCGGATGCCGAAGCACCGTGAGCGCGACGGTGAATTCTTCTTCGACGTCCACGCGGCCGACTACGCGGCCGGCTGGTGGAATCGGCATATCCGGATCCCGGACGGGCCCAAGTACGGCCGGAAGTACGTCCTCCCGGAATGGCAGGAGCGCGACCTCCGCGCGCTCTACGGCTGGCGCCGCGCGGGCGGCGGTCGCCGCTTCACGCGGTTCGGGTGCGCGGTCGGGCGCGGCAACACGAAGTCCTCGTTTGGCGGCGGCATGGGCCTCCTGGGCCTCGCCGGTGAGCACCGGCCGACCGCTCGCATCATCGGTGCTGGCCACGACAAGCCGAACGCCGGCGAGATCTACACGTACGCGAGCCGGATGGTCCTGCTCGACCCGTCGCTCAAGCGCCACCTGCGCACTCTTCCGGGTACGAAGCGCATCCTGCGGCGCAGCAACACCGGAAGCTACGAGATCATCGCGTCCGAGCCGAACGTCGGTCACGGCAAGCACGCCACGACGCTGCTCGTTGACGACCTCCAGGCGCACAAGCGCGCGGAGTTCGTGCGAGTGCTCCGTTCCGGCCAGACCGATATGGGCGACGACGAGATGCTGATCTCCGATCCGCTCGAGCTCGACTTCATGACCGCCGGCTCGAACCGCCGTGGCATCGGCTTCGAGGAATGGCAGTTCTGGCTGCAGGCGCTCGAGGATCCGTCGCTCGCGCCCGACCTTCTGGTCGACATGCACTTCGCGGACCCGACCGACGACATCGAGGACCCGAAGGTCTGGCTGAAGGCGAACCCCAACCTCGGTATCTCGGTCAGTGAGGGCTTCATCCGCAAGCGTGTGCACGAGGCGAAGACCAGGCCGTCCGAGCTGAACGATGTCCTCCGCTACCAGTTCAACATCTGGACCGACGCCGAGGTCGCGAAGTACACGATCGCGCAGTGGAAGTCCTGCGCCGGCGGGCTTCTCGACGAGGCGAAGCTCGTGGGCCGCCCCTGCCACACCGCGGTCGACCTCAGCTCGTCGCGCGACCTCACGGCGATCGCCCACTACTTCCCGCCGATGGACGGCGCGAAGGCGCAGCTGCTCGTCCGCCACGTCATCCCGCGCGCGAACATCGAGGAGCGCGTCCAGCGCGACAAGGTCTCCTACGACGTCTGGGTCCGCGAGGGCTGGATCCGCACGACTGCCGGCGACGTCATCGACGAGACCGCAGTCGGCGACATGCTCCTGGCGGACCTTGCGCGCTTCAAGCCTCGCGAGCTCGCCTACGACCGCTGGGGCATGGACGGCGTCATCCAGCGGGTCCAGAAGGAAATGCCGAACCTCACCCTGACGCCGTTCGGCCAAGGCTTCCAGAGCATGGGCCCCGCAATGAAGGCATTCGACCGCCTCATCTACGGCCGCGGGGTCGAGCACCACGGCGACAAGGTCCTCGCCTGGCAGGCGGGCAACCTCGTCGTCGAGACCGATCCCGCCGGCAACGAGAAGCCGACCAAGCGCAGCTCCCGGGAGCGCATCGACGGCATGGTCGCCTCGATCATGGCGGTCGGCGCCTGCGCGCTCATGACTGACGTCGAGTCCGCGAACCTCCCGGCGGCCGCGGAGCGCAGCGAGGCGCCGATCGCGGCAGGCATGCGGACTCGGGTGTTCTGATGCTGGCCGTCGACGGACTCCGCGCGACCGGCCGCGCCCTCGCCGCCGCGTTCACCAGCGCCACGCTCGGCGAGATCGGCCGGCCCGGCACAAAGCACCTCGCCGGCAAGATCATCACCGAGGAATACGTCCCTGAGCTCACGGGAACGCGCGCTCTAACGATCTTCGACAAGATGCGGACCTCGGACGGCGCCGTCGCCGCGACGCTCCGCTCACTCAAGCTGCCGCTCCGCGCGGCGAAGTGGGACGTCGAGCCCCCGGAGAACCCGTCCGACCTCGAGCGCGAGGTCACGGACCGCGTGCGCTTCAACCTCTTCGAGGGCATGTCGATGACCTGGGAGGACCACCTCCGGCAGCTCCTCACGCACCTCGACTTCGGCCACTACGTCTGCGAGAAAGTCTGGCAGGTCTCCGAGGACGCGCCGGCGACGACGCCGACGCTCGAGTTCCGCCGCGGCCGCGGCGAGATCGGCGCCGACGTCCTGCGGTTCAACCGCGATGACGGCACCACCGCGGTCGTCGATCGCAAGACGTTCTACCTGGCGATCGGGCGCTTCGCGCGCGAGCCCCAGATCACCCTGCGCAAGCTCGCGCCGCGGCAGCAGCGGACGATCAACAAGTGGAACACCGCGCAGGATGGCGGCCTCGTCTCGGTCGAGCAGATGCTCCCACTCGGGTCCGATATTCCGCGCGCAACGATCCCCATCGACAAGCTCCTCGTCTTCGTCAACGAGAAGGAAGGCGCGAACTGGACCGGCCGGAGCGTGCTCCGCCCCGCCTACAAGCACTGGTTCTTGAAGGACCTCTATTACCGCGTCGACAGCATCGCGACCGAGCGGTTCGGCGTCGGGATCCCGATCATGAAGGTCCCGAAGGACAAGGCCGAGGACAGCCAAACGCGCGATCGCGTCGCCGCGATCCTCCAGGGCGTCCAGTCCCACGAGAAGGCGTACATCATCGAGATCGAGGGCTACGAGTTCCGCGTCGACATCCCGGGCGGGCGCGGCAAGGAAGCGCTGCCGATGATCAACCACCACGACTGGATGATCGCGGTCTCCGTCATGGCCCAGCATCTCATGCTCGGCGCCGGCGACACCGGCTCGCACGCCCTCTCGGGCGACATCACCTCGCTCTTCCTCATGGCCCTCGCCGCGAGCGGCCGCGAGATCTGCTCGGTGCACGACCGCTACCTGATTCCGCAGATGGTGCGGTGGAACTACCCGGGCGTCACGCGCTTCCCGCACCTCACGGTCGGTCGGATCGAGACGCGCGACACGGGGAAGCTCATCGGGGTGGTGAGCAACGCGGTGCAGGCGGGCGCGATGGCGTACGACCGCGAGCTCGACAACTTTATGCGCGGGGCGCTCGGCGCCCCCGCGCTCCAGGCGGAGGCAACGAAGGTGCCGGACGCTCTCGATGGCGTCGACCTCATGGCCAAGCGCGCGGAGGCCGTTGGCGCACTCATCCGCGCGGGATTCGAGGCTGACGCCGCGCGCGAGGCGGTGGGCCTCCCGCCGATCAAACACACCGGCCTGCTGCCGATCACCGTCACGAAGCCCGACGGCAGCACCCCGCCGCAGCCCGAAGGAGGAGCCAGTGCCTAACCGCGTACTCGCGAAGCTCAAGACCCGCGACATCAAGGGCGTCGAGATCCTCGATGAAGGCGTGTGGAACGCCTCGACGGGGACCTGGGAGGTGACGCGCGACACCACCGAGCGGATCCTTTCGAACTTCAAGTCGCTCGGTGAGCTCTGCGTCCCGCCGCTGAAGCTCGGCCACAGCGACGACCAGGCGCTCCTCCAGGCCGATGGCTACCCGGCCGCCGGCTGGGTGGAGAGGCTCTACCGGAAGGGCACGAAGATCCTCGCCGACTTCGCCAAGGTCCCGGAGAAGATCGCCGAGCTCATCGACGCCGGTGCCTACCGCAAGGTCAGCGTCGAGGTGTGGAAGAGCTCGACCTTCGACGGCAAGAAGTACGACGACGTGCTCATGAGCGTCGCGCTCCTGGGCAACGAGGTGCCGGCGGTCTCGACGCTCAGCGACATCGTCGCCCTCTACGCGAGCAAGGCGCCGATCACCTTCGCCCGCGACCACGAGGCCCACCTCGTGCTCTACCCGGGCCCGAAGCGCAAGGCCGAGCTCGGGACGGACACCTCGACGGACGAACGGCACACCGCCGTCGACAACGCGATCCGCGAGAAGTTCGGCGCCGGCCTGTCGGGCTACGACTGGCCCTGGCCCGTCGAGTGGTTTGACGAGGCCGGCTACGTCGTGGCCCGCGGCTCGGATGTCCGGCACTGGCAGATCCCCTTCACCTTTGGCTCTGACGGCTCGGTCTCGCTCGGCACCGAGATCGAGGTCAAGCAGACCTGGCGACCGATCAGCGAGATGGCCGGAGACCCCGGCACGAAAGACGAGGAGGCAAGCATGGACGCCAAGCGAATCGCCGCGGCGCTGGGTCTCTCGGCCGACGCAACCGAGGATCAGGTGCTCGCGTCGATCACGACGATCAAGGCAGCGAGCCCGGCGAAGCTCACGAAGGCCCAGTGCGACGAGAAGGGTGGGACCTGGGACGAGGCCGCGGGCACGTGCAAGATGCCCGAGTCCGCAAGCGCCACCCTCGCGGCGCGTGTCACGAAGCTCGAGTCGGAGAACACCGAGCTCAAGACCGCGGCCGCGCGACGCGACACGAAGGACGCGGTCGACACCGCGATCCGCGCAAAGAAGCTGGCTCCGGCACAGCGCGTGTGGGCCGAGACCTACGCGCAGCAGGACCCGAAGGGCTTCGAGGCGTACGTCAAGGACGCCCCGGAGATCTTCAAGGCGAGCGGCGGCACCGAAGCCGGCGCCGACGAGACCGACGACGACGGCGTCACGAAGATCCGCGCGAAGACCGCCGAGTTCATGAAGGCGGACCCCGCGATCAGCTACGGCGAGGCCCAGGTCCGCGCGTCGCGCGAGCTCGCGACCGCGGCCCGGTAAGGAAGGAGAGAAAAGATGCCGCAGAACATCCTCACGATCTCGCGTAGCGCCGACACCGACCTCAGCCTCAAGCAGTACTTCCTCATGAAGGCGACGGCGACGGGCGTCGATCTGAACGGAACGCTGAACGGCCCGGTGCTGGGCGTCCTCACGAACGATCCCGTAGCGGGCAAGGCCGCCGCGGTCCAGGTCGAGGGCATCGCGCGCGTCGTCGCCGGCGGCGCGTTCGTGGCCGGCGATCCCATCAAGAGCGACGCGGCCGGCAAGGCGATCAAGCAGACCGGCGAGGCGGTCGGCGTACAGGTGTACGTCATCGGCATGGCGCTCGAGGCCGCGGGCGCCGACGGGGACCAGGTCGACATCCACATCCGTCCGCACGTCGTCAACCTCGCGATCACGTAGGACCGAGTCGGAAAGGAAAGGAACCAGACATGAAGACCCAGATCATCAACGGACGCAGCGTGGTCGATGCCCTCAGCGTCCGCAAGCTCGCGACCCCCGGCTCGGTCCACATCGACCAGCTCATGACCGACTTCGCGATCAACTACGGCAACCTGCCGTTCATCGGACGGCAGGTGTTCCCCACGGCTCCGGTGCAGAAGGAGTCCGACAAGTACGCGATCTTCAACAGCGACCGGCGCCAGCAGCGGGTCAAGACCGGTCTCCGCGCGCCGAAGTCGCGCGCCGAGGTCGTCGACTGGAAGCACACCACGGCGAGCTACGCCTGCCAGGAGTACGCCTTCGCCGCCGGTGTCGACGACCGCGAACGCGACAACGCGGACGCACCGATCGCGCCCGACCAGCGCGCGACGGCGGCCGCGGTCACCGCGATCGAGCTCGCGATGGAGGCACGCATCGCGACCCTCGTGACCACGGCGGGCTCATACGCGGCCGCGCACAAGACCACGCTGGTGGGCGCGGCCCAGTGGTCGACCGCGGCCTCCGCGGTCCTCAGCGTCAAGCTGGCTGCGGACGAGGCGATCCAGGCGGACGCCGGCGTCCTGCCGAACAGCGCGATCATCCCGTTCAAGGTCTTCAACAAGCTCCGTCTCAACACGGAGGTGAAGGCCGCCTTCGCGGTCGGCGGCGTCGCGAGCAAGACCGGCCTCGTCACCCGTGAGCAGCTCGCCGCCTACTTCGACATCGACGTCGAGCGGCTCTTCATCCCCGGCGGGGTGAAGAACACCGCGGCCCTCGGCGCCGCGGCCACCCTCGCCGACATCTGGGGCGACTTCGCCTGGTTCGGTTTCGTCGACCCCGGCGCGACCTCGCCGCTCGACGGCATCACCTTCGGGAAGATCTTCGCGAAGGCCCAGGAGGGGCTCGCGCGGCTCACGCGCGAGTTCCGCGACGACCCGGCGCGCACCGACTACAAGGAGGTCTCCGAGATCACGGACGAGAAGATCACCGCGATCGAGTGCGGGTACCTCGTGAGCGACACGCTCGCCTAGACCCAGTGACACGGCCCGGGGGCCGAAAGGCCCCCGGGCGAGAAAGGAGGAACGGTGAGCAGCTACGCCTTGGTTACGCGCGTCATCCAAGAGCTCGGCGCCTACGGCAAGCACCTGACCGGGACCTCCGTGCCGACGCAGACCCAGGTGACGAACGACATCCTCCCGGACATCGCCGGCGAGATCGACGGCGTCCTGGCCGAGCGCGGCCTCGCCGTTCCCGTGACCCTTGCGGGCCTCACCGCTCTCGGCGTCGATGCCACCGTCGCGGACCGCTTCATCAAGCACCTCGAGGGCCTCAATGCGCTTGGCGCAGCCGCGCGCGCAGCGGCGCAGCTGGCGCCCCAGCTGGCCACGAAAGAGGACAGCAGCTTCCCCAAGTGGCTCCTCGATTTGTACAACGCCGGCCTCGCGCGCCTCCGCTCGGGCGAGGGCGTCCCGAAGGCCTCGGTCGGGAGCGCGGGACTCCCCAGCGCCCACTGGACGACGAACCCCACCGACCCCGACACGGACGAGGAATGGACGCCGATGATCACGCGTCGAGGGCTCATCTGGTGAGCGTCCCCTACCGCATCGAGATCGACCCGCACGTGCTCCAGGAGCGCCTCGCGCGATTGAAGATCGTCATCAACGACCTCCGGCCCGCCTGGGGCCCGATCGTCGAGGACTTCAAGGACCGCCAGCGCGAGCTCTTCGCCAGCGAGGGCGCCGAGGTCGGCGGATGGAAGCCGCTCGCGCCGCGATACGCCGAGCGCAAGGCCCGCCGTTATCCGGGACGGATCCTCGTGCGTACCGGCCGCCTCCGTGCGGCATCGACGGGCGAATCCGGCGAGCTCCAGGTGGTCTCCCAGCCCTCGCTGCTCCTCGTCCGGATCCTGCCGAAGTACGCGTGGCTCGTCGCCCACCGTACCGGCAAGCGCGAGATCGCGCCGGTCAACGCCGCCCGCGTACGCGCCTGGACGGCGATCATCGACCGGCACCTGCAGCGCGCCGCGGACCAGCGGGTGAGCGCGTGATCCGTCTCTCCGAGCCGTTCGTCGACGAGCTCATCGCCGTGCTCACGGCGGGCCTCGCGAGCCGGGGGACCGCGATCGCGGCCGCCACGCCGGTGCTCGAGATGGCGCCCGTGGCGAGCATCGTGTTCGGCGAGCACGACGACCCGATGACCCCCGCGGTGACGCTCTTCCCCGACACCTCGCCGCTCATTCACGACGGCTACGAGGCGCTCACCTTCCGTCACCGGATCAAGGTCCAAGTCCACGTCACCCACGTCGACTCCGAGGCCATCACGCGTCTCATCGGCCGCTACGCGGCCGCGGTCATTCAGACCTTCATGGATGCCCGCGTGGCCGGGACGTTCACCTTCCCCTTCCAGCTCTCGACCGAGCAGGGAGCCGATCTCGACTGGGGCCCGACCTGGCGGAATGGCGCGACCTTCCAGCGCGACGTGCTCTTCGAGGTCATCGCGAACGCGGACGACTCGCGGACGTAGGAGGTACAGATGCCGAAGTGGCAATTGAAGGACGCGCGGGTCTACATCGGGCCGTATGACTTCTCCGGCCAGCACAACCGGATCGCGCTGGACCTGGCTCGCGCGCCGCTCGCCGCGGAGACCTTCGTGGACGACACGGAGATCAAGGACACCGGGCTCGCGTCGGCGAAACTCTCGGGCAGTGGCTTCTGGGAAGCCGGCGCCGAATCCGGGAGCACCGCGAAGAAGATCGACGACGCGCTCTTCGCGAACTTCACCGTCAAGGATGTGCCGGTCACGGTCGTGCCCTCGATCGGCCAGGGCATCGGCGGCGTCGCGTATTCGATCCAGGCCGCGACCGTCGCCTACAAGCCGCTCATCGGGCCTCACGGCCAGCTCATCGGCTTCAGCTACGAGATGGCGCCCTCACGCTCACGCGTGATTCGCGGGAGGCTCCTCGCACTCGGCCAGTGGGGCGCAGCGGACGACGCCCGCTTCCTCGCCCTGGTCGCGATGCAGGCCACGGCCTATGCGCTCACCTCGCAGACCCTGCCCTCCGGCGAGAGCGCCCGCTGTATCAGCGCAACGCACGCGACGGTCGCTGTGACGGACACCCTCGGCAACCTCGTGATTGACGGGACCGACGTGAGCGGCGCCGTGATCCAGGAGACTCTCGCCCTGGTCTCCGACGGCACGGCCTACGGCGTGAAGGAGTTCAAGGCCGTCACCGGACTCCGCACTGCCGGATGGGTCCAGGGCGGCGCCACGGCCGACACGCTCAAGGTCGGCTACGGCCCCCAGGGCGTGCCCACGCAGCTCGGCGCGGTCTCGGCGACCGAGAAGCTCTACGGCGTCATCCACGCCTACGCCTTCAGCGGCACGACCCCGACGCTCGACGCGAAGATCCAGTCCGACGTCGCCGCGGCGTTCCCGAGCGCGGTCGACAAGATCACGTTCACCCAGAAGAGCGGCTTCGCCTCGGAGTGGGCGGAGCTCGCGGGGCCGAACACGGACGACTGGGTGCGAGCCTCGCTCACCGTGGCCGGTACCGCCACCCCGAAGTTCAGCGCCATCGTGCTCGCGGCCATCGCGGCGATCCCGCAATAACAGCAGGAGGACATCGAAATGCCGAAGTTCCAGCTCGTCGCGCCATTCCTGGAGATCGCCGCCGTGGCGTACTCGACGCTCATCAAGGATGCCGACCTCGCCCTCGCGCGGGCCGTCCTCGACGCCGCGGCCGGTGGCGATGACACCGAGGTCAAGGACACCGGGCTCAAGCAGGTGGGCTTCTCGCCGACCTTGTACCAGGACTACACGGACAACGGGCTCGACGAGATCCTGTTCGCCGCCTACGACGCGAAGACCGAGCTCGCCATCAAGTTCCGCTACTCGACGGCGGCCATCGGCGCCGCGAACCCCGAGTACCGGTTCAGCGCGAAGGTGTCGGGCTTCTCGCCGATCTCCGGCCAGCACGGCCAGTTCATCATGACCAAGCCCAACTTCGTGATCAGCTCCGGCAGCGTCACGCGGGCGGTCGCCTAACCCCGTGGTCGAGCCCTCCCCGGCCGCGCCCGAGTTCGACCTCTCGCCGGAGACGGTCGTCGTGCGCTACGACAAGCCGTACGAGCTACCACCGCTGTCATGGCGGTGGTGGCCCGCGCGGTGGCGCCGGCGCGGCTATCGGCGCGTCCGGGAGGGCTTCGCGTTCCGTCCGCTCCCACTGCGCGACTACCTGCAGCACCAGGCGACGTTCACCGAGCTCCGGCGCGGGCTCGGCCCCTTCGATCTCGCGGCCGTCTGCGCTGTCATCACCGGGGCGCCGGACGAGGTCCTCTACATGCCCAAGCGCGTCCTGCGCGCACTCATCGACACCTACCGGTGGGTCAACGAGATCGAGGACGAGGAAGAGCCGCGGCTTGACCCCGAGGCCGAGGGGTCCGTGACCCCCGTGACGGTCGCCTTCGATGCCGTGGTCCGGCGCCTTCAGCGGGCGCCGTTCAACCTCACGCGCGCGGAGATCCTCGAGCTCACGATCCCCCAGATCAAGAAGCGCCTCGAGGACTGGGGCGATGAGCAACTCGATGCGCTGAAGGCCGAAGCGGCGATGCGAGGGGTAGACGTTGGCTGATGTAGCGATCCGCATCGTCGGCGATCCCTCGAGCGGCTCGGCCGCCATCGACGACGTCGCCATCCGCGCTCAGCGCGCGATGGACAAGGCCGCCCAGATCAGCGCCCGCATGGACCAGGTGGACAAGCAGCGGTCGGCGGAGAAGATGGCCATCGCCAATGCCACGACCGCGGCTGAGACAACTGCCGCACAGCGTCGGTTCGACGCGCAGGAGCGGCTATATCAGCGGCTCGCGCAGGCGAAGGAGACGGCCGATCAGCGTGTCGTGGACTCCGAGCGGCGGGTCACGCGTGCGGTGGAGAAGGAAGCCAAGCAACAGGGCGACGCCCGCGCGCAGGCGTTGAAGCAGGCGGCGGGCGCGTTCGTCGGGGGCGTCGGCGCCGGACCGGCGGGCGCAATCGCCGGTGGGCTCCTCGGCGGCGTGAACCCGGCCGTGGTCGCCGCCGGTGCTGCCGGGACCGCGCTCCGCGCCTCCATCGAAGCTCTCACCGGCGCGGTCGCCCAGGCGCGCGAGCTCGCGCTCGTCCTCGGCTCGACGAACGAGCAGGCGTCGCTCCTCGTCGGCATCGGTCAACGGCTGGGCGTTTCGTCTGACGCGATGGCGACCGGGATGAAGAACATGGCCGTGGCCACCGAGAACAGCCCGGAGCTCTTCCAGGCTCTCGGGGTTGCGTTGAAGGACGCCGAGGGCAACGCCCGTCCGCTGAATGATGTGATCGCGGATACGCGCGACCGCATGTCGAAGGCCGGCAACGACACGAAGTTCATGGCATGGGCGACGGCGCTCGCAGGCCGCTCCGCGATCGACATCTTGCCGTGGCTCAAGGCGGACAGCGACCAGGTGAAGACGCTCGGGGATGAGACCGCGCGGTCCGGCGACATCATCGGCAAGGACATGGTGGACGCGGCGACGAGGTGGAACACCATCACGGGGATCGTCACCCGGACCCTGCAGAACATGGGCCAGAACTTCGCCACGCAGGTCGTCCCGCTCATGGTGAACGGCGCACTCGCGATCGGCCAGGCGTTCGACTGGATCGGGACGGCGGTGGAGGGCCTCGGCAAGTTGGACGCGACGCCGAAAGCGAGGGGGCCGAACACTCTGCCTAAGAGCGCCGGAACTGTCGGCGACTTGGACGCTTTCCTCGCGGATGCCGGCAGAGCGGCTCAGGCAATCAAGGACTTCCTCGGGAACACCGACCCCACGCAGGGGCCGTGGGGGCAGGAGTCGCCGTTTGTGCTCCTGCCGCCCGAAGTGAAAGGGGTCCTCGACAAGGCTGGGACGGATTCGGCGGCCCGCGCCGCGGAGCTCCGGCGGCTCCTGAAGGAACTCGCCGATTCGGCGAGTGGCGCCGGAAGCGGCGGCGGAGGCGGCGCCGGCATGGACTTGCCGAACATCCCGAAGTCGGGGACCTCCGGCCCCGCGCCTCGCGACACCGTCTCCGACGCCGTCCGCGAGCAGATCGACGTGATCCGCGAGGCGAGCGAGCAGCAGCGGCAGCGGGCGCAGGACGAGCTCGACGCCGACCAGAAGCGGCAGACGAGCGCACTCGACCTCGCCGAGGTGCTCCGGAAGTCCACCGCGTCGGTCTACGAGGCCGAGATCAAGGGCATCCAGAAGGCCGAGGCCGTCGCCGAGAAGAAGAGCGTGAAGGCGATCCAGCTCATGGGTGACGAGCTCGACGCCCGGCAGCGTCTGCGGGACGCCAACGTCGCCGCACTCTCGGTTGCGCAGCAGGCCGCCGATGACGCGTTCAACGCCCGGCAGACGCAGCGCGACGCCGACACGCAGGCGCTCCAGGACCAGCTCGCCGACATCGGCAAGGTGGACCAGGCTGCGGCGGCCGCCGCGGCGCTCGCGGCGGCACAGAAGGCCGTTGCCGACGAGCAGGCGAAGGACATGACCCGCGTCCGCTCCGAGTCGCTCACCGACTACCAGAAGCGGGTCGCGGACCACACCGACGCGCTGGTCAAGCTCGAGAAGGACCTCGCCGACGTGCAGACCCAGCAGGCGGAGGACGTTGCGCGCGCAACCCTCCAGGCGAAGATCGACGGGATCAGCCGGGCGGGGAACGCCGACAAGGCCGCCGCCGCCGTCTCCAAGCGCGCGACCGACGATCGCATCGCCGAGATCCGCAAGCTCTCCGACACCGACCGCACCGCGACGAACGACCAGATCGAGAACGCGCGGCGCCTCCGGCAGACCCAGAAGGAGACCACGGACGCGCAGATCGAGGGCCTCCAGGAGGAAGCCGCCAGCCGTGACGGGCTCTTCGCGCGCGCGATCGCTCAGGGCAAGATCGCGCAGCAGGCGGCGAAGGAGAAGGCCGACACCGAGATCGCGGAGTCCCGCCGCGCGACCGACGCGATCATCGCCGACCTCCAGAAGCAGATGGCCGCGCGCCAGCCCGGCGCCGGTGCGGGGGCCGGCGTGACCTCCGGCGCACCGATCACGCTGCCCTACCAGGTCCCGGGGCCGAGCGGCCCCACGAACACCGTCATGTCCGGCGAGTACGCGCAGGCGAAGGCGTGGGAGGCGCAGGGCCCCGGCTACCAGTGGAACTGGACGGCGCACAACGGCTTCTACTCCGCGCCATCCGTGGCTGCTCGACCGTCCCCGGCCCCAGCGGCCGCCCCGTCCACCGCCGCCGCCGGTAGGACCGTCTTCGGCTACTTCGGCGGCATGGCGATCACCGAGCCGAGCGCCGCCGCGATGTACCACGCCGCGGGCATCCCGGGATTCGCGCTCGGCGGCTCGCTCACGCTCACGGAGCCGAGCGCCATCGTCGGCATGCACAGCGGCCGCCTGAAGGCCATCGCCGGCGAGGCGGGCATCGAGACCGCGACGTTCACGCCGGGCGCCGGCGGCCGCGGTGGTGGCAGCGGCGGTTCCGGCCACGGTCACGACATCTACATGGACAGCCGCCTCGTCGCGCGCCTGGTCGGAGCGCGCCAGGGCCCGGACGCGACGATGCGCGGCTACGCGAGGCGACGCTGATGGGTGCCGTCAACTCCGTCATCGTCCAGGCCACCCAGTTCTACGGCGCGGGCCTGTACACCCAGGACGGCACGATCGAGTGGGAGTCCGAGCAGGTTGGCGAGAACGGCGCCCAGGTCGGCATCTGCCGGTTCAAGACTCGCCTCGGCGCGGTGCTCCCGTTCGCCCCGACCAAGCACATGTACGTCGAGATGGCCGAAGGCGCGACGCTCCGGTTCACCGGCCGGATTCGACGGTGCGAACGCGAGAACATCCCCGGCGTCGCCCAGCCGCAGTACACGATCGAGTGCCAGGACTGGATGAGCGAGGACGGCATCGGCGGGATCTACGTCGAGAACGACTTCACCGCGGCCGCCGGTGACAACGACAAGAACATCGTCACGCAGCTCGTCGCGCTCTACTGGGGCCAGCTCGCCACGACCGGCGTCACGCACGTCATCTACGCGAGCCACCACAACCTCCCCGCGATCCAGATCACGCAGGGCTCGATGACGCTGAAGGATGCCCTCGACTTCATCGCCCGGCTTGCGGGCGCGACCTACTACATCGACGCGCAGAAGCAGCTCCACTGGAACGACACCCAGCAGCTCGCGGCCTACGTGCTCGACGACACCGAGAAGACCGGCAGCTACCGCGGCTGGTTCAGCCTCACGCACACCCGTGATGCGACCGGCACGGCTTTCCGCGTCACCGTCGTCGGCGCGAACGGGATCCTCGCGACGGTCACCGACGAGGTCGGTCTCGGCGAGTACCTGAGCCAGCGTCGGTACGAGCGCGGCGCACCCTCCGAGCGGATCCCGACGCTCCCCGACTACACCGACCAGAACCTCACGAGCCTCACCGAATGCCGGCAGGAGGGCTGGCGCATCCTTCGCGAGCAGGATGAGGCCGACACGATCGAGGTCGGCATGCGTGACCAGTTCGTCTATCCCGGCCAGCTCGTCTACCTCGTCGATCAGCGTGGCCTCGAGGTCGACGACTACGCGGACCTCGAGGAAGAGGACCTCTTCGGCGCGGGCGACCCGTCGCGCATCGGCATCGCGCTCGGCCTCTACCTCGTGCGTGCGGTCCAGCCCCAGCCGCTCGGGGGCGGGAAGTACGACTTCACTGCCGTGCTCGGTGCATATCGACCGACGATCGAGCGCCTACAGAAGGCCGCGTAGATGGCATACGTATTCGTCAAGCGCGAGATCCGGAACGACTTCGGCCGAAAGGTCGGCGGGACCGAGTGGGAAGTCTCCGTCTGCACCGACCAGGGCATGACGATCGCCGCCGCCGTGAAGATCGACTCCGCCGGCGTGACCGCACGGCCGAACGCTGTCCCGGGTGGCGCGAGCCCCGGCTACGCGCAGGGGCCGTGGCAGTACCTCCTCGGAGGGACGCTCGCGCCCGCGGGCACGACGGTCACGCTCGAGAGCAACACCGGCATTCGGGTCGGCGACCGCTTCCAGATCGTCGAGGGCGTCTTCGCCGTCTGGCTCACCGTGAAGACGCTCGTGGGCGGGACGCAGGTCACGGTCGTCGACGCGCCGAACGCCTCCGGCGACTCGAGCGGCCACACCTACACGACCGGCGCGACGGCCGGTGACCCTCACAACCTCGGCGACTGGGCTGGCTGGATGTCGGACACCGCGGACGTCTGGGTCGCGGTCAAGAAGGTCGGAACCACGGCGTGGAGTTCGCCGAAGCAGTGGCGCATCTCGGTGCCCGATATCGCGACGGCGCCCGGTTGGCGTCCGCAGTTCACAGGAGTTCTCTAGCCATGAGGAGGATCGCCTAGATGGCCACCATAATCCCGAACGGCGTCATCATCGCCGCGGCAGCGCTCTCCACGGCCGTCGAGAACACCGCGCAGATTCGCTATATCCGTGCCTCAATCTGCAACCGCGACACCGTCGCCCACACCTACCACGTCGACGTCGGCGCGCATCGGGTGAAGTCGTCGATGTCGCTCGCCGCGAACGAGGACCGCACCGTCGGACCGCATGCGCTCACCGCAGGCGAATCGTTCACCGTCACGAAGGTCGAGATCGACACGACGAATCCGACACACGTCCGCTTCACGGGGGAGTACTGATGAAGAATCTCTCTGCGATGCGATGCGGGGGGGGGCCTTCCGAGGCTCTCTCGTCGGCCGGTGCGCCCATGACCGCTCTTCGGTGGCTCGCTGATGCTGGATGTGATCGGCGAACTGTTGTCCTCGGTTGGTCGGAAGGCGGACGCAGCGAGCGCTACGGGATCGGTGAACGCGAAGCTCGGCGCTTGGCACGCCGTCATGCCGCAGGTCATCTCCTCGATCGGTCCCTTCGCGCTCGGCGTCGAGATCTCGGCGGAAGGCAATGGGACCTATCCGACCCTCGTGGCGTGGATGGGCGCCGGCAGGGCGTGCTATATCCCGTTCCGCGTCGTCGAGACGATCACGGTCACCCGGATGGTCCTCGAAGTCGGCGTCGCGTCGGGGAACATCAGCATGGGCATCTACGACTCTGCGCTCGCCCGGCTCGTCACGACGGGGGCGATTGCCTGTCCTGCCGCGGGCTTCAACGTCGTCGCGATCCCATCGCTCACGCTCAACCCCGGTCGCTACTACATGGCGATGTCGGGCGACAACACGACCATGACGATTCGCGCGTTCGCGGGCGGGTTCCCAGGACAGGGTCTGTGGGGCTTCTGCTACGAGAACATCCATCCGCTGCCCGCGGCAGCGACGCCCGGAGCATCGGCTTCGGTCATGTTCCCCTCCCTCGGGGTCTCGCAGACCGGGAGCATCGTCTAGATGCTCTCCGCGATTGCCGGGAGCACCCCGATGCTTGACGTCATCGGCGAGCTCCTCGCCTCACTCGGCCGAAAGGGCGACGCCGCATCCGTCACCGGATCGGCGAACGCGAAACTCGCGCGCCTGCTCGCCATGTACAGCCAGGTCATCAAGTACCCGGTCGGCGCGCAGGCCCACGCCGTGCCGCTCGCCGCTGTCCCGACCGCCTACGTCACCTACGGCGCATACGTGGACCTCGTCGCCGCCGCGACGTTCAACTTCGACGGCGACGTGATCGGCTACGAGATCGTCCCGTCAAACACGAGCCTCTACGGCGACTTCAAGATCGCGAAGGGGGGCGTCGGCGCAGAGGTGGACATCTACTTCGGCCACTGGGAGGTCGATGGGGCGGCGCAGGGTGCTGGCAACAAACTCCCCGTCGCCATCGGCCCCATCCCGATCATCGGCGGCGCGCGTCTCTCCTGCGCTGTGAACAGCGGCACGAACGGGCAGGGGCCGGGCCTCTTCGTCTGGGTCGGCAAGCGAGCGTAGGGAGGACGAGATGGCCATCATCGCGAACGTCGTGCGCCGCGAGGGCGTGCCGCACATCAAGATCGGCCCGAAGGGCGAGCGCATCCCGACCACGCTCGCGCTCCTCACCCACGTCGCCGTCGCGGGCCGCCCCGGCGAGATCACCCTCGCCTTCGAGACGCTGCCCGCGGATGAGGACGCGGCGATCCTGGCCGGGGTCAAGGCTGCTCTCGCCGCACCGGCGCCAGCCAGCGACCCACTCCGCGGGGCGGTGGTCTGAGGTGACCGACCCCGTGACCTTCACGACCGAGGACCGCGACATGCTCCGAGCGAAGCCATGACCCCCGACAACGTCCAGGCGTTCGTCGCGCTCATCACCGGGCCGCTCGGCGCGCTCGTGGGCGCGGTCGCGCTCTGCTGGCTGTTCGTCGCGGGCCGGGTCGTGAGCGGGAAGGTCATCGACCGGCTCGTCGCGGCGGGCGAGAAGCGGGACGACGCGGATACCAAGCGCAACGACCTCATGGAATCCGCGCTGCGCGAGCTCGCGATCGTCGTGCGGGAGCAGCGCCGTGGATAGGTTGACCCTCGTGCTCATCGGCATGTTCCCCGCCTCGGCGCTCGCGAAACGGAATCAGCGCGTGGCGGACCTCGAAGCGCACGCGACCGTCGCACTCGCGCGGGTCGAGGATCAGGAGCGTCGGCTCACGGCCCTCGGCGTCGAGGTCTCCGTGCGCGCGACGCGGAGCCGTCCGGAGTGCTGAGGCGTGCGCTCGCGGGCATCGCGCCGATGCTCGTCGTCGGGATCCTCGTCGGCTGGTGCGTCCGGACGGTGGCGGACCTCATCTATATCGACTCGCTCGACGACTTCTACGCGCTCGTCCGACTCGCGGCGTTCGTCTTCGGCATCATCGGCCTCGGTCTCGCGGTCGGCACGATGGCCTCGGCCCACCTCGACGTGCGCGCGTGCGAGCGGGCGCAGACGAATGGCGCGCGTAGCCTCTTGGCGCGGTCTCACCGAACGACCGAGGCGCTGACGCTCGCGGCTCAACTCGCGCTCACGGCTTTCGCGTGGAGCCTCGTCGCCGCGCCGACAGCGAACGTGGCATACCAAGGCATCGAGCGCGTCACCTTCGTTTCGCTCGCGATGTTCACCGCGTGTCTTCGCAGCTCGGTCATGCTCTGGACCGGCCCGCGCGTGGCGCAACTCATCCCGGCCGTGCTGGTGGGTGGGCGACGCGCGACCGACCTCGCGCTCTCGGCGGAGCGGCGGGCGTCGGACAAGGGGACGCGGTCGTGAACATCGTCCAGCGCGGCCCGACGCCGAACGGCACGCTCGGCGCGCTGCCATCGAGCGCGATCCGGTATTACGTGGCGCACACCTGCGAGGGTGGCTTCGAGGGCTCGGTCGCGTGGCTCCTGAGCGAAGACTCGCTCGTGAGCGCGCACGTCGTGATCCGCGAGGACGGCCTGATCGCGCAGCTCGCCGCGTGGGACGACGTCTGCTGGCACGCAGGCATCACCTTCGCCCCATCGACGCCGCTCTATGTCCCCGGCGTGAACCCGAACCGCGTGTCGCGCGGCCTTGAGTTCGCGGGGTGGGCAGTGCGCCCGCTCACGCCGGAGCAGATCGCGGCGGGCGTCGAGCTCATCCGATTCTGGCGCGCTCTCGACGGCTGGGCGGTCCCGCTCGTGCCGCACTCGGCGCTCGCGACCGGCGGCCCGAACGTGCGGAGCGACCCCGGCGCGGCGAACCTCGCGGCCCTCGAGGCGGCATTGGAGGACGACGTGGCGATCACCGGCGACCAGGCGAAGGACATCGTGCGCGAGATGCTCACCTCGGACGAGGGCGCGGTGCTCGTGAGGGCCGCGATCATCCACCCCGGCGGCTACGGCGCTGCGCTCGAGACGGAGCTCCAGGTGCTGCGCGATGCGGTCGCCGCGGCCGGGGAACCGCTCGACGAAAACGCTCTGCTCACTGCGGCTGTGAAAGCCGTTAGCGACAAGCTCGCGAAGTAGGAAGGGGAACATCGTCATGGACCCAACGTGGCTCGCAGCGATCATCATCGGCATCCTCGCCCCGTTCGCGCAGGAGATCCTCACCCGAGGTAGGATCACCGGCCGCGCGGCCGTGGTCGTCTCGACGCTCGTGACGCCGTTCATCGGAGGGCTCATCGCTTTGTGGCTCACCGGTGGGCTCGTCGGGATGGTGCTCCCGGGCGCATCGCTGCTCGACCCGTCACCGCTGCTCAACTTCTTTGGGCATCTCTGGGACAAGGTCGCGACGATCGCCATGCTCTCTCGGCTCACCTACACGATCCCCGGCGTCGGCGCGACGAGCGCGACCGTGGCTGTCGGGCCGAAGGGTGGGCTCTCGGTCGAGTCCCCCGGAACGCCCGGGCTCGTGCAGAAGGTCGCGGGCACCGGAACGGGCACCGCACCGGCGACGACGCCGACCGCGTAGCGCAGGTGCCCCGGCGGGAAAGGCCACCGCCGGGGCGCTCCGAAAGTCGATTGCTCACGGAGGCAACGGGCGCGGTAGGTTCGGGACATGGGCGACAAGGAGGCGGACGTGATGCGCGAATGGCGGGTTCTGGTCGTGCGGCCCCAGCGGCTGCTCGTCGTCCTGAACGTCGCCGCGGCCACGGTCCTCTTCGGGATCTGCCTCTACATGCTCGTCTACGGCTCATGGTGGTCGGCGATGGGCTGGTGGCTCGAGCTGCTCAAGGCCGCCGGGCTGCTCTCGGCGGTCGCGCTCGCGGGTAGCTGGCTGGAGCGGCGGTAGCGTGATTGACCACCGGCGCCCCGGAGGGGGCCTGCGCGGCGTCCTCTCGAAGGACCAGCAGCTCTCCGGCAACTCCGGGTACGTCTTCGGCCAATCGACCACGACGACGGTCGGCGCCTGGGTCGCGATGTTCGGACCGATCGCCGTGCACGTCCCGATCCGGAACGCGCTCCTCGAGTTCCTCATGCCCCTCAGCGCGAAGCATTCCGCCGTCGATGCGTCCTTCCAGATCGCCGTGGCTATCTACGAGAACAGTGACGGCTCCGGGGCGGCCGAGAACCTCATGCTCCTCCCGCACCGCTTGCCGAATGCCGCCGGCGCTTGGGATGGGCGCTCCTGGAGCGGGAACGGCTACCTCGACATCCAGGCGATCCCGGTGGGGACGCGCTACATGTATGTCCTCGCGTGGAACGACATCGCCGGGACACTCACCTACGGCAAGAACAACGGGTACGAGTACATCAACTGGAAGGTCTTCGGACATTGAGCGAGCAGATGAACGGACGACCTGGATTCGCCTTCCTCGAGGAGCTCGAGGTGCCCGGTGTCGTCACCGATGCGCCGGGGCTCCACGCGCGGCTCGAACTCGAGGGGAATGCTGACTTCGCCGGCGTGAGCACGCGCGACGGGCGGGTGTTCGTGACGCTCAGGGCGCGTGGGGCGGAGGCGGTCGTGGCGCGCGAGAGGCTGACGAAGGTCGTGCGCGCCGCCCCGACGACGCCGATCGGCGCGGGGGAGCGGAGGACGCTTCTCTAGACCGAGGGGCCGAACTCGTCAGGTGGCGCGATCGAGGCCCTTCAGCAACTCGTCTGGCGTGCCCATCGTCAGGGTGACTCCGAAGTCGCCCTCGTCGCCGTCGTCACGCAGCCATCCGCCTTTGAGGCGACCTGAGACGTCGAGGGCCAGGCCTAGCTCCGTAAGGCGCGCAGCGACAGGTTGGAACGCAAGTGCAGCGGGACGAGAGAGATAGCCGACGTGGGCATGGTCTATCTCGACGCGGATGGCGTCGGGGTCGTACGGATTCGAGGGCTCGGGCACGAGCCGCGCGCGGATTGCGAGCTTCGTCCCACCCGGATGCTTGCCGCCCGCGATCCGTTCGAGGGCCGCCTGGTGTTGAGCTTCGCCGACGACTTCGACGAGAGTGTCGCCGCCGTCGGCTACGGCAATGCGGGGTCCGTTGTGAGGGCGGTCTACGTCACTTGCCTCCGCTCGCCGCAACTCAGCTAGTTCGTCCTTCGCCTGCCGCACTTCCTCGTCTGCCAGCGCCTGCTCCTTCCGGAGCCGTTCGCGTTCATTTTCGGCCTGCTCGATCTCCCTATCCAGCCGGTTGACTTCCGCCACGGCCTGCTCATGCTCCAACTTGGCCTCGCGCACGGTTGGCGATTCCGCCAGATCGTCTTTCACACCGAGCAGCCGGAGTCCAACGATCAGCCCGAGAACGCCGAGCACCCCGATGAGGCCCATCGTCGTCTGACTGACGAGCTGCGCTCCGATCCTCGTCACGGGCACCCCGATCGCGATGACCGAGACGAGCAGCGCGAGGAGCGAGAGCGCGATGAGGCGCTTACCGAGCAGCCTCACCGCACGACCCCCCGCCGCGCGCGCCCCGTAGGTCCGTCGATCACGGTCATGACGCGAGCGCGCGTGTAGGGAGCGCGCGCGCCTGGTAGGAGCAGCGGATGATCAGCCGGACGGTGCCCCGGCTCTCGGCGTCGACTCCCCGCTGGGCGAGGAGTGAATCGACCTCTTCGATGGTCCGCATCTCGAGCCACCTATCGGCCCATTCGTCCGGGAGCTGAAGAGCGCGGAGCCACTTGCGAAGCGTCTCCTCGGAGGGTGTCGCGACGCCGGTCTCGACGTTGCCGATCATGCCGATGCTTACACCGACCCGCTTCGCGACGTCTTCGAGCGTCGGGACGTCGGGATGCGCCAAACGAGCCCTCCGCAGGGCTTCGCCCAGCCTTGACGGGTCGAATCCCGGCGTCTCCCCAGCCACCCCGACATTTCTAGCCCAGGGGTATTGACAGACTTCTACCGACGCGCTAGAACTCCACGCATGAACGAACTCGGGCAGCTCGTGAAGGACCACCGTGAGGCTCTCGGCCTCACCCAGGCCGATCTGGCGCATCAGGCCGAAGTGACCGTTGGGACGATCTCGGCGATCGAGCGCGGAGAGACGGTGCCGAAGGTGACGACCGCCCTCGCCATTTCGAGGGTGCTCGGCGTCCCCGTAGAAGGCCTCTTTGCGCCCGCCGACTCTACCGAGCAGGTAGAAAACACGTCACACCGCCCCAATTCCGCGCCCAGCCCCGTCGTCCCGGCGCTGGACGACCGTACCCCGACTCAGACGCCAGTGAGCAATCCGAGGGGACTTCCAGGGCTTCGTAGCGCCTCTGGCGAGATCGACCCCGCCGCCGAAACCGAGGAGGTCGCCTGATGGCCGTCCAGACCTACGCCACCTCCGCCGCCCGCGCGCGCGTCCGCAACGTCGAGGACCTCCTCGAGGCGATCTCCGAGCTCGCCGAGGCCCGCCACCGGGACCGCCAGGTGGACACGAGTCGCCGCCACGAGCGCAACTTCGTGGGGATGATCGGCCAGTGGGTCCGCGCGGCGATCGACCTCGCACCCGGCGGTGCACGGGCGCTCCAGTACCTGGACGGGTTCTTCGCGCAGGCGCGCGCGACCGACGCGATCGACGCCGAACGGGACCGCGACGTCGAGGCGGCGGAGATGCTCGTGAAACGGGTGGCGGGCCGGTTGGACGGGCTCACGTCGTGAGCGACACGAAGCGCAAGCCGTACATCACGCTCGAGAAGGAAGCCGAGAGCGCGAGACGCAAGGAGGCGGGGCGCGCGCTCGATCAGCGATACCGGGCGTTCCTTGCGAAGGGCACCGCTCGATGAACGACTGGGTCTGGTTCGGGAGCGCCGGGCACTTCATCGCTGCGCAGTGGTGCCGCTTCCACCTCACGACGAAGGTCGGGCCGTGGCTCGTCTCGACGGTGGGGGAGTACGTACCCGATTCCAAGGTGCGCGACATCTTCGCGGAGAGTCGGGGCATCGTCTTGGCCGGTCGCGGTGACGCTCGCGAGGCGGATTGGCTGCGGAAGGTCGGCTTCGAGGAGATCGGCTTCGGGCGCAAGTACGAGACGATGGTGTTCCGCGCCGGCAAGCCATGCTCCTCTGCCGACTGCGGCTGCGGGCTCCCGCAGATCACCGGCGAAGAGCTCGACGTGCGCGGCTACAACGACGCCGCTTCGGCGACGCGCGGCCACATGGAGTTCTGCGTGAAGTGGGCCGCGCTCTCTGAGGTCCCAGCGTGAACGGGGACGACCTCAGCGTCACCGGCCTCGGCCCCCGCTTCGACGCGCTGCTCTGGCGCGGCCTCGTCGCGCTGATCCTCGCGCTCGCGCTCTTCGGGCTGCTGGTCTTGGTGCTCGCGCGATGACTTCGAGGGCCGCCTACTTCAAGGCTTGGCGCGCTAGGAACCTCGAACGGCGCCTTGAATACGACCGCGCCTATCGCTTTGCCCACAAGGAAGAGTTGAACGAGAAGCAACGAGCCAGGTACGAGGCCAGCCCGGAACGGGCGACCGCGCGCGTGCGCCGACGGCAGGCTGACCACCCCGATCACCACCACGGGGGGTCGAGTCCTGAGGTGCACCGGCAGGCGCAGGCGCGGTATGCGGCGGCCCATCCGGACCGGCGCAGCCAGAACGATGCGCATCAACGTGCGCGCCGGATGGGTGCGAGCGGGTCTCACACCTTCGCCGAGTGGCGCGAGAAGGTCGAGCTCTTCGGTGGCTGCTGCGCGTATTGCGGACGTGACGACGTGAAGCTCGGCCGCGAACACATGGTGCCGCTCTCGCGCGGCGGCAGCGACGACATCGCGAACATCGTTCCAGCCTGCGGCCCATGCAACAGCAAGAAGCGAACGCGCACTGCTTCTGAGTTCCTAGCGGCCTGACGGGCTTCGTTTCGCGCGCAACCCGCTCGCGTGGAGGGAAATGACGTGACTCAGGCACCCGTGTCTGCTCAGCGACCCGCTGGCGCGGCCAATACCGCACTCGCGCCGTTCAAGGACGTCCAGGAGGCGCTCGCGCCGTACGGGACGGACCAGTACCACCACCTCGTGCCGACCGCGCGGATGGAGCGGTCGCCGCTCTTCCGGCCGGTCATCGCCATCGTGAAGGTGAATCCCGCCGACGAGCGCGAGGTCTACGCGACGCCCGGGAGTGGCGGCACCACGGTCTGCCTCCACACCCAGACGCCCGAGAAGATCGGCAACGCGCTCGGCATCGACTGGCTCGGCACGCGCTTCGAGCGCGACCCGAAGGAGCCGTTCGTCGTCACCGCCCACGTGAGCGCCGAGTACATCGACGCCGTCGGGCAGCGCCGGCGGATCAGCGCGTCGGCCACGAGCGACCTCCGCGACGGCAGCGTGACCGCCGAGGTGCTCAAGGGCGGGATCAAGACCGCGCGCCAGTTCATCTCGGAGCGCAGCGAGGCCCGCGCGCGCAACCGCGTCGTGAAGAAGGTCACCGGCATGCCGACGTCGTTCACGAAGGCGGAGCTCGCGAAGCCGTTCGTCGCGCTCCGCTGGCGCCTCGACGAGAACGAGCCGGACGTGCGCCGCGCGATCATCGCGCAGAGCGTCGGCGCCTCGGACCAGATCTTCGGCCATGCGGCGCTCCCCGCGGGCGACCCGATCGACGCCGGTCACGCCGGGGCCGAGGAGGAAGCCCTCGAAGGCGAGTTCAAGCCCGCACCGTCGGGGGAGGAGGCGGCGCCGAGGCCTACGGCGTCCGCCTCCTCCGCGCCCACCGACGACGAGCCCGGGATCGGTGCGGCGCCGGCAGCCGAGCCGACCGAGGACGAGCTCGCCGCGCAGGTCGCCCGCATGGACGCCATTTACCGCGGCTACCAGACCGCGCGCGAGAACCTCGCCTTCAACGGGAAGCCCTGGACGAACGCCGCGCGCACGAAGCAGGTGACGCCGCAGCAGTGGCAGCTCGTCGGCCGCTCGCTCATCGACGCGATCGCGGTGCCCGGTCTCTCCGACCCGCACCAGCGCGCGGTCCGCCACGCGCTCGTCGGCTTCCTCCGTGGGCCGATCGCGGTCTGGAGCGAAGTCACGAACGAGCAGGCGTCCGCGGCTATCGAGTGGGCGAAGGAGAAGCCCGCCGAGGTCCGCGAGGTGTTCGACTTCCTTGTCGCGCGCCAGGAGGCGCTCGCCGGTGTCCGCGAGCAGCTCGCGAGTCAGTTGAAGCTCGGGCAGGCCGCGTGATGGGGGAGCAGGTCGCCGAACAGATCGTCCTCATCCCGCTCGACAAGCTCTCGCCGCACCCGCAGAACCCCCGGCGCGACATGGGCGACCTCACCGAGCTCGCCGCCTCGATCAAGGAGATCGGGGTCATCGAGCCGATCGCGGTCGTCGAGCGGGACGGGAAGTTCCTCGCGGTCACCGGCTCCCGCCGCGCGGCCGCCTCCCGGCTCGCCGGCGCGAAGTCGATCCCCGCGCGCGTCATGTCGATGGACGAGCAGCAGGCCGCTGCGGCCGCGCTCATCGAGAACCTCCAGCGCAAGGACCTCACGCCCCTCGAGGAGGCCGAGGCGTACCGCTCCTACCTCACGCTCACGGGCGGGACGCAGGCGGAGCTCGCGAAGAAGATCGGGCGCGGCGCCTCCACGATCGCGAACGCGCTCCGGCTCCTCGAGGCCCCGAAGATCGTGAAGGACGCGCTCGCCGCCGGCACCATCACCGCGGCGCATGCGCGGGTCGCGCTCACCGTCCCGGCAGAGGTCGCCTCCGGTCTGACGCTCAAGGCGGGCATCACCGTCGAGGCGCTCAGCGAAGAGGCGAAGCAGATCACGCAGCACCACGCGGTCATCGTGAAGCTGAAGCAGGACCTCGGGGCAGCGGTCGACAGTGGAAAGGTCGCGACCTGGACCACGGCGAAGGTCTGGATGCGCAGCCAGCAGTTCGACCTCGGTCAGATTCTCGGGAAGCCGCCGGTCCGCATCCAGGGCGAGGTTGCGAAGGGCTACACGTCGATCGGCGGGACCTACGGCGAGGGCGACCCCGCGAAGCACGACCGCATCTGCACATGCCGCGCCGTCGCGCCCGCACCAGACTCGCACGTCGACTCGAAGACCATCCCGCTCGGCCGCGTATGCGTGAGCGTCGAAGGATGGCGGAAGTACGTGGCGGCGATCAAGCCCAAGCGGTCGGGGTCGGTCACGGCGGCCTCCCAGACACCGGCGCAGCGCGAGAAGGCCCGGCTCAAGGCGATCAAGGACGCGCAGGACGCCGGCGCCCGGGCACTCGCCGGACAGACGCGGTACGACAAGCACGCCCACGTGAAGCCCGACGCACGCCTGCTCAAGGGCGGGATCGACGGCGAGGCTGCCCGGCTCGCGCTCTTCGGCGTCCAGGCTCAGGGCGGCAGCGAATGGACGCCGCGGTGGCGGGCGGCCCTCTGGGACCTCATCGCGAAGATGCCGATCAAGGAGGTCCGCGAGCGGCTCCTCGCCGCCCTCGTCGACCTCGGCGTCAACGAGACCGCCCGCCGTGCGGATGAGCGCTTCGCACTCCAGACCGCCGTGCTCGGCCACTACGGGATCGAGGTCGAGGAGCCGAAGGCGAAGAAGCCCGCGAAGCGGAAGGCCGCGTAGGTGATCCTCCGGATCCTCCGCGACCTCCCGGCCGGGCGCGTCGAGTGCCGGTGCGACATGTGCGCGCGGGTCTTCCCGCTCTCGCGGAAGTCGCTCGACGCACGGCTCCGCCGGTTCGGGATGGTGAAGTGCCCGACGTGCGGGTGCGTGCTCGAGGCGGCATGACGAGGATCCTCGCTGCGGCCGACCTGCACATCGGGGCTCGGCACCTCACGACGCTCGAGGACCAGTGGCGCGCGCTCGAGCGCGTCTGCGACGTCGTCGACGAGGAGGGCGTGAAGGTCGTCCTCCTCGCCGGCGATCTCACGCACCATGCGCACCCGACGCCCGAGGCGCTCGCCGCGGTCGGCGCGTTCTTCGCCCGGCTCGACGAGTTGGGTGTGGACGTGATCGCGGTCCCGGGCAACCACGATCCGCTCGTGCCGGCGATCGCCCAGCACTTCCGCGGCGCCGTCGAGGTCGCGCTCGAGCCGCGCATCGTGCAGGTGCGGAACGGCGAGGGGCAGCGCGCGCTCGACGTCGCTTGCCTGCCCTATCTGCCGGACCGATTCGTCCGCGCGCAGCTGCGCGGCGAGGCCTCGAAGGAGGAGGTCGCCGCGGCGCTCACGCGTGCGGCGCACGAGATCATCCGGGGCTTCCTCGCGCAGCGCAGCCCGGGCGTGCCGATGGTCTTCCTCGGGCACGGGACCGTCGCCGGCACCGAGACAGCGAGCGGCTTCCAGATGGGCTTCGTCGGCGGCACCGAGTGGCGCCTCATGGTCGAGGACCTCGCGGAGTTCGATGCGGCCTTCGTCGGGCACATCCACTCGCACCAGGCGCCGGCGGAGAACGTCGTCGTTCCGGGCCCGCTCCTCCCGCTCGACTTCTCGGAGACCGGACCGAAGGGCGTGATCGTCGCCGACGTCGGCGCCGCGTCTACCTCCTGGCGCTTCCTCGAGATCCCGGGCCCGCGGCCACGGACGGTCGAGCTCAACGGCCGGCAGGACGTCTTGGGGTTCCTCGCGATCGCCTACCACCCCAGCAGCGCGGGCCTCACGGGGCAGCTCATCCGGATCCGCGCCACCGTCGACGAGGCGTGTGCGCGGGAGCATCCGGCGGCGGAGCTCGAGCGCGCGGCGCGCGACGCCGGCGCCGCACTCGTCCAGGTGGAGCTCGACATCGCCCGGGAGGACCGCCGGCGGAACACGGAGCTCACCGCGGACCTCGACGTTGCGCGCGCAATCGGGGCGCACCTCGGCGGCCTCGAGATCTCGGACGTGGAGCGCGAGCGCCTCATCGCACGCGCCGGCGAGCAGTTGGATGCCCGGACGGCGAGCGAGGGCGCCGTCGGTGGCTCCCTCGAGGTGGTGCGCGTCCGGGCGACCGACTTCCTCGGCCTCGAGCGGGCGGACCTGGCGCTCGAGGACGACGTGATCGCGCTCGCGGGGCCGGTCGGGAGCGGCAAGTCCAGCCTCGGATGCGACCTGCTCCGTTGGGGATTGTTCGGAGTTTCCCGCTACGGGGGGCGGAACGCGGAGCGCCACGTGCGGGTCGGCGCCGACACCGCGCTCGTCGACGTCGAGCTGCGCGGCGCCGATGAATGCCTCTATCGGGTCGTGCGAAAGGTGAAGGCAGGGAGCCGCGGCGCCACGACGACGCTCGACGTGCTCGCGCTCTCGGAATACGACGTCACCGGCTGGCGGCCGCTCTCCAATGGGAAGATCGAGGACGGCCAGCGCGTCATCAACGGGCTGCTCGGTGGGCTTACCGATGACATCCTCTGCGCTTCGTCGCTCGTTATCCAGCGCGAGGCCGGCACCTTTACCACCGCACGGCCCGAGGAGCGCCGGCGTCTCCTCGCAGCCGCAGCCGGCCTGGCCCTCTACGACGAGCTGGCGACCGACGCGCGGGCCGCGCAGGCCGACGCGCGGCGGGCGCGCGACATCGCCGAGGCCGCGGCCGCCCCGCTTCGCGAGCGGGCCGCCCGGATCCCGGAGCTCCAGCGCCAGGTCGAGGCCGCGGCGCGCGACCAGCAGCAGCTCGCGGCCGCCGTCGAGGAGCTCGCGACGACCCTCACCGGGCGCCGGCGGGACCTCGAGAAGGAGCGCGAGCGCGCGGTCGAGCACGCCCGGGTCATGGCCGACGCGATCGCGACGAAGACGCGCGTCGACGAGGCCGAGGCCGAGCTCGCGCGCTGGGACGGGAAGCGGAGCGACGCGCAGACGGCACTCGCGCTACCGGCCGGGACGGCGCGCGTGAAGGCGCACGAGGCCGCGGTGCTCCTGGTCGCCGACCTTGAGACCCGCCGGGACGCCGAGGCCCGCAGCGGCGCCCTCCGCACCGCGGCGGTCGAGAACCGCTCCCGGCTCGCGAACGAGCTCGCGCCACTCCTCGCCGCGCGACGCGAGCGGTGGGCCGGCCTGAACGCCGCGCTCAAGGTGGCCCGCCGGCAGCAGGAGCGTCTCGACGCATCGGGGTGCCCCGTGCTGGCACGGATCCGCACCGCCGAGCTCACGGCATGCTCGTTCCTCACCGACGCGCAGCGCGAAGCCGCCACGATCGCGGACCTCGAGGTGCGCCTCGAGCGCGAGGCCGAGACGACGACGGCGGAGCAACAGATCCAGTCGCAGTTCGATGCGATCGTCCTCCCCGAGGCCATCGACGGCGAGCGCACCCGGCGCGAGCACGCCGCGGCGCGTGCGGAGATGGAACGGCTCGCGCGCGCGCGCCCGGGGGGGGCCGCGCGCCTCGCCCGGGCGCGGCCGGGGCGCGCCG
>ORJL011058146.1_pt1 | contig 31748 bp, 38 predicted proteins | sample 1779941 | NCBI WGS metagenome assembly ORJL01 (sample SAMEA104232317, study PRJEB22302) | groundwater metagenome | biome: forest; feature: aquifer; material: groundwater | place: USA | collected 2011-08-07 | depth 5.8 m | reverse complement strand
TGTTGTTTCAGGGGTTGGGATAATTCTTGGGGCGTGGATTTATGCTCATATCGGATTTGGGGTGGGTGAGACAGGAAATGCAATCTGGCTTAGCTTTTTAGTGTCGGCTGTCGTCGCTGCTTTTACGGGATTGAGCTATGCTGAATTGAGCTCTATGTTTAGAGGCGATGCAGGAGAGTATGATTATTGCAAGCATGCGTTTGGAAAGAAGTTTTCTATTTTTGTTTCTTTGCTGATAATTCTTACAGGAGCGGTTAGTGCTGCGACAGTTGCATTAGGGTTCGCGGGGTATTTCTCGTCGCTGGTTCCTATTGGATATTTGGCTTCTGCTATTGGAATTATTTTATTAATGACTGCGATTAATTATTGGGGAATCAGCGAGAGCAAAATGTTTACTCTGGTCGCCACTATTATTGAATTTGTCGGATTGATAATTATAATTCTTCTTGGCTTCGGGCATTACGGGAGTGTTGAATTGTTTGATATGCCGAATGGTTTTATCGGAGTTTTGAAAGCCGGCGCTTTGTTGTTTTTTGCATTTATGGGGTTTGAAACAATTATTAAATTGAGAGAAGAAACGAAAAATCCGAGCAAGACAATTCCAAAGGCGATTGTTATTTCAATATTTGTTACTGCTGTTCTTTATATTCTTGTTGCCATAGCTGCTGTGAGTATTATTCCTTACACCAAATTAGCTGCTTCACAAAGCCCGCTGTCTGATGTTGCTTCTGTATCTTTAGGGAAAAATGCTTTCTGGATTTTAGGGATAATTGCTTTGTTTGCGACGTCAAGCACGGTTTTACTGACGATGCTGACAAGTTCAAGAATGATGTACGGGATGAGCATGAAAAATTCACTGCCTGGCTTTTTGTGCAAGGTGCATAAGACAAGAAGAACTCCCTATGCTGCAATATTTCTGTTCAGCGTTTTAACTTTGGCTTTTGCTTTTATTAAAGATATTGAATTTGTTGCTGACCTCACGACGGCTTTTCTTTTTTTGACTTTCGCGTTTATTAATTTAGGAGTTATTGTTTTGAGATATAAGGACGGAGATGAAGATAAAGAGAGGGTGTTCAAGATGCCTTTGAATATTGGGAGGTTTCCGGTTCTGGCTTTGCTGGGAGTGGTTACTAATTTGATTATGCTGGGGTTTAGTTTGAGTAATATTTTTTAGGGGAATTTTATCTCATAAATATTTAAAAACTAATTTGAAGAAAAGGTTTTATGAAAAGCGTTTATCTTGCTGGTCCGATTAGAGGACTTTCTTATGGAAGTGCGACAGATTGGAGAGAGTTTGCGAAGGTAGAATTAGCTAAATATGATATTGTTGGGGTTTCGCCGATGAGAGCTAAAGAATTTTTAGGGAGAGTTTCTGAAATAGATGCAAATGTTAATATTCTTGAAGGTTTGGATGAGGTTATCGCGGGACAAAAAGGATTGACTACAAGAGATAGGTTTGATGCAACTCGCTGTGATGTTTTTTTGGCGAATCTTCTCGGGGCAAATAAAGTTTCTATTGGAACAATGATTGAATATGGGTGGGCTGATGCTTGCAGGAAACCGATAATTACAATTATTGAAAAAGAAGGAAATCCTCATGAACATGCTATGATTAGGGAATTGACAGGGTTTAGGGTTGAGAGTTTGGAAGAGGGGTTGTATGTTGCTAAAGCTATTTTAAGTTATTAGAGAAAGAATTAAAAATATGGTTTTTCTTTGAGAAGTATGCAACGCAGTTATATCAGGGATTTAAAAGTCGGGGAAGAAGTTTTGCTTAAGGGGTGGGTTTTTGAAATACGAGAGCTTGCGAAATTAAAGTTTGTTGTTTTGAGAGATATGACTGGGATGATTCAGTGCGTTGCTACTGACTCTAAATTGTTTGATAAAATTGGGGAATTGACTTTGGAGAGTGTTGTTTCTATAACTGGCAAAGTTAAGAAGGCGAATGTTAAGGCGGAATTTGCGAGGAAGGATGTTGAAGTTGAAGTTCTTGAGCTGGAGATTTTGAATAAGGCGGATAATTTGCCTATACAAGTTAATGAGAAGGCGGTTACGACTGAATTATCTACGAGACTTGACAACAGAAGTTTGGATGTTAGAAAGCAGAGGGTCACAGCAATTTTTAAGATTCAGTCTGTGATAATCAATGCTTTCAGGGAATATTTTTCAAATAATAATTTTATTGAGATTCAAACTCCGGGAATTATTGCGACGTCAACAGAGGGGGGGACAGATCTTTTTGAAGTTAAATATTTTGACCAGAAAGCTTACTTGGCGCAGTCTCCGCAGTTATACAAACAACTTGTGGCTATTTCTTTTGAAAAAGTTTTTTTGACTACTCCTGTTTGGAGAGCTGAAAAGCATGATACTACCAAGCACATTAATGAGATAAGGCAGATGGATATTGAGGTTGCTTTTGCAGACGATATTGCGATTATGAAATATCTTGAGGATGTTGTTAGATTTATTGCAAAAAAAGTTATTGATAAATGCAAGAATGAATTGGATATTTTGGGAGTCAGTTTAAAGATTCCTTCAGCAAAATATCTTAAATATTCGGAGGCAGTTGAGATTTTGAACAAGAAAGGATTTAAGATGAAATACGGCGAGGATTTTGAGCCAGAAGCTGAAAGAAAACTCTGCTCTTTTTTTCCTGACTCAATTGTTTTTACATACGAATGGCCGATTGATATAAAGCCTTTTTACATCTGGCCTAAAGACGAGAAAAAAGGTTTGTCTGGGGGGTTTGATGCTTTGTATGGCGGGATGGAAATTTCATCAGGGGGACAGAGGGTTCATAAGCCGGAGATTTTAATTAAGCAGTTGAAAAACAAGGGGCTTAAACCAGAGAGTTTTAAATGGTATATTGATGCTTTTAGATTCGGCGCTCCGATGCATGCTGGCTGGAGTATTGGGCTTGAAAGACTGACGCAAACGATGTTGAAATTGGATAATATACGAGAAGCTACGCTGTTTCCGAGGGATAGGAAGAGGTTGACGCCATGAAAGAAGAATTCACCTCAATAAAAGAAGCAATAAAAAAAGGCAAGGGAAGTATAGCTGTGCGGGGCTGGGTTCATCGGGAGAGAGGGAGCAATAAAATGAAATTTATTGTTTTGCGTGATGCGAGCGATATTATTCAGGTTGTTTTGCAGAAGGATAAATTTGAAAAGCAGTGGGGGGAAATAGATAAATTGCAGATTGAATCCAGTTTGAAAATTTGGGGAAAGATAAAGAAAGACGAGAGGGCGCCGACGGGATTTGAGATAGAAGCAGACAAAATTGAAATCGTCGGGACGAGTGATAGTTTTCCTATAAATAAAGATTTGAACGAAGAGTTATTGGGAGACAGGAGACATTTGTGGATTAGAAGCAGGAAGATGTCGGCAATTATGAAAATAAGGAGCACGGTTCTTGGTGCGATACATGAATATTTTAGAGGAGAAGGATTTTATGAATTTCAGAGTCCGATGCTGTTGAGTGCTGCGGGCGAGTCTGGGAGTTCTGTTTTTGAAGTTGATTATTTTGGGAGCAAGATGTATTTGGCGCAGACATGGCAGCTGCATGCAGAGGCGGCGATGTTTGGGTTGGAAAAAATTTATTGCATTGCACCGTCGTTTAGAGCAGAGAAGAGCAACACTTCAAGGCACTTAACAGAATATTGGCACGCTGAAATGGAGGAAGCATGGACAAGTTTTGAAAAATTGCAGGGGCATGGCGAGGCGCTTATGAAAAATATTGTAAATAGAGTTTTAGAAAAAAATATTGATGAGCTGAAAATTTTGGAGAGAGACTTGAAAACTTTGAAGGCAAGTGCGAGCAAGAAATTTCCGAGGATGACTTACACTGAAGTTTTGAAATTGCTGAAAGATAAATTTGGAATGAATGTTCCATGGGGAAAGGATTTGAGGACGATTGAGGAAGATAAATTGAGCAGTTTGCACGACACGCCGGTTATTGTTACAAATTATCCGAAAGCTGTCAAGGCATTTTATATGAAAGAGTCGCCGGAAACTTTGAAACTTAAAGAGGAGAAAAAAACTGTTCAGGGTTTTGACATGATTGGGCCTGAAGGTTATGGTGAGTTGATTGGGGCTTCGCAACGGGAGGAGAATATTGAAGTAATAAAAGAGAACTTGAAAAAACAGGGCGAAGATTTGAAGAATTATGAATTTTATTTTGACACGCGTAGGTACGGCTCAATACCTCACGGGGGATTTGGGATGGGTGTTGAAAGAGTTGTTTCTTGGATTTGCGGACTTACGACGATTAAAGATGCTATTGGGTTTCCTAGGACGATGAACAGAAAGGAGCCTTAGGTTTTTGTTTTTTGAGACATTTTACTTGGTTAGGAAGATTTAAAAGACAAGATTATTTTGGATTTTTATGATAATGCGGAGAGAAGAACGGAAAAGAACTACATCAAATTTGTATTTAGATACGCGAAAGTTATTGTCTTTTACAATTGTTAATCCTGTTTATGAGCAAGGCGTGGAAGAGCCAAAAGAAATTAGGATTTATACTGGTGCCACAATTTATGATCAATTATTAAGACAACAAGATAGGGAACCAGTGCATAAAGTTGTTGAATTTTTAGGGCGGTTTCATACGGATGTTTTTTTTACAGGAGAGATTGCTGCCAACTTAATTTCAGGAGAACCTTCTACAAATTATGATGCAATTAATTTAATCAGCATCCCTAGAAGAGGGTTTAATTTTGGCGTAGAAGATTTGGTTAGGCAGAGAAATGGGTTGGAAGATATTTTTAATAATGGAGAGAAATATGCTTCATATGAAAAAGGCAACATTAAAAGAGTTTCAATTGGGGCGAGAGAATTTCTTCTTAGGAGAGGAGGTTTTGACTTCTTCACTTTTCCTGGCACTATAGTTGGGAGATATAAATTTTATCCGAGGGCTAATTGCACTGAAGACGAGAATTCGGATTTTGCGGCGATTGATGTTTGTTTGGGTTTGCCTGAGGGGAAGATTTAAGAAGTTTTGCAAAATTCGGATGCAAATTATTCATAGAAACACTTTTAAAGTTCAATGATTTATTTAAGCAATGCAGAAAAGGAGTGTTGGTTGGGCGTTGCTTATATTGTTGGTTGTATTTTCTTTTGTTATAGGGGTTTATGCGCAAGACGCTGGAGAGGAGGTTTCGCTGACGGAGACTGGTTCTGATGATGGGCGAGATGTTGCTGAAGATGATAGTTCTGTTGATGATGATTCTTTTGATGGGGGGGAAGATGAAGAAACTGAAGTTAGTGATGAGGAAGAAGTTGATGCATTAATTGAAGAAGCTGAAGAATTTGATGAAGAGTTTGATGTTAATCCTGGATTTACACCTGACAGCCGATTTTATTTTTTAGATAAATTTTTTGGGGACTCTAGAGAAGAAGCTGTTGCAGAGATGAGAGACTTGACAGTCAGATGCAAAGAGGGCGACCAAGATGCTTGTGATGCTTTGGACATATCATTTGATAAATATAAAGAACAGGCTGAAAAATATGAGAAAGAAGTTAGCCCTGAAGATAAAGAAGAAGCTGAAGAAACTTCCAGGGCAATAAGAGGCGTTATGGTTAGAGAGATAGCAAAAAATGTTGACCCAATCAAGAAAGATGAATTTATCAGAGAGATTGTGAAGAAGGAGAATGATATTGAGTTGGCTGGTGAGATTGCTGCTCAAATTAACGAGTTATGTAATAAATTAATAGACCTTGGGGAAATTAAAGAAGCAAAAAAAGTTTGTAATTTAGACGAAGATAAGGATGCTCCGGAATGGCTCAAGAAAAAGCGGGGCGAATGGAATGAAGAGATTAGTTCAGAAGCACAGAAATTTTTAGATATTTTACAGGTTTGCATGGACGTTAGTGATGATGATATACTTGGAAATACAGAAAGTTGTAAGTGCAATGAAATGCCAGGTCAAAATGCTGATTTGTGCTCAAAGATTGTCAAACTTGAGGATGCTTGTGGAGCAGGAGAGGAGGATGCTTGCGGTGAGGGGGATAAATACATTGAGGAATTTATGAGTATTTTGCCAGATGATTTACGAGGAGTTATGGAGCGAGAATTTGGAGAATTTGAGGAAGAAGAGTTTGAGGATAGACGACCTCCTCAATGCAAAGATATTGAGGATTTTAAAAAATGCATGTTGAAAATGGCTGAAGAACATCTTGATGAAGCTCCACCGCAATGCAGAGATGCTTTGAGAGATGGGATTAGGAGTGGAGAGATTAAAGGACCTAGAGATGGAAGAAGAGTTTGCGAAGAAATTATGATGGAAGAATTTGGAGATTCAGAGTGTATTGACGAAGACCTCTCTCCTAATGAATGTGCTGAATTTATGTCGCAAGGAAATTTTGGACCTCCTCGACGAGGACCCGGTCCTGGAGTTGACTTTAGTGTTTGCGAAAATATAAAAGATGCTGAATCAAGGGCTAATTGTTACAAAGATAATGTTGAGAAAGCAGGATTTGCCGAGGACTATTATAATGAGAGGGGACAAAATAGGGAGAGATTTGGAGAAGAATTTGATGAGTTTGGATTTGAAAAAGAATTTAGAGGGAAGAATTTAGATAAGTATGCTGATTTTGGGGGACGAGGGGATTATGAGCGACGTGGTAAATTTAGAACAGAAGAAGAAGCGAGAGCTGATTTTGATAAGAGGAGAAAAGAACACGAAACTAAAATAAGAGATTTTGCACAAAGCTGTCAAGGAGCTTGGGATTGTAGTTATGGAGATATCACTCCCGAAAAGCCTTGCAGGTGTTATGAGGAAGATGATTTTAGAGAGGATTTTGATAGGCAAAGACAAAGTCAATCTGAAAATTTTAGAGAAAGAGGGCCGCCAGAATGCGCCGGGTTAAGTCCTGAAGAATGTGGAAGAATTATGCAAGAAAGGTCTGGGCCGCCACCTGAATTTGGGCAACGTGATGGAGGAGAATTTGTTCCGCCTGAATTTTCACCGCCGCCAGAAGGTTCACAACCTCCAGAGGGAAGTTCTGGAAGTACGGGAGAAAGCGGTTCTAGCGGAGAGGGTGGTAGTGGCGGGGAGGGAAGTTCTGGAGGCGGGACAACTGGAGAAGGTGGAGGAGGAACAACAACAGGCGGAGTTATTTGGGGTAGAATAACAGGGAATGCGTTCTTGGATTATTATTTCAGATGAATTTAAATAATAATTTCCCTTTTTTTATCAATGAAACTTTTACTTATCCCTGATTTGCACGGCAAAAAGCCTTTTATCCCTAAAGAGGAATTTGATGCGATTGTATGCATTGGAGACGTTTGTTCTGATAAAGGGATTAGGAAATATAAAAATGTATGGATGAAGAGAATTGAGAAAGGCGAGAAAATCAGCATAGACAAGGTTATAATTGAAAAGATTGGCAGGCGGGGCATGAATAAACTTGACAGGTTTTCTTTGAATGAAGGGCGGGGGATATTGAAATATTTGGATTCGTTTGGGAAGCCGGTGTTTTTTATTCCGGGGAATTGGGACCAGAGTTATGGGGATACAAAAATTAAAGATATGGACAAGAACGATTATAATTATCGCAAGGCATTTTATGATTATTGGCTTGGTGATAAATTAAATAAAAAATTGGTTAAAGGTTTGAGGAATATAATTGATTGCCAGTTTAAATTGCATTCATTTAAGGGGATTAATTTTATTGGCTATGGGCTCTCAAGCGCCCCTGAAAAGATTAGGAAAGGAGCGGGAAGAGAGTATACAAAAAAACAAGAGAAAATGTTAAAAGAAGTTTATCAGAAAATAATTAACAAACTGGATGAAACTTATAAGAAAAGAAACAAAAAACTGCCGACGATTTTTCTGACGCATAATGTTCCTTACAACACGAAACTGGATGTTTTAAGAATTAAGGGCTCGGAGTTTAACGGAAAGCATTTTGGGTCTACGGTTGCGCGGGAGTTTGTTTTGAAACATAAGCCGATGCTTTGTGTTGGGGGGCATATGCATGAGCATTTTGGGAAATGCAAATTGGGGGAGACGATTTGTGTGAATGTGGGGTTTGGAGGGGGGAAGGCGGTGATGGTGGAGATTTCTAATGGTAATAAGTTGGAGGGGATTAGGTTTATTGAGGGGAAGAGGGAAGTTAGGAAGAAGTCTATGTAGTCCGAAAATATGGTAAAATCAGACTATTAGAATAATATATACTATAGTAATTTTAGCAAGAGTTTAAACTTGACAATGTTATCAATTTATAAATCACTCCTAATTTGAATTAATCCAAAGAAATCCCAATAAATAAAGAGTGTTTACCGTTTTTTACTTCTTTTTATAAAAAAGAGTGAGGGTTCTGCTAATTTATTTTTTCTTTCTTGCTATGGTTGTTTTTATAGCAAAAAATAATAAACGAAGAACAAATGAGAATAAATATGCTAAATAAGAATAAAGATATTTTCAGGCCATAAACTTTATTAAAATAGCCAATTAATGGAAACAATAGAGTTATTCCCATATTATCAAACATATTATTTATTGATAACATTGTTGCTCTATGAGAAGATTCAATATGATGGTTTACATAGTCTCCTATAATCACTTCATAAAAACCCTGAACCCATGCTATAATCAAGAAGAACAAAAGCCCCACATACGGAGCAACAAAAGACATTAAAAAAAGAGATATGAAAATTAAAATCGTTGTTAAATAGATAGATTTCTTTTCCCCTATTTTTTCTTCAATTGAATGTGCTTTTTTTGCACTATAAGCAGACACTAAATTCATAACAAATGAAACCACTCCGATTAGTGCAATAGGAATTAAAATTGCCTCAAAATATTTTGAAGATAAACTTAACATCATTGAAATGGTCGAGCCAATTAAAAAAGTAAAGAATGCGAGATACTTAAGAGAGTAATTATTCTTGAATAAATTAAAACCATTCTTCATGTGATTTAACGAATTTTTTAAATTAATTTTTGTTTTAGATTGATAGGGTTCTTTTAAGAAAAATGTAAGGACAAATCCTAAGATGATAAGAGGTAATGAAGCAATTGCAGGCAATTTATAATTCAGCCCAAAGAGATATGCCCCAATAATAAAGACAACTGCCATTGAAACTTTAGAAACAGTATTTGTTAATCCTGAGATTTTTTTATGTTCTTTTTCTCTTCCCAATCTCTTTAAGCTATCATAAAGCAATGCTGAATTTGTTCCAGAACCAAAACTCACTCCAATTCCGCTTATAATTTTTGCGATTAAGAAAATCCAAAAACCATTAAAAAAAGCAATCAAAATTATTTCTATAACATACATCGCTCTTGAAATTAGAAGGGCTTTTTTCTTGCCCAATAAATCCGCAATAACTCCTGTTGGAATTTCTAAGATTAAAGTAGAAAAAGCAAAAACAGCCATAATAATTGTAAATTGTTCTAACGTTACTTGAGACGCAATATAAAACAGGGCTAAAACAGGAATAAAAAATCTTCCCCACATTAAACTACTAATAATGTAATTCAATTTAATATTTCTTTCAAAGTTTTTTTTATTACCCATAATATTCTATAAGACTTTTGCAGATTTATTAATCTGTTGTTTCAGAACCTTCAGAAATAAAAAACAAGAAAAATATTTTTAGTGTAATGAAATAAAACCCTTTATCGTTTGTTAGATTAAGTGCGGAGCATTTCATAGGTATAAGACATTTGTTAAGATAATGAAAAAAATGTTTGAGGAGACTTATGGGGGGGCTGAAGGGATTAAGAGGTGAGATTTTAAGCGGGTTTATAGGAATTTTTTTGGGGATTAAGTATGGTTCAGAAACCTTTAAATAGTAAGTTTCTTTTAAATTAGTAAGAAAACTACTGAAATATAAGAAAAATGCAATTAAGCAAAAAAGAAGATTCGGCGTATAAAGAAATGATAAAAAGAAAGATTTTTGTATTTAAAATTAAAGACTTATGTTTGCTGTTGAAATTAAGCAGAATGGATGCTTACAATTTGGTGAAATCTTTGAAAAGAAAGAAGGTTATTAGAAAGGCAGGGAATGGCTTTTTTGTTTTTGATAATGTTGATGATTTTGTTATAGCAACAAGCATTCACTTTCCTTCTTATATTAGTTTCTCTACTGCTTTAAGCTATTATGGCTTTAGTGATCAAATGCCTAAAAAAATATTTTTAGCGAGTACAAAATATACTAAAGAAGTTTTGAATTTTAAGTATATAACCTTTTCAAAAAAAAGATTCTTTGGCTATAAGATGATTGGTGATATTGTGATTGCTGAAAAGGAGAAAGCGATTATTGATTCTTTGCTTTTTCCTAAATATTCTGGAGGAATGAAGGAAGTCATGAAGGTTATGGAAAAAGCATTGCATGAAATGGAGGTTAATAAATTTGTTGAGTATCTTTTTAGAATTGGAAATAAAGCAGTTTTACGAAGAGCAGGATATTTATTTGAGTTATATGAGGAAAGAAAATATAAAAAGCAAATTAATAAATTAATCAAACATATCGGAAGGGGGTATGAAAAATTTGATCCAAATCAAAAAAGAAAGAATAATTTAAATAAACGGTGGCTTTTGGATATAAACCTATAAGATGATTTCAATTAATGAACTTGTTGAAGTGAGCAAGAAAAGGAAGACTAATTTGTATTATGAAGAAAAAGAATATCTGCAATATATTTTTCTCAATGCAATTTCTAATTATGCTGACAAGTTTGTTTTTAAAGGCGGAACATGCTTGAGAATATGTTTTGATTTGGAAAGAGCTTCTGAAGATTTGGACTTTAGCACTATTTTAAGTGTTAAAGAGGCAAAAGAAATTATCTATAAGTGTCTGAAAGATTTTGAGCTTTTAGGAATTAATTATGGGATTTCTTCTGAAAAAGAATTTGAAGGCAATTGGAGGATAGAAATTAGGATTGAGGGGCCTCTTTTTGTTGGAAAGAGACAATCAATTAATTCTTTGAAAATAGATTTTAATAAACAAGAGATAAAATATAAAGACGCTAAAGTTGTCCAAAAGTTATTTTCCGATGTTCCTCTTTTTACTATTTATGTTTTGGGCGAAAAAGAAATTCTTGCTGAAAAAATAAGGGCCTTAGTGAGAAGAGGTGATGCGAAAGATTTGTATGATGTTTGGATGCTTCTAAACAAGGGAATTGAGATAGATAAAAAACTTCTTTCATGGAAACTGAAGCAGGAGAAAACAACGTTGTTTAAACTAAAATTTCCTTCAAAAGAAGAATATGAAGTCGGCTTGAAGAATTTTGTCAGCTTTTTGCCGTCCTATGAACAAGTGAGACGTGATGTAGAAGCGATGATAGAAAAAATAAAATTATCTCGCTAAGGACTTTGCGAAAGGACAGGAGTGAATGCAAGTTGGTTTGTTTGGCGCAAAATTTATAAAACCCCCATAATTATATATATGTATATGTTTGGGAGCTCGTATGAAACTTGAGGTTTCTTATTGAGTTTTGGTAGATTTTAAGGAAATTTTGAAGACTTAGAGGGAAGCAAAAAGATGAGAAAGAGAATAGCAACTTCAGAACAACAATTTTTAAAAACATTCTTTTCAAATAAATAAAATGATGAACAAAAATTTTAATGTTAATAGGGTTAGGATAGGCGAGAAGGCTCCTGATTTTTTTGTAAAGGCATTTGTCAACGGGGATGTTAAGGAAGTTAAGTTAAGTGACTATAAGGGAAAGTGGGTTGTTCTTGCGTTTTATCCTGCGGACTTTACATTTATCTGCCCGACGGAATTGGGGAAGTTTGCGGATTATTATGATGAATTTAAGAAAATGAATACTGAAGTAATGAGCGTGAGCACTGACACTGAATTTGTGCACAAAGCATGGTGGGACCATTCGTCTATGATTAAGAAAATAAAGTTTCCGATGCTGGCTGACCCGACTGGAAAGGTGTGCAAAGCTTACAATACTTATATTTATGAAGAGGGTTTGAGCTTGAGGGCGACTTTTATAATTGACGACGCTGGAATTGTGAAGGCAATGGACGTTCATGACAACAGCATTGGGAGAAGTGTCAAGGAAATTTTGAGAAAATTGAAAGCTTCGCAGTATGTAAGCAAGCATGAGGGAGAAGTTTGTCCGGTTGAATGGGAAGAGGGGCAGGCGACTTTGAGGCCGGGGATGAATTTGGTGGGAAAGATTTGATTATTCACTTAACTCTCTGATTGTTCTACTCATTTTTTTCCTTATTTTTCTTATTGCTTTTTTTTGTATCTGCCGCACTCTTTCTCTTGTAACTTTTAATTCTATTCCAATTTCTTCCAAAGTTCTTTCAGGGTTTCCGTACAATCCAAAACGTTGATAAATAACTTTTTTATATCGGTCTATCAGGGTTTCTACAGCTTCTAAACAAACTTCTATTACAGCTTTTTTATTATCTTCTTCCGATGTATCTTCTTCTTCTATTTCTAATCTGCTTAAATTTGGATGAGATATTCTTTCGGCTGTCAGCAATTTTTTGAACCTTTCTTTTTTAGCAGGGTTGATATTAGGATCTTCACTTAACTCTTTTATTTCCTTATAACTCCTTTTTGGCAATTTGATGACTCTGTCTTGAGCTAAATATTCTATTAGTTCTCTTTTGATAAATCTTTCAGCATAAGTTGAAAATTCTCCTTTGCTAGGATCATATAGGCGGGCGGCATTTCTAAGCGCGAAATATCCTTCTTGAATCAGGTCATCTAATTGCTCGTTTGTTGAATATGCCCAAGGATTTCTTCTGACGAATGATCCAACAAGCCTTAAGCTGTGTGCTGCTATTTCTCCTACTGCTAAAACATCACCTGCATCTCTTTTTCTTACAAGTTCTTCTAATTCTTCTCTTAATAATGGAGCGTATCCTCTTGGATATTGTAAATATCTTGCGGAATTATCGGGGGGTTTGGAGCAGGGTTTTCCCATTTGTGTCTTATTATTTAATATAGTAATGCTTAAAAATATTATTATTCTTTAGTCTGCATGATTAAAATAAAAGCATCAAAAAAAATATCTGAAGTAAAGAAAGGCGACAAGGTTAGAGTTGACGGAAAAGTTTTGGAAGTTGACGCGCATTATGTTTTTGAAGATTATAAGACGACGAAAGAAATGCTAATTGAGTTGTTTGACCCGAAGACAGACAAGGATTATCAAATCAGATATTTTGACGACCAAGTTGAAGAGACTATAAAATTTTTTGAATTGAAGTCTATTGTTTATGAAGAGGTGGATGTGGGGAGTATTGAGTGGTAGGATTTAAATATAAATTATATGGAGAATTCTGATGATTAGAATAAAATTTGTTCAGAATTCTCGTGATAGATAATTCCCAAAACACTATTTCGATCAAGAGAATTATCTATAAATAAATATTTTTATGATTTACATTAAAATTGATATTGGAATTCAGGAAGAATTATTTTCTAAATTGCAGGTTGCTTTAGATGATGCTAAATGTAAAAGTTTTCTTGAAGGATTAATGCCTTTTGAAGTTACATTCCATGGTTCAAGACCTCTTTTTCCTAGTATGGAAGCCGTTGGCTATTTGAGGAGTATTGGTGTTGAGATTGATAAATTCGGGGCTTCAAATATTTATAGAGTTTACATAGGCAGAGAGATTTCTGAAATTAAAGAACATTATGGGGGTGTTGAGATTCCAGCCAGTGTACTTAATGATCCCCATGAGTTTAGAGAGCAGGTATTAGAAAGAATAAGAAGAGTTGTTGGAAGATCGGAAGACAATTAGGAATCTTTATTAACTAAATATTTTTTAAATTGCTATGAATGTTAAAAGAGCAATTATGTTTGGGGCTTTGCTTTGGGTTTTGATTTTTTTTGAAGTTAGTGTTTTGATGTTTGGTTTTGGTTTGGAAGTTGGAAAGACTTTCTACATTATACATTATATTTTGCTTTTGATTTTAGTTTTATTTGTTTCTTTGTTTTATTTTAGGGGGAAGATTAAAAGGGGATTTTCCGAAGGAATTCTTGTTGGGTTGGTTTTTGTTGTCGTTGGGGTTATTTTGGATGTTGTGATAACTGTGCCTTTGTTTATTAAAGATTATGGGGCTTTTTTTAATTTGGGGGTTTTAATTGGGTTGCTTGAGACGATTTTTGTTGTGGGAATTGCTGGGGGATTGAAGAAATAATGACGGATGCAAAAATGTCCAAGGACGAACAGATTGGTTTTCACAAGGGTTCTTTGAATACATTGATGGCAGAGAGGAATGAGATGATTCGGATTATTCAGGTTACAGAGGGCTTGATGCAGGCGCATTTGAAGGAGTTGGAGAAGTTGGGGGTTAAGATTGATTTGGGGAAGGGCGGGAAGTAATTGATATTTGTATGTTTTTTAACTTTAGAGCTAATTTTAGCAAGATATTTAATGCTAGTTTATTACAATAATCAATGCAAATAATCAACTCCCATGCTCATTTATTAAAAAAATTTAAAAGTGAAATTAAGCTGGTTGGAATTAAGTCCCTTATAGAAGACATGAAAAAGGGCAAAGTAAAAAAGACTTTTATATTTTCAAGCGATGGACAGGATGATGACTACACTATAAATGAATTAATAGATAAGTTTGGGAAAGATAAGAAGTTTGAATTTATTTATACAATTAAACTTGGCGAAAAGAATTTGAGGAAGCAGTTAGAAGATGTTGAAAATTATTTTAAAAGAGACTTGATAAAAGGAATCAAAGTTCTTCTTGGATATTTCAGAATTATGCCCACTGACAGGAAACTTAGGTCTTTTTTTAAATTATGCGAGAGATATAACTTCCCTGTGATTTTTCATACCGGCGACACTTACGACTCTCCGAAGTCAGAAGTTAAATATGCACATCCGTTAAATATAGATGACTTAGCGACGGAAAATCCTAACCTGAAAATAATTATGGCGCATATTGGGATTCCATGGATTATGGACGCTGCTGAAGTTATGTATAAAAATAAAAATGTTTACGGTGATTTGTCTGGATTTTTTGTAGGTTTCTCCGACAAAAGATATGTTAGTCTAATCAGGAAAAAGGTTAATGAACTTATTGACTACACTGGCGGTGATAAATTACTTTTCGGCACAGACTTTCCTCTTGCTGACTCATTTAATTATGTTAAATTTGTAAAGAGTTTGGCTTTGACTAAAAAAGAACTTGAGTTTGTTTTTTATAAAAATGCTGAGAAACTTTTTAAGGTAAGTTAATGCTCGTTAAAAATTTTCAAGTTTTAAATTGGAATTGCATTGCTGGAGATTTTTCACGGCACAAGAGAATTGCTCTTGTTGTTGCAATTCTCTGTACAGAAAATTCAAGAAATCAACAGGAATTTTCTTGCAATCACAAAACCAAAAAACCCGAAGGGTTTTGTGATTTTCTATAAATCATCTTGCTTCTTTCTGGACCTGTTGAGATCATTGTTATTGGGACGCCGAGCTCTTTTTCTATTAAGGAGATATAGTCTAGGGCTTCTTTTGGGAGTTGGTTAGATAATGAAGGCCATGGGGCTATTTTTTTGTGGCTTCCATTTGCAAGAATTAAATTTATTTCATTTAAGCCGGATAAAATATCTAATTTAGTAAGGGCAATTTCTGTTATTCTGTTGTGAAGAACTGCTTCGTGGACTTCTTTTAAGTTTAGCCAGCCGCACCTTCTTGGCCTGCCTGTTGTTGCGCCGTATTCTTTGCCTTTTTCCCTTAGCAAGTTTCCTATTTCGTTATTTAGCTCTGTTTCAAACGGGCCGTTGCCTACTCTGGTTGTGTATGCTTTCATGACGCCGATTCTTCTTGGGATTTCTACATAGCCAAAACTTTCAAAAACGCCGGCGATTGTTGTGTCTGATGCTGTTACAAATGGGTAGGTTCCTGTGTTGATTCCTATGCCGAAGCCCTGCGCGCCTTCAAATAAAGTTTTATTTTTCCTTATCAATTGTTTTGTGTCCTGAATGTATTGGCGCAGTTTTTCTATGCTTTCAGATAGTTCTTCAAATATTTTTTCAGGGTTGATTGAGGAGTTGTATAATTTTAAATTTTGTACTATTCTTTTTTTTGATTCTTCCTGGTTTGAGATGAAGTCTTTTAACATTAAGCCGCGCCTTGCGTATTTGTCTTCGTATGTCGGACCTATGCCTCTTTTTGTTGTTCCGATTTTTTCATCTTTGCCGTCGGCTTCTAAGTGATAATCTGTTGTTACACTGATTCTCGGATCTATTGCTAAGTTCTTTGATGTGATTTCAACTCCTTTGTCTTTTAATCTTTGGATTTCTTTTAGCAAAGACAGGGGGTTGAGAACCATCCCCTGGCCTAAGACTGATAATTTGCCTCTTAGTATTCCTGTCGGAATTAAGTTTAAGATATATTCTTTTTGTTCTATTTTTACGGTGTGGCCTGCGTTTGCGCCGCCCTGAAATCTTGCTACGCATTCGTATTTATCTGATAAATTATCAACTACTCTTCCTTTTCCTTCGTCGCCGTATTGCAAACCGAGAACAACTGCGTTTGACATACCGCAGGATTTTTAGGGAAGGGGGTTTATAAGTTTATTGGGGGTTTTTGCAAAATTATGATTGGTTATACAAATGCTTTTATATTTGTTAAAATAAATATCTTTATGATAGAGAAACATGTGGATAATCTTGTTGAACATTTGGAGCCTTTTCAAGCGGTTAATGGATTTTATATTTTTCTCAAAACATTATTAAGAGAAGACAGAGAGAATCCTTTTGCAGGCAGTTCAGAAAGGAAAGTTTATCCGGGTAGAGTTAGACAAAGACTTCGTGAGCATGTTGATGCTGGATTACTTCAATGTTATCATAATGAAAGAGCGGTTCTTAAGGGGTCAATGGTTGAAACTCTTTACTTAAAGGCCGGCTGATTTTTGATGGGATATAGTGAACCAACTAAATCTTTCGGTGTTGGTTCCCTAATAGCACTCCAATAAAAAACCGAAAGACTAAATTGGAGTGCTATAAATAAACTTAAAAAGACCTTTGTTTTTTCTAAAATATGGATGTTAAAGGAGTGAAAATTGAGTTTTTGGGGCATGACGGGTTTTTAATCAGCAACGGGAAGCGGATAGTGATAGACCCTTATAATATTTCGGACAAAGTCGGGAAGGCGGACGTTGTTTTGCTTACTCATGGACATTATGATCATTGCAGTATAAAAGATATTGAGAAAGTTGTTGAGCCGGGAACGGTTGTCGTATGCACTGCGGACTCGCAGAGCAAGGTTATGATGATTGAAGGAATTAATATACAGCTTGTTGAGCCGGGAGAGAGTATTGAATTAGATAAGATAAAAATAGAAACAATTCCTGCGTACAACAAAAAAAAGAATTATCATCCTAAAAGCGAGGGGTGGGTGGGATTTATAATAAAAATAGGAGAAGTAATAATTTATCACGCGGGCGACAGCGATTTTATTCCGGAGATGCAAAAGTTGAGCGGTTATGGGAAGCATGGAAATGAATTTGTTGCTTTATTGCCTGTGAGCGGGAAGTATGTGATGACTGCGCAGGAGGCGGCTGAAGCAGCGTCGGTAATAAGCCCGAATTTAGCGATTCCGATGCATTATGGGGCGGGGGTTGCGGGGACTGTTGAGGATGCTAAGAGGTTTGTGGAGATGTGCAGGGAGAAGAATATTCGGGGAGTGGTTTTGGAGAAGATTTGATTTTAAAGATGTTGAACTTTTTTGTTTAGTAAGTATATTAAAAGATATACTATCTATGAGGAGAAGTTTAAAACTTTGTTATTATTTTTATTTTTGAATACTACGTTCAAGCCCCGATTCTTTAACCTGCCTTTCAAGTTCAAAAATACATCTCAAAACCTCTCTTGAAACTCTCCAGTCTTCTGAACTATCTGAAGGTTCTAATAATTCTTCTATATGCTCTTCCAGAGATTTTAATGCATTAAAAATATTTGGAATCCAACTTGCCCCATAATTTAAAGAAACTTTTGTTGGATAAGCAATTCCATACATTACTTTAATCACTCTTTTAGAAAAACTAACTTCAGCGAAATAATAAGCATCTCCCTTTTCATCATCACGTCTTATTCCAAAAAGCGGACCTCTTCTAACAACGTCGGTATCTCCAGCATGCATTACCAATTCAGCTTCTGTTTTGTTGGAAGACGCTTGGTAACTTCCTATTTTTCTGTAGTTAGCAAGGTTTTTTTGCTCTTTCATAAACAACTTAATTCACATATCTATAAATATTATCCTGACAGAAATATTCTTATCGGAATATTTATAAACAGCTGATTCCTGTAATATTTATGGTGTTTGATATTACTCATTTGAGGAAGATAAGAAAGCAGCTTGATTTGACGCAGCATCAATTTGCGCGCGATGCTGGGATAAGCCAGTCTATGGTTGCGAAGATTGAGAGCGGGAAGCTTGACCCTACTTACAGTTATGTGAAGAAGATTGAAGACGCTTTTGCGCGGCTGACTAAAAGGGAGGAGAAGACTGCAGGGGAAATTATGCATAATAAAATTATTTCTGCCGGCAGGAAAGAGAAAGTTAGGGAGGTGGTTAAATTAATGGCGTCACATAAAATATCGCAGGTTCCTGTTGTTGAAAAGGGAAATGTTGTCGGGATGGTTAGTGAGAGTTCTTTGCTGGATGCTGGTGATGAAGATGTTAAGGGGAAAGATGCAGAAGATGTTATGGAAGGCAGTCCGCCGATTATTGAAAAGAATGCTAAATTGCAGGTTGCAGTTGAATTGCTGAAGTTTTACCCTATTGTTTTGGTTAAGGAGAATGGTAAATTGGCGGGGGTTATTACGAAGGCGGATGTTATTAGGGGTTTGAAGTAGGATTTTTTAATATTTCTTAACAAATAAAGAGTTTTTGATTGGGGGTTTGTTATATTATATAGCAGAAAGACTTAAATATCTACTATTTGTTATATAATGCAATGGGAGAGCAAGAACAACTTTTGGAAAATAACGCCATTGAATATTATAAAAATGGCGTTGATGCTGAGAAAAGGGGAGAATATAATACCTCTGTAACCTTGTTTTTTAAGGCTTTAGCTTCTTTATGCGACTTATTTATATTAAAAGATAAGGGTTTTTTTCCTTCAAATCATTCTGAAAGATTTAGAATTTTGGAAAAAGACTATTCAGATTTATATTTTATTATAGACAAGGATTTTTCTCTTTACCCAAATAGCTATAGATTAAAATTAAATAAAGATATAAGTGGGGTGCTTAAACATGATGTGGAAACACTATTTGAAAAGCTTAAAATTAATTTCTAGGAGATTTTTTAGAAACGAGAAGTTATTTGATATTATTTTATATGGCTCTGTGGTTAAGGGAAAAGACGAACCGCGAGATATTGATATTGCTCTTATTTTTTTAGATGCAGGCATAAAGGAAAGACTTGAGATAGCGCAGAAATTTAAAAAAAATCTGCCTAAAGGTTTAAAATTTGATATTCAGACTTTGAATGCTGCAGACTTTTTTGATGCTGGTTTTTTTGCCAGACACGGAATTTTAATTGAGGGCTACAGTCTTGTTTCCAACAAAAAATTCAGCGAGAAGTTGGGGTTTAAAGGTTATTCTTTGTTTAGTTATAAGCTTGGCAATTTAGATCATAACAAAAAAACTTTATTTATTTATTCATTAAGCGGCAGAGGAGAAACAGAGGGGATGGTTAAAAAAGTCAATGGCGAAAGTATTGGCAGAGGAGCTTTTTTTGTACCAATAGAGAATAGCTTAATCTTTGAACAATTTTTAGACAAATGGAGAATAAAATATTTAAAGAGGAATATTTTAGTGCAATTATGATTAATAAAACCTTCATAAAGAAAATTGCTGAAAAAAGAGACAAAAAAATCGGTATTTCTGCTATTAAAAAAATTGAAAAAATTTTGCAGGAAAAAGTTGAGAAATTATTAATTAAAGCTTCAAAGCAGGCAGATTTTCTTGGCAGAAAAATAATAAAGTCTGAGGATATAGCGGAGATTGAAGAGAGGATTGAGGATGTTCTTTAGGTGCTTTATTTATATCCATAACTTCAAACCAATTTGAAGCATTAATTGAATTTATAAAGTATTTTTGTGTTTAAATGAAATGGGAGAAAGTTCTATAAATATTGACCTGGATGACCCTCGGACAGGGAAGATAGCGAGTGCTATTTCTAACAAGACATGCAAAAAGATTTTGGTTTTGCTCGCTGAAAAAGAATTAAGTGAGGGGGATTTGGCTTCAAAACTCGGGCTGCCGATTAATACAACTGAATATAATCTTAAAATATTAATTGATGCTGGGCTTGTGGAGAAAGCGAAAAATTATTTTTGGAGCGCTAAGGGAAAAAGAATTCCAGTTTATAAAATTGCAAATAAAAGAATAGTGATTTCGCCGAAGAAAATGATTCGCGGAGTTTTGCCTGCTGTTTTGGCGTCGGGGATTTTTGCTTTGGTTTTGAGAAATATTTTTAAAATTGAGAAGAAGAGTTTTGAATCTGCGGGAGTTTCTTCATTGCAAGCAGTGAGCGACGCTTCTGCGGAAGTTGTTGGCGCTGTTTCAAGCGATGCGAGCATTTGGTTTTGGTTTTTGGCAGGGGCGTTGTTTTCACTAATTGTTTATTTTGCCTGGAATTGGATTATTTCAGTAAAGGCTTCAAAGAATATTGAAGCTTAGAAATCATTTAAATATCAATTTAGATTTAGATTAACATGAAAAGCGAATTAAAGACTGCGGGATGGCTTGGAGTATTGCTGGTCTTACTTTCAGGTATTTTTTTGATTTTATCTTTTGGTGAGGATGAAAAAATTGAGCAGAGTTTGGAATTGAAGAAGTTTAGTTCTGAAAGCGAGTTGAAATCTTTTTTGGAAGAGAATACTAATGATTACGGTGGAGTTTATCGGGCTTTTGGTGGCGGGGCTTTGGAAGCGGCGCAGCCTGCAACTGCAGGATCTGCTGGGTTGGCTTCATCTGACGCAAAGAGTGCAGGTTCTTTTTCATTAACTAATGTGCAGGTTGAAGGTGTTGATGAACTTGATGTTGTGAAAAACGACGGGACGTATATTTACGCAGTTGTTCAGGACAAAGTTGTAATTACAGAAGCTTTTCCTCCTGAAAACATGAGAGTTTTGTCGGAATTGAAATTTAATGGAACCTATCCTACCGGAATTTTTGTCAATGGAGATAAATTAGTAGTTGTAACGCAGAAATATAATTATTATCTCGCTGAAAAGGCAACAGGGTCTAGTGATGGAAGAGCTGTTGAGCAGGGCTTTATTGCTCCTTATTATAGGGACACTTCTGAAACTAAGATGGATGTTTATGATATCTCTGACAGGGAAAATCCGGTTCTTGAGGAAACTTTTTCTTCTGACGGGAATTATCATTCTGCGAGAATGATTGGAGATTTTGTTTATTTAATTTCTACTAAATCTGCTTATAGCGATGATTTAATTTTGCCTGCCTTTGGTATAGGCAATGAGAAAGCTGAAGTTTCTGCTTCGGAAATTTATTATCCTTCAATTGTTCAACCAAACTTTATGTTTACTTCTATTCTTGCAGTTGATTTGTCAAGCCTTGAGTACGACGGAGATGTTTATTTAACAGGATACAGCGGGACAATTTATGCATCTAAAAATAATATTTATTTAACAAATAATAAGTTTGCGAGCTGGGAAGACAGACAGGAAGAATATTATAAAAGCGTTTTCCTTGAATCTTTGAGCGCTGATGTCAGAGATGAAATACAAGACATTATTGACAGCGACTTGGAATATTTTGAGAAAGAAAATAAGATTCAGGAGATTTATGCAAAATACTTTAATTCTTTGACGAGTGACGAGAAGAAAGAGCTGACAGAAGAAATAGAGAATTTGACTGAAGATTTTGATAAGAAGTGGTCAAAGGAAAATGAGAAGACCATAATTCACAAAATAGAGATTGACGGGCTTGATATTGGCTACGACGGAAGCGGCGAAGTTCCCGGGCATGTTTTGAATCAGTTTTCAATTGATGAAAATGACGGGAATTTGAGAATTGCTACAACTACTGGGAATACTTGGGGATGGGGCGGCGCAGATTCAAGTTTGAATCATCTTTATGTTTTGGACGATGATTTGGAGATAATTGGGAGTGTTGAGGATTTAGCAAAGGGGGAAAGAATTTATTCTGCGCGATTTATCGGCGACAAAGCTTATATGGTTACATTCAGGCAGGTTGATCCTTTGTTTGTTATTGACTTGTCAAATCCAAGAAGCCCGAAAGTTTTGGGTTACTTAAAAATAACAGGGTTCTCAAATTATTTGCAGCCACTGGATGATAAACATTTGATTGGTATTGGCAGAGATGCGACTGAAGAGGGCAGAACGCAGGGATTAAAAATATCTTTGTTTGATATTTCTGATTTTGAAAATCCAAGAGAAGTTGATAAATATTCTGTTGAAGGCGACTGGTCTTATTCTGAAGCAGAGTATGAGCACAAAGCTGTTTTGCTTGACAAGGAAAAGAACCTTTTAGTTATTCCTTTGAGCCAGAGCAGTTACGGAAACGGGCAGGATTATTACAATTGGCAGGGTGCGCTTGTGCTGTATGTTGATGAAGACAAAATAGATTTAAGAGGAAAGATTTCGCATTCTGAAAATACCGGGAAGAACTCTGACTTTTATTGGGGTGCTTATGTAAAAAGGTCTTTATTTATGGACGATTTTCTTTATACTATTTCTGACAGAAAGATAAAGGTTAATGATTTGGGCACTTTGGATGAGATAAAGTCTTTGGTTATTTCGGAGGTGGATGATTATTATAGAGGGTATTCGGTTGGTAGCGACGGTGGGACAGAGGTTGTGGTTGCGGTGAGTTGAGATATTTATGTGTTTTAATACTCGCAAAATCCCCTGAATTTTATTTGAGGTTTTTGGTGTTAATTTTCACCGAGTTTTATGAACCACAAATAAACCCTGAATTGTTTTGTAATTTTTAAAATTTATTTATTACCTCATTAACTACAGAGCTAATATTGTAAAATAGTCCGTCAAAAAAAGAAGAGTTATAAGCTTGTAATAATATATCGGCTATAAGCAATCTTTTAATATTTTTTTGAGACGAAGTATCTAAGGTTAATGTAACGCCGGCAAGTCTTTCTGAATTTTCTTTCTTTTTAGATTCGTATTCTTTTCTCATTTCAGAAAGCTCTTTTTCTTGTTGGGCATATGCTTTTTTGCTTCCGCGAACTTTGTCTTCTAAGTTCCTCAAAGAGATTAATGTTTCATTATAAATTGCGGAAAAGTCACTTTCTTCTGGTTTTTTTTCTTGCCCTGCTTTTGGATTTTGAAGATTAGTGCATAATGATTCTAAATTAGATTTTTGTAATTCTTCTGAAATTTTTTCGCGCGTCGCTGCGCGACGTACCCCAAGCGAAGAACCGCGAATAGAAGGAAACCTGCCGCAATCCAGGCCAGCCCCGTCTGAATCCGCAACGAACCACGCGACAGAATTATTGTCGGGCAATGGCTTCCAGTAATGAATCTCTCCCTTATCGTTTCTTTTTGTTGCGAGCCCTTGTCTGTTAAACTCTTTTAAAGAAACATTTACTCCTCGCGCATCTAAATATTGTTCTAATGGCTCTTTTCTTTGCGGGACGAGAATTCCATTTTGAAGTTGATGGTCATAATTTATGTGTATAACTCCATTGATAACTTTAAAGTCTGCGTCAAGCCATTCTCCTCTCCATGGGTTTCTGACTTCTACAATTTCGTTGTAGATATTTCTTAATACTGCGGGGGCTATTGGTTTTCCGTTTCCATAGTAGATTATTTTTCTTCCGTCAATTCCATTCTGTAAATCTAAGAGTAAATCAATTCCTTGCCTTGGGTTTAATGTTCTTCCGCCTAATGCGAGATTTAATTTTAGTGCTTTCTGCCAGTTTATGTTTCCAATGTATGGGGTGTTGTCAAATTGTTCTTGGGCGGTGTTTTGCACTACTAAAGATAATGAGCGGGCGGCTTGTTCTACTTCGGGGCTTGTTCCGAGGCGATGTATTGCTATATTTAAATCAGGGTATTCGTAGCTTCCATGAGTTCTGCCTTCTAAGATTATGTAACCTTCTAAATCTTGTATTTCTGTCATGAATACTATAAAACTTATACCTATAAATAATTTCTTGACAAAAATATTCTTATCGGAATAATTATTTCTTTGTTAGAGCAATATTTTATGCTAAATTTGGTATTTTTTAGCCCGAAATATATGTTAGGGTATAACAATCAAATATTTAAAGAGAACTTGTTTTGTTGTTGGAAATAATTGAAAGGAGGTATAAAAAGATAAAAATGGTTTTAGATTTTGCAAAAGAGGCGATTCAGAACGCTGCTACGCACAGCATCAATTTCGACGAGCTTAGGGCTGGGAAGGCGAATATCAAAGTTTTTGGGGCGGGAGGAGCTGGCTGCAACACTATTACTTGGCTCTTTAATAAAGGTATTAACGGGGCTACGGTTTATGGTGTTAACACAGACGCGCTTCACTTAAGCATCACAAAAGCTGACGAGAAAATTCTTATCGGCAAAGAGCTTACGCGAGGATTGGGCTGCGGCGGATTTCCTGCGAAGGGAAGAGAAGCTGCGAAAGAATCTTTGTCTGAATTAAAAAAAGCTGCGGGGAACGCTGACATGGTTTTTGTCTGCTCTGGGATGGGCGGCGGAACCGGAACTGGCGCTGCACCTGTTATTGCACAGCTCGCAAAGGAATCAGGAGCAGTTGTAATTGCTGTTGTGACAATGCCTTTTGAATGTGAGAAAGCAAGAATTGATAAGGCGGAATTTGGACTGCAGGAATTGAGAGATGTTGTTGACACTGCAATTGTTATAGACAACAACAGACTTGTTGATATTGCCGGCAATTTACCAATGGAGCAGGCATTTGCTGTCGCCAACGAATTGGTAAGCACGATGATAAAGGGAATTGTTGAGACAATTACTCTGCCTTCACTGATTAACCTTGACTATGCAGATGTTTCTGCTATAATGAAAGGCGGAGATGTTGCAGTTATTGGCGTCGGTGAATCTGACAGTTCAATGAGAGTTGACGAGGCAGTAAGACAGGCATTGACTCATCCTTTATTGGATGTAGACTATCGCGGTGCGACGGGCGCATTGATTCACATTACCTGCGGACCTGACTTTAAACTTGAGGAATTTTCAGGAGTCGGCTCGCTTGTTACGGAGAATTTGAGCCCTGAAGCGCAAGTCATTATTGGAGCCAGAATCAACAAAGATTTTGGAAGCAAAGTTAGAGTTATAACAATAATGACCGGAGTTAAATCTCCTTACGTATTAGGCAAAGAGCTTCCGCATCAAAGCATGGGGCACAGCGCTGCAGAAATGTCTGATTTAGGAATAGAAATATTCAGATAATTGAACATTGAAGGAAATTTATTTTTTGTTCCTTTTTTTTATTTTTTTTCCGTTTCTATGTTGTGAATTCTCTTCTAACATAATCTTCAATTGGAGTGCAATTAAATTCATCAAGTAAATAGCAATTATCTCCAAGAACGCCTACTAATAAAGGATCTCTGTTTAATCTCACTGGTTCACTAACCTCGCATGCCCATCTCTGAGCTTCTGCAATTACATACATATCATCCATAAAGAATCTTCTATTTTTTCTGATTGTTTCTTTAACGCTGGAAGGTAGAAGCCCGACGAATTTGCTTTTAAGCATCCATTCTATTTCAAATCTAAATATACTATCATAATAGCTAAATACTTCAGGGTATTTTATTTTTTCAACTGGGCGTGAATGGATGTTTTCTTGTTGTTGTGCTATTACAATATCCACAGCTTTAATTAAACCATCTTCTAATATTGGTGCGATAGGCGTCCTTACTTTAGCCATTACGCAAAGATCAGGGAAGTACGTTTCATTGCCATATAACCTCCCAAATATTTCACATGAAGGATTATTAATATTATATACTGCAAAGCGAGGCGTTTGAATTCTCATTGTAGCTTTGGGGTGTTTAATTTCCATTTCGCATACTTGATTTCCATGCATATTGAGAAATACCGGATCAATTTTGCGATAATTTTGTTGCGCTATTCTCTGGCTTAATAACCTTCTGGCTATTACTTCTATCCCCACAGCTTCTGTAAAAATTAATTCTTCAAGTTCTGTTGTCGCACCTCTTGGTTTTTTAGGAGGCGAAATATATTTAGTTAAGTTATATTTTCCTATTAATGTTTGTCTTGTCATAAATACTATAAAAATTATATCTATAAATACTTTCTTGACAGAAATATTCTTATTGGAATAATTTACCTTTAGATTATTTAGGCTTCCGGGTCTTTGTATAACATCGGTTTTTCATCTATTTTCCATCTGCCCCAGAATATTCTGCTTTCAAGGGATGCTTTTCTTATTTTTTTTGGACTTTTATTCTTTGGATGACCTATCGGGATTACTGCTTCAATGCTGTATTCTTCGGGAATTCTTAAGTCGCTTTTTATTGATTCGTCGCTGAATGCGCCGATCCAGCATGCTGCGAGCTTCATCTCAGTTATTTTTAGAAGAAAGTTTTGTATTGCCGCTCCTGCCTGCTGTCTTGAATATATTTTTCCCCGGTCGTTGTATTGCAGTTCAATTTCTTTAAGTGTTGAGCAGACTACTGCGATGTGTTTGGCGTCGGCAATCCAGTCCTGCTGGCAGTGCTCTGCTATTTTGTTTATCATTTCTTTCTCTGAAACTATAACAAATTTTAAATTATTTATATTGCCTGCGAATGGCGCCTGATTTGCCGCGTCAATGGCTTCTAATACTTTATCCCAATGGACACTTTTATTTGAGAATTCTCTTATTGAGCGTCTTGCGGATATTGCTTTGGTTAAGTCCATGAATTTAATTATTAATGAGAATATAAAAATGTGTTGATTTTGTTAAATTAAACTACTATAGGGACTGCAATTATTAACCTAAATTAGCATGGCTCTTGTTGATGTTTTTAAGGTTATTTTATTTTTATTTTAGAGTAAAATAAAGTTACGGATATTGTTTGAATAGGTTATGTTGAGCGGTTTACTTAACTTATAGCGCAAGTAAATTTTGATAGGTCTATCATTGTTTTAATAATAAATTTCCCCGCCACCGAGGAGGTATTTTCTTTTGTAAATAACTGCAGATTGGCCTTCTGCAATCCCTTTGATTGGCATTTTTAATTCGCAGAGGATTTTTTTGTTTTTTTTCCGGATTTTTGCGGAGATTAATTCACCGAGATGGCGTATTCTAATTTTTGCCTTTAACGGAAATTTTGGTTTTTCTGTTATCCAGTTTATATTTTTTATACAGAATTCTGATTTTAACATTGATTGATGAGATTCCGGCGCAACTACTAAGATATTGGACTTTATTTTTTTATCAACGACATATAATTTAGATTTGTATTTGTTTCTGAATTCTTTATTTATTGCTGCGTTTGCGTCTTCGCGCATTCTTTCGCCTATTGTGAAATACATTATTCCTTCGTGGGTGCCGAGGATTTGGCCTTCTGGATTGATAATTTCTCCTTTTTTTGGTTTTATTTTTTGTTTTAGGAAGGATTTCATATTAATTTTCCCGACGAAGCAAATCCCGGACGTGCTTTTTTTGTCGTAATTTGGGAAGCTGTTTTTTTGGGCTATTTTTCTGACCTTGCTTTTTTTCAGATTTGCTATTGGAAATAATGTGTGCTGTAAATCTTTTTTAGTTAGATTGTAAAGAAAATATGATTGGTCTTTATTTCTGTCTTTCGGAATTTTTAAAAAGTATCTGCTTCCTTTTTTTATTCTTTTTATGTAATGTCCTGTTGCTATGTAATCTGCTTTTAGTTTTTTTGCTTCTTTCCATAATAAGGGGAATTTAATTATTTTATTGCAGAGTGAATCTGGATTGGGTGTTAATCCTTTTGAATATGATTTGAACATTGGCATGATAACAGATTTTTTGTATTCTTTTTCAAAGTTGAGTATTTTTAATGGGATATTCAAGACTGCGGCGATTTTTTCTGCATCTTTTTTGTCTTCAAGGTAGGAGCATTCTCCTGTTAATTTATTTTTTGTTTCTGAAAAGTTTTTCATAAATGCGCCGATTACTTTGTATCCTTGCTTTTTTAAAAGCAGAGCTGCAACTGCGGAATCCACTCCGCCTGACAATCCGACGAGAACTGTTTTTTGGTTAGTCATTTAGGGAGAGTTTTTATTTTTAGTTATTATGTTTAATGTCTTTATAATATGTTTTATATTTTATGGATGTTTTGTAATTTAATTCATAAGATAAAAGAAAATAATTTATAATAATTCCCTTAATGTCCGTTATTTTTGCCTGATGCTAATATATAGCCGATGAGAGCTGTATTAATTGTTATTCCGAGGAGAGCTTCTATAGCTGCAAAAGCGCGATTAATTCCTAAGGGAACAATGTCTCCGTAGCCGACGGTTGTAAATGTAACTGCGCTGAAATAAATGGCGTCGCGAAATTTTAATTCTAATTGCTGCCCTGATTCCATAAAGGATCCTGTTCCAGATGTATACGCTCCTGCAAATAAGAGAATAGTCAGTATTATTGTTGTTATATAACTAACAATGAAATGAGTTATTTTTTTGGAAGTTATTCTTGTTTTCAACCAGATCATTAATCCTGTTGAATAAATCAGCATGAAAATAAAAACCAAAGCAAGTGCAGAGTTTATTTCACCTTTGAGAATTATATATAACCCCAGGAATATTAAGATTATTATTATAGTTGTATAATCTTCAAGAATAGTTCCGCCTTCTTTTAAGATATGCCTGACTTTGATAAATAAAAAGACAATTGTTAAAAGAGGAATAAGATAAATTATTATTTTTGGTTCTTCCCAGGAGATTAAACGCGTTAATGTAATTACTACAATTATTATCAGCAGAGCTACTTCAAAAAATGTTGATTTATGTTTTTTGTCATGATGATGAAACTTTTTATTTTGTGAGAATTTGTTTAAGGCATTTTTCATAAAGTGATTAGGATTTTTTTGTTTAAATATGTTATTAAAAACGTCCCGGAGAGGACTCGGACCTCTGACCCCACGGTGTCTTTAAGTTAATTTAGACTGCTTATAACAGCCGTGTGCTCTACCGACTGAGCTACCGGGACATTAACATATTAATGGTTTGAGGGTATTTATTTAAAGCTTTTGGAATTGCAGTTTAGAGCATTAATTATTTTTATTTATTGAGACTGCGCAGAATTAAGATTTAATTCTTGTATGCAGAGCTTTGCAGAATTGATTTTTGATTTGAGTTTGCTGCGCAAAATTAACGATGTGATTTTCCGACGATAAAATCAGATGCTGAATTTTATGATATTTGCTGCAAGAAAAATTGTAGAAAGTTTTAAATATAATGATTGGTTATTTTATTTAAAGAGGTGATTTATATGACAGCAAGAAGAGCAGCAAGAACTTCTACACGAAGATCAACTGTAAGGAGATCCACTGCAGGAAGAACAGCAGCAAGAACTTCTACACGAAGATCAACTGCAAGAAGAACTGCAAGTAGATCCACTGCACGAAGTTCAGCACGACGAACAACTGCACGACGAACAACTGCAAGAAGAACTGCGAGGAGAAGATAATTATCCTCTTAATTTTATTTTTAATTTTTTAATATTTGTTATGGAGAATTTTGATAATTATAACGCAGGACATAAAAAATTGAGCATTGCTTTTATGTCCCGCGAATATATAGTGAAAGACATAAATAATTAACTAAAATTGTATGTCTTTCCCTTGATAGTCAAGGCGCAAATGGTCAAATTTCAGCGTCCTTGACTATAGCATGAGGCAATCGTGCTCAATTATTTGAGTCTCATGCTATACAACAAAATTTGTTCAGAATTCTCGTGAGAGATAATTCCCAAAACACTAGTCTAATCAAGGGAATTATCTATAAAAATTTCTTTTTCTTTTTTCAGTATTTATTCTTTCAAGGTACCGATACATATTTGCCTGCTTTGAGCCTCTTATTATATTTGTTATTGCAGTGATTGAATTTGAAATTGATTCTGCCGGGCCTATTATTGCAACAGTGTTATCTTTTATTTTTATTTTGCTTCCAGATATCTGCTCTATTGTTTTTTTGGTTTTGCCGTGCGTGCCGATCATTCTTCCTCGGACAACGTCAAGATTTTTTCTTTTTGTGTAATCTTTCATGTTTATTTTTTCAAATATGAAATTTTCATCTGTGATTAATGATGCTGTTCTTGCCGAGAATCCGAGGTTTATTGCTTCAAAGACCATTATTGCTTCGTATTCATTTACCGGCTCGCCTTCTATAACCGCAAATTTGTTTTCAAAAGAGATTTTTACTTTTAACTGCTTTTCCAGAAATCTTTTTTCTTTCTTTGCTTCTGCAGGCTTTTCTAAAAATATTTTTTCCATGATTTATTTAATTGCAAATAGTTTTTAATTGTATAGATAATTCTGTAGGCGATATAACCTTTGTACAGAATTCTTTAATAGGACAATTCTGAATAATTGCCATATAAGCGACAGAATTGTTCATATTTAGGGATTTAGAATTCATTTGTCAGGGTTTTTGTGACGCCTTTTTTGTTTAATTGGATTATTTCTGCCGGTCTGTATTTGTAGATAACGTCCCCTTTATTGCCGTCATGCTCCCATGGTGTGATTAAAACGAAATCTTTCGGGCGCAGCCACAGCTTTCTTTTGTATTTTCCAGGAACGCGGCAGTTTCTTGTTTTGCCGTCGGTAGTTTTAACATCCATTTTGTTGCCGCCGAGCCTTTGAATTATTACTCCGATCATTTCCTTATTGCGAGGCATTCTCACTCTTACTGGAATATTCTGCCCGTCCTGGCCGTTCTCATTATAAGACTCTTCATGAATTTCTTCAAAGTCGCCGAAGTTGTTTTTGTCTTCCATTTAAATTATTGAGGAGTTTTGTTTTTAAATGTGATGATTTCAGCTTACAATAGGACAAGTGCATAAGGAATTCCTTTAATTCTTTTAATCCCCTGCGCAGAAATTACTCCTGCTTCTATTCCTGCTTTTATTGATTCTTCGCCGACAATATTAAAAGTTGAGTCTTCTCTTGACTGAAATTTCATTACCTCAATTAGTTTTTCGCGGGGAATTTCTTCTCCTTTGTAGAAGCTATCTTTTACGTCGAGCTGTTTTATGCCTTCTTCAAATTTTTTTCCAATTAAATCAGAGTCACAGACAGCTACAACATTTCTGTAAGATTTGTGTATTTTAATCCACATGATTATAAATAATAAATAAATCTATAGTGAAAGACAAAAGTCTTTCCCTAAATGTCAAGAACAAAGTTCTTGAGCACACAATATTTGCAATTGCAAGCAAATCTTGCTGTAGTCAACGACAGACTGGGGAAAAATTAAAGTCGTTAACTATAGATTTATTTTTGAATTCCGCCCATTCTGCAAACGGTTGTTCCGCAGTGAGGGCATTTACCTTTTGCTATCTTTGTGCCCCTTTTTGTTTTTGTTTCAACTGGGTTTTTTATTTCAACCTTCTTTTTGCATTTAACGCAATATCCTTGTGTAGACATTTTTTTTACCTCCTGCTTTATTTTATTGTGATTTTGTTGTTATAAATGTTTCTTTTTGGGGATTTTATGTGTTATCCCGAAATTATTTCATAAGGCTGTTCTAAACAGCTCTATGAAATTGACACAGGCAAAGCTGACTGAAACACTTAGAAGGCTTGCTGATGGCAAAACAGTTTATCAAGCAAGGAAAGTTGCTAAAATAAGTGTG
>ORJL010871182.1_pt1 | contig 31808 bp, 27 predicted proteins | sample 1779941 | NCBI WGS metagenome assembly ORJL01 (sample SAMEA104232317, study PRJEB22302) | groundwater metagenome | biome: forest; feature: aquifer; material: groundwater | place: USA | collected 2011-08-07 | depth 5.8 m | reverse complement strand
TTCGTGGCTGATAGTCGTTATTTCTTTAATCTTCGGCTTTGGAGCTATCGGTTGGGGTGGGCTTAATTTGACACTCATCGGAGAGTTTGCTGGCAAAGAACTGGCCGGAACAGTGACGGGTATGAGCGTAGTGTTTCTTATGCTCGCCAACATGGCTGGTCCGCCAATTTTCGGTTATATTGTAGACTCTACAGGCTCCTACCGAATGGCATGGCTATTTCTGGCAATTCTGGCGGCAGTTGCAGCATCCTTACTCCTGTTTGTGCGGGAGGAGAAAAGAAGAATCTAAATGGCTCCCCTTTTGTATCCGCTGTTAGCTATTATAGATAGCTCTTGGTTTGATTAGCAGGATAGAAAATACTCGACTGAATTGGCTAAAGAGGAATAATCGAGCTTGAATAAAATGGGTTGATTGGTATATACTACTCTTCACCATTGTAAACTTTAGGGGGTAAATTATGAAGCTGTCATGTCTTCAAGAGAATTTAAGCCAGGGATTGAGTGTCGTCGGCAGGGCGGTAGCTAGCCGAACGACTTTGCCAATAACCCAGAATGTTCTTTTGGCTACTGACCAGTCCCGTCTTAAACTGGTAGCGACCAATCTGGAAATGGCGATTAGTTATTGGATTGGTGCCAAGATAGAAGAAGAGGGTGCCATTACTGTGCCCGCCCGGCTGCTCACCGAGTTTATTAGCTCCTTACCTAATGATAAGATTGATATTAGTCTTTCACCTCGCACCAAGACACTGGAATTAAAGTGTGCACGCTTCGAGGCGCGTATCAGCGGCATTGACGCCAAAGATTTCCCCCCGATACCAGCAGTGGGGGATGGTATTAATACTAAGGTGGATGTAGCAGCTCTGCGTCAGGGAATTAACCAGGTGGTTTTTGCTGCAGCTACGGAAGAATCCCGCCCGGTGCTTACCGGTGTTTGTGCTCAGTTTGAGAATGATGTGCTGACACTGGCCGCAGCTGACGGTTTCAGATTAGCCGTGTATAAGCTGCCTCTGAGCACGGCGGTAAGCCAGAAAACAGAGGTCATTATTCCAGCCCGCACCTTGACCGAGCTTAATCGGCTGATGGTCGATGGTGAAGAAACAGTTGACATAACAATAAACCCCAATAGAAGCCAGGCTCTGTTCCGTTTGAAGGCGGCTGAGCTGGTGTCTCAGTTGGTTCAGGGTAGTTTCCCCCAGTACGACCAGCTTATTCCGCAAAGCTCTAATACCCGGGTGGTGGTTGATGTTGCCGATTTCTTGAGAGCCACCAAGACAGCCTCTATCTTTGCCCGTGATGGTAGCGGAATTGTCCGTCTGGTGATAAGCTCAGGTGGTGAGCTAACTCCGGGCAAGCTCACTGTTTCCGCTCGCTCTGAGGAGATTGGTGACGATGTCGGTGAAATTGATGCTGTTGTTGAGGGAGAAGAGGCTAAGATCGCCTTTAATGGACGCTATCTGATTGATGTGCTTAGTGTGCTACGTGAGTCGCGAGTAGCTCTGGAGACAACCAACCCATCAAGTCCCGGCGTTATTCGCCCGGTGGGCGTGACTAACTACACCCATGTCATCATGCCGATGTTTGTTCAATGGTAGCGTTAAAATCTGGAATTAGACCGAACAGCTTCATTCCGGATTTGCTGAGTACTACTTTGACTTGAAAGGCTTTTAAGGCTAATCGTACATCCTCGAAGCCGAAACCATCAAGCTTCTGGATAACCTTTATGCAATATTCTGTCATCTGGTCCCTGACTTTGTCCCGTGACTCAATCTGAATTCTTTGAACCTCTTGGCTGAATGCATAACCAGGCGAAGTGCATTGACAAATCCAGCCCTTTATGTCGTAATACAGCAAAGTTAATATTAACGAGAATCAGGTACGACCAAGAGTAAAGTGAACGGCATGCCAGAACCAGCAACCGGTCACCACGTCTTATTACGTAGCGTCCGCGCCGAGACTCTGCTGGAGAACTTCTTTGTAGCGGCAATTACGTCGGTTCTCGTCATCCGTCTCTATTTGAGACTTACCGGCTATCCTCAGATCGGGACCGGACAGTTCCACATCGCCCACGTTTTGTGGGGCGGATTGCTAATGCTCATCGCCCTCATCATGTTGCTGACCTTTCTTGACCATTCAGTCAAAGATGTGGCCGCAGTCGTCGGTGGCGTAGGCTTTGGTGCCTTTATCGACGAAATCGGTAAATTAATCACCAGCGACAACGATTATTTCTTCCAGCCGGCTGTCGCTCTGATATACATCGTTTTCGTCCTGCTTTATTTAGTAATTCGCATCATCGGACGTGAGCGACTACTTTCGTGTGATGACCGCATGGCGAATGCGTTTGATATAATGAAGGAGATCAGCATCCACAAGATAAGACCGGAGGATCGCCAACTCGCTCTAACTCTGCTACAGGAATGTCCCGAAGGTGTTGTCAAGAAGAACCTTGAGGATATTCTGCTGAATACACCGCCTGACTATACCAATGGTATGTCACTTGCTCTCCGCTTCAAACATTTGGTGAACAGGTGGTACCGGTACGCGGTGACCAAGTGGTGGTTCAGCGGGGCTGTAATTGGTTTCTTCGCCTTCGTTTCGATTACGTCCCTTTACTCCCTGATAGTGGCAGTTCAGTGGTCAACAGGTTTGGCATTAGGCATCAGCGGGGCAGTACTGCTTGTCGGGGTGTTGCTACTGGAGAGGCAAAGCCGGCTACGACACTTACATCTGCTGGTATCGGTGGTAATTATCGTTGTTTCCATTTTGGTAACCTGGTCACTATTTATCTCTCTGAAAGTGCATCCTCTTTCATTTCTTAACTGGGCTCGTCTCGTCTTTACAAGTGTTTCAGGCATAATCACGGTTGTCGGCCTCTTGCTGATGCCGGTTTCCCGCCTGCGTGCATACCATATATTCCGGCTCAGCATCCTGTTCTCCATTTTTCTGACACAGGTGCTGTCTTTCTATCAATCCCAATTCTTAGCGCTGGCAGGACTTCTTGTCGATATTCTGATACTGCTTGCCTTAAGGTACATGATTAGTAATGAAGAGACCAGGCTAACTAGACATTGACTACAGATATAAAGTATGGATAGAGAAAATTTTGAGATGCTGGTGGCAAGAGCAGTCCAGGCTTTGCCCGACGAGTTTCTAAGCAGGCTTCAGAATATCGCTGTTGTGGTAGAGGACAGTCCAACAGACGGCCAACTGCGCAGGGCAGGAATCAGCGACAACGACACTCTACTCGGCCTGTACGAGGGCGTACCGCAAACCAGGCGGGGAAGCCACTATGGACTGGTGCTACCGGATAAGATAACGTTGTTCCGGAAACCTATCGAGGCTGGCTGCAGGGATGATGAGATCAAGGTTACGATAGAGAAGGTAGTGAGGCATGAAATTGCCCATCACTTTGGCATTAGTGATGCGAGACTGGAGCAAATTGAAAGAGGAGAGGTCTGATTATTCGTTTGAAACTGTTCCCTTTTCTTCAATCAGCGGTAAAATTACTTGAAGTGAGAGATAGATTATTCTATAATCATACTCTTGATTATTGATTGGTGAGGCGAATAACTTCTCGGAAGCAAGTCTAAAACACATTTATTGCCAGCTTCTGGTTATGATTATGGAAATAGACTCTTTCAGGTCAAATTCTAGTCATATAGATTTTCCCATGTCGCACATTGATGCCAAAGCGATAGACTGTGTGTGCCACCAACTTAAAAAAGCAGAAATTACCGATTGTAACTTGCTGAATCGCGGTTCCAACTATGTGTTCATCGCCACCCTTGTGAATAACGGGAGGCAGACCAAAGCAATATACAAACCACGCCGGGGCGAGGCCCCGTTATGGGATTTTCCTGATGGCACCCTCTATAAAAGAGAATACGCTGCTTTCCTGATGAGTCAGGCTCTGGAATGGTATTTTATACCTCCAACCGTTATTCGAAGTGGCCCCTTCGGAATCGGCACTGTGCAATGGTTTGTGGACGCCAAAACCAGGACTGATTATGATGGAGTATTATCAAAGGACTTATTCAGGTTAAAACAGGTGGCCCTCTTTGATTACTTGGTAAACAATGCCGACCGCAAACTAGGGCACTTTTTGGAGGGACAGGATGGTCGCTTATGGGTCATTGACCACGGGCTCACCTTCAATGCTGAGCTAAAGCTACGCACGGTGCTCTGGGATTTTGCCGGCCAGTCCATTCCTGACAAACTAATATCGGATGTCAAGCGCCTGCAACAAAAACTAAAACGGGAAAAACAAGTCAGGGAAATGTTTCACCAGTTGCTCGAAGTGCCAGAGGTGAAGGCCCTGGAGCAGCGCCTTGAAAGAATCATCGAGAATCCGGTGTTTAGCCATCCGGAATCATACCGGAGTGTTCCCTGGCCCTGGATATAGGATAATCTCTCAAATGTGATTACCGGCTTCCTGCTTTTGTTACCTGTTCGTATTTCGTATATTGTGTTAGTATTAAATATAACGCATCTCGGTAAAATCCTGACGGGGGGTTGATATGGCTAAATTTCTTTATTCTGAATGGGATGGAAGCCAGGAGCTGTTTGACCTCGATGCCGACCAGATTATGGGCAAGCTAGGGCAGCATGTTTTCAGGTACGGAGACCTGTCACGGGCGCTTAGAGACCTTCAGCGAAACGGCTTAAGGAATGGACAGAACCGGCAGATGCCGAGTCTGGATAGACTTCGGGAACAGCTACGTCAGATGAAACAGAATCGCCTCGAGCAATATAACCTTGATTCAGTTATGGATGAGATAAAGCAAAAACTGGATAAGATACTGGAGACGGAGCGGCAAGGAATCCAGAAAAAGCTGGATGAGGCGAGAGGAAAAGCTCAGGCTGGTGGTGGTGAGTTGAATCCTGAGGTACAGAAGAAGCTGCTAAAGAATATAGAGGACAGGGCAGTCCAGAGCAAGGCAAAGCTAGATGAACTGCCGCCTGATGTCGGCGGTCAAATCCGGAAATTGACCGATTATGACTTTATGGATGAAGACGCCAGGAACCAGTTTAAGGAACTGATGGACATGCTGAAAAAGCAGGCAATGGAGCAGTTCGGCAAAGATATGGTGCAGAGCTTAAAGAATATCGACCCCAGCGCTATGGCTAACATGAGAAACATGGTAGAAGCACTCAACCAGATGCTGGAACAGCAAATGAAAGGGGAAAAGCCCGATTTTGGTAATTTTATGAAGCAGTTCGGTAACTTCTTTGGTGATAACCCGCCCCAAAATCTTGAAGAGCTGGTTAAAAATCTGCAAAACCAGATTTCCCAGGCGGAATCACTGATGGACAGTCTGTCACCAGAGGTCAGGCAAGAGCTGCAGAACCTGCTCGATTCGATGCTAGATAACGGTACCAGGTACGAACTCAGCAAAATGGCATCGTATCTTGAGAGGCTTCACCCCAGTGATAGAATGCAAAAGCGTTACCCCTTTTCGGGTGAAGAATCCATTGCCTACGAAGAAGCGATGAAACTTATGGAGACGCTTCAGAAAATGGATACCCTGGAGCAGCAACTGAAAATGGCACAGTATGACCCTACTCTGGATAACATCGATGACGACTTAGTTAAAGATTTGATGGGAGAAGAGGCAGAAAAGGAACTGGAAGCAGTGCGTGAAATAGCCCGGCTGCTTGAGGAAGCGGGTTATATCAGTCGCACCGGCGATAAATATGAACTGACGCCGAAGGGCATCAGAAAAATCGGTCAGCAAGCTCTGGATAATATATTTTCTCAGCTAAAGAGGGACCGCACCGGCGGGCATGATCTTCACCGCAGCGGCCTGGGAAACGAACGAACAGAAGACACCAAACAATACGAGTTCGGTGATGATTTTCACATCCATATCCAGAAAACAATCATGAACTCCTTGATGAGAGAGCCTACCCTGCCTCCGGTCAAGTTGGATATCAAAGATTTTGAAGTGATGAAAACGGAAGAGTCAACCCGCTCGGCTACGGTTTTGATGCTTGACCAGAGTCTGTCGATGTTCATGAATGGTTATTTTGAAGCTGCCAAGCAGGTGGCTGTGGCTATGGATAGTCTGATTAAAACCCGCTTCCCCAAGGATATTTTACACGTAGTGACCTTCTCACGGCGGGCCCGTGAGATAAAGGGGAAAGACCTGCTGTTTACCGGCTTTACTCAGAGGGAACAGGGAACCAATTACCAGGATGCTCTTCGGCTGGCCAGAAGATTACTGGCTAACCAGAACTGTAATAACAAAGAGATAATACTGGTCTCGGATGGTGAACCGACGGCTCATCTTGAAAGAGACCAGGTATATTTCGAGTATCCGACCAGCCTGAGAACCCTTCAAATGACAATGCGGGAAGTCCAGGCCTGTACTGCCCAGCGTATAGTAATAAATACCTTTATGTTTGACGACTCCCCGTTTTTTACCGGTTTTATCAATCAGATAGCGAGGCTCAATAAGGGGAGAGTATTTTTTTGCGACCCCGACAACCTGGGCAAATATGTACTCAGGGATTACCTGACCAACAAGTACAAGAAAATTGCTTGAATCTTCATAAGATGGACGTTGAGAACATCGATATTTCGCTTCTGGAGGAGATTGAAGCCCACGCTATTTATTGTGCTCGAGAGGCAGGGCAGATTCTGCTTGAACACTTTAGCAAGCCTTTGGAAGTGCAGTTCAAGGGCAAAGAAAGAACGGACCCGGTTACTACTGCCGATCGCCGTTCCGAGGAATTCCTGGAATCAGCCATTAGAGAGAAATTCCCCCAGCATGGTATTCTGAGCGAAGAGGGCGGGCCACTGTATAAATCCGATTCGCCTTTCGTCTGGGTGCTTGACCCCCTGGATGGAACCTGCAATTTTATGAATGGACTGCCTCTTTTTGCAGTCTCCATCGGGGTACTGTGGAATTGGCAACCTGTAGTCGGCAGTATTTATGTACCGGTCAGCCATCGTGCCACTGCTGGCGTATATCATGCCTGTCTGGGCAAGGGAGCCTATCTCAACGGCGAAAAGATAGAGGTGGTTAGAGAGCCATCGGGGCGTCCTCTTTCAGGAAATCCCTTTCAATTTGGAAGGAGATGCCGTTTGTCAGGACAGAGCCAGAGAGAACCACAGGAAGCAAGGAACCTGGGCAGCATCGCTCTCGAGCTTGCTATGGCTGCTTCGGGGGTATTCCAGTACGCCTTCTTCGGCAGCCCAAAAGTATGGGATGTTGCCGCCGGTATTTTGCTGGTAAAGGAAGCCGGCGGTCTGGCATTCAGCAGGCAATCGAGGGGGAGGAACTGGTTACCTCTGGAACGATTTCAAACGGAGCAGGGTAATGACCAGGAAGCCCTGGGAAGCCTTCGTAGCTGGTCATCTCCTGTCGTCGCGGGAGCCCCGGATATAACCCTAAAAGTGGTACAAGACGTTCGAAGTCATCATGCTCCCATATCCTGGCTTACAGCGTTGCATCGGCATAGGGGTCAGAAGGATGGTAAATAGTCAAACAGGTTACCGGAGCGTGCTCCTAAGATAGTCAGTCTTCCCAGTATATCCGAAGGAAAGGTCAATTATTCATTGGGCAAATATGCCCTTTCGGGTCGATGGGTTCACCACAGAGTACACAACGTGGCCGTCCGGCAGCGCATATATTCCGGGCTTGCTTACCCAGCTTTTTTAGCTGAGCCAGAGTTGTTTGGCAATGCAATACAGTCTGATCTTCCTTTCGAGGCCCTAATCCGTGCGCTAAAATGTTTAGCGTTGCTCGTTGCTGGTTGAAGCCCAGGGTAATCTGGTCTATCTCGAGTTCGGCGGATGGCATTCCTGAGGGGATATCATCAGACAGTGACGTCACAGCCGTTTCCTGGGAAGAAACGAGATTTTTTTGAGAAAGCGTAAAAAGAAATTGGTCGATAGCCAGAGCCAGAGTCTCAAGTTGCTCCTTTTCCAGCCACACCCGTACCCAGTCTTCTTTCTGCCCCACGATGAGAAAGAAGGTTCGCTTGCCGGGCACACCCACAGTAAAAGCAGAAAGATGAGTTACTTCATCAAATTCGTAGCGTTCTTTCATTCTCCCGCCATCGACCCCCTATCCAGGTTCCCCTGTAACTCTCTAGGATCCTTACCCTTTATTTTACCAGTATCACAGAGCTAATGCCACTCTTGGCTTGCTTTGTGACAAATCGTGTGTTCCTTCCGAAAGCAAGGAAATCACTTGGAAGTTAGTTTTAGTATCACTCATAGAATATTGATATTGCAGACAAAATCCATCATAATCAGGTAAGTCAGAAGCCGGCAGGCTGGAGGAGTATAGTATGTTAAAAGATTTCAAGGCGTTCATCATGAAAGGTAACGTGGTTGATATGGCGGTGGGCATTATTATCGGTGTTGCGTTCGGCGCTATTGTAGCGTCGGCCGTCAAGGATGTCATCATGCCTCCCATCGGTCTCGTTTTTGGCAAGAGTGATTTCGCTAACCTGGCCATCGTTTTGAAGCAAGGTGCCACTCCCGGACCGTACGCATCTCTTGCTGCTGCTCAAGCTGCCGGTGCTGTTACAATCAACTATGGTCTATTTATAAACACCATTATTAACTTCCTGATAATAGCCGCTGTGGTGTTTTTCTTTATTGTTCGCCCGATAGCTAAAATGCAGGCTCCGAAGACAGTGGCAGCACCCCCTGCGCCGCCGACCACGAAAGAATGTCCTTTTTGCTACACGAATATTCCGAATAAAGCCACCCGTTGCCCTAACTGCACTTCACCTCTGACGAAGTAAGCGCGAATTTCGCGAAATAGAACTGATGACCCGTCGGGTGGTGATAGAGGAAACAACCCACCAAGGAAATAAGATAGGGCTGGGCTGAAGACTTTAATATGGACTACTCATGCACCGCAAGGCAACACTGGCTCAAGCGAAGGTATTATTTTCATCCCCCGGTGATGATGTATGGCAGGTGTAGCTCGTCTCCATCCTTGACCAGTTTAACTAGCTCATCCGGATAAATGACCTCTCCATTAATACAGATACCAATATAACCGAGTAATTTACCATCTTTATCAAACAGCATTTTGGAGGCACCAGGGAACTGTCTAACCAAATCGTTAAGACATTCACCTACAGTTTCCCCCTTTAATTCAACCACCGTTGCGTTATCGGTAGCAGGTTGTAGGTAAGAAGGAATATCTATTTTGACGCTCATCTACCGCTTCTCTTGTGAACCGCTTGCGCCGACAATTGGTATTTTCTCGATCCCAGCATTAATCTAGAAATTCCAAAACGAGTCGATATCACCATCAGTCACATCAAAAACAAGGTTGCTCGGCGGTAACAACTCTTCCTTAAAGAAATCAGGAAGCCGGTCGGCGCTGGGGCCAATTCCAGCATTTAAATTAAAGGCTCTCTCTTCTTTCAAGATTGCCTTACCTACGTTTTGCATATCTTCTAATTTTAAATCCAGACCGTATTGCGCATTGACTATCGCTGTCACCTTCTCTATCGGGTAGGTTCTCTCGAACACGGCAATGTAACAGAGACCCAGGTTGTCGATGATAGCCACGTCGATCTGGGCTTGTCTCGATGCCTTCACCGCCTCAGATGAAGACGGTTGCCTGAAAATTAAGGGGCCAGCAGTATGGTCACTCATTGCCGAAGTGCAATAGGTAACACCGGTGCCGTTCTCAACTCTTGGATCATGGGCTGGTATTGCCTGGCCTTTGATGGCCGGGACTCTACTTATGCCGAAGGCTCTTCCAGTAACAGCGGCACCCTCACCTAGAATTCTACCTAAAGTAGTGCCCTGCCCAATTTCATTTATTAAGTCGATGGCTCTAGCACTATCCCCGAAGTCCATCAAGCCGGCCGCTACAGCCACTCCCAGGGTTACTCCCATCTCTATGTCATCCAATCCGTAGGCATCATCAAGTCGGCTCATATTAGCAATAGCATAAATATCGTCAATACCAAGATTGGCACCCAGCAAAGCTGAGGTTTCATATTCCAGACCGGAGGTGATATAATTTCCTTCTTTATCTCGAACTATGTTGCTACAACACTGTATACATCCCGACATACAGGGAAGGCCCCACTGGCTTCCCTGACTGGTAAGGAAGACTATAGTGTCCTTGCCACCTATTTTACTGGCTCCTTCAAACGTGCCAGCGGTAAAATTTCGGACGGGCAAGCTGTGGTTACGGTCACTCAGGTAGAGGAGTCCTCCCATCTGTCCGTAGTTACGCACTAAACCTGCCCCTCTATTTTCTTCCATGAATTTAGCATAGTCTGCTACTATCTCACTGAAAGCTTCTCGTCGTTGCGCCGCTACCGGGGCTGCTCCCGTATCATCAATAACGATTGCCTTTATTCCTTTTGAACCCATAACTGCCCCGGGACCACCGCGGGCTAACTGACGGCTGGGCATTCCGTTCATATCAGTGCAGGCAATAGTAGCCATTGAGGCTTTCCGCTCACCGGGGGGACCAATGCTGAGCACACTAACACTGTCACCATGGACATCTTGCAATGCTTTGGTCACGGCATAGGTGGTAAGTCCAGCCAGATTATTAGCGGGTAAAATAGCGGCACCATTAGCCGTCACCTTTAATAGATATAAGCCATCATCGGTCGGCTGCCCTTCCAGGATAATCGCCTTAATACCCAACCTGCCTAACTTTTGTCCGGCTGTACCACCAACATTACTCTCTTTAATTCCTTGCGTTAAAGGACTCTTAAAACCAGCGGATAGCCGTCCCGATGAGGGAAAACGGCTACTGGCGAGCAGACCCGGAGCCAGGATTATTTTGTTGTGTTTGCCTAAAGGATGACACGCCGGGGAAACCTCCTGATTAAGAATTCTGGCGGTTAAACCCCTGCCACCCACCAATTCATATTCCGGTGGTGACTCTTCTACCGATGTCTTTAAGTTAGTCATGTCGATTCTTAGTATCTTGCTCAATTTGTATCCCCCTATCTCAACTGAACTCTACTGCCCTATGTAACCTGAACCAGTTCAATCATTACCCCATTCAGATCCTTAGGATGGAATAATCCTGCCTTTCCAAAATTGGTGATACATTTAAGTCCATTAGCTTCCATCTCCTTGAGTGCCTCATCGAAGTTGGAAACCTGTAATGAAAGCAGAGCTAATCCCTCGCCTCTTTTCTCCAATCCTCTGGCCACCGGCCCGTCCGGCGTCAGGGGGGCACCCAGAGTTACCCCTACTGAGGACGATGTTCCGGTTAAGTCGCCTTTTGGATTCTCCTGGGGAGTGGTGAATTCAAGCCCGAATAAAGTGCTCCATCGCTCCATTGCTCCGTCCAGGTCGCGCACCATAATCCTGACATGATGAATCTTTTCTACCTTCATGCTAATTACCTCCTGTCTATTTTTTCCGCCTGTTCATCCCCGAGCTGCAGGTGCCTTTTGCACAACAAAAAAGGCACCACCAACTGTCACTTTGAAATGACGGTTTCCGTGCCCCTTTTCCCTATCTTCAAGCCTCCCTGTAAGGATGCCGAAGTCTTTATTCAACCGGATAAATTCTTAAGTCAGCGTAATTAGTAGAATAGTGTGGTAATACTACTCCTCGTAATACATAGATGTCAAGCACGAGTGGTTCAGGTTGACTGATACGCGCTCATTTCCTATAGACAAATGACTGGCTTTACCCTTGTTCAAGAAGCATCTTCTGTAAAAGGAACATTTTCTGTTGTAATATATCCTCGGCTAGTGTATAATGAAACTAACTGGTTCTAGTTTAGGTTATTATCCTATCAGTAGATTACTTTAGTATTTACTTTGTGTCGGATGACCCTAGCTTCAACTAAATATTGAAAAAGGAGGTCATCCGATGATTTATCAGGACAAGTCTATCCAGTGTTTCGATTGCAGCACTGCTTTTACTTTCAGCGCTGCAGAGCAAGAACAGTTTGCGTCCAGAGGGTACACCAACGAACCTAAGCGCTGCCCCTCATGCCGTCAGGCAAGGAAAGCACAACAGAATGGAAATGGAAGCAATGGCTATAGCAATAGCTCCAGCTATGCTCCCAGACACGAAATGTTCCCTGCCAAATGCGCTGAATGCGGTAAGGACACTCAAGTGCCGTTCGAACCGCGTCAGGGCAGACCGGTTTATTGCAGCGATTGCTACCGTAAAGTAAGAGTCAGCAGATAAGCTGAATCCGTTTGTAACAAGAACAGGGGCTGAGGATATCCTCAGCCCCTGTTTATTTTAAGCGGGTACGATGTAACTAATTAGCTAATAACCTCAAGGAAGCCCTGAATCCTTGTCCGCAATGGTGCCAGAGCCGCTTCACTGTAATCGTTCTCTACGGATATATGAGGTATGCTCAGACTGTCCAGGTAATCTCTGAGTACGGGTAATTCGTAACCATGAGAATCACAATACCTCATCGTCTCGATGACTACCCCGTTAACATTCCAGTCTTTAAGCTGATCCCCCAGATAGCCGAATCTAAAGTCTTTATAAGCGCCGTAGTCTTTCTTAGTCGCGCCGAAAACGGCATCACCCCTGACGGTGCGGGCACACTTAAGGTCTACCAGGTAGTGATAGGCAAGCCCATCCAGGAGGTCAGCGGTCAGCTCGACATCATCCATAAAGGGTCGGCTGCCAACACAGGTATCATCCATCACGATATTGGCGTCAAGGCTCTCAATCATCGCCGGCAGACCGGTGTAATCGACAACGGGGCCCCAGACAAGTAGTCTGCCCGCTTTCTTGGTTGGGCCGTCCTGGCGGTTCTTGACCTCGTCGATGGTCTCCTTCAACAACTCATTTCCTTCATCGATTGGGAGACTCATCACTGCCTTCAATACCTGGAGGGTCTCGACCCCTGAGATGAGGGGCGGGTCGGGTTTTCTCAAGTCATACAGTTCCCGCACCAGTGCCCTTTGCTGATTGTGGATCCGGATAGCTTTCTTAAGCCGGGCCGTAGTCATTGTCTTGCCCGTAAGCGATTCCAGAGTCCCTTGAAATTCCTTCAACAAATCCCTGTGTTGTTCCACAGACTCCGGACGAATCAGATGAGGCGTATCTATATAATGAGTATAAGGTAAATTCACAGCGACACGCCAGATTTGATGTACCCTCTGACCAACCTCGCAGATATGAGCAAAAACTGCCCCGGTCAGAAAATCATACTTACCTTTCATTCCCAGGTCGAGAGTGCTCCGCAGAAAAGCGCAGCAGTTTGGTGGCAGGAGCTTATTACCTTCGGTTATTGTTTCATTCACATCTCCAAACATCCGGTAGGGGACCAGGTCAACAGCCGTCATCATCTCCTGAACAGGATAGAGGCAGAGATAACCCATTATCTGCCGCCCTTCCGCCTTAAGTTCTCTAGCCCTCTGGTCCCTGTTCTGATAAATCTCTTTCGCTCTGGTGATCCCTCGGCTGGCTACTTTAACCATTAAAAACCTCCTTCTATTTAGTAGAGCGGGGATTTTGTCCCCCGCTCTACCATCTTTCCTTTTTTGTGTTGGACTTTGTCTGCCTTACCAGGGCAGCCCCATTTTCTTCCTCTCCCCTTTGTAGTGGTCCATCGTCTCCTGCAATGTCTCACAGTTCTTCATAAGAGCCTCGACATCAAGAAACCTTTTGTCAATCATGTCTGCCTCAACGATCAGGGAAGGAACCTTGTACTGTTCCATCAGTTGATACTGAGAAAGGAAGGTAGCGGTAGCCGTTGGACGGCAGGAGAAGTTTTCATAGAGAATAACCCCATCAAGCTGGTAGTTCTTGGCATCGGCAACGGCCGGATTAGCCCTATGAGAGAATCCTTTCTCCATTATCTCTGCCTTAACCTCGGCGGCTTCCTCAGGCGAGAAGTTGTTATCAAGCTGGCGAGCTAGCCCCTGATAGCGGTATCTGACTACTCTTTCTATGGGGTCCTTGACCCAGCTTAGGTCTATTGGATCCGGCGGATGGTAACCCTCACGCACAAAATTCCAGCCCCAATCTGCCAGGTCATCGAGAAGGTTCATATTCGCCCAGGGACCAAGACCATTGAATGACACCCTATATTTCTCCGGGCGGTTAATGCCGGCTATGCCCCTGTTTACCCTGTCTTGAACCTCATCATGCACATTACGCACCAGGTCTAATAATTTTTTAGGCTCGGGTGTGTTAAAGAAAACAGCCGTCATGGCGGTGTAGTGGTCCCGGGAGTTCATCGGGCAGGGCCTGGCTTTACGCATCTCGTCAGTAATTTCGAACCACGCAGCGTCCATCGCCATACAGTTAGCGAGGTCCTGCTCAACCCTGTCCCAAGGCATCTTCTTACCCAGCAGGCGTTCCAGGAAGGCAACAAAGTCCCTCAGATTTTTGACCAAGAATTGCACATCGCGCTCATAAGCTCCGGGCATCAAGGCTTCTCTTTGCCCTGGCATGGGGGCCTCCAGGGTGAATAGGGGAGTGTTCAGTGAGCGAGCCAGGGCCGGAAAGCCCTTACACCTGGCATCACAACCCATCGACGAATCCAGCAGCAAATCGGGTTTGGGCATGCCCCCTCTGGGTGCCTCTGGCGGGATATCTCCTAAATCTGTCATCCGGGAAGTGTAGCCGAAGGTGTTGGTCAAGTAGCCACAAAGATAGCTCGGAAAACCATCAGCATACGCGCGCTCTATATAAGGTATGGCGGCGTCGGCGTTGGCGCAGATACCGGCGTAGTTTTCCACGAAGACGGTCTCTACATCCATAGCATTAAAGAAATGCCGAGAGAAAGGCTCGTACATGCACCAAGCAATCGGTCTTCCTTCCTGCTTGGCGTTCTTTCTGTTCTCGTCCATCTCACTGACGTAAGCTCTGAGCGGGTATATTGTTTGTACTCGGTTTACTGGTCTCGTCCTTTTTACTTCTACTGTCATCGTCAAAACCCTCCCTTATAAATTTTGCCTCACTAATTTATATTATCACCCCCTGATTTACCATGTCAAATTGTATTGAAGCACGCGTTTCGAGAGCCTTATCTCATATGCTATACTAGTTTCAAAATGTATCGTGATAATCTGTGGTTCCCTGGCAATACTTCTGGCTGAGAGGAGGAAATCTAAATATGGCGATTAAGAGAGTCGGTATCATCAGTCCCGGGGATATGGGCTCTGCCATAGGCAAGGTTCTTAGCGATTCCGGACTCGATGTCGTCACGTGCCTGGAAGGGCGTAGCGAACTTACCCGGTTACGAGCACGGGAAGCAGGTATGCGCAGCGTACCGTCGCTCGACCAGTTGATCAGTGAAACAGACCTCATATTGTCCGTCCTTGTTCCGGCCCAGGCGCTGGCACTGGCCGAGTTGATTGCAGATAGTGTTCGCCGCACCGGATGCCATCCTATCTATGCAGATATGAACGCAATCGCTCCGCAAACGGTGATGAGAATCAGCGATGTAATGACCAACGCCGGCGTCACTTTCATCGATGGCGGCATTATCGGCTCTCCCCCGAAAGCCGGCAGCAGCACGCGCATCTACTGCTCGGGGCCGGATACAACAGCCCTGGAATCGCTGGCTCAGGCGGGACTGGATGTCCGTCTGGCGGGGCGCATTATCGGTCAGGCATCTGGACTGAAGATGGTATACGCAGCATCAACCAAGGGAATTACCGCTTTGTGGACGGAGTTGCTGGTCGCTGCCAGAGCACTCGGTCTGGAGGAGACGCTCATGGCCGAATTCAATATAAGTGGGACTAACATCTCCTCTGTTTTAAAAGGGCGTATTCCTTCGATGCCAAGGCGAGCTCGACGTTGGATTGGAGAAATGGAGGAGATCGCCGCTACTTTTGAAAACGTGGGGTTAACACCCCGGATGCTTCTCGGGGCAGCGGACATGTATCGGTTAGTGAGCGAAACGCCCCTGGCTGACCAGACTTCCCGAGAGCCGGACCCAGCAGCCGACACAGTCCTGCAAGTTTTGTCTGATCGACTGGGTCAGGTTTAAAGTTAATAAGTCGTATGCCCCCCGGCACGTCCAAATGTCCCACTATGCCGAATTCCAGCCTGATCGGATGGCCGATTATAGGTACCTCAGCTTAGATGGGTGTAAATCGCATTATATTATAATTATAATGTAAGAACTTACTGTATGAGCATGAAAACATTTCACATAGTTTCTCTCGGCTGTGCTAAGAATACGGTTGACTCGGATTCCATGACGCAATTGTTGGCAGGTTCGGGCTATGAGCTTGTAGCTGACCCGCACCGGGCGCGAGTCCTGATAGTCAACACCTGCGGTTTCATTGACCTGGCTAAAGAGGAGTCGCTTACCGTGCTCGCCGAACTGGCGGCTAAAAAGAAAAGCGGTCAGGTGCTGATTGCCGCGGGCTGCCTGGCGCAGCGCTACGGCGTCGAAATTGCCCGTCGTGTTCCTGGCATTGATGGTATACTCGGTACGCGTCGCTGGATGGATATTGTTGATGTAGTTGAGAACCTGCCCGGCGCCGAGCAACCAGCACCGCTCTATCATCTCTCCGAAGCGGCCACTGTCGGCAGCGATGAGCACGGTGCCCTGCGTGTCTCAGTGCAGGGGGCCAGTGCCTATTTGAAGATTGCCGATGGCTGCCGCCGCCCGTGTGCCTTTTGTGCCATCCCGTTGATTAAGGGCATCGCCGTCAGCCGCCCGATTGAGTCCATCCTGGCCGAAGCCCGAGCTTTGCAAGAGATAGGCGTACGCGAGATTATACTGATTGCTCAGGATACCACCGACTACGGCTATGACCTGGGCTTGAAAAATGGTCTGGCTCACCTGCTTAAAGAAATGACAGCCGCCGCACCTCGGGTAGATTGGGTCCGCGTCATGTATGCTTACCCCGGCTATGTCACCGATGAATTGATAGAAGTCATGGCCACCAATAAGCAGGTGGTTCCATACCTTGACATACCTCTCCAACACGCCCACCCGTCGACACTGCACCGTATGGGCCGGCCAACCAACGTCGATTGGGTCCGTAAGACTCTGGGTAAAATGCGTAAAGCCATCCCCGACCTGGCTCTGCGCAGCACTTTCATCGTTGGCTACCCTGGCGAGACCGACGAAGAATTCCAGACCTTGCTCGATTTCGTTGAAGAGATCCGCTTCGACAAGGTGGGTACGTTCAAGTTCTCTTTCGAACCAGGCACCACCAGCGAGGCACTTGGCGACCCTATCCCGGGTGAGATAAAAGAAGAACGCTTGCAGCGCCTGATGGAAAAGCAGCAGCAAATCTCGCTCGAGCGCAACCAGGCGTTCGTCGGCCGCAGCCTGGATGTGTTGATCGAAGGCAACGGTCAAGGCATCTCGATGGGTCGCAGCTACCGTGATGCCCCCGAGGTCGATGGTCTTGTTGTGGTTAAGGGTGAAATACCAACCGGTCAGATAATCTCTGTACGCATCACTGATGCCATGATCTATGACCTGGGTGGTGTGGCTAGTCTCCCATAAATTGTTGAGGATTCATAATAAGTGCACTTAGAGTTGAACAATGACCCTAATATTTGTGCTGTGGGGCAGACATAATCTTCCTTAGGTGGAAATAATACTAGCCAGCTCTTAAGTATGTTGAAGTTAGTTTTAAACCACACAGATTTGATTATTTTTATACACAGTAGTAAGTATTGATAGTTTTCTTATAGTGTGATACCTTTTATAAGATTTTGCTCAGTTATTTGAAAGCCACTGAGCGGGTTGTTTTTTAATCTTGACACTTAAAGGGGCATGATAAGTTGGTTAAGGAATCGGAAAAGTTTTTTATGGGTTATTAAACTAGCCAAGGGGCTAGTTTTTTTATGTTCATTTTTATGTGTTAAGGAGGTAGGCATGAGAAAGAAAGTCTGGTGGATAGTTATCGGGGTGGCAGTGGGGTCATTGGCACTACTGACCGCGTGTCAGGGTACGGCGGGTACTGCTGGTCCGGCAGGAGCACCCGGAAAAGATGCAGACATGACAGAGGTAAATAAAGCCATCGACGCAAGGTTCACAACAGTGGACAGAAAGTTGCCGCTCTGGGCAATTCAGCCAGGGACGGCCCCCCGGATGATTGAGCTCACTCTCTATTTCAACAACATGTGGTTCGGTGCTCAGGCTGGCAACTGGGACTTGGCCCGTTTTGAGGCCTACAGGTCTGAGGAAACCGTCAAAGGTATATATGTGACCCGGCCAGCACGGGAAGCTGTCTTGAAAGCTTGGGCCGACCCCAACCTTGCCGCGTTAATCAAAGCTATCGAGGCCAAGGATAAGGCGGCTTTCGAAAAGGCTTACGATACTGCAATCGCAGGATGCAATGGTTGTCATGCTGGTAGTGAGGGCGGACCTTTGAAGAGCATGGGAGCATTCAAGATTACGCGACCTACCACCCCCTTGTTCAGTAATATTGATTACAGCGGGAAATAATCGCCTAAAACGCCTAAAATACAATAATAAAGCTCCAAAAGGCGAAGAGAAGGCGAACGCAAGGGCTGGTTTTATGTTCTAAGGAGGTAAGCGTGAGCAAAACAATCTGGGGAATAATAATTGGGGTGTCACTAGGGTTAGTGGCACTACTGACCGCCTGTGCCGGTCCGGCCGGTTCAGTGGGTCCGGCGGGTGCCACAGGGCAGCAAGGAGTCGCTGGGCCGCCCGGAGCAGCTGCTCAGGTATCACCCGGAACGGGGCTTCACGCAGACATTACCAAGATAGAGATTGGGGCTGACCGCAAGCCGGTGGTCACCTTCGTCATCCATGATGGGAAGAACGTGCCACTGAAGATATCTGACCTGGACGGCTATCCCAGCTTCGTTCTCGCCTTTATCAAGGAAGACCCCGCCAGTAAAATCACCCAGTATGTGGCATATACCACATCGGATGTAAAAGGCGCCCCCTACACCTTCGAAGGCAAAACGATTAACCCTGTCCTTACTGAGGTGAAAGGGAGACCCGCTGCTGACCCCCGGGCGACCACCCCGGCTTTCCCCGCCACCCATCCTGCTTTCAACGACCTGGGGAATGGAAACTTTACTTACATCTTCTCCACCGTCCTTCCGGAGAATTACGACAAGAATGCCACCCACCGGGTGGCAGGACAGTTCACCCGCGCTACCCGTACCTTTGCCTCTAACCCCATTCTAGACTTTATTCCTGCCGGCGGCACAGTGCGACTGACCCGGCAGGTAGTCGCTACCCAATCATGTAATCAGTGTCATGACCCGCTAGCTCTCCACGGCGGTTCGCGTGTTGAAACAGCGTTCTGCGTTACCTGCCACACCTCTCAAAATAGTGACCCTGAAACGGGTAATACCGCCGAATTGAAGGTGATGGTACACAAGATTCACCGGAGCGGCAGGCTGCCAAGCGTTGTTGCCGGTGGGGACTACAAGATTGTGGGCTTTAACCAGACTGTTTTCGATTGGAAAGTCATCTGGCCGCAATTCGGCGGCTCTGGTATCGGCGATGTCCGCACCTGCACCACCTGCCACGGAGCGCCCCCGGCAGGGATGAAGGCCGAGGATTATGCCAAGATAGCTCCTGATGCCGATAACTGGAAAAATAAGCCCAGCGCTGCTGCTTGCGGCGCCTGCCATGACAACATTAATTTTACCACCGGCAAATCAACCATTGCTGGTAAACGGGACCATCCCGGCGGCGCGCAAGCCAATGACAATACCTGTGCGGCCTGCCATGTAGCTGACTCAGGGAAAGAATTTGACGCTTCGGTAGTCGGTGCTCATACCATCCTTGATAATTCGAAGCAGCTCAAAGGGATAAATGTGGAGATAGTCCGCGTCACCAGCACCGGTCCCGGGCAATTCCCGCAAGTAGTCTTCAGCGCCAAGGATAATGCCGGAAAGATAATCCAGAGGTCGGACATCACATCGATAGCATTCAACGTTAACGGACCCACTACCGACTATCTGGGCCCAGCAACGACCGAGGCTGCTGTCCTGGCTAATATATTGATTACTGCCGACGGTAATTATGCGTATAACCTTACTCGAGCCATCCCGGCCGCCGCCAAGGGTACCTACGCCGTAGGTATGGAGGCCCGCCGGCTGGAATATTACACCGGCAACGAGGGGGTATCCGCCAATGTATCCTCGGCTTCTTACAACCCTGTAGCTTATATCCCGGTCACCGATACAGTGGCCGTCCCCAGGCGGCAGATTGTCGCCACGGAAAACTGTAATGTCTGCCATAAGAAGATAGCCTTCCACGGCGGCGGACGGTTAAATACCGCCGGATACTGCGAATTATGTCATAACCCGGCGACCGTAGATGTTCCGCAACTGGTCCCACCCAGGTTTGGCGGTCCGTTTACTGTACTTCCTGAATCGATTAACTTCAAGTTAATGATTCACCGCATCCACACCGGCGAGGAATTGACACGCGACTTCACAATTTATAGAACCCGTGGCGTATTCAACTTTAATGAGATTGGCTTCCCCGGAGACCGCACTAACTGCGCCAAGTGCCATGTGGGTACTTCCTATACGTTACCCCTGCCGGCAACTAATGCCAATACCCTGGCGCCTCGCGAGCTCTACTCACCTCTGGGGCCGGCGGCCTCGGCCTGCTTGGGATGCCATGATTCCACGACCGCGAGTGCTCATGCCTCTATTATGACATCAACTGCTGGCGAAACCTGCGCTGTGTGTCACGGACGGGGCAAGGAGTTCGCTGTAGAAACGGTTCATTAGTGCTAGACAGTGTAGCCTGCTGAATAAAAGGGGGGTACGAACGCTGCGACGAACGTGCCCCCCTTCTCTTTTGCCTTGACCTCACCGGCTGAGATCTGAAAGCAGCTATGGACTAACCAGTTATCGAGATGTAGAAGTTACTTTGGACTACACAGATATGACTAGAGTAATACACAGTAGTAAGTATTGATGGATTTTAGCCAGTGTGATACCTTGTATAAGATTTTGCTCAGTTACTTGAAAGTCACTGAGCGGGTTGTTTTATAATCTGGCGGATTGAAAAGGTATGACGCTTTTGATAAAGAGCTGGCAAATATTTGGTAGGGGTTATTAAACTAGCCAGGGGGCTAGTTTTTTTATGTTCTAAGGAGGTAATCGTGAGCAAGAAAGTCTGGTGGATAGTAATTGGAGTGTCACTGGTGTTATTGGCACTACTGACTGCCTGTCAAGGTGCGGCGGGTACCGCTGGTCCGGCGGGTGCCGCTGGCGCCGCAGGCCCTCAAGGAGTAGCCGGGCCGCCCGGTCCATTACCGCCCGTAACCGAGCGCCAGCTTAATGCCAGTGTTTCAGTATCCAAGCCGGCCAATGGCACTCATTTCGTGGCTGGTGAGCAAGCGGTGATTACGGTTACTCTGAAAGATCAGGTGGATAAAGCCTTTGACCGAGCCAATGATTTTTCACGATTATGGCTGGTGGTCGCCGGCCCGCAGGAGTCCACGGAAACCGTTACTGCGGTGAAATTACTCAAAACCACCGCCGACCGTTCTCAGTCACCTCACCACTATGTTGACCTCACGAAGAATGCCGATGTGCAGGTGAACGGTGACACTCTTACCTATAAGCTGGCGGCGGTTTCCGATGAGAAACCGGGCACCTATGTTGCCAGCGTTTGGGCGGGTTCAAAAGCAGCCCCATTTCAGCAGGTCATGGTGGTCGCTGAGTTGCAGATTGGTACGGCTACCGTTGAAAAGCAGATTGTGGAAAAAGAGAAATGCGCTTCATGTCACCTGGGCGCCGATAGCGGTAAGTTCTACCTCCACCATATCGACCAGGTTAGTGCGGCTAACCCGGCAGGTAACTTTTCTCTTGACCAGAATGCGGTCAGGAACTGTAAGACCTGCCATAATAACGATGGCTACTCCGCTACCCTTGCCGCAGACGGCAAGACCAGAAATGTTGTAAGCCCGATAGTTAAGAAGATACACGGTGTGCACTTTGGCGAAGAGCTGAGTAACCCTCTGAATATAGACCCGAAGACCGGTGTCTTCAAGCTCTATACTGAGGTCGTCTTCCCGGCGGATGTTAAGAACTGCACCAAATGTCATGTAGATGACCGCTGGAAGACTAAGCCTTCCCGGCTGGCCTGCGGGGCCTGCCATGACAACATTGATTTTGCCACTGGCAAGTCTATCGTTGCCGGCAAGCCCGACCATGAGGGTGGGCCTCAGGCTAATGATTCAGGCTGCAACGTCTGCCACCAGCCTGACACCCAGAGTGTGGCGCCCTCTATTACTGAGGCTCACAAAGTTGTGATGGAGTTTCAGAATACAGTCGAGCTGGCGATAACGGCACCGAGAAATGGTAAATTCCTTGTCGCTGGCGAGACGCCTAGAATAACCATAACCATCAAAGATGCCAAGACCGGTACTGTCATCAACCCCAATACCATCACTGAACCCAAGGTTTCGACTAATGTAGCCAGTGCCGAATGGCGAGGCGCTCGTCTGTTTGTCTCCGGCCCGCGAGAAGGAACCAAACCGGTGCTAACCACGGCAGCCCTCTCCACTAATAAGACATACACCTATGCCTATAGCGACACCCGTGTTCGCCTGAAGCCGGCTGATGAAGACCCCAGGATTACACGTTCTGGTACGGCTATCACTTATCAGCTCGGTGATGTTAAGGATCTTAAGGCCGGTACTTACACAGTCTTTGTCTACGTGCAGCCGGCCGATGGCCTGGGCGGTTCTGCGCTAATCAACTTTCAGGTAGGTACTGAGACGCCTGACAAGTTGGTGGCAACCAACTGCACCACCTGCCATGGGGACACACGCATGCATGCCACCTCTATTGCCGCCCCGTTTAACCCTGACGTCTGCAAGAGCTGTCATGACTACGAGCGGCAGCGGACCGACAGTACAGTTTGGACTACCCGCAACGCTGGTTTTGGTGCCGGACCGTTGTCCAGGAGAATTCACGGCGTCCACTTCGGAGAATATCTGGATAAGCCTAAGGAAGTACATGCGACATACGATTTTTCAAACGTCATATTCCCGCAGGATGTGAGGAACTGCACCAAGTGCCATGACGCCGCAGGCAGTACCACCTGGAAAGAGAAACCATCCCGGTTAGCCTGTAATGCCTGCCATGACAGTGATGCGGCTATTAGTCATGGCTTGTTGATGACGGTCGATGCGACACCGGCGGACCCGTGGAGCGGTGATGAGATAGAGAGCTGCAAGACCTGCCATGGCGCCGGTAGGGAGTTTTCACCGGACAAAGTACATAATATCTCTAATCCTTATAAGCCACCGTATCCGCGTGAAGCTGAATAGGCTAAGTCCTTAGCCACTCGTTGAACTGATAAAAAGGGGGGCGAACACTAAAAGTCGCCCCCCTTCAATTTTGTCATGACCGAATCAAAGTTATCTTCATTGTCTGGCACACCGGCTAAGCATAAAATGGCAGGCGACCCGTGCCCTCCTTTAGAACACCTCTTAATATCTTGACAGCTAGATACTACGGGAGTATCATTTTTCTAACATGGTAATTGATACTGTCGGCCAGTGGGCTGGCGGGTAAAGTAAGCGCTAAACGCTCTGCCGGACTAGATTCGATATAAGGAGGGCATTAAGATGAGCAGTAGTGCTGAGCAAAAAGTTACGGTGAATATCCGTGAGATGAAGGAAGAGGATATCGAAGGGGTGCTGGCTATCGACCGTAATATTACCGGGAGCGACAGAGTACTAACCTATGCTACTGACGCTGAGAGCGAAATGGGTGGAGAACTGGGGGTAAGCATGGTGGCTGAGGCCGGTGGAGAAATCGTTGGTTTTCTACTCGGTCAGATAACAGATTCGTTCTACAGGGTGGGTGATACCGCCTGGGTACGGCTAATCGGGGTTGACTCGCGCTACCAGCGCCAGGGTATTGGTGACAGGTTGCTGCAAGGCTTTACGGAGCGCTGCCGGCAAAAGGGAGCCGAATCGGTGCACATAATGGTGAGATGGCATGACTGGACATTGCTCTCTGTGCTCAGGTCACTAGGCTTCGACCGTGGTGAAAGGACTGAATTCATCAAACCTATTATCTAGGGTTTTTCCTGTGCCATCGCGGATATTTAGGGCAGACATCACTGACTTTTAGCTATTCGTGGATAGAGCAGACCGTTTAATTGTCATTGAGAACCCTTTTCTTGTTATTGGGAGCGAAATGTGGCAATCCGTAATCTTCTGTAAAGATTGCTCAGCTTGGTTCGAATTAACACCTTGAGTTAAAGAATATTTTTTTATATAGTTCTTGACTTCTCGGTCAGCATAGGATAGACTATTCAGGGTAAGCGGTAACTAACCAGATTTTTTAAGGCTGAGTGCTTTCCCCAGGGAAGTCTCGGCTTTAATTATGCCACAATAAGGTTTAATGAAGATTGCGATAAGTGGTAAGGGTGGAGTCGGTAAAACTCTACTATCGTCACTTCTGGCTAAGATATTCGCTGAGTCAGGCTATTCGGTGTTAGCCATAGATGCTGACCCTGATTCCAATCTAGCCGCTACTCTTGGTTTCCCCCGGGCTGAAGAAATCACGCCTATCTCGGAGATGAGTGAGCTTGTCGAAGAGAGAACGGGAGCCAAACCCGGTGAAATTGCCCCCTTCTATAAATTAAACCCTAAAGTTGATGATATACCGGAAAAGTATTCGGTAAAGCATAATGGCATTAGATTGATGGTGATGGGACGGATTAAAAGGGGCGGTACCGGCTGCTATTGTGCTGAGGGTTCTTTACTACAAGCTTTGCTGGCTCATCTTCTTATCGCCAGGAATGAGGTAATCATTCTGGATATGGAGGCAGGCATAGAGCACCTCGGACGGGCAACAGCTCAGGCTGTGGATAAACTGATTGTCGTGGTAGAACCAGGCCGGCGCAGTCTGGAAACCGCACATAGAATCAAACAGTTGGCTAAGGATATTGGTTTACCTAATATCGCCGTGGTCGGCAATAAAATCCGCAGTCAGTCAGACAAGGAATTCCTCAGGACTAGTTTATCCGGGTTTGAATTCCTTGGCTTCATTCCCTATGACCAGGCACTGGTCGATGCTGACCAGGCAAACCTTCCCCTTCTGGACTCCAGCCAGTCGATTGTAGCGGCGGTGAAAGACATCTATCGGGCTTTGCTATCCAGTGTGGATAATAAAATAAAAACAAAATAAAAAGGAGGCTTCATGGCTTACGACGTTTCTAAAATGGCGGATTGGCAGATTGCTGAGGCAGCTGAGGAACACATGCCGACTCCGGAGGAATGGCGAGTAAAACTGGGTCTCGAGAAAGATGAAATACTCGGTTATGGCAAGGTAGCCAAGCTTGATTTCTTGAAAATTATCGACCGCCTCAAGAATAGGCCAGATGGTAAATACATCGAGGTAACCGCAGTCACCCCGACGCCTCTTGGCGAAGGCAAAACAACCACGACGATGGGTCTTATTGAGGGTCTGGGTAAGCAGGGAGCGAATGTAGGGGGTGCTATCCGCCAGCCATCGGGCGGACCAACGATGAATGTGAAGGGCACCGCCGCCGGTGGTGGTAACGCCATACTTATCCCCCACACCGAATTTTCTCTGGGGCTTACCGGTGATATCAATGACATCATGAACGCCCATAACCTGGCCATGGTAGCTCTGACAGCCAGGATGCAGCATGAGCGTAATTATGATGATAACACGCTGGCTAAGCTCAGCCATATGCGCCGCCTGGATATAGACCCGCTCAGGGTAGAGATGGGCTGGATTATGGACTTCTGCGCCCAGAGCCTGCGCAACATCATTATCGGTCTCGGCACCCAGAAAACCGATGGCTTCATGATGCAGTCTAAGTTCGCCATCGCAGTTAGTTCCGAGTTGATGGCAATGCTGTCGATTATTACGGACCTGGCCGACCTTCGGGAAAAAATGAATAATATTACCGTAGCCTACGATAAGAAGGGTAAGCCTATTACCACCGCCGACCTGGAAGTGGCCGGCGCCATGACCGCCTGGATGCGCAACACCATCAATCCCACTCTGGCAAGCACGGCTGAGTTCCAGCCCTGCCTGGTTCATGCAGGACCTTTCGCCAACATCGCCGTAGGCCAGTCATCGATCATTGCCGACCGACTTGGTCTGAAGATGTTCGACTATCATGTGACCGAGAGCGGCTTTGCTGCCGATATCGGTTTTGAGAAGTTCTGGAATGTGAAGTGCCGCTACAGCGGACTTAAACCGAATGTGTCAGTACTGGTATCCACCGTCCGGTCTCTGAAAATGCATGGTGGCGGGCCCAAGGTAACTCCGGGAGTGCCACTACCATCCGCCTATAAGGAATCCGCCCCGGATCTGGTTGAGAAAGGCTGCGCTAACCTGGTGCATCATATCGGTATCATCAGGGCAGCCGGTATTAACCCGGTAGTCTGTATCAATAGATTCCCCACTGACACCCAGGAAGAAGTTAACATAATCAGAAGAGCCGCAGAGGCAGCGGGAGCCCGTTGCGCCCTCTCATCTCATTATTCTGATGGTGGCGCAGGTGCTCAGGAACTTGCTTCGGCAGTTGTCGATGCCTGTAAAGAAAAGAATAACTTCCAGTTCCTCTATCCTAAAGAGATGAAACTAAGAGAACGGGTGGCTAAGATTGCCAAAGTGGTCTACGGAGCCAGCGGGGTAGCCTGGAGTGCTGAAGCGGAAGCAAAAGCTAAGGCATTTGAAGCCGACCCGAAGTATGATGACTACACCACCATGATGGTCAAGACTCATCTTTCGCTTTCCCATGACCCGACTCTTAAGGGTGTACCGAAGAATTGGACACTACCAATACGTGACGTCCTGATTTATTCCGGAGCCAAGTTCCTCTGCCCGATGGCCGGAACAATCAGCCTGATGCCTGCCACCGGTTCCGACCCTGCTTTTAAGAAGATAGATGTCGATGTTAAGACAGGCAAGGTCCACGGACTTCACGATGTAGCTTAACTATGTGCTAAAATAGGGTACAGGCTTGACCCTGATTTAACAACTGTTTTGGTCAAAGGTATGTTTCGGTATCTTGCTGACGACTGACTAGGTAGTGATATGGTGAGTGATACGACGACTGACAAGAGAAGGGTTCACTTTGAGCCGGGTAATGTTGACATTACCGTAGAACCAGGCACTAGTCTCCTGGAGGCGGCAATTCAGGCAGGGGTACCTATTTATGCCTCTTGCGGTGGTGCCGGCACTTGTGGTACCTGTAAGGTCCTGATTGAAAAGGGTGAAGTGGCTGTTACCCGGACGGCGAAAGTCTCGGATGATGAGTTCAGCCAGGGTATCAGGCAAGCCTGCCAGAGCCGGGTCATCACTGATTTGTCTGTTTATCTACCGGTTGAATCCCGGCTGGAAATGTCGGTTCTAGCCCGGGAAAGGAAAGTAACCGCGGGGGTTTCGGTTACCGGCTGGAGATTTAAGCCGCCGCTGAGTAAGTATTTTGTTGAGCTGACGCCACCTACCCTGGAGGATAACGTCAGTGACCTTTCCCGGCTGTTGCGGGGTTTAAGGCAGCGCTATCAACTCAGAAATGTGACCGTAGATTTTGAGGTGCTCAGGACACTGGCGCAGACATTACGTGAGTCTGATTGGAAGGTTACCGTAACTACACTGGTAACTGCCGTTGACGCACAGTCCGTAGATAAGCGCCGTCCCAGGGTTATCGATGTGCAGGCCGGCGATACCAGGGGCAAGCATTACTCGCTTGCTTTTGATGTTGGCACTACTGCTGTCCGGGGGCAGTTACTCGATTTGACCCGGGGTAGAGCTATCGCCGAAGGTGCCGAGTATAATAAACAGATCAGCTACGGCGCTGATGTCATCACCCGTATTGCTTACTCCCAGAAACCAGGGGGATTACAAAAGTTACAGCAAGCGGTGGTGGATAATATTAACAGCATCATCAGTCAGCTATTATCCAAGAACCCGGTTGATATCGAGTACATTGGACATCTGACGGTGGCTGGCAACACGACTATGATACAGATTCTGCTGGGTCTGGATCCTAAATATATCAGGCTGGCTCCTTATACTCCTGTAGCTACATATATCCCGCCGCTAAAAGCGAGTTCTTTGGGCATAAATGTAGCAGATTATGTTTACCTTTTTACTTTTCCGGCGGTAGCCAGCTATGTTGGCGGCGATATTGTTTCCGGGCTGGTGGCTGCGGGGATGCATCAAACCAAAAAATTGACCTGCTATATCGATATCGGTACCAATGGCCAGATAGTAGTGGGTAACTCGGATTGGATGGTGACGGCAGCGTGTTCTGCCGGTCCTGCCTTTGAAGGTGGAGGTGTAAAACATGGCATGGTCGCCACCAATGGAGCTATCGAGGAGTTTGGAGTCAACCCATCAAACCTGGAGCCGATTATTGGCACTGTTGGCGGGGAAAAACCAAAAGGAATCTGTGGTTCAGGATTAATCAACATTATCGCAGGCTTGCTTGAGGCTGGCATCATCAGCAGGAGGGGTAAGTTTAACACCGGCATCAACACCAAGCGAGTCAGAGAAGGCTCCGATGGTTACGAGTATGTACTCGTCCGCGCACCAGAGACCCAGATAAGCAAGGATATTGTCATCACTGAGGCTGATATCGATAACTTTGTGCGGGCGAAGGCTGCCATCTATGCCGGTTGCCAGACATTAGTCAAGAGTGTAGGCATTACTTTACAGGATTTAGAGCAGGTAATTATCGCCGGTGCCTTCGGTAGTCATATCGATATCGGCAAGGCTATCACTATCGGGCTGCTCCCTGACCTGCCTCCCGATAGGTTTGTTTTCGTAGGCAATGGTTCTCTCTGGGGAGCCAGATTAACCTCTTTTTCCACCGATATACTGGATGATGCCCGCAGGGTTGCCCGGGTAATGACAAATTTTGAATTGAGCGAAAGTGCTACTTTCATGAACAATTATATCGCCGCTCTATTCTTGCCTCACACTAATCTCAGTGAATTTCCTTCAGTGGCGGGCAGAATGGACAACCTCCCGGCCAACCAACCAGAGCGGAGGATAAAGGTTTGAGTTTCTCTATTGCTGTGGCAGGTAAGGGCGGTAGTGGCAAAACATCGGTGACCAGCCTCATTATCCGCTACCTGATAAATAACAATCTGAAGCCGATTCTGGCAATCGATGCCGACCCTAATGCTAACCTTGGGGACAGTCTTGGTCTTGACATAAAGCAGACAGTCGGGTCAATAATAGCTTCTTTCAATGACGAGAAAATAGCTATTCCTCCAGGTACGACCAAGGAATCTTACCTGGAGTATAAGTTAAGCGAGGCTATCGTTGAGAGTCCGGGGCTTGACCTGCTGACGATGGGTCGGGGTGAGGGAGCGGCCTGCTACTGCTACCCGAATTCGCTGCTTCGTAAATTCGCCGACACTCTGGCCGATAATTATGCCTATGTGGTCATGGATAATGAAGCGGGGATGGAACACTTAAGCCGCCGAACCACACAAAACATTGATTTACTGTTAATAATCGCTGACCATTCGGTGAAAGGCGTGCGCGCGGTAGCTCGCATCAGAGACCTGGTCTCGGAGCTTAAGTTAGTGGTTAAGAAGCAGGCTGTGATAATCAATCGTGTCCCGGGTAAGCTCGCCCCCCTGATTATTACCGAATTAGCCAGACTGAATATTGAACCGGCGGCGATCATTCCTGAAGATGAGCAGATATATCAATGTGACCTTGAGCTTAAGCCGCTTTTAGGTCTGCCCGACAGCTCTAAGGCAGTTCAGGTAGTAGCTGATTTGATGGACGGGTTTCTTAATAATAAAATCCTGATTAAGGGGGTAATAAAATGACGGCACAACTGATTAAAGGAGCCGAAATCGCGGCGCAAATTCGCGAGGAACTGAAACAGGAAATAGCCGCACTCAAGGCAAAAGGCGTGGTACCGGGCTTGGTGACCGTACTGGTCGGCGCTGACCCGGCCTCGCAGGTCTATGTCGGTCAGAAAGAAAAGACCTCCAAAGAGCTGGGTATTTACTCGGAAAGGTATGACCTGCCGGCAACCACCTCTCAGGCGGATTTGCTGAAACTGATTGACAAGCTAAATAAAGACCCCAGGATAAACGGCATCCTGGTTCAGTTACCCCTGCCCAAAGGCTTGAATGAAGCGGAAGTCCTCTACGCCATCAATCCTAAAAAGGATGTGGATGGCTTTCACCCGGTCAATGTGGGTAAGATGCTGATTGGCGAACCGGACTACCTGCCATGCACCCCCGCCGGTATCCAGCAGTTGCTAATCAGGACGGGAGTCAAGATTGATGGAGCGGAAGTGGTGGTAGTGGGCAGAAGCAATATCGTCGGCAAGCCCATTGCCAACATCCTCTTGCAGAAGGGACCGGGGGCTAATGCCACGGTTACTATCTGCCACACCGGCACAAAAGATATTGCATTCCATACCAGGAGAGCTGATATACTAATAGTAGCTTCAGGCAAACCGAAAACCGTTACCGGAGATATGGTCAAAGAAGGGGTGGTAGTTATCGATGTCGGGGTAAATCAGATCGGTATGACGAAAGACGGTAAGAGAATACTGGCCGGAGATGTCGACTTCGACTCGGTGAAGGAGAAAGCCAAAGCTATTACTCCGGTCCCCGGCGGAGTAGGCCCGATGACGATAACAATGCTGATGATGAATACGGTGAAAGCCGCCAAATTAGCGGCGGGAATAGCTTAGGAGGCAGTGGAAATATGGAATACAAGGTTGAGAAAAAGAGTGCTCCGGGTCGGGACAATGTAGAGGTACTGGGAGATACCTTCGAGGCAGGTAAACCGGAAGGTGCCGAGAAGGGAAAATGGAGACAGAAACTGGAGAGCCGTGCGCAGAAGCTAAAATATCTGGAAACAGGTGAGAGATATTATTACAGCAAAGACTGGTATGGCAGCGAAAAGAGGAAAAATCCGGCTTAGTCGGGGAGGGTAAGAATGGCTTTTGATATTCCTAAGACAGTCTATAGTGGTAAAATTAAAGAGGTAACACTGGGTGGCGGGGCTAACGCAGTAATCGTAGGTGGAGAAACCTCCTACCCCTTTTACCTTTATGAGGGAACGATGCCTCATCTGCCTCAAATAGCGATGGAGGTCTGGGACTGTCCTCCTGAGGAGTGGGCGGCAGCGGCTCTGAAGCCCTTTGCCGGTGTAACCGATGACCCGGTTGCCTGGGCCAAAAAGTGCATCAATGACTATGGAGCTAAGATGATTGCTCTGCAACTGATAAGCACTGACCCCAATGGGCTTGACCGCTCTCCAGCCGAAGCCGCCGCAGTGGTGAAAAAGGTGGCGGATGCTATCGATGTGCCATTGATTGTCTGGGGGACGGCGAACCATGAGAAAGATACCGAAGTGCTACGGCAGGGAAGTGAGCTTTGCCAGGGGAAACGCCTGACTATCGGACCGGTTGAGGAAGGAGACCATAAGAGAATTGGCGCCTCAGCCATTGCTTATCGTCACACGGTGATTGCCTCAACACCGATAGATATTAACCTGGCCAAACAGCTTAATATCCTGATAGGTAATCTCGGGGTTCCTGATGAACTGCTTATAATGGACCCCACGGTCAGTGGTATCGGTTACGGTCTGGAGTATTGCTACTCGGTAATGGAAAGAATGCGAATGGCCGGGTTAGCCCAGGAGGACGAAAAACTCCAGTTCCCCATTGTGTGTAATATCTCCAAAGAAGCCTGGAAGACTAAGGAAGCTAAAATTACAGCTCAGGAAGACCCGAAGATGGGGGATGCCACCAAGAGAGGTATTTTACTGGAGGCAATCTCGGCGATGTTGCTACTGATGGCAGGCGCCGATGTGCTGATAATGAGGCATCCTGAAGCGATAAGACTGGTGCGCGAGACGATGACGGAGTTGGTCTCATAATAGGATTACAAAAAGGAACTACTAAAAG